>Ga0182016_10007557_pt1 | contig 11152 bp, 7 predicted proteins | sample 712S2MmetaG_FD_120491 | JGI IMG/M metagenome (GOLD analysis project Ga0182016, IMG submission 120491) | Permafrost microbial communities from Stordalen Mire, Sweden - 712S2M metaG | ecosystem: Environmental > Terrestrial > Soil > Wetlands > Permafrost | place: Sweden: Stordalen | collected...
CCGCGTTGACGGGCGATCTCGTCCAGCGCGCGAACCTGCGCCAGCCGTCGATCGTCAATATCGTTCTTCTTCAAAAAACCATGCGGCTTGTTGGCGCGCGAGTCGCTCGGGATCCCGCCAAGATAGCGGTCCGTCAACAGTCCTTGCGCAAGCGGGCAAAAGGCGATTCCGCCGATTCCTTCTTCTCCCAGCACATCGAGCAGCCCGTCTTCAACCCAGCGCGAAAACATGGAGTACTTTGGCTGATGAATCAGGCAGGGCGTGCCCAGTGCCCGCAAGACCTTCGCGGCAACCGCGGTTTGCGGCGCATCGTAATTCGAAATTCCCGCATAAAGCGCGTTGCCGGAACGCACAGCTTGGTCCAATGCGCCCATGGTTTCTTCAATGGGCGTGTCGGGGTCCGGACGATGCGAGTAGAAGATATCGACATACTCCAGGCCCATGCGTTGCAGACTTTGGTCAAGGCTCGCCAGCAGGTACTTGCGCGAACCCCACGACCCATACGGTCCGGGCCACATGTCGTAGCCGGCCTTCGAGCTGATGATCAGCTCGTCCCGATAGGGTTTCAAATCGAGCCGCAACATCTCGCCGAAGTTGGACTCCGCGCTGCCCGGCGGCGGCCCGTAATTGTTGGCAAGGTCGAAGTGTGTGATCCCGAGATCGAAGGCGCGGCGCACCATGGCGCGTCCGTTTTCAAACGTATCCACGCCACCGAAGTTGTGCCAGAGCCCGAGCGAGATAAGAGGCAGCTGCAAGCCGCTCTTGCCCGAGCGGCGATACGTCATGGCGTCGTAACGTTGTTCGTTGGCGATATACACGATCTCTCCCTGGCCCTCGCTCGATTTCAGCGGCTTTGCTTCTGATTCTTCAGGAATTCTCGAAGCGAAACGGCTTTTTCCTTACGAAATTGCCGCCCCGCACGACCTTAACACGTCAACATGCGGTCCGGAGATTTCTACCCGCATAGGAGATACTTGTTTCTGCGCAATGGATCAAGTCCATTATGCGAGGTGCAGAAGATCCATGACGAGTTCGTACTTCTTGTCTTCTTTGAGTGCGCGGTCGTTTCGCGAGTCTCTTCTTCTCGCTTTGCCCGCGCTCTTGTTCCTGTTTCCCATGGTTCGAAGCCTCAGGGCGCAAACACCCACGCCGGCCATCAAAGTAGACCAGGTGGGCTATCCTCTCGACGGGCCCAAAATCGCCATTGTCAGCACTTCAGCGCATTCGTTCCAATTGAAGCAGTCGAGCGATCAGCGCGTGGTGTTTCAGGGCAATCTTTCTGTTCCGCAGGCAGACGCCGCTACGGGCGACCAGGTGCAGGCCGCGGACTTCTCCAGCTTTCGCAAACCGGGAACCTATTACATTGAAGTCGCGGGCGTCGGCCGCAGCTGGAACTTCGCGCTGGCCAGGAACCCCTTCGAGCGCACCTACTACCTGGCGATGCGCGGCTTTTACGGCCAGCGCTGCGGCACCGCCGTCGACATGGGGCCAGAGTTTTCACGCTTCACGCATCCCGCATGCCATCTTCATGGTGAGTTTCATCCTTCGTCGGGCAAGTCGGGCGTGCGCGACAACATCGGCGGCTGGCACGATGCCGGCGACTACGGCCGCTATGTGGTCAACTCCGGAATCTCAACCGGAACGCTGCTCTGGGCGTGGGAAATCTACGGATCAAAACTGAAAGGCATTCCGCTGAATATTCCCGAGACCGGCAATGGGACGCCCGACATTTTGAGCGAAGCGCGTTGGAACCTGGAATGGATGCTCAGCATGCAGGATGAGGATGGCGGCGTCTGGCACAAGCAGACCAGTGAGAGCTTTCCCGGCATGATCGCTCTCCAGGACGACAAGCTGCCCAGCGAAGTCATCGGCACAGGATCGGCTCCCTACAAGAGCACATGCGCAACGGCCGACTTAGCCGCGGTGGCTGCCATTGCCGCTCGCGTGTACAAGCCCTTCGACCAGAAATTCGCCGAACAGAATCTGGCTGCCGCTCGGCGTGCCTGGGCCTGGGCTGAGAAGAATCCGAACGTCACCTTCACCAACCCTGCTGGTGTGAACACCGGCGATTACGGCGATTCGAATTGCAGCGACGAAGTGCTGTGGGCCGCGGCTGAGCTAAACCGCACCACCGGCGAGCCCGCTTTCAACACTTTCTTTCTGAAGGCCTATGCGCAGTTCCTTCCCGTCCTCGACGCGCCCCCGGCCGCAGGCTGGAACCAGTTAGCGCCCATGGCCTTGTGGACGTACGCGCTCTCCCATCAGAAAACCAAGGATGCAGAAGCCGCCGAAGCCATCCGCAAGCGGACGCTCGCCGCAGCCCACGTTGTCGTCGAACGCACTTCCTCAAGCCCTTATCGAACCAGCATGAAATCGACAGACTATTACTGGGGCTCGAATGGCGTTGCCGCCGGTTACGGAATGTACCTGCTCATCGCCAGCCAGTTTGCGCCCGACCCCAGCTTTACCAACGCGGCGCGCGACAATTTGCACTATCTGCTTGGCCGCAATACCTTCTCGCTTTCGTGGGTAACCAAAGTTGGAGAAAATCCATTCCAGCATCCGCACCATCGTCCCAGCGTGGCCACCGGCGAAGCGTGGCCCGGGCTCCTCTCCGGCGGCCCCAATGCAGGACGGGAGGACGCCGTACTCGCGGCGTTTCCCAAAGACCTGCCGCCTGCCAAGGTCTATGCCGATCAAATGGCCTCGTACGCCAGCAATGAAATTGCCATCAACTGGCAAGCCGCGCTGGTATTCCTGCTGGCCGGGGAACTGCACTAGACCAAGCCGCCAGGCGCCCCATCCGCACGTTTTTATTCCAGCTCGCGTGCGTGCGCGTTCATCAGGAAAAGGCCATTCTTCTTTTTCCTTGGTTTCAAGAGAAAGTGATTCTCATCACAGCTTCCGCCTCCACCAGGGCCTACCATCATTCGGGCTCGGAGGAAAAAATCCGAGCTGTGGACCGGGCAAAATGTTAGCCCGGATTCGGTGGCAGCGCGGGCAATTGGCCTGCGCGGGCTGACGCGCCCGTGAAGCATTACACCGCAATGCTGCCGCAGGGTGCAGGGGGCACTGGGAAATGAACTGGCGCCAGGATTACAGCAGGAAGTGTATGTGCGCGGCCGAGGCGCTTGAGGCAGTTCACTCCGGCGATCGCCTCTGGATTCAATCGGGATGCGGAACACCTTCCGTGCTCGTCGATGCTCTGGTTGCGCGGGCGCCCTGGCTCAACGACGTCGAAATCGTCCACATGAAGACCTTGGGGAACGCCGACTATACCAGGCCGGAGTTCGAAGGGCACTTCCGCCATCGTGGCCTGTTTCTCGGCGAAAACGTGCGCGAGGCCGTAGCCGCGGGGCGAGCCGACTATACGCCAATCTTTCTCAGCGAGATTGAGCGCCTGTTTGAAGATGGCGCCCTTCCGCTGAACATCGTACTGATTCAGGTTTCTCCGCCCGACGAGCATGGGTATGTGAGCCTCGGGACAACCGTTGATTGCAGCTTGACGGCGGCTCGGTGCGCCCATACCGTGATTGCCGAAGTGAACGATCAGATGCCGCGGACTCACGGGGATACCGCGATCCACGTCAGCCACATCTCGTTCATTGTCGAGACTTCGCGGCCCCTGCTTGAAGTCCGCGGTGAGCCCTTTACTGAAATTCAGCGGCGCGTGGGCGAAAACGTGGCCGCGCTTATTCCCGATGGAGCCACGCTGCAAACCGGCATCGGCGGAATTCCCGATGCCGTCCTCTCCTGCCTCCAGGACAAACGCGACCTGGGGATTCATACGGAGATGTGCTCCGACGGCGTGATCGAGCTCATGGAGTCGGGCGTGCTCACCGGCGAGTGCAAGTCATTGCATCGCGGCAAGGCCGTTCTGTCGTTTGTGCTGGGCTCGCAGCGGCTTTTCGACTTCATCCGCGAGAATCCGAGCTTCGAATTTCGATCCATCAGCTACACCAACGATCCGTTCGTTGTCGCGCAGAACGATCGAATGGTGGCCGTGAACTCTGCCATCCAGGTGGACCTCACGGGCCAGGTGTGCGCGGATTCGATGGGAACAACGCCGTACAGCGGATTTGGCGGGCAATTGGACTTTATTCGCGGCGCGGCTCGCTCCAAGGGCGGAGTGCCAATCATCGCTCTGCCGTCAACGGCCGTGCATGGCAGCGTTTCCCGGATCGTGCCGGTGCTGGAGCCGGGAGCGGGTGTGGTGACTTCGCGCGCAGACGTACATTTTGTTGTGACGGAACATGGCATCGCGTATCTGCACGGAAAATCCCTGCGCGAGCGGGCCGAAGCCCTCATCGCCATTGCCCACCCGAAGTTTCAGGCCGACCTTGAAGACTTTGCCGTGCGCGCCCATTACCTTGAACGCAAGCAAACCGAGTACGCCTGAGGGGGACGGCGCATGAACCAGATGTCGAGGCCCGATCGAGGCCAGTTACGCGTGAGCGAAGAAGAGTGCAAAGGCTGCGGCTTATGCGTTGAGGCATGTCCGCCCAAGGTCATCGCGATGAGCGAGCGCCTGAATCACTACGGGTATCGAACCGCCACCTACGCCGGCGTAGGCTGCACCGGCTGCGGCATCTGCTTCCTGGTGTGCCCTGAGCCGGGAGCAATCACCGTTCTTCGCGCCGTGCAGCGGCCAATCGTGGGCGCGATTTCCGTGAGTCCGAGAGACGGGGAGGGAAGTGTCCGTGCGTAAGCAACTCATGAAGGGCAACGAGGCCGTGGTGCGCAGCGCGATCCTCGCCGGATGCCGCGGATTTTACGGATATCCCATTACGCCGGCCAGCGAGATCACTGAGGCCGCGGCGCTCTTGATGCCGCGCGCGGGCGGAGTCTTTCTCCAGGCTGAGAGCGAAGTAGCTGCAATCAACATGTTGTACGGTGCCTCGTCCGCGGGCATTCGGTGCATGACGGCGTCGAGTGGGCCGGGGATCAGCCTCATGCAGGAAGGCATCAGCTACATGGCCGGCGCAGAACTGCCCTGCGTCATCGCAGACATCATGCGCGCCGGGCCTGGCCTGGGAAATCTTGGATCGGAACAGGGAGATTATCACCAGGTGGTGAAGGGCGGTGGCAACGGGAACTACAGAACCCTGGTGCTGGCGCCACACTCCGCGCAGGAGATGGCCGATTTGACGGCGCGAAGTTTCGATCTGGCCGATCGCTATCGCAACCCGGTCGTTCTGCTGGCCGATGGGTTTGTCGGCCAGATGATGGAGCCCGTCGAGTTTTCGCAAGCCGCTCTTCCTCCCAAAGTGCCTGCATGGGCCGTCGATGGAACGGCGCGCTCTCGCGGCAACCTCATCACGTCGCTCCACATGGAAAACAACGACCTCGAAGCTCACCTTCTCAAGCTCGAGGCGAAATATCAAACTGCGGAGCGCAACGAGGTGCTCGCCGAAGAGTATCTGGCCGAGGATGCGGAGATCGTTCTGGTGGGCTACGGCATTGTGGCGCGCATCCTCAAAGCCGTCACCGCTGAGGCTCGCGCCGAAGGCATTCACGTAGGGGTCTTGCGCCCCATCACGCTCTATCCGTTTCCGAAATTGCCTCTTGAACGCCTGGCTCGGCGTGCGCGGGTGTTCGTCGTAGTGGAGATGAGTAATGGCCAGTTGATTGACGATGTGCGGCTTTCGCTCAATGGATCGCGGCCGGTTGAGTCTTTCCGCCGCATGGGCGGCAATGTTACTTCGCACGATGAGGTGCTTGCATTTGTGCGCGGTCTGGCGCGCCAGATTCAACCGTCGGCGCACGCAGAGAAAGAGTGGATGGTCCATGTCTGAGAATCAGCTTCCCGTTTATGAGGTCGCTCACGGCCGGCCCGATGCCTTCTACGAGTGCTTCGATCGCAAAGACGATTTGCAGAATCAGACCCACTATTGCCCCGGCTGCGGTCATGGCAATGTGCACAAGATGCTCGCCTGCGCCATCGATGAACTCGGCATCAAGGACCGCACCATCCTGATCAGCCCGGTAGGGTGCTCGGTATTTGCGTATCACTACTTCGATGTCGGCAATATTCAGGCGGCGCATGGGCGCGCCCCGGCAGTCGCCACCGCCGTCAAGCGCAGCCATCCTGAAAGCGTGGTGGTGAGCTACCAGGGCGACGGCGATCTCGCTGCCATTGGATCGGCTGAGATTCTGCACGCGGCCAATCGCGGCGAGAACATCACCGTTCTCTTCATGAACAACGCTGTCTACTCGATGACCGGTGGACAGTTTGCCCCCACAACACTCATCGGCCAAAAGAGCACAACCACGCCGGCGGGACGCACCGCCGCGAATGAAGGCTATCCGTTGCATGTGAGCGAATTGCTGGCGACGCTCGAAGCGCCGGTTTATATCGAGCGCGTGGGCCTTGGAGATAACAAGCAGATTGCGCACGCCGCGCGGGCCATTCGGCGCGCCCTTGAGAACCAGGTCCGCGGGCTCGGCTTCTCTTTCATCGAGATTCTTTCGCCGTGTCCAACTATTTGGAAGATGACTCCGGTTGAAGCGCAACACTGGGTACGCGACGTGATGGAAGAGACTTATCCTTTAGGCGTCTTCTGCGATCGCACCAGGGAAGCCCAGCCGAGGCCGATACTGGCGCCGGCTCCGCCGCTCGAAGATCTTCCCGCGCTTCTTGAGATTTGCGAAGAGTCTCCCGGCGAATTCAGTTCAAAGCCGCGAGCCTTTGCGGAAAATGTGGACCTGCATATCCGCGTTGCGGGATTCGGTGGCCAGGGAGTTTTGTTGCTGGGCGAGGTTCTTGCAGAAGCCGGCCTCGATGCCGGCCTTCATGTCTCGTGGCTTCCGTCATACGGGCCAGAGATGCGCTCCGGCACATCGAACTGCCATGTGCGCATCTCGAGCCAGACCATCGACTCGCCGCTCGTGACGCTGCCCGATGTGCTCGTGGCGATGAATGAGCCGTCACTGCGCAAGTTCGACGCCAGCGTGAGGCCCGGCGGTTGGGTTATCTACAACGGCGACACATTCCCCGCAGACTGCGAGCGGCCTGAAGTGCACGTGCTGGCCATGCCCTTCACCCGCTTGGCTGACGAGCTGGGCGATGCGCGCGCAGGCAACATGGTTATGCTCGGCGCACTGCTTGAGATTGCTGATGTTTTACCCCAGGCCAGCATCGATGCCGCGCTGCGCCGCCTGGTCAAACACACGAAGTGGATCGACCTCGACGAGCGCGCTCTCACGCGCGGCAGGGAGTTGTTCAAGGAGTCGTACGCGGAAGTTTAAGACGTCATCCGGCGTCAAGCTCCATTCCGAGCCGCGCAATCCGATTTGTTTTGCGGATTATGTGGCCTATTCGGAGCGCAGAGCCTTCATTGGATCGAGACGCGACGCGCGCCATGCGGGAGCAAGACAGGCGAGAATCGCAACCGCTAACAGCGTGGCAATGACGCCGGCCAGAACCGCAGGATCGAGCGGCCTGGTTCCGAAGAGCATCGATTGAAAGACGCGGGTAGTTACGACGCTCAGCGCGAGGCCGACGCCGAGACCGAGCAGCGCCGGTCTGAGCCCATCCAAGAGCATCGTTCGCAACAGCTGGTCTCGCTGCGCGCCCAGAGCCATGCGAATGCCAAGCTCCGTTGTTCGCTGCGTGGTCAGATACGAGAGCACGCCGTACAATCCCACCGCCGCCAGCAGCAGCGACAGCACGGCGAATGCGGCCACCAGCCGCATGCTGAGGCTGGCATTGATCAACGACTCGCCGATAAGTTCATTCATCGTGCGCACATTGGAGACCGGAAGCTCAGGGTCGAGTGACGCGAACTGCTTTTGCACGGGCACAGAGAATTGCAACGGATCGGTAGCTGTGCGCACGGCGAGCACCTCGCCATGGTCATCGCCTTCAAAGAGCGGGAAGTACATGGTCGGCCTTGCTTGCTCGCCGACCTGGTACAAGGTATCGCCCACAACGCCGACAATCTCGTAATCGACATTGTCGGGCGCTCCCGCATGCGCGTGCGCCGGAACATGCATATGCTTGCCGATGGGATTGTCGCCGGAGAAATACTTTCGCACCAGCCCCTGGCTGACGATCACCTTGTACGATCGCGCGGCGCGTTCATCGCTGGTAAACAAGCGGCCTTCGACAAGAGGAATGCCGAGAGCACTGAAGTAGCCGGGGTCGGCCCAGCGAATCAAGCCCTCGGGAATGTCTTCCCCGGCCGGGATCGGCGCGCGCTCCTTCACGCTGAAGACGTCGTCGCCCCAATATCCTGCTGCAGGTAGATCGTTTCCAAGTGCCGCGGCCTGCACGCCCGGGATCCCTCTTACCCGCTGAAGGATGCCCTCAAAGAATGCGTTCACTTTTTCAGGGGTGTCGTATTGTTTGCCGGGCAGACTGAACTCCAGCGTGAGCGTGTTCCTGGTAATGCAGCCAACATCGGCTGCGTGGAGGCGCAGAAAGCTCTTGAGCAGCAGACCCGCTGCGACAAGAAGGACGACAGTCATGCCGATCTCCGCAATCAAGAGCGACTTGCGCAATGCCGTGCGCGACACGCTGCTCGATCCCGTGCGCGCCGATGTCTGCAGGGCCGTCATCATCGACTTACCCGTCGTTGCAAGCGCGGGAATCAGACCTGCAATAAGAGCCGAGGCGAACATCAGCATGCATGCGAAGGCAATCACTGCGCCGTCCAGATGGATGTCCTGCGCCGACGGCAGGTCTTTCCATGTGCGAGCCAGTACCTGCGTCGCGAGGATCGAAAGCAAGGCGCCACTCAAGCCGCCGGCGGCACAGATGATCACGCTTTCCGTAAGCTGCTCGCGAATCAATCGTGCACGCTGTGCACCGAGTGCGCTGCGAATGGCCACTTCTTTCTGGCGTGCCGCCCCGCGTGCGACAAGCAGATTAGCGACGTTAAGACACCCGATGAGCAGCATGCAGCCGACGGCAGCCATCATGATCTGGAGCGGCTTTTTCACGTCGGACGCGAGGGCGTCGTTCAGCGAACGCGGCGCAACGTCGTCGGCCACGGGATCGCGCGGGTACCGCAGATGCTCCTGATACTGCACGGCGCTTACCTGTGCAATTGCGCTGGCAAGGCTCACGTCCGGACGCAACCGCGCGATCACCTGGCTCTGATGCCAATCGTGATGCTGCAACATTTCCGGAGAGGCGTCTGCCTTGTAAGGAACCCACAACTGGATGCCGGCATCCGGATAGGTGAACGACGCAGGCAAGATGCCCACGACCGTGAATGGACGCCCGTCGAGGTGAATCTGCCGGCCCACCAGCGCGGGATCGCCCGCGAAACGCCTTTGAAATACGCTCCAGGTAATCATCACAACCGTGCTGCCGTGACGTTCTTCCGATTCCGCGAACGTGCGGCCATACGCCGGCTGCACGCCGAGAAGCGGAAACAGATTCCACGAGCTCGCGGCGGCGCGCACGGTTTCAGGAAGCTCACCTCGTTCGCCGCTCAGGTTGTATCCCGAGTAGCGCATGATGGCCATGTCTTCAAAGCCGTTTGTCTTCGACTGCCAGTCGTAAAAGTCGGCCGGCGCCACCACGTTGTAATTGAACCCATCGACGTTCATCTTGGGCGCGCTGTAGTGTTCATGCACGCGCACAAGTTTGCCCGGATCGCGGAACGGCAGCGGCCGCAGCAACACCGACCGCACAATCGTAAAAAGCGACGTAGCTGCGCCCATGCACAAAGCCATGACGACAACGGCAATCAGCGAGAACGCAGGCGTCCTGCTCAACGTGCGCAAAGCATACTTCAGATCGCGGACGATACTGGAAAGCAGCTGTGGCGAGTTTTGCATCCAGAGCGATTCGCGCACCTTTTGCCGATTGCCAAGCTTCAAGCGTGCCTGGCGATGGGCTTCGTCGGGCGGCATTCCGCGAGCCACGTTTTCGGCTGTCTCGTCGGCCAGGAAAGAGTCGATCTCGGCTTGCAACTCGGCGTCGGAACGTTTGCGGTGAAAGAATCGCAGCCAGCTCATTGGGCGCCGCCTTCTTCGCCCATCACGAGACCGATGGCGCGAGCCATCTGGCGCCAGCGGCTGGTTTCGCGAACCAGCTGTTTTCGCCCTTCTGCCGTGAGACGGTAGAACTTGGCCTTGCGATTGTTCTCGCTCGGACCCCAGTAGGAAGAAACCCATTTTCGGTCTTCAAGCCGGTGCAGTGCCGGATAAAGCGAGCCTTGTTCTACTTCAAGGACATCTTCAGAAGTGCGCTCAATAACCTTCGCAATGGTGTGTCCATGCGCGCCGCCGCCGACAAGCGTCCGCAGAATCATCATGTCCAGCGTGCCCTTCAGCATCTCGCTTTCGGGTTGGTCCTTCTTCCCCATTTGTCTCTCCACTCGAAGTCCTATGGGAAAAGAGAATACACCACTCGAAGTTCTATGGGAAGGGGTTTATGTGAAAATTCTGCCGGGCACGCCGCTATGGCGTATGAGCGCCAGCGCCAAAGCCAGACGATTGCCAAAGCTCGAAGAAGCGTGCTGGACGCTGCGCCAGGGCAGCTGAATACGCGGCCGCTCGATTGAACTGGAAGACCAGCTGGTCTTTATGCTGATTCCCATAAAGTGGCGCCGTTTTTGCCGGCGCGTCAGGGAAGCGGCCTGTGTCCCAGTCTGTCGAGAGGGCAACGGCAAGGTTGCGGTCGCGCTCGGCGATTTCATGGATAAGTGCGGCGGCTTCGGCTTGAGTCAGAGACTTCGCGCCCGCGTGTTCGCGGATTGTGGACTCGCGCCAGAATACCTCGTCGAGATATTCGACGCAGAGCACGAAGGCGCGGAAATCGGGTTGGTTGGCGCGAACCGAGGGCACCAGAGTTTTCAGCAATTCGAGAATGCGCGAAAATGGATTCGAAGGCGGCGGCATTTTACTCTGAAGGGATGCCTTGAGCTCTGCATCGGTACTCCACGGGACGGGCATGCGCAGGCCCAGGCCGGACTCCGCGCGCTCGCCGAAGGAAGGCGCGGCGTCGTAGATGAGTTGAAACGCCTGGCGCCATGCATCGTTCCACTCAGCGCGATAATGCCGTTCCACGAAGCGCTGAAATGCCGATGTGCGCGCAATGGCTGGTCCGTCGTTGAAGGCAACGGCAGCGTAGGCGAATCCATCCCAGATGGAGTTCTGCACATAGCGGCTTGGAACCCAGTTGGTGAGAATTACGCCG
>Ga0182016_10007562_pt1 | contig 11147 bp, 10 predicted proteins | sample 712S2MmetaG_FD_120491 | JGI IMG/M metagenome (GOLD analysis project Ga0182016, IMG submission 120491) | Permafrost microbial communities from Stordalen Mire, Sweden - 712S2M metaG | ecosystem: Environmental > Terrestrial > Soil > Wetlands > Permafrost | place: Sweden: Stordalen | collected...
AGCACGTCGCCAGGAAGGAACGGGTCGGTGATCACCATCGAACCGCAATTGGTACAAGCGGTACGGAGGTGATGGAGCCCCTTCAAGTGGCCGCATTTGCACTCCCAGTTGCCGATGGAGAAGTCGACAAAGTCCAGCTGCGAGATGCCTCGAAAATCAGTGATGGGAAAAACAGAGACAAACACAGACTGCAGCCCCGAGTCATCACGCTCGTTGGGCAGCTTGTCCATCTGCAGGAAGCGCTCATAGGAACGGCGCTGCACTTCAATCAGGTTGGGAATCTGCGTTGCTGTTGGAATTTTGGAAAAATCGAGCCGGCTCCGAATCGCGCGCTTCTCGTTGGGCATGTTCACTCCTGAGTCTCATCTCACCGCGTGGCGCCCAGGGATGGGGCCGTTGCGGGCCGACGCCTGAGTCTCGGTGGCGTCGGACTAAATCCAGGGTTCAAATCCAGGTTCAGATCCAAATACAAATCAAACTTCAAATCCTGCTTGAAACCAAATCGTCAGGCTGGAGCAATATGCTCTGCTCCAGACTTCAGCCATGCAGTGCCCTTGGGCTGAGCCGCAAATGCGGGAGCAGCCAAAGGAACTCCAAGCTACCAAGCGGGTTTGGTTAGAGTTGCGTCAAAATCACGCTTTGGGCATTGCCGCACATCCGGCAAGTGCGCTATGCTGCGCACATTCGAGAGTCAGGCCACCGGGAAAAATCGCCCGTTTACTACTGGTACGCCTGTTTTAGGAAAACTTGAGCACGATTGCTTAGTTTTCCACCGCCGGGAGACACAAAAAGCTCGCAAGGACACAATGCCTCACGAGCGCCGACTATTGCCTGTGCTCCCAACCGAATTCTTTTGCACTGCTCTCGCCGATCCCAAAGCTCGCTTCTGCCGCTCGCTCGCCGCCATTCGTCAACGGATGCCGGAAAAATACCGGGAAAACCTAACCCATTGACCCTAAGGCACTTATCAACCTAATCGCGTCCCCGGCCAGACCGCTAGCCTCTGTCCTGACCCGAGAATGTTCGCGTGCCCTACCCGATGTCTTCAAGACGCGCCTGCCAGCCCAGCTCCGACCCCTTCAAAACTCGGAATCGGCCGAAAAGACGCGCAACGACTATCGTAGCGCGTCCCAGCCCGGAAGGCAAGCGCCCAGGACGGCTTGCGCCGCCCAGGAAGCCTTGACTACTTGATCTCGACGGTTGCGACGCCTTCGAACTTCTTCTTGATCGCCTCAGCCTCGTCCTTGGTCGCGTTCTCCTTGATTGCCTTGGGAGCGCCGTCAACCAGGTCCTTGGCTTCCTTCAGGCCGAGCGAAGTAACTTCGCGAACGGCCTTGATGGTGTTGATCTTGTTCGCGCCCGCGTCCTTGAGAATGACCTGGAATTCAGTCTTCTCTTCGACCGCCGGAGCTGCCGCTGCCGAGCCGCCGCCTGCTGCTGCCACCGGAGCTGCTGCCGCGGCTGAAACGCCGAGCCGCTCTTCCAGCTTCTTCACCAAAGCTGCTGCTTCCAGCAGGCTAAGGCTTACGATTTGCTCTTCCAACTGTGCGATGTCCGCCATTTTGTTCTCCATTCAGAAAAATCGAATTCGTTTTGAGTTAACTTCCCGGGCCGTTCCAGCAGACTGAAAGTTTCCGTTGCGCCAGACCCGCGCCCTTTCAACCTGCCTTCCGGCCAAATCCTGTTGAAACAAGTTCACAGCTCGTAGTCCACCGTTCGTAGCTGCGTAATTCCTCCGCAAACTGTGAACTGTGAACTAAGAAACGCAGCAGCTACGCCGCCGCAAACTTTTCCTTCTCCACGCCCTGGTTGATAACCACAGCCAGGTCGCGACCGGTTGCGTTGATCACTGTGGCCAAACGCTGCGCCGGCGAGTTGATGAGGAAGAGCAGCTTCGAGTAAAGCTCTTCCTTGGCCGGCATGGTGGCCAGCGCCTTGACCTCGGTCACATCCAGCAGCTTGCCGTCCACGATGCCCAGCTTGAACTGGAACTCAGCCGTGTTTTCGCCGGCCCACTTGGCAAAAACCTTGGCCAGCGCAACCGGATCGCCTGACGTAAAGGCGACCGAGTTGACACCCTTCAGGCCTTTCAGAGCCGCCTCTATCGAGGTGCCCTTTCCGGCGATGGGAGCCAGTTTGTTCTTGACCACGCGGTAACGGCCGCCCGCTTCGCGGATGACCTTGCGCAGTTCAAAATCCTTGGCTACGGTCAGCTTGCTAAAGGTCCCGATGATCGCTGTCGTGGAACCCTCAAGCTCCTTGGTCAGCAGGGCAACCTTCTCGTTCTTCTTCGCTTTTGAAATCGCCATTTTGTGCTCCGCGCAGTGACGGTCACCGTTCACTGTCCACTGTTCACTGCCAACTGTTTCTAAAGCCTGTCGTTCCGGACCAAAGCTGAACCAGCGGTCACTGTTCACTGACCACTGTTCACTGTCCACTGCCTTTTAGTGCTTGCCCACCGCGTCCGCCACAGCCGAGTCGAGCGGTACGCCAGGCCCCATCGTGGAGCTGAGCGTGACGCTCTTGATGTACCTGCCCTTTGCCGCTGAAGGCTTCGAGCGGACGATCGCGCCAATCACGGTTGTGGCGTTGTCGACCAATTTTTGCGGGTCAAAGCTCAGCTTGCCCACGGGTACGTGGACCAGGCTTGTCTTGTCGGCGCGAAACTCAACCTTGCCGGCCTTGATCTCCTTCACCGCAGCAGCCACGTCCAGCGTGACCGTTCCAGTCTTAGGGTTGGGCATTAATCCTTTGGGCCCGAGCACCTTGCCCAGCCGGCCAACAACCTTCATCATGTCGGGAGTTGCGATCAGCGCATCGAAAGCGGTCCAGTTTTCCTTCTGGATCTTCTCCACCATCTCTTCGCCGCCCACAAAGTCAGCGCCGGCCGCAATGGCTTCCTTCTGGCGGTCGCCGCTCGCGATCACCGCGACGGTCTTGGTCTTGCCCAATCCATGGGGCAGAACGACCGTTCCGCGCACCATCTGGTCGGCATGCCGGGTGTCGACACCCAGTCGCATAGTCAGGTCGACGGTCTCGTCGAACTTGGCAAACTTGACTGTCTTTAGGAGGGTTACTGCATCGGGAAGCGCATAAGCGGGCTTGGTTACAGCCGCGCGCGCCTTCGTAATATTCTTGCTAGCTTTTCTCGCCATCTACTGCCTCGTCTCCCACCGCTATTGCCAGCCCGCCTATTGCGGGGATCCGTCAACCAGTCTGGGCATCTATTCCAAAACTCTGCCCGTCCGGCAAGGACCCAATAACCGTGGTGCTTGTGACTGTCCAGGGATTTCCCTGGACGCATCTACAAATCATAGCGAAATGGAACCTTGATTGCAAATGCTCGGAACCAATTCAGCCTTTAAGCAAATGGAATTATTACAGTGAAACTTCCAAAGTTGGCAAAATCCGGCCGCTTCATGGCGTCCCGCTCGAACATGATCTCAAGCGAAAGCTGGGAACAGTTTTGATCGGGGGACGAGTGTTTTAGACTTTCGCACAAGGTCAGAGCTATCTAACAGCAAGCGCATAAACGGTTTCAGCCGGAATCTCGTAGGCATCTCCATGGCGATAAGCGGAAAGAGAGGCAAGATAACCTTGGTCGAGTTTGCGCCGCAAGCGCCTGTTTACCGCTGCATAGGCCGCTGCGGGCGGACCACCCATGAACATCGCGCGGCAGGCATCATCGCCGGTACTGTGGTGCCAGGTTTTGTCAATTCGTTCCTCTTTCACGCTTTGAAAACCGGCCTGTTCCAGAGCGAAGCTCAGCGCATTGGGTGAGCCGAGCGAGAAAAACAGGGGGCAAACTTCAAAACGCATGTAGTTTGTCACCAACGGAAACACTTCGCGAAAGCCACAACGGTCACGACGCCCCCAGACAGCTACCGCCGCGCGACCTCCGGGACGAAGTACTCGATACATCTCGCGAATCGCCTTCTCAATCGGTAAGCCATACATCAAACCGAACACGCAGAGCGCAGCATCAAATGTTTCGCCAGGAAGGTTAAGTTCCTCCATGCGGTGGCGTTCGAATTTGACATTGGTTATGGCGCTCTCTTTCGCGTTACTATCCGCTCTCTTGATCATCTCGTGGCTGTAATCAACTCCGACCACGCTCCCGCTTTCGCCAACGGCTTTGGCTGCGAGAAAAGTCCCAACGCCGTTACCGCAAGCGATATCGATTACGCGCTCGCCAGTCGATAAGCCCAATAATTCAACACAGTGCTGGGTATGCTCCATGAGTATTGGAACAAACGAGGTCTCGTACTCTTGCGCCGCCAGATTCCATCCCTTGCGCATTCCTCGCCAATAAAGATCACCGTGGATGTCCATGGTCTTCTTAGAACCAAAGATGTCCATGAACTTGTTAAGCCCGAAGATGCCCATAATTCACAAAGTATATGCCGGAACTTCCCTTTTTGAACTCCCTGTTGACCGGCAACGTACACCCAACCACGTCAGCGTGCAATGCTCCCCGCCTACGTCGAAGCGCAGAAACGTTCTTCCTGACTCCTCGCCACCCTCCCTGCACCAGAGACCTTTCATTTGCATGGGCGCTTCAGCCGCCCTTGCGCGTGTCCCAAGCCATACCCCAAAAGCGGCATACCATACAGGCCTCGACAGATTGTTCCGCCCCAGCATCCGCTGTATCATTCGCGCTGGAGCTTCTTTACCGATGACCGCAGCCGCGAGTAACAAACGGAACTACAATTTGGCCCTCCCGTTTTATGAAAACTCGGTAATGAACCCGGAGTCCCCGGCGCTGTTTGTGGGCGGTCAGCAATTCTCTTACGGTGAATTGGGCAACCTGGCCAAGCGTATCTCCGGTTGGCTCGGTCAAAAGACCGGCGACGTTTCGGGAAGGGTCGGAATTCTCGCGTCTCGCACCCTGGAGGCGTATGCCGGAGTATTGGGAATCCTGTGGGCAGGTGAAGCGTACGTGCCCATCACTCCGAACACCCCAGAAGACCGAGTGATTCGCATTCTGCAGCAAACCCAACTCGATGCGCTCATTGTCGACCAGGCCGGTCTGGATTTGCTTTCGGAACGTGTGCTCGAATGCGCGCCAAGGAGGATTCTCTATGGCGCCAATGCAAGACCGTCGCAAAGCGCTCTCGAATTCAAGGGAGTTGAATTCAAGAGCTTTGCTGAGTTAGCCGACGAAGGGCCCGATCAACCTGCAACTGTCGCGGGAGATGCGCTGGCCTACATCATCTTCACGTCCGGTACCACGGGTACGCCCAAAGGCGTGATGATCGAAAATGAAAGTGTCGCTCAGTTTATCGGTATCATGCACCAACGTTTCGACCTTTGTGCTGATGATCGGATTGCTGAAGCGTCGGAGTTGACCTTTGACGCCTCTGTCTTCGATATGTTCATGGCCTGGAGCTCGGGTGCGTCCCTCTTCGCAGTGCCGAAGGAACAACTTATGGCGCCGGCAAAGTTCATCCGCGACCACGAGCTGACGCTTTGGTTTTCTGTGCCATCGACCGCATCGTTTATGGCTCGGATGAAGATGCTGACGCCCGGAGCATTTCCTTCGCTGCGAATCTCCATCTTCGCCGGGGAGTCACTTGCCACACCCACAGCCCAGGCCTGGCAGATCGCCGCTCCCAATAGCATTGTGGAGAATTTTTATGGACCGACTGAGTTAACCGTCGACTGCATCGCACAACGGCTCGAAGATCCCCCCACAGTTACTCCGAATCGCGGGACGCTGGCCATCGGAACGCCCTTCCCCGACATTCAGGCTGGCATCGTAGATGCAGATTTAAACTTCCTTCCGCGAGGCGAGGAAGGCGAGCTCGTCGTCTCAACTCGGCAAGCGGCGCGAGGATACTTTCAGGATCCAGAGTTGACTTCCGCGCGCTTTCCCACGCTGGAGGGGAATCGTTGGTATCGGACTGGGGACTTGGCATACGAAGACCATTCCGGGATATTTCACCATCTGGGCCGAATTGACAACCAGGTCAAGATACTCGGCAATCGGGTTGAGCTCGAAGAGGTCGAGGCGCATCTGCGCGAGATTCTCGGCACAGACATGGTCGCCGCGGTCGCTTGGCCTCTCGCGGACCATCGAGCAACAGGGGTCGTGGCCTTTCATTGCGCGCCGGGAGTTTCACGGGAGGCGGTCCGCGAAGAAATGAAAAAGCGCGTGCCCGATTACATGATCCCAAAACGAGTTCATCTTTTGGACTCTCTGCCGCTTGGAGCGACTGGTAAGATCGATCGAAAAGCGTTGACCCGGATGCTGGATGAGAGTCTTGTTTAAGTTAGCCAAGGCTTCAAAGCCGAGACACATTTGTGACTCTGCTGGCTGCAACGGCCGGCGTGACAACTGCAGGCAATGACAGAGCGTGATAGATTCAAACACTTGTACTTAAGTGGCAGTTAAGCTCATAATCTACAAGTCTATGATGCGACAGCTCAATCTCCCGGATGGCCTAACGGTATTCTCATTGAATGCAGATGAAACACGCTTTGTTCACCGCGAAGTCTTCGTCGAAAGATGCTACTTGCAGCATGGCATCGAGTTGCGCGACGGAGATTGCGTGTTCGATGTTGGAGCAAACATCGGAATGACATCGATCTTCTTTCATCGCGAATGCAAGGGTGTTCGCGTTTTTGCATTTGAACCTAGCCCAGCGGCATTCGAGTGCCTAAAGGCCAACATCGATCTTCACGGGGTCGATGCTCGCATTTTTGAGTGTGGGTTATCGCGCGAGGCTGGCACCGCGGAGTTCACCTTTTATCCTGCCAACACAGTTCGATCTGGATTTCATGTCAACTTGGATGTAGATCGGGACACCACCAGGACATACATGCTCAACAGCGGCATCTCTCCTCGAGCTGCGGATTTATTTCTCGGCTTCTTGTTCAAGAAGGTAACGTTTCCCTGCCGCTTGCGGACGCTCTCAGAAGTTATTGACGAGGAAGGCGTCGAGCGGATCGACCTGCTGAAGATCGATGCCGAGAGAAGTGAACGGGAAGTTTTGGCGGGGATACGAAGCGAGCATTGGGCGATGATCCGCCAGATCGCAATTGAGGTTCAGGACGAGGCCGGCTCCCTTGACGAGGTCCGGCGTCTCTTGGAGGAGCATGGCTTCCAGATGGTCACCGAGCAGGATCCCCTGCTGCAAGGTACCGCGGTATTCAGCGTCTTCGCCACAAAGCCGCGGTGACTGCCCCTGGCCGGAAATACGGCTCTTTGCCGAATCGATACTTGAAAGAGCAGACAGGATGCAACGACGCGAACACAGCAAGTGCTCCGCTGATTGCGTCCTTTCAAGGCCAGCGGAGAGCATCTCTCGCCGCGAGCAGTGCGCGGGAATCGACATCGCCCGCTGGAGTGCGCGCCAGATTATCCACCAGCGTGATATCACGAAGAACTGTCTCCTTCGGCAACTTTTGATTGCAATGCGCCATGAGTTGACCGGTCAATTCGTTGCGTAACCTGCCTTGTCCAGGTGTGTTCGAGAGGCGTATGAATTCAGACGTATGAGGCCCTGGCCAACCGATTTTGGAACTGCCTTCGTTTTCCGGCGTTCCTGCCGGAACGAAACACGCGTCATAGCTCCCGTCCGCCCGGCAAGCCATCCAACTGAGGTAGACCGTGAAGCCCAGGTCCTCGCTTTCCAAATCGAACAGAGCTTGAGGATGAATTCCTTCTCCGGCATAGTCTTCAAGATCATGCCGCAGCTCTCTGGCAGTAAGTGTCCTATCCGGGTCTCTCAGGATCGCCAAGGCTGTTAAATCCTTTTCGATGCGCGCATTCGGTATGCGCTTGATGTTGAGTCGCACGTTTGGATGCTCAAGCAACGATGAGCGAATGTCGGTCAATTGCCATCGGCTTTCAGCCCAGTCTAAAAACCTGTCCTCCGGAAACGTTGCCTTTTCGTAGCCCACATGAAGAACCGCTGCATACCTATATCGCGTCATCTCATTGTCGGCGCGGCCGTGTAGGGGGCGTATCTCGACCCGCGATATCTTCGGAAACCTATCGCGCAAGGAAAGAAAATAGGCCGGCGAGAGGATCAACTCCTGCTCTCTTTCAATGCGCCGGTGAATCCGGTCACGCAGTTCTCGCGAAGTGATCTCATCTGTGGCTTGAAACAGCTCGACTGAAGATTCGAATGCCGGTAAAAGAGGCAGGCTTCGGTTATCGCCAACAAATACGTGACCACCGGGTTTCACAATGTTGACTGCGCCTTCGATAACTCTTGTCAAATACGCAACATTGGGGAAATACTGTGCGACGGAATTGATCACAACCGCGTCGAATGAGTTATTCTCGAGACCATTGAATTCATCAGCATTTCGTTCTTTAACATCTACTCGCGCTGCCAAGTCTGGGAGCTTCTGCAATTGCTCTCTGAGCTTACTCAGCACAACCGGAGACAAATCTACAGCAACATACCGGTCGCAGCTCGGCGCAATTCGCATGAGCAACATGCCGGTTCCGCAACCTATCTCATAGACGGCCTTAGGGGCGAGTTCAAGAATCTCCCCGACCACAGCATCAACCCACTCTCGTATATCATCGGGAGGAATTGGTTGCCGGGTGTAACTACTATTCCAGCCCAGGGTGTTGAATCCAACTGGCGCGTCAGCGGCTGCCTTGGTGAGTTGGCTAAGATCGAACGCCTTTCGCCATCTGTTAATGACGGTGGACCCTGCATTCCCTCGACCCGAAATGGCCTCAAGATAGGCACCGTTCGGTACAACAAACGCCACGAAGCCAAGGCGGTCATCCAGAACTACTGCGCCATCTTCTACGCTGGGGTGCTCGCGGAGCAATTGTTCGATCGCAGCCGACCCCTGGTTGTCTAGCATTTCGCTTCTCCGATCGAAGATCGTTGCCCGGGCCCGAGCCCCTTGTCCACCTCAATTGCTGGTGGCGGCTCTCTGCGTTAGTGCATAGATCAAGTCGATGCTGTCGATTTGTTCGCGATCGAAACCAATTTGCGCGAAATCGATTTCGAAGTTCTCTTCGAGAAACACGACGATTTCGACCGCGTCGATCGACTGCAAGCGTCCACTCAGCAATAAAGAATCCTGATCCGAAAACGGTTGATCGTCGCCACTGTTCGTTAAGAGTTCCTGAACAAACTCATGAATTTCTCTTTTTTCCTTCATGAACCCCCCTAGAAATGGACTGCGAACAGGCTCGCAAAGAATCTCAAGTGCTCGATAAGCGGGTACATTCGCTCCGAGGTTTCAAATACACTTAACAGGCAGTAAAACGAACACACACCAAGCACCGGGAAGACGTGCCCTCGAAATAAACCGGCGGGTCTAGGACCACGCTTTCGCAGTTGAGATGCGCATAATCCAATTGTCAATACGCTATTGTAGAAAAACATCGTCTGGTAGTTTACCAGTGCTTTCCAAGGACCCATATCGCGGATGATTTGCCAATCCCGCGTGAAATGGTAGAACCCATTTCCAACAAATGCAGCCGCAAATGTGGCGAAGGCCAACCGCAGCCGGCGACGCTTCTTCCAGTAACGCAAGAATGCAGGATAGAAGAATAAATCTACCAGCAACTCCTTGAAATAGTAATAAAAGCGGTTGAAGAACTCTGCAATAGTTGTCGAATATAGGGGACCATAGGTATTGCGCAAGGCGTTGAACCCAGCCATGCGGCAACAAGCAATAAAGCGGTGTCCCATTATGGAGATGGTCAGCACAAGCTCAATAAACGCAAGTATCAGGCTTCCCCATCGCAAATGCCACGCCACAGGCGTTCCTCTGACGCTCATATTCAAAGCTTCAACTGCCGTTGGAATTCGTAGATAGCTGTGAAAGAACTTAGTCCATGCGCTCTGAAGCAGCGCCAACAGAATGGCCCACGCCAGTAACTTCAGGCCTTTCAATTGTGTCATCGCGAGTTGCTCTGGGTTCTGTGCTTCTATGCGGCGAAGGTATGCTGCGCCTTTGGGAAATGGCGTGTTCGTAGATCCCCATAGCGGACGGAACGACGCCAGTTCTAGAGTTAGATCCTTTCTGGGCTCGGAACTCCGATCCTGCAGGGCATAACCGATAAACCAGACATAACTTGCCATGAGTCCGACTAGGTCCCATGCTATCGAGTACGGCAAGGAATGCGGCTTGGTCACGCCGGCTAAAAGTATGAGCAGGGTGAAACCAGTCAGAAGAAACAAGATCGGCCTTTGTCCGAACCTCGATTTTGGCCAGCGCATAGCGCACCAGTAGAGCAGAATCCCTAGTCCTATAACTGCCAGGTTCAGCCCCAGAAGCAATGGGTCGTTGTAGGTTTCCAAAATGATAATCACTATGGGGGCAACCGCCAGAATGAAGCGGCGGTTCTCAGGCATGAACGTCATGAGTCCAAGCAGGAATGTCAGAGATAGCGCAGAAGTGAAATCGGGGATAAAGAACCACATTCCCAGACAGAACGTGGCAAGCACAATAATTCTTCCGAGCGCGGTCTGCGCAAAAGAGACGACTGAAGGATAGGTTTCAAGGCGTGGAATGAGTCGAAACTGAGCCAGGACTTCTGCCGCACGTCGGATCGAGCTTGGTTTGGTGACTGGAACAGCTTCATTAATCGACACAGGATCCATGCACAGTCCAGTGTAATTGTGTGAATCCAAATTGCAATCAGTGAGTTCAACGATGTCATTCTTCGGTAATACAACTTAAGCCTGGTATCGTGAGACAGCACTTGGGGAAACCGAGGCTATTGGTGTTGACGGTAAGGAACACCCCGCTCGCATAAATGCCTCCTACGCACCTGCTCAACCCACAGAAGCACTCATTCTGACGCCATAAGAGCCCCACTCGCACATGTGACTGGCCAGATTCCCCGGCCCGCATCGCAACTTAAAATCTTCCGCATGTCCGCCCAATTGTGGCAAACTAACTTGCATGGGAAGCAAAGATAAAGGCAAGAAAGAAGCCAAGAAGGCCCCGAAGCCCAAGCCGAAACCAGAGCCCGGCCGCAAGCGTGAGGGGTTCACGCCCGCTCCAACGAAGTAGAGCGGCACAAACATGAAGCGCGTTGCGCTCTCAAATCGGGATAGGGGGAGCGGTTGCCCGCTCTCCCCTCCCACACCACCCGGCATGCGGGTCCGCACCGGGCGGTTCGAGAAGTTGAGGTTTACCCCGTGCTTCTTGTGTGAGGG
>Ga0182016_10007568_pt1 | contig 11143 bp, 10 predicted proteins | sample 712S2MmetaG_FD_120491 | JGI IMG/M metagenome (GOLD analysis project Ga0182016, IMG submission 120491) | Permafrost microbial communities from Stordalen Mire, Sweden - 712S2M metaG | ecosystem: Environmental > Terrestrial > Soil > Wetlands > Permafrost | place: Sweden: Stordalen | collected...
CAACGAACATCCTCCGGCGCCTCCCGCTCTCGGGAAAACGCCTACCACTGGCCGGGTTTTACTCCGCCCGCGGCCGCAAATCGCCGCCGCTCCAGTGGCCTACTTTTGCTCCGCCGCGTACACCAGGAATATCGGCAACAGTCTGTACGCCACCTCACTGGTAGAGGCCGGCCAGGGCCTCGTACGCCAACTCGGCGCGCCGCGCACCTACGGCGTCACCCTGGGCTACAAGTTCTAGCGGGGGCTAAAGCCCTCCGCCTCCGCCCCGAGGGACGGAGGCGGAGGGGACCCAGCGGACGAGGCCGCGGGCGTCTAAAGAGCGACGCGGGTGGCCTGAAAGTTTCTCAGCACCCAGTCGTCCCCGTCCCTCAGCCAGAGCTGGGTGACGTGGGCGTTGACCGTCAGGGGCTCGCCGCCGGAGGCGAGCCGCACGACGTTGGTCATCCGCCCGACCATTAGGGCGGCGCCGGACAGCGGCAGGACGCTCAGGTCCGCGCGCTCCACCGACAGGAAGATGACCGTCGTGCGGATGTGCTCGAGCAGCGCCGGCTTGTCGTGGCGCACGCCGGTCGAATGGATATGGACCAGGTCCGGCGCGAACAGCCGGTCCAGGGCCCCGAAATCGCGGGCCACCAGCGCTCGCCGGCGGCCCGCTTCAGCCGTCACGACCCCGTCGTGGATCGCAAGATCGGAAGGTTCGCCGCTGCTCAAGTCCGCCTCTCCCCTGCCTCCGGTCCGCGAACCGGTCCTGGCTCAGACCCGCTCCAGAACACAGCGCTGGCGCTGCATGCCCAGGCCGGTGATCTCGCCGGTGATCAAGTCGCCGTCGCGCAGATAGCGGTTGTGGTGGGCCCCGTTGCCGGCCGGCGATCCCGTGCAAATCACGTCGCCGGGCAGGAGCTGCATGTACTGGCTGATGTATTCGATCTGGCGCGAGATATCGAAGATCATGTCCGAGGTGGACTCGTCCTGCATGACCTCGCCGTTGAGCTTCAGGGTGATGCGCAGATCGGCCGGGTCGCGGACGGCGTCGCGCGGCACGAGGAAGGGCCCGGTCGGCAAGAAGCCCGGCGCTCCCTTGCCGGTGATCCAATCGGTGCCGAGCACCTTCATGTCGTGGCGGAACACCCAGTCGCGCGCCGTGACGTCGTTGGCCACCATGTAGCCGGCCACGTGGGCAAAGGCGTCGGTGCGCGGAATATGGCGGCCGCCCTTGCCGATCACCACGGCGAGCTCCAGCTCCCAGTCGGGCTCCTTGACGTGGGCGGGCAGGACCAGGTCGTCCTCCGGGCCGGCGACGGCGGTGGCCGTCTTGACCCAGGCATAGGGCCGCCCGTGGGCCGCCCGCTCGTCCATCATCACCTCGGCTTGGCGGCGCCGCTCCTCCACGCCCATGCCTTCCGTGGCGGCCCCGCCGCCTTGGGCAACCATCAGATCGATGACGTGCTTGCGGTAGTTGGCTCCGGTGCAGATCACCTGGCGCGGCGCGGCCACCGGCGCGTGCCGGCGCAGGCCCTCCAGCGGCGCGCACAGGGCCTCGTCCACCCCCTGGGCCAGGGCGGCGCGCACGGAGGCGAGATTGCGGTCCCAGTCCTGCAGCAGATCGAACAGGGTGTCGCCGGGGGACAGAGGCAGGTCGAGGCGGCGGCAGGCCGCCCTCAGGGCCTCCACGGCCAGGACTCGCTCGTCGCCGAGCACCACCCCGGCGAAGGGCCGGCAGCTGGCGATGGAGAAGGATCCGAACTTGAGGGGCGGGTCCGAGGCGGGCATGGGCGGTCTCTCTGGAGGCGAGGCGCCGTCAGCCCGCCGCGGGCGTCAGGCCAAGGAGGGCGTCGGCGTTCCCGTGGGCGATCTTGGCCCGGTCGGCCGGGCTCAGCGGCAGCCCTTCGAGGTAGGGCCGGGCGACGGCATTCGGCGCGAAGGGATAGTCCACCGAGAACAGGATGCGGTCAGGGCCGAAGGTCAGCAGCCCCGCCATGAACGACGGCAGGTCGAAGAAGCCGCTGGTGGTGATCCAGAGCTGGTCGAGCAGAGCGCCGGTGATGGTGCGGCTGAGATAGGCCGAGGTCATGGGCGTGAACACCTTGTCCACCCGGGCCATCATGGCCGGCAGCCCCTCGCCCATGTGGCCCACGATCAGCTTCAGTCCCCGGTGGCGGTCCAGCACGCCGTTCAGCACCAGGCGGAGCACGTGCAGCGCCGTTTCGGCGTGCCAGCCCCAGCCGGCCGTGGCCAGCTGAAAGCCGACGTGCTCGGACAGGTCCTGGAAATAGGCCTCGCGGACGGCGGGCGGCGGCAGGCCGGGGTGCATATAGAGGGGCGCGTTCAGCGCCTCGGCCCGGGCCAGCAGCGGCTCGAAACTGGGATGGTCGAGAAAGCGCCGGCCCATGGCCATGCCGTGCACCATGGCCCCGCGGAAGCCGAGCTCCGTCACCGCCCGCTCCAGCTCGTCCGCCGCGGCCGAGGGCTCGGACAGGGGCAGGTGGGCGAAGCCGGCCAGGCGGTCGGGACGGCGGCCGACCGCCGCGGCCAGCCGGTCGTTGGTCGCGCGGGCGAAGGCGACGGCCGCCTGCCCCTGCAGAAGGTCGGCGCCCGGCCCGACGGTGGAGAGCACCTGCACGGTCACCCCCGCCGCGTCCATGTCGGCGAGCCGGCCCGCGCCCAGGTCGGCGAGCGCCTCGTCGCGGCGCATGTGGGGCGGGAACTGCGCCGGCCAGCCCCAGGCGGCGATCGACTCGGCGGGGATGCCGGCCACCAGATCGGGAAGGTTGAAATGCTCTTCGAGAGCGACGATCCTCATGGGCTTAGTGCTTCCTTCGCGAAGTCATACGTCATCCATTTTTCCGCCCTGCAACCGCAAGGCATTGCCGAGCACCTTTGCGTTTTCATGGATAAGCGATCACACACTGTTACGGTCGCGAACCAATGCTTCGATGCATACACCCGCCATTCTCTTCGAGAAATCAATTCAGATTATGCCAATCATCTATTTACCTAATGCTTTGCGGCCCTGGTCCACGGGAGAGGCGCGATGATCCTCTACGACCTGACCCGGGCGGCGCTGGACGCGGCGGCCGAGGCGCTGGGGCCCCGGCCGGTGACGATGGTCAACCTGCTGTGGTTCCGGCCCGAGGTGGCCTACGCGGCCGAGGTCGCCGATCCCCAGCCCGATCCCTGCAGCGCCCTCTACAAGGGCTACGGGCCGGCCTTCGCCCGGGTCTCGCAGGCGCTGGGCGTGGAGGGCGTGCAGAGGGTGTTCGTCGGCCACCGGGCCTGCGGCCTAGTGGCGGGGCCGCAGGACGACTGGGACGACATCGTGATCGTCCGCTATCGCCGCTTCGCCGACTTCCGCACGATCGTGGAGAGCGAGCCCTACGCCCGGCTGGCCAAGCCGCACCACCGGGCGGCCATCCTCAATTGGCGGATCTCGGCTACATTCGAGTGACCCGCCGCAGGGACGCGGGCGGCGCGCTGGGCGAGGCTGCCGCGGTGCTCACCACATGTTTGCGGTTCAGCTCGAAGTTAGCCCACAAAACTCGGGCAACGGTCCAGAAATGGCCGCTTAGGTCGAACGATGGCGTGAAGCTGCTCCTGGAGAAATCCAAGACCGATAAAGACGGCGAAGGCGCCGAGATCATGATCGTGTTCGGCCGCCACGAGGACACCTGCCCTGTTCGGGCGCTGCGGCGCTGGCTGGATGCGGCCGCGATTACGTCCGGCCCGGTGTTCAGGAAGGTCAACAAGGCGGGCCGCGTCGAGGCGCGCCGCCTCAGCGAGGATGCCGTGCGTCAGATCCTCCTACGGCGAGCCGCGCAGGCTGGAGTGAAGGGCTCCCTTGCCGAACCGATCAGTCCCCACGGTTTGCGGGCTGGCTTCGTCACGACGGCCTATCGAAACGGCGTGCCCGACGAGGAGATCATGGGCCACACGCGCCATCGAAGCCTGACTACTATGCGCAGCTATGTGCGGCGGGCCAAACTCAGCCAAACGAGCCCGGCTGGGAAGCTTGGCCTCTGATTTATATCTTCTCGGAAATTATTGGCGTTTTCTCCAATGATTCTAGCAATTTTGTCGTCCGCTGTGCGCGCCAACGGCAGACATTCAGCCTGGCGCGTAAACTGGACATTCCGGGCCGGGCAGCCATCGTCCGTTAACGTACCTTCACGAGCCTCCAGCGAGGACGTTCATGAGTCCGTCCAGAACTTGATGACCGCAGCGAGATAGGTCTCGAAAAGCTCGACGCGCCACGTGACTGGCGAGTTGGGACGAAGCAGATAGTAGCGCTCGTTGGCGCACAGCAGGTTGTCCCGGTTGCACTTGGCGAGCCAGTTGATGACGTTGACGCAGGTAGTCTCGTAAGAACTGCCGAACAGGTTGTCGGGCACGTTGTAGAGCATGCCCTCCAGAAAGTACGAAGGCGCGACGCCAGCAGCGAGATAGCCCTTGGCGATCATCGCGTTGCGCATGTTCTTGAAGATGCGAACGGTCGGCTTGAACCAGCTATTGGTGTTCTGGTGCTTGGTCGTCGCGTTAGCCGAGTGGTGCTTCGGATAGTTGATGATCTGGACACCATCGGTGGTCCAGAACGTGATGCCCTCGTAGTAGTCGCTGTCCGCGTAGGTGCGAAACCGCGTGTACCGGCGGTACTCGACGGCGGGCAGAACGTCCGCATCACGGCGACCGCCGTCGCCCTGAACGAAGATCGCCTTCTTGCCGGGCTTAACCGAGCTCCCGAACTTTTTGGTGAGCTGGGCTACGACCTGAGCCTTGAACTGATCGTAGGTGTAGCCCCCGCCACCTGTCAGGGTGGCCTTAAAGGCCGTTTGCTCGTCGGGCTTCAGCTCATTGATGCCGTAGTAGTAGACCGAGTCAGTTGCGATCACGACGTCAACGTCGCTGTCTGCATAGATGTTGGTGTCGTTGCCGTAAGAGCCTTGCAGGAAGATCGACTTCGATCGCCCAGCATACAGTGCATCGTCCGCTTCAAGGCATGAGCGCACGGTTGCGTATGTTGCCCGAGACTGAGTGACCGAACCCTGCTTGGCCCACGTGTCGAGCTGTGCTTCGGGGATCGCCATCTTCAGCTCGTCAGCAACTGTTTGAGTTCGTTTTCGCGCGAGGCGAACGACTCGACGCCGCGCTGGCGCAGGATGTTGAGCTTCGCGCCGTCGTGTTCGAATAGATCCGTCGCCATCTCAGGCTTCTCGAACGTGTCGCTGATCCTGACGGTCGGCACGTGCTTGTAGAGAATGGTCCTGAGCTGATCCATGGATTGCGTGTTGATCTCCAGCGTCTTCTGCAGGAGCTGCACGCTCAAAAGATACTTGGCCCATCGCATCTGGCTGAGCAGGCTCTGTTTCGGCTCGGGATAGTTGCCGACACCGACGCTGACGACACGCAACGCCTCGGGCGGGAAACCCAGCGCTTGGTTCGCGTCTGCGATTGCGTAAAGCGTCGGGTTGTTGGCGCAGTACCCGCCATCGACGAGCTCGACGTGATCGCCTGCCGCCGTGACGACGGTCTTCCGGTCAAAGAACGGATATGCCGAACAGGACGCCTCGACCGCCTGCCCTATGGGAACACCGAATCCGGGGACGAATGTGCCGACGCGGCCATGCGCCTGAGCGACGCTGCCCTTGAAAATCATCGGCCGCTCTATCACCCACTTCGTGGTGACGATCCCGACGCCGGTTTTGACGGAATCGAACATGGCGTCGCCGAACACGTCGTCGGCGAGTTCGCTAAGGGCCTTTGATTTCTCGTGCGGCTTCTTCCGCTGCATGATGCGCGGAACGTGTTCCTTGTAGAGGCCGTGGATCTCATCTACCGACCGCCCCTGCGCCAGCAGGGCGGCGATGATTGCACCCGTGCTCGTGCCGAAGATGAGATCGAAGCCCTCGGCAAGCGGCTTGCCAATCAGCCCCTCGATCTCGCGAAGAACGCCAAGCGAGTAGAAGCCTTTCGCCCCCCCGCCGTCCAGGCTGAGGATGCGATAGGGCCTTTCGGGGGGCGGTTGCGAGTTGTCGGTCATACAGCATGGCTAGCACAGATCGTGAACATCACCAAAGTGCGCGCCGACCACCCTCTCTGTCCATTGGTCTTGACATGCTGTCCGATGACAGCGGAGATCCCCGTGTCAACGGCGGCGCGTTCGACGATTTCAGCGGCGCGTTCGAGGTGGTTGGGGGCGGACGGCGCCTTGATCTACTTCCTGTTTCGCCTGCTCGGAAAGTTGCAGTCGTTGGGCACGGTGACGGCCATCGATTGGTCCGCCTACGCCGCTATCGTGACGCCTCGGGCCGATGCTCAAGCGCGGATTGATCCGTCACAAAGGGGGCGTGACGGATCATATGGAAGAGTCCGCATTTTTCGCGGATATTCTTTTACAAGACTCTGGAAAGGTCGACTCAATATGAATATATCCGCATTTTTCGCGGATTTAGGCATATGATCCTCAAGCGCGCGACCACTCTTTCGTCCTACACCCAGGACCAGCTGGCGCGGGGGAGCCTGACCTTTACCCGGGACCAGGCTGTCGCCGAACTCGGCCTGACCCCCGGCGCCTTCTTGGACGCCGCCGAACGACTGCAGAAGCAAGGCTACCTGCTGCGGCCGCGCAATGGCTTCTATGTGGTCGTGCCACCCCAGTTCCTGACCTGGGGCGCGCCGCCGCCCGCCTGGTACATCGACGACCTGATGCGGTTCCTGGGTGAACCCTACTACGTGGGCCTGCTGAAGGCCGCCGAACTGCATGGCGCCGCCCATCAAGCGGTCATGGAATTTCAGGTGGTCACCAACCGGCAGCTGAAGCCGATCGAGGCCGGACGCTCGCGGATTATCTTCTATTACCGCAAGGAGCTCGACGCGGTCGCGTCGGACATCAAACCGCACAAGACCGACAGTGGGCGCATGCAGCTGGCCAGCCCTGAGCTCACCGCCTGGGATTTGATCCGCTACGCCCAAGCCAGTGGCGGCATCAACCAGATCGCCACCGTGCTCACCGAGCTTGGGCCCAAGCTGCAGCCCAATCGGCTGGCGGCGTTGGCGCCGGCGTTCGAACGCGCGGCCCTGCAGCGACTGGGATTTCTCCTCGACCGCGTTGGCCAACATGCCCCAGCCTATGCGCTGGCTCCCATCATGGCGGTCTCAAAGGCGACCTGGGTGGAACTCGATCCGACCGACGCCAGCCTGCCGGACTTCGCCCCGCCGGTCCTCGAACGCGATCCGAGATGGAAGGTGGTGGTTCGCCGCGCGCCGGAGCCTGACGAATGATCCCGCAGCTGAACCTCACGGCGTGGAGCGCTCAGGCGCCCTGGCCCGAACTGCGCCAGGTTGAGCAGGATCTCATCATCGCCCGGGCCATAGTGGCCATCTTCTCCGACCCCGTCTTGGCGACCGAACTCAGGTTCCGCGGCGGGACGGCGCTCAACAAGCTCCACTTCCCGGCCCCGCTGCGCTATTCCGAGGACCTCGATCTGGTGCGCACCACGCACGGACCGATCGGCCCTATCCTCGATCGTCTGCGCGTGGTCCTCGAGCCCTGGCTCGGACTTGGCGCCTTCGACCAGAGTCGGATCGCCCCGAAGCTCCGCTTCCGCGCACCGTCCGAGGAGGATCCAGCCGTCGAGATCCGCCTGAAAGTCGAGATCAATACCTCGGAGATCGACGCCTACGATCCGCCGCTGTCGATCGTCTACGCCGTCGACAATCCGTGGTTCGCCGGCCAGGCGCAGGTCGTCACCTTCTCGCGCGAGGAGATGATGGCCACCAAGCTGCGCGCCCTGCTGCAGCGGGACAAGGGCCGCGACCTGTTCGACCTGGCTCATACGCTCGAGGTGTTTCAGGACCTCAATATCGGCCGGGTGATCGAACTCTTCGGCACCTATCTGGCGCGCACCAACCTGCGGATTACCCGCGCCGAAGCCGAACGGCGCATGTTCGCTAAACTCGCCCGCCCCGCCTTCATGCAGGACATGCGTCCGTTGTTGCCGCCCGCCGCCGCGAGCGCGCTGACGAACGACAACGCCAAGGCGGCGTTCACGGCCGTTTTCCGCGCCTTCATCTGGTCTCTCCCCGGCGCGAGTTGGGAAAAGAGCGTGGCCATGGCCGAGACATTGAAGGTCCCCCACGTCGTTCAAGGCACCGTCGGCGACGGTGATGCTCCGGGGCCCGTTGAAACCAGATGATCGACCCATCCACCGCCTTGGCCTTCTCGGTCTTCGAAAATCGTGGCGTCTTCGCTCTGCTGATCGGCAGCGGCGTGTCCCGCGCGGCGCAGATCCCGACGGGCTGGGAAGTCGTGCTCGACCTCACGCGTCGGGTCGCGGCTCTGGAGGGCGTTCAGGATCAAATCGATTGGGCGGCTTGGCACCAAGAGCGGTTCGGCGAACCGCCGAACTATTCGAAACTGCTGGATGCGCTCGCTCAGACCGCAGAGGAGCGGCGCTCCATTCTGCACACGGTGATCGAACCAACGGCCGAAGACATAGAGGAAGGACGCAAGACCCCGACCAAGGCGCACAAGGCCATCGCGCGCCTCGTCCGCAACGGCTTTATCCGCGTGATCATCACCACCAACTTCGACCGGCTTCTCGAAAATGCCCTGCGCGCGGAAGGCGTGGAACCGACGGTCATCAAATCCGACGATGACCTGCAGGGCGCCGTTCCGCTCGTGCATACGCGATGTTTCGTCCTGAAGGTCCACGGCGACTACCTCGACACGCGCTTGCGCAACACCGAGGGTGAGTTGGAGTCCTACAGCCCGGCGCTGAACACGGTTCTCGATCGGATCCTCGACGAGTATGGCCTGGTGGTCTGCGGCTGGTCGGCCGACTGGGACACCGCACTACGGGCCGCGCTGACCAGGGCACCCAACCGTCGTTTTCCCACCTTCTGGGCCAGCCGGGGAAAGCCATCGCCGCTGGCTGAGGATCTTCTGGCCCAGCGCGCCGGGCGGATGATCCCGATTTCCGACGCCGATAGTTTCTTCGAAGAGCTGGAACGCAAGGTAGAGATTCAGAGCGAGCTTCAGAGACCCAACCCGCGCAGCGTCGAGATATTGGTCGCGTCGATCAAGAAGTACCTGCCCCGGCCTGAGCATCGCATTCAGCTCGCCGACCTCGTGCGCAATGAAGTCGGCAACGTCCGAAAGCAGATCAGCGACGCCGGCATCGGCGCCGACGCCCCGTGGACTCCAGACGAATTTCGACGCCGTACGGCGCGATACGAGGCGATTCTGGAGCCGCTCGCGCGCCTGTTCCTGACCATGGGGCGGTGGGGGGACGACCACGAACTGGCCTTGGTCACCGATGTCCTGCGCGGATTTGCGGAACTGCAATTCCAACCAGGGAACGTGACCTGGGGTGTATTGCGCACCTATCCCGCTGTCCTGCTGCTGTATGCCTATGGCATTGGCGCAGCGAAGTCCGGGCGCTATTCGGCGTTGCGTCGGTGGCTCGGGACACCGTTGCGTTCCGACCGGGACGAAACGCGCAAATCGGCGGTGGAGCGCCTCTTTCTCTGGGCTTGGCCTGGCGGGGAGGACAATCTCTGGAAGAACCTCGCGGGGCTTGAGCAGCGCAAGACCGCGCTCAGCGACCACCTCGCCGACGTGCTGGTCCCGATCGCTGAGCGTGAACTCCTTTCAGCCGAGGATGTCGAGCTCACTTTCGAGACCTTTGAGGTGCTCGCCTCGCTGGCTCACCTGAGCAACTCGACAGACAAGGCGTCGATCCATGCGGCGCTCCAGACTCAAGGTCAGCAGAATTTCGTCTGGGCGCCCGTTGGGCGGACAGGCTGGCATCGTGAGGCGCGCGCTGCGATCATGGCCGAAATCTCCGAACCCGAGACCCGGCAAGCTCTCCTCGCCGCCGGTTTCGCGGGTGGTGACGAGGAGTTCATGGCCCTATGCCTCGACAACATCGGTCGGATCATGGGGCGGCTGAGCTGGTTCTAGCGTAAGCGCCCGTACGGGCGTGGAGGCGATACCGCGCGATCGACGCCAGCGGTTGCGCACTCGCGATGGAAAGTTCGGTGGACTTTCTAGCGGACCTCATGGCGCCTGGCGGAGAAGCGCGTAGCCAAGCCAAGCCGCCTAAAGGAGGCGCGGGTCCTCTTCCCCGTGCAAAGGCCCTGCACGCACGAACCAATCAAGCTTCAAGCAACTGTGGAAACAATCGCTCCGCGGCATGGTCGAGCCGATCTATCTCGTCCTGGGAAAAATGCTCCCAGTTCGCCGCCCTGAACAATCTGGACTCGATTAGAATATATGAGCGAGGATCGCGCTCTAATACGCGCACGATGCTTTCGGCGCGGTACCAAGACATCGGAGCTGGCAGCACCGCGGCGAGGCGCGACTGCCATCCTTTGATTCTATCAAACCGCGGGTGTTCGGCTAGCCGGTGGAATCCGCGCCAGAGCGCGTCATTTTCGTCGTGCTGCGGGGCTAACGCTGTCAGATCGAACCGCTGCGCCCAACGGTGAAGAAGCCCTTCGATGAGCGGGTCGCCCGCCGGCGTATTGATGCGAAACGCTAGAGCGCAGAGCCCTTCGAAGAACTCATCCGTGCCGGACGACAAATATCGCGCCAAAGACGGCGCCATGCGTGCGTCAATGTATTTTAATACCGGCGCCGACTGGGCCGTACGACAGAGGAATGACATAAACCCGTCCTCGTACCGTTCGAGTTCATCGTAGAACCTGTCGCTATCGTTGAGAGCCCCCAAACAGGCCAGATAGTTCGGAACATAGGTGGTCGCCAATGGGCCGGTCAGCAGCTCATGGTGCCATGCGATGGGAAGCCCAAACCTGTTTGCGGCTGCAATTGCGGGTCTTATAAGCGCCCGCGCCGAATCACCGCCTGTGAACGTCACGCGCCGCTGGGCAACGATATGACCGGTCTCGGTGAATTGAACGGCTGGGACATAGGTTTCAATGCCGAGCGTGTGGTCGTTCACCGGGTCGGCAAGCCTGATCAGGCGCTCGCATTGTTCGGCGCTGATCCCTCCGATGACCACTGGTGACTGTGGCCTGGAGTCGGTCCTCAGTGCGGAGAGGATCTGAACGGCGGCGTCGTAGCCGATGGGTGGCGTCTGCGCTTCGGTCGCCTCATTCGCGTCGGCGACAGATCCTGTTGGCGGCGGGA
>Ga0182016_10007569_pt1 | contig 11141 bp, 9 predicted proteins | sample 712S2MmetaG_FD_120491 | JGI IMG/M metagenome (GOLD analysis project Ga0182016, IMG submission 120491) | Permafrost microbial communities from Stordalen Mire, Sweden - 712S2M metaG | ecosystem: Environmental > Terrestrial > Soil > Wetlands > Permafrost | place: Sweden: Stordalen | collected...
CTGTACCGGCACGACACCCAGACTCAGGCCCTGATGCCGCTCAACGTGCCGGCGGTCATCGTGGTGGCGCCTGCCGCGGTCGAGTTCGACGACGAGGCGGACGCCACCGCCGTCCGTGCCTTCCGGATAGAGCCGCTGGAGTCCTTGGTGTTGCACCGGGGGACCTGGCACTGGGGGCCGTTCCCGATCGAGGGCCCAGAGGTCCGGTTGTTCAACGTCCAGGGGCTCCGCTACGCCGAGGACAACCGTTGCGTGGACCTGGCCGGGAAGGGTCTGGCCGTCGACGTCGACCTGACGTGACAGCGGCGGAACCCCGGAGGGACCTCGACGCTCCCGATGAAGCCGAGGACGTCGCGGCCACCGTGGCCGAGCTGGTCAACGCCATCACGGCAGGAGAGGCGGGACAGGACACCGCGGGGAGGTCGACCTTCACCACGACCAGCCCGCAGTGGTGGGCGCACGGCCGCGTCTTCGGGGGCATGGTGGTGGCGCAGGCGTTGCACGCCGCCATGCGCACCGTAGGGGAGGGACTCGAGGTCCACTCCCTGCACGGGTACTTCCTGCGCCCGACCAGCCCAGGGTCCCGGACGACCCATGTGGTGGAACGGCTACGCGACGGGCGCTCGTTCAGCACCCGACAAGTGACGAGCGAGGTGCAGGGCAAGGAGACCTTCCGCATGACCTGCTCGTTTCACGTGCCGGAGGCCGGCGACGACTACCAGCTCCCCATGGCTCCGCACCTCCCACCTCCCGGGGACGTCAAGGGGTCCGAGGCACCCTTTCCGTTCGACGTGCGCGACCTCGGGACGACCGAGCGCCGTGCCGACGGCACCTTCCAGTCGACACGGCGCTGCTGGATGCGCACCCGGGAGCAGCTACCGGACGACCCGGCGGTGCACGCCAGTGTCCTGGCGTACTTGTCGGACATGACCGCCGCGTCCTTTCGGCCCCACAGCCTCGGTGTCTGGGGCTCGCACACCGATGCCAGCCTCGACCACGCCCTGTGGTTCCACCGCCCCTGGCGGGCCGATGTCTGGAGCCTCTTCGATATGCATGCGCTGGTGAACGCCGGGGGTAGGGCGACCATCCGTGGCACCATGCACGGCGAAGACGGCACCCTACACCTCAGCATGGCGCAGGAGCTGTTGATCCGCGAGCTCGCTGAGCCGCTGCACATCCCGACCCCGTCGTGGGTTGAGAGGGACGCACCGACAGGAGGGGTACATGGGACTACTTGAGGGCCAGCGAGCGGTGGTGACCGGCGGGGGATCGGGCATCGGACGGGCGACCTGCCGCCGCATGGCAGAGGAGGGCGCCCAGGTCGCGGTGTTCGACCTCGACAGGGAATCGGCCGAGACGGTGGCTACGGAGATCGGCGGTATCGCCTTCGGCGTAGATGTCGGTGACCCCGACCCGTTGCGCGACGCCGTCAATGAAGCGGCGGCCGCCCTCGGAGGCCTCTCCATCATCTACAACAACGCCGGCACCTCTGCCTTCAACAAGCTCCACGAGATCGACCCGGCCGAGTGGGACCGCGTCCTGCGGGTGAACCTGACCGGGGTCTGGGCCGGCATCCGCGCCGCGGTGCCCCACCTGTTGGACGGCGGGGGCGGATCCATCGTCAGCACGGCGTCCATCAGCGGGACGAGGCCGGCGGCGGGGGAGAGCCCCTACGCGGCCAGCAAGGCGGCCGTGGCCGCGCTCACGGCGTCGGCGGCCCTCGAGTACGGGCCGACCATCCGGGTGAACGCGGTGTCGCCGGGAATGATCCTGACCGCCATGACCGAGCAGATGTTCGAATTCATGCCCACGCAGACCGAGCGCTTCGAGAAGGGCACACCGGTGGGCCGCGTCGGTGCGCCCGAGGACATCGCCGACGTCGTCGTGTTCCTCTGCTCCGACCTGGCCCGTTTCGTCAACGGGCAGAACATCGTGGTCGACGGCGGGCTGACGCTGCACGGCTCGGGCGTCGACGGCATTTACGACCTGGTGTTCCCGAAGAGGTAAGTCGAACCGGGAGGTCGGCTGCTCCGCCTGCCGCGAGGCGGTCGTTCAGGCGTTCTTGTCGAACAGCGCTCGGTAGACCATGGTCGTCATGGTCTCGAGAGCGACGTCGTCAATCGGTTGCCCGACGAACTCACGGAGGTAATGGAAGCGGTCCAGCATGGCCAGGGTGGCCAGGCCCGCCGCGTCGGGGTCGATGATGTGCCCCGAGGAGTCGGGCCCGATGTGCCGGGCCAGCGCGCCGGACATGGAGGTGAAGGCGCTGCGGATCATCTCGGCGAGTTCCGGATCGATGGTGGCCAGGTCCGTCCAGGCCCGAAAGAGCGGCGCGTAGCGGGTCCAGAGGTCGGAGTAGGCCCGGATCCACCGGTGCACGTCCTCCCACTGTGGCGCGCCACCTTGGGCCGGCAACGTGCTCAGTGCGTCGTAGAGGGACTGCGTCTCGCCTGTGACCTCGGCCACCAGGGCCCGCAACAGGTCCTCCTTGTTCGAGAAGTAGAGATAGAAGGTGCCGTGCGACGTCTTGGCGATCTCGACGATGTCGTTCACCCTGGTGGCGTGATAGCCCCGTCGGTCGATCGCCACCATGGCGGCGTCGAGCAACTTGCGCATGGTCCGTCGCCCCTGGCTCCGCAAGACCCGCTTGCTGGCCGGAGCGCCGACGGTGTCGCCATCGGCGCCTCCGGCCGACCCGTTGCCTGCGCTGCTCGCGGCCCTCGGGATCGGGACGCTCTTGGTCGCGTTCGACCGGTCGAGCCTCTTCGGGGCGGGCGCCGGGTCGTGGTCGACTCTCGGCGGCCCCATGCCCGGTGCATGGTAGTGCCGGGCATGGTCGAAATGACTAACCTGACACGGTGGTCAGGTTTGGTTGGGGTCAAAAATGATGTCGGACCAGGGGTTATGTGATTTGGTGTCCGGCGTGAAGCGGGTGTTGTGACCCCAACGGCCAACACCTCCGGCGGACCTGTGGTGACTTCGCTCGAGGATGCCGTCGCACGGAGCGTGCGGCCCGGCGACTCGGTGCTGGTGATGATGGGGCACAGTCGTTGGACGGCGGCCGCCCGGGAGCTGGCCCGGCAGTTCTGGCGGACGGACCCGGGCTTCACCCTGATCATGACCAGCCTGGGCGCCCTGGGGGCGGCCTACTTCCGGGGAGGCCTGGTCCGAAAAGTGATCACGGCCTATTCGGGCAACAGCTTCCCGACCTACAACCCCAACCCCATCTTCCGCCAGGCCTACGAGTCGGGTGAGGTCGAGGTCGAGCACTGGTCGATCCTCACGTTGTCCCAACGCCTGGAGGCGGCCGCCCGTGGCCTGCCCGCTGCGGTGACCGGATCGCTGGTCGGCTCGTCCATGGCGGACAATGAGGCGTTCGCCGTCGTCGATTCGCCCTTCGGCCCTCTGGGTCTGCTCCAGCCGCTGGTGCCCGACGTTGCGCTCGTCCATGCCGCCGCGGCCGATCCCTCGGGCAACCTGGTCTTTTCCGAGCCGCTCCTCGACGGCGTCTGGGGTGCCTGGGCGTCCCGCCGCGGTGTCGTGGCCACCGTCGAGCGCGTGGTCGATGACCTCGAGGGTCTCGGGCACCGGGTCAAAGTCCCGGCGCACCGTGTCCTGGCGGTGGTGGAAGCGCCGTTCGGCGCCCACCCGGGCGGGTGTTACGCCCCGGGCTTACCTGTCCGCAGCTACGGGGAGGACATCGCGCACTGGAGTGCCGCCGCCGCTGCGGCCGCCCGCAATGAGTTCGACACCTATGTCGACGAGTGGGTGCTCGGTCCGGCGACCCACGAGGCGTACCTGGCACGTGTCGGGTCGGACCAGCTCAAGTGGCTCGAAGGTCGCTCGGATCCCATGTCGTGGAAGGCCGACGCCGACGCAAACCCGGTCGTCGACGATCCCGTGATCTCCCGCTGGGAGCAGGCGGCCTCGCTCGGAGCGCGCGAGCTCGAGCGGGTCGTGGCGGACATCGACGCCGACGCGGTGCTGGCGGGGGCCGGCGTGGCCAATCTGGCGGCATGGGTGGCCGTGGGGCGTGCCCGGGCGGCGGGACGCAACGTCATGCTGACGGCCGAGCTCGGGCTCTGGGGCTATCAGCCGACCCCCGCTGACCCCTACATCTTCAACCAGCGGGTCTTCCCGGCCACGCCGTACCTCTCCGACGCGTCGGCCGTGCTCGGCATGGTCATCGGAGGACCCGGCACGACGACCGTGGGCTGCCTCGGTGCGGCTGAGGTCGACCGGGAAGGGTCCCTGAACTCCACGCAATTGGCGGGTGGGCGCTTCCTGGTCGGTTCCGGTGGTGCCAATGACGTGGCCAGCCGGGCCACGGCATGCGTCGTGGTCACGCTGGCCCGTCCCGAGCGGCTCCCCGAGACCGTCGCCTATGTCACGTCACCGGGAACAAGGGTCGCCAGCGTCGTGACCGACAAGGGGATATTGCGGCGTGACGACGGCGTGTTGCGACTGGCCGCCGTCCCCGCCGGAGAGGGCACACTCGACGACCGGGTGCGCTCCTTCGCATCGTCGTGCGGGTACCAGCCTGCAGTGGTCAGGCAGGTCGAGGAGCTCCCGGCGGTTCGTCCCGACGAGGTGCGGGCCCTGCGTGAGTACGACCGACGGAGGTTGTTCTTGAACTGAGGCGGCTGCAGCACATGCACGATCCGCGCCATCGCGGGTGGTGGAAGCAAACAGGAATTGGCGACGTGAGATGAGCAGCAAGGGTGAGCCAAGGGTCTGAGGCCCTGCAGCTACAGTGACCGGCATCCCGGGGGATGCACGACCGATGATTGGGGACGGTATGCGAGTACGACATGGATTCAAGACGCTGACTGGAGTGGCGGTGCTGGGGGCAATGCTGGGCACCGCTGTCGTGACCACGTCGCCCGGCGTGGCCGGTGCGGCGAGCGTGCCGGGACTGTCTCCGACTTCTGTGACGGTCGGCACGATCTCGACGCAGACGGGGACGCTGGCGTCCAACTTCTCCTCGCTCATCTACGGCGAGAGGGCCTACTTCAACTACGTCAACAACACGCTGGGCGGCGTGAACGGCCGCAAGATCAATTACCAGTACGCCTTGGACGATGCCGGCAATCCCACCACGTTCAACCAGTTGGCGAACACCCTCATCAACCAGGACCACGTGTTCGCAGTGACCGGGGTGGCCACGGCGTTCTTCTCACCCAACCTCTTCACGGAGTCGGGTATCCCCACCTACGGCTACAACGTCACGGGGAACTGGGCGGGGCCGAAGAACTTGTTCGCAGCAGGTGGCTCGGTGCAGTACTACCCGGCTGCCGCCCCGCAGGTCTCCTACGTGGCCCGGCAGACGCAGAAGAAGCCCTCTCTCGCCTTCATCGCCTACGGGGTGGCCGCCTCCGCGGCCTCGTGCCAGTCCGAGCAGAACGCGCTGAAGGCGGCGGGGTACACCGTGAGCTACTCCGACCTCAAGGTCAGCTACCCCGGTTCGACGGTGGCCACCGATGTGCAGCGCATGAAGCAGGCCGGATCGAACATGGTCGTGAGTTGCATGGACGTGCAGGGCAACGTCACGATGGCCCGGGCCATCAAGCAGTACGGCCTGAACATGACGCAGCTCTGGTTCAGCGGGAACGACCAGTCAACGCTGAACACGAACCAGAGCCTGATGCAGAACGTCTACTTCGACATCGGGCACGTCCCGTTCACGGCATCTCCGACCCTCTACCCGGGCCTCAAGCTCTACTTCGCGCAGATGAAGAAGTACGAGCCCGCCTACGCGTCGGATGAGATCGCGCTGCAGGGTTGGGAGTCGGCCGCCCTGTTCGTCCAGGGGCTCCAGTTGGCAGGGAAGAACCCCACCCAGGCCAGCGTCATCGCGGCGGACAACTCCTTGACGGCCTTCACGGCTGGCAACCTCCAGGCGCCGGTCAACTGGAAGAGCGCCGGGCACACGGGCAATGCGCCGCCGTACTGCCTCGCGTACATCAAGGTGTCGGGAAACAAGTACCTGCCCACACTGAACAAGGGCAAGAACGTCTTCAACTGCTTCCAGTCGACCAACCCGAAGAAGAACCCGGTCTTCCCCCTGCCCGCCGGCGTGCCGGCTCCGGCCTGAGCGCGGGACGGTAGGGACAGGGTCAGTATGGGTGTCGGTGTCGGGTAACCGGGCGTAGGCATGGAGCAACTCCTCGGATTCGCGCTGCCGGGCGTGCCGTACGGGTGCACGTACGCGCTCGTCGCGGTCTGCCTGGTCCTGACCTATCAGGCGACGGGCGTGTTCAACTTCGCCTTCGGTGCGCAGGCCTTCGCGTCTGCGTTCATCTTCACCTACCTGACCCAGTACCACGGATGGTCGGGATGGGAAGCCTTCCTCCTGACTGTCGTGGTGCTGGGTCCGGTCATGGGCTACGCCTTCGACCGCCTCATCTTCCGCCACATCCCGAACTCGAACAGCACGGCCAAACTCGTCTGTGGCCTGGCTCTCCTGGTCGGGATTCCGTCGCTCCTGCCGGTGATCTTCGGTCCGCAGAACCTCGACGCCACCGCGACCATCTTCCCGTTCTTCAACCCGAACACCGTCTATTTCACCATCGGAAGCGGCCTCTACTCGACCCCGATCAACGGGATCTACCTGGCCACCATCTCGGTCACCGTGGTGGTCCTCATCCTGCTGACCATCCTGCTGCGCTTCACGAGCCTCGGCCTGCAGATGCGGGGTGCCGTCGAGAGCCGGCGACTGGTCCAGCTCGACGGCGTCAACGCCAACGGCGTCGTCGCCGTGGCGTGGATCATCTCCAGCTTCATGGCCGCCCTGGCTGGCGTGCTGCTTGCTTCGGGATACGGGGCCTTCAATTCGGACGAGTTCGTCACCCTGACGGTCACGGCCATCGCGGCGGCGGCGTGGGCGATGCTGCGATCGCTGCCCATCGCCGCCGGGGTCGCGGTCCTCATCGGCGTCGTGACGACCGTGCTGCAGGGCTACATACCACCCAACAGTTTCTGGAACGCCGCGGTGGTGCCTTCCCTGCCGTTCTTCGCCATTGCGGCCGCGCTGCTCATTCTGCCTGGATTGCGCAACCTCGACTCCAGCCGGGATCCACTGGCCACCATCGACCCGCCACCGGAGCCCATCGCTGCCAGCACGCGCGCCCCCAGCATGGATCGCATCATCCGGAGCTTGTGGTGGGTGGTCCTGGCGGCTTTCTGTGTCTCCATGCTGACCTGGATCCCGGTCACCTGGGAGACCGTCTTCAACAACGGCCTCACCCTGTCGATCATCTGTCTGTCGGTGACGTTGATCACGGGCATGGCGGGACAGCTGTCGCTGTGCCAGGCGACGTTCGCCGGTATCGGTGCCTTCACGGCCGCCGTCTTCTCGGTGCACCTCGGGTTCAACTTCTTGGTGGGAGGCCTCATCGGTGCCGCCATCGCGGCCATTGTCGCCGTGGTGCTTGCACTCTTGTCCTTGCGTCTGCGCGGGCTGGGTCTCGCACTGATGACCCTCGCCGCGGCGCTGCTGTTCGACAACACGGCCTTCAATACCATCTGGGTGACCGGGGGTGCCCAGGGCACCAGCATCCAGTCCAAGTGGCTGGGCACGAGTGCCTTCTTCGACTTCAACGGTCACGCCATGTTCATCCTGTCCTTCTGTGTGCTCGCGGTCGCCGTGGTGATCGTCCTGCTGGTCCGCAAGGGGACCGTCGGCCGCAACCTGGCCGCCATGCGCGGGAGCGAGACGGCCACGGCAGGGTTGGGTGTCAATCCGACCTGGCAGCGCATCGTCGTCTTCGCGCTGTCCGGCGCCATCGCCGGCGTCGGCGGTGTGCTCTACAGCATTCAGCAACAACACGTGTCTCCGGTGGACTGGAATACGACCTTCTCGCTCGTCCTGGTGGTGCTGGTGGTGACCACCAGCGTGAACACGGTCGAAGGTGCCATTCAGGCCGGCATCGGCCTCTTCGTGGTCGAGCAGCTCCTCACTTATCTCCCCTCGCGCTTCGGGGGCCCGAGCCTGACCATCGTCCTGTTCGCCTTCGGCGCGCTGACGTACGCCCAGCACCCCGAAGGCGTGCTCGAATACCAGAAGCGCCGCTCGACCGCTCGATTCGAGCGTCTGTTCTTTGCCAAGGAGGCCGAAGCCGAGGATCGCAAGGCGCAGGCTGTTTCGGTTGGTGCCAGTGGCTGACGTCGAACCACTGCTGCGCCTCGAGGGCGTCTGTAAGTCCTTCGGCGGCATCAAGGCGGTGCACACCATCACCTTCGACGTCGGCGCGGGGGAGAGTGTCGGCCTGGTCGGGCCCAATGGCGCCGGCAAAACGACGCTGTTCAACTGCGTCTGCGGTCAGTTGCGGCCCGAGGAGGGCGACATCTTCTTCGACGGACTTCCCTTGGCGGGTGTGCCCACCTACAAGCGGGCCAGGCTCGGCATCGGACGCACCTACCAAAGGGTGGAGGTGTTCACCGATATGACGGTGCGCGACCACCTCATGGTGGCCGAGCGCTCACGTCGGGGCGAGGGAAGCCTGTGGCGGGACCTCCTCAACATGAGCAAGCCGAGGCCGGAGGAGATGGAGCGGGTCGACGCCACGCTGGAGCTGGTGGGGATTTCACACCTGGCGGACATATCGGTCAACGCCCTGGGGCTGGGGCACTGCCGACTGGTCGAGCTGGCGCGGGCGTTGGCCACCGAACCGAAGATCCTGCTCGCCGACGAGCCGTCCTCGGGGCTCGACCTGCACGAGACGGCCGAGGTCGCCGCCGTTCTTCGCACGGTCCAGCGCGAGCGGGGCACGGCCGTACTCCTGGTGGAGCACGACCTCTCCATGGTGGCCGAAGTGGTCGATCGGGCGGTCGTCATGGATCTCGGATCGATGCTGTTTGCGGGAACCTTCGACGATTGCATGGCCGATCCGGCGGTGCGGGACGCCTACCTCGGACAGATGGGGCACGCGTGAGCACGGCGACAGCGGCCGCACCCGCGCCAGCGCCAGCCGCCAGCACCGACGTGCTGTCGGTCCGCAACGTGAGCGCCGCCTATGGCCCGTACCGAGCCTTGTTCGATGTCTCGTTCCGCGTGCCCGAAGGGGGCATCGTCGCTCTGGTCGGATCCAACGGCGCTGGCAAGTCCACCGTGGCGCGGACCATCACCGGATTGGTCCCGGCCTCGTCTGGTCAGATCCTGTTCTCCGGAGAGGACATCACGGCGCTCCCGGCCTACAAGATCGCCCGACTCGGCATGGCCCATGTCGTCGAGGGGCGTGGCGTGTTCTCGAGCCTGACGGTGGAGGAGAATCTCACGCTGGCGTTCCGCCAGCGGGCCGGGCGGGCCAAGCTCAAGGAGAACCTCGAGCGCGCCTATACGGCGTTTCCGATCCTCGGTGAGCGCCGCCGCCAGTCCGGAGGAACTCTCTCCGGAGGCCAACAACGGCTCCTGTCGCTGGCCAAGGTCCTCGTGGTGCCATCCAAGGTCCTGGTGGCCGACGAGTTGTCCTTGGGCCTGGCTCCCGTCGTAATCGACACGGTGTACGAGGGACTCCAGGACATCAACCGCAACGGCACTGCGCTGGTGGTGGTCGAGCAACAGGTCAACCGGGTTCTGCAGCTGGCCAATTGGGCCGTCGTGCTGAATCATGGCAGCGTGGCCTACGAGGGCGATCCGGCGGGTGCGGGTGCTGCCGTCGAGACCCTGATGGCCCGCCGCGAGGAAGCGGTGGCGTCGGGTGCAGCAGAGGCGGAAGAATCCGAAACCTAGGTCGAAGGACCTGAGGACAGTCGAGGAGGCATCACCATGAGAGAGCCCGTCATCGTCGACGTCGTGCGGACGACGTTCGGCAAGCGAGGTGGCGCACTGGCCCATTGGCACCCGGCGGACCTCCTGGGTTTCGCCCTGACCACGCTGATCGAGCGGACGGGTGTGGATCCCGAGCGCATCGACGATGTCATCGGCGGGTGCGTGAGCCAGGTGGGCGAGCAGGGCACCAACCTGGCCCGGAACGGGTGGGTCTCGGCCGGATTACCCCAGACGGTGCCGGCCACGACGATCGACCGCCAATGTGGCTCGTCACAGCAGGCCGTCCACTTCGCCGCCGCCAGCGTTGCCGCCGACCAGTACGACCTGGTCATCGCCTGCGGGGCCGAGGTCATGAGCCGCGTGCCGATGGGTTCGAATGCCCGGGGCGGAACAGGCCCCTTCCCACCTTCGTTCATGGAGGCGATCGATGGGCGGCTCTGGACCCAATTCCGGGTCAGTCAGGTGCTGGCCGACCGCTACGGGATCACCCGACAGGAGATGGACGCCTACGCGCTCGAGTCACACCGGAGGGCCGCCGAGAACTGGGACAACAAGCACTTCGAGCGAGAAGCGGTGGCGGTACCCATCAAGGCCGAGGACGGAAGCCTCACCGGGGAGTTCCTGCGCTCCGACGAGGGCATCCGGCGCTCCTCGACCATCGAGGCGCTCGCCGCGCTCCCGCCTGCGCAGAACTGGGAGCCCGACACGGCGCCTGACATCACGGCGGGCAACGCGTCGCAGACCACCGACGGTGCGGCCGCCATGCTCATCGCCGACCGTTCGGTCGCTGAAGCGCTGGGCCTGCCGATCCGTGCCCGCTTCGCCCACTTCGCCGTAGCGGCCGAGGACGCCGCCATCGTGTTGTCGGCACCGGTGCCGGTGACCCACAAGCTGCTGAAGAAGTCGGGCATGAAGGTCGACGAGTTCGATGCCGTGGAGTGCAACGAGGCCTTCGCTGCCATCGCGCTGATGTGGCAGAAGGAGTTCGACTACGACATGGCGCGTTACAACCCGCGCGGCGGCGCTATCGCCATCGGTCACCCGCTGGGGGCGAGCGGAGTACGCCTGATGGGCACGCTGCTGAACCACCTGGAGGCCACCGGCGGCCGCTACGGCTATCAGACGATGTGCGAGGGCGGTGGCCAGGCCAACGGCACCGTCATTGAGCGGCTGGACTGACCCCGGACGTTTCGGTTGCCGCTGCCGCGTTCTGCGCGGCAATCAGCGGCTGGATCTTGCGGGTCACGATGATCCACTCGACGAGGAAGGTCAGTCCCGGGACGAGACCAGCCACGAACATCAAGAGGATCCAAGGAACGTGCAGGCGCGCTTTGAGCGCCAGGAACCCTGCCGCAATCAGGTAGACGATGTA
>Ga0182016_10007570_pt1 | contig 11139 bp, 11 predicted proteins | sample 712S2MmetaG_FD_120491 | JGI IMG/M metagenome (GOLD analysis project Ga0182016, IMG submission 120491) | Permafrost microbial communities from Stordalen Mire, Sweden - 712S2M metaG | ecosystem: Environmental > Terrestrial > Soil > Wetlands > Permafrost | place: Sweden: Stordalen | collected...
CGATGTGCCCCCGGTGGTGGCCACCTTCCACCGCCACGGGTCCGGCACCGCCTACCGCCTTCTGGGCCCGCTGGCCCGCCGGGCCGCCGGCCGCCTGGCTGTGCGGGCCGCCGTCTCCCGGGCCGCCGCCGACACCGTGGCCGAGGTGCTGGGGGGTACCTGCGAGATCGGCTTCAACGGCATCGAGACCGACCTGTACCGGAACGCCGACCCCTGGCCCAAGGGCGATCGACCCACCGTCGTGTTCCTCGGGCGCCACGAGGAGCGCAAGGGCCTGGCCGTCCTGCTGGACGCCTTCGACCGGATGCCGGCGTCGGCGTGGTGCTCCGGCGTCGGCCCCGGCATCGGCTCCGAACGCCCGCAACTCTGGATCGCCGGTGACGGACCCCGGACCGCGGCCCTGCAGGCCCTCCACCCTGAGTCGGCGGACATCTCCTGGTTGGGCGTCCTCACCGAATCCGAAAAGGTCCGCCGCCTGGCCGCCGCCGACGTCCTGTGTGCCCCGTCCCTCGGGGGCGAGTCCTTCGGCATGGTCATCCTGGAGGCCCTGGCGGCACGGACGCCGGTGGTGGCCAGCGACATCGACGGGTACCGGGACGCCGCCGGCGGGTGTGCGGTGCTGGTGGCACCCGGTGACAGCGAGGCGCTGTCCGCCGCCCTGGCCGGGGTCCTGTCGGGCCGGTTGGCCGTCCTGTCGGATGACGCGGACCCTTCCGATGACCCGGACGACCCCGACACCGCTTCCGACCAGGGTGTCGACCCCCGGGGCCGGTGGTTGGCGGCCGGCGCCCGACGGGCCGAGGAATGGTCGATGGAGCGCCTGGCCGGATGGTATGAGGAGCTCTACCACCGGGCCATGGTCGGGCCTCGGTCGTGAGCGGCCGTACACTGCCCGGACCATGAGTGATACCGCAGAACCGTCCAAGCCGGCCGACGCCGGCGGCGGGGCATCCGGCCGGTCCGCTTCCGGTGGGTCCGGTGCCGGCAACCGCAACCGCAACCGCAACCGGTCCCGGGGCCGCGGCGGCCAGGGCGGCGGCCAGAGCGGGCAGAGCGGGCAGTCCGGCGGACGGGGCGGGCAGGGCGGCCGCGGAGCTTCAGGAGGATCCGGCGGGTCGGGAAGCCGCAACCGCCAGGGTGGGGGGCGGAGTAACCCGTCATCAGGGGGAAACGGCGGTGGTGGATCGAACCGATCAGGATCGCCACGCGCCTCGTCGGCGTCCGGCCGCTCGGGTTCGGGCTCGAGGCCCTCGGGCCGGTCGGGTTCCCGGGCCGCGGAGGCCGACCGGGCCGAGCCGACCCCGGCAGCTCCACCGGCGGGTCGGATCGGCGAGGGTTCCGAGGAGAACGACGTGGTGCGGACCAATCGCCGGCGGGCCCGTGTCATCTGCGCCGTCCCCGGGGTGGTCGCCGGCGTGGTGGTCGGCGCGGTGCTGGCCCTGATCGGCCTGCCGGTGGTCGGGGTCGTGGCTCTCGTGGTTGTGGCCCTGGCCGTGACCGTCGGAATCTGGCGGGCGGCTCCGGGTGTCATCGTCCGTTCCCTCGAGGCCGTTCCGAGCCGGGAGCAGGACCACCCGCGCCTCCACAATCTCGTGGATGGCCTCTGCGCCACCATGGGCCTGCCCGGACCGCAGATCCTGGTGGTCGCCAGCGGGGTCCCCAACGCCATGGCCGTCGGTCATGACCCCGAATCGGCGATCATCGTGGTCACCTCGGCACTGGACCGCTCCCTGACCCTGGTGGAACTGGAGGGGGTGCTGGCTCATGAATTGGTCCATGTGAAGAGGAACGACACGGTGGTGGCATCCGTGGCCGTCCTGGCCACCTTGCCGTGGGCCCTGGTGCGGGGGACGGCCGCAGGCGCCGACAGGATCCACTCGCTGGTCGGACCGGGTCGTGAGTTCTCCGCCGATCAGCGGGCCGCCGGTGTGGTGCGCTATCCCCCCGGGATCGGTTCCGCCTTGGAGACCATGGTCGCTGCCGGTGCGGAGCCGTCCTCACCCTGGCCTCCGGGGAAGGGACGGATCGCCGCCCTCACGCGATGGCTGTGGATCGACCCGATCGCCGGTGGGGCGGCTTCATCGGGGGCCGGACCGGGCCACCAGGGGATCGTCGACGGGAACCTCGATGACACCCGGGTCCGGGCCGCGGCCCAGGCCCTGCTCTGACCCAAACTGGCGCCCGCGTGGACCGGCGCCTGTGTGGACCGGGGCTGCGTGGACCGGGGCTGTGTGACCGGTGGCTACCCCGGGTAACCCGGCGTCGTGGTCGCTCGGACTACGCCGATTCCGGACAGGGGCTGGCGCCGTCGGGGGTCAGGTCGCAATCGGAATTGGTCGCGAGCAGATGATCGCGGAGCCTGCGCAACAGTGCGGCCAGGGTCTCTTCTTCCTCGGGCGTGTAGAGGGAGCTGAGCAGGTTGTCGATGTGGGCGATGTGTTCGGGGATGATCTTCGCCATCAGGTCCTTGCCGACCGGGGTCAGGACGGCAAACGCGCCCCGTCGGTCCTCAGAGCAGACCCGACGGACGACCAGACCCTGGTCGCAGAGCCTGTCGATCGACCGGGTCAGTCCGCTGGGCGTCAGGGACGTCTGGGCGGCCAACTCGCTCATCCGTAGCTCGGCACCGGGGGTCCGGGCCAGCCGGATGAGCACGTCGAACGACTGGTTTGAAAAGGCGCGCTCCGATTCGAATCGATGCTGGAACTCCCGCCGGAGCCCGGCCGCCGACTCCACGAGGAGGCCCACCGTGGTCAGCCGCTCGTCCCCTTTGACCGTGGTTCGTCCCATGACCTGCATTCTACAAGATCCTCGCCACTACTTGCGACAGCAAATAAGTCCCGCTATAGTTGCTGGTACAAGTAACAGTCGAAGGAACCGAGGGTCCACCGGCAAGTGCCAAGCCGGTGGCACCGGGTGTTCCGGTGACGACGACGACGGCCGGACCGTAGCGACGGTCGGTCGATACGACCACATCAAAGGAGCAAGATATGACAACTGAGCCAGCAGCCGTAACCAGCAGGACCGTCAACGGGACCGAGTACCCGGCGGTCGGGACGTACGCCATCGACCCGTCGCACACCCAGCTCGGCTTCGCCGTGCGCCACATGGCGGTGTCCAAGGTGCGTGGTCGTCTCAGCAAGTTCGACGGGACCATCGACATCGCCGAGGACCCGGTCGATTCGAAGGTCTCCCTGACCATCGATGCCACCAGCGTCGACACCCGTGACGAAAACCGTGACAACCACCTCCGGACCAACGACTTCTTCGACGTCGAGAACCATCCGACGTGGACTTTCACCAGCACGGCCATCGCGGCCGCAGGTCCGACCGAGTGGAAGGTGACCGGTGACCTGACCATCCGCGGCGTCACCCGCCCGGTGACCCTCGATGTCACCCTCGAGGGCGTGGTCAAGGATCCGTACGGCAACCACCGGGTGGGATTCAGCGCCTCGACCGAGATCAACCGTGAGGACTTCGACGTGTCCTTCGGTGCGGTGATGGAGGCCGGTGGTCTCGTGGTGGCCAAAAAGGTGGGCATCGAGATCGAGCTCGAGGCCGTCCTGCAGGCGTAGGACGCCTCCACCCCCAGCCCCGGGCGCCCCAGAGGGAGGCCCGGGGACCGGGAGCCACATGGTGCACGAGAGACCGGCCGTCCTTCGGGGCGGCCGGTCTCTCGTCCGACGGGCGATCCCTCCGGCCCGGTGCGGCGGGGGCTTCGGTGTCAGGCGTCGCAGGTAGAATGGGGCCATGGCCGACCAGACGCTCCCTGTCACGACAGGCGGAACCGACCGCCCCACCGGAACATTCACCGTCAAACGGGGCCTGGCCGAGATGCTCCGTGGCGGGGTGATCATGGACGTGGTCGATGCCGAACAGGCCAAGGTGGCCGAGGACGCCGGAGCGGTGGCGGTCATGGCTCTGGAGCGTGTTCCGGCCGATATCCGACGTGACGGCGGGGTGGCCCGGATGAGCGACCCGGCCCTGATCGAGGGGATCAAAGAGGCCGTGACCGTCCCGGTGATGGCCAAGGCACGGATCGGGCATTTCGCCGAGGCCCAGGTGCTGGCCGCTCTCGGGGTGGACTACATCGACGAGAGCGAGGTCCTGACGCCGGCCGACGAGGCCCACCACATCGACAAGTGGCCGTACGAGGTCCCCTTCGTCTGCGGGGCCACCAACCTCGGCGAAGCCCTCCGAAGGATCTCCGAGGGTGCGGCGATGATCCGGTCCAAGGGGGAGGCCGGAACCGGCAACATCGTCGAGGCGGTCAGGCATCTGCGGTCGATCCTCGGTGACATCCGTCGGCTGACGCAGGCCGACCCGGCCGAGCTGTACGGATGGGCGAAGGACCTGGCCGCCCCGATCGGCCTGGTTCAGGAGATCGCCGGAACCGGGCGTCTTCCGGTGCCGCTCTTCTGTGCGGGTGGCATCGCCACGCCGGCTGACGCGTCCCTGGTCATGCAGCTCGGGGCCGAGGCGGTGTTCGTCGGCTCGGGCATCTTCAAGAGTGCCAACCCGTCGCAGACGGCCCGGGCCGTCGTCGAGGCCACCGCGCACTTCACCGACGCCGACCTGGTGGCCAAGGTGTCGACCGGCCTGGGTGGAGCCATGCCCGGTCAGGAGATCGGGACCCTCGGGGTGCGCCTGGCTGATCGTGGCTGGTGACGCCCGGCCCGGTGGACCGCCGCTGGGGCAGCGGTGACGCTGGGCGTGCTCGCCCTCCAGGGTGATGTCCGGGAACACACCCTCGCTCTCCAGTCCCTCGGCGAGCAGGTCCGGGCGGTCCGGCAGCGGGACGACCTGGCCGGACTGCAGGGGTTGGTCCTACCGGGAGGGGAGTCGACGACCCTGTCGATGCTGCTGGAGTCATCGGGGCTGTTCGATCCCCTGGACGAGGCCATCGGGGGGGGACTCCCCGTCTTCGGCACCTGCGCCGGGATGATCCTGTTGGCCCGGACGGTGCTGGACGGCCGGGAGGACCAACGCCGGTTCGGCGCCATCGACCTGACCATCCGTCGGAACGGATACGGCCGCCAGGTGGCCTCGTTCGAGTCTGACGTCGAGGTGCCGGTCCTCGGACCGGTGCCGGTCCACGCCGTGTTCATCCGGGCCCCGGTGGTCGAGGACTGCGCTCCGGCGGTCGAGGTCCTGGCCAGCCTGGACCGGACCCCGTCCGGGCCGCCCGGGACGGCCGGTGCCCCGGAGGATCCCGGCCGGCCGGGACGGGGCGGGGGTGGATCCGGAGGGGACGCTCACGCCGACCGGAAGCCGGTGGTGTGCCGTCAGGGTTCGGTCCTCACCACGTCATTCCATCCTGAACTGACCGGTGACCGTAGGCTGCATCAGCTGTTCGTCGAGATGACCAAAGAGGAGAGGCGCTAGGCGATGTCGGGACACTCGAAGTGGGCGACCACCAAATACCGGAAGGGCGCACAGGACTCCGCCCGGGCCAAGGTGTTCGCCAAAATCATCCGCCAGGTCGAGGTGGCGGCCCGTGAGGGCGGGAGTGACATGACCGCCAACGCCAGCCTGCGGACCATGTACGCCAAGGCCCGTGACGCCTCGGTGCCGATCGACACCATCGAACGGGCCATCAAGCGGGGATCGGGCGAGCTCGAAGGGGTCCGCTACGAGTCGATCGCCTACGAGGGATACGCACCCGACGGGGTGGCGGTGATCGTCGAGTGCCTGTCCGACAACCGCAACCGCACCGGTGCGGAGATCCGCAACCTGTTCAACAAGAACGGGGGATCCATGGCCGAACCCGGGGCGGTCAGTTGGCAGTTCGAGCGTAAGGGGATCATCGCCGTCCCCCGGTCCTTCGACGAGGACCGGGTCCTCGAGGTGGCCATGGAGGCCGGGGCCGAGGATCTGGCCGACGAGGGGGAGCGGTGGACGGTGACGTGCGCCCCGGCCGACCTGATGACGGTACGGGCGGCACTGGAGGATGCGGCCCTCGAGCCCGGGGCCTCGGAGCTGACCATGGTCCCGACGTCGACGGTCGAGGTGACGGCGGAGGCCGAGGCCAAACGGGTCCTCCGGTTGATCGAGGCGCTCGACGACCATGACGACGTCCAGAACGTGTACTCGAACTTCGACATCCCGGACGCCGTCATGGCGGCCTACGAAGGCTGATCTCCGACGATCCGGCCCGGCCGAGCGGGTGTCCCCCATTCGGGCCCATCCCTCCTCCGGGGTGTCGGCCACGGTACGATCGAACGCGTGTTCGTCCTCGGAATAGATCCGGGCCTCTCCCGGTGCGGTTACGGCGTGGTGACCCGTCGGGGAGGGAGTCTGGTGGCGGTGGCCGGGGGGGTCATCAGCACCCCGCCGTCCATGCCCCTTCCCGACCGTCTCCGCACCCTGGCCGATGAACTCGGTGCCCTGGTGGCGGAGTTCCGGCCCGAGTCGGTGGTGGTGGAGCGGGTGTTCTTCCAGGTGAACGCCCGGACGGCCATGGCCACCGGGCAGGCCGCCGGCGTGGCCCTGGTGGCGGCGGCCCGATCGGGCTGCCTGGTGGCCCAGTACACGTCCAACGAGGTGAAGCAGGCCCTGGTGGGATACGGGGGTGCCACCAAGGAGCAGGTCCAGAGGATGGTGGCGGCGGTCCTCGGACTGGAGGAGCCTCCCCGCCCGCCCGACGTGGCCGACGCCCTGGCCCTGGCGGCCTGCCACCTCACCACCCAATCGCTACGCCGCGCCGTGGCTGCGGCAACCGGGGAGGCACCGTGATCGGATCGTTGCGTGGTGTGCTGGTGGACCGTCCCAGCGGGGGCGAGGTCATCGTGGAGGTCGGGGGGGTCGGCTACCGCGCCTCGGTGCCGACCTCGCTGTCGGCCGCACTGGGAGGACCGGGGAGCGAGGTGTTCCTCCACGTCCACACCCACGTGCGCGAGGACGCCATCGTGTTGTACGGATTCGCCCACGCTGACGAACGACGGTGTTTCGAGGCGCTCCTGGGTGCCCACGGGGTGGGACCGGCCCTGGCCCTGGCCATCCTGTCCTCGATGTCCCCGGCCGCGCTGTCCACCGCCGTCCTCGAGGACGACGTGGACACGCTGTGCCTGGTGCCCGGGGTCGGCAAGAAGACCGCCGCCCGGTTGTTGCTCGAGCTCAAAGCCCGCCTCGATCTTCCGTCGCTGGGCGGAGGGGGGTCCGACCCGCTGCCGGCCGGATCTCCCCGGGCCGAGGCCCGGGCGGCCCTGGTCGAGCTGGGTTACGGACCGGAGGAGATCCGTGGGGCCATGGACGGCGTGGACGACGGTGAGCCCGTCGAGGAGATGGTCCGGACCGCCCTGCGGGAACTGGCCCGTAGCCGATGACCCCCCGTGCGAGGCGTGAGGTGCTGGCCGGTGGGGCCGGTGGGGCCGGTCCGGCCGGTCCGGATCCGGCCGACCGGGAGGACCCCTGGGAGGAGTCCGGGGCCGAGCCCGTCCCCGTCGGGACCGCCCACCGGGACGGAGTCCCGGGTGCCACCCGGCCCGTCGACCCGACCGTCGGTCCCGCCGAGGAGGCCGACGATGCCGGGCTGCGACCCCGCACCCTGTCCGAGTTCGTGGGTCAGGGCCAGCTGACCGAGCACCTGCAGATCGTCATCGAGGCGGCGCGCAAGCGCCAACAACCGGTCGACCACCTCCTCTTCGCCGGCCCACCGGGCCTGGGCAAGACATCGCTGGCCGGCATCGTGGCCGCCGAGATGGGGGTCGGGCTCCGGATCACCGCCGGCCCGGTGCTGGTGCGGTCGGGGGATCTGGCCGCGCTCCTCACCGACCTCCAGGAGGGTGACGTCCTGTTCATCGATGAGATCCACCGGCTGCACCGGTCGGTGGAGGAGATCCTCTATCCGGCCATGGAGGACTTCAAGCTGGACATCCTGATCGGCAAGGGCCCGACGGCACGGAGCATCCGCCTCGACCTTCCCCGCTTCACCCTGGTGGGTGCCACCACCCGGACCGGCCTGGTGGCCGGCCCCCTGCGTGACCGGTTCGGGTTCGTGGGCCGGCTCGATCTCTACACCGTCGACGAGCTCCAGGCCATCATCCTCCGGTCGGCCGGCATTTTGGGTGTGCCGATCGATACCGACGGGGCCCGTCGCATCGCCGAGAGGTCACGGGGCACGCCGCGCATCGCCAATCGGCTGCTCCGGCGGGTGCGGGACTTTGTGGAGGTGCGGGCCGAGGGCAGCATCACGTCGGCCGCCGCCGTGACCGGCCTGGAGGTCTTTGGGGTCGACCCCCTCGGTCTGGACAAGGTCGACCGGGCCATCCTCGACGTCCTGTGCCGCCGCTTCGCCGGCCGGCCGGTGGGGTTGACCACGCTGGCCCAGTGCATCGGGGAGGAACCCGACACCATCGAGGACGCCTACGAGCCGTATCTGCTGCAGCAGGGACTGCTCCAACGCACGGCCAGGGGCCGCATCGCCGCGCCGCGGGCCTGGGCCCACCTGGGACTGACCCCGGTGGAGGCCACGCTCCTGTAGCCCGTCGGGGCTCCGGTGGTCGTTCCGCCACGGACGACCGGGGCCGGCGTGGCCCCGGACCGGACCGGGTCTGCCACCATGGGGGCCATGTCGGAGCTGACGTCGGACGCGCCCGCCGGGGTCGGCCCGGTTGCGGACGGGGTCCCGATGGACGCCTACCGGTACGAGCTCCCGCCGGAGCGCATCGCCCAGTTCCCCGTCGAGCCCCGGAGCGCGGCCCGGCTCCTGGTGGCCCCAGGGCTCACCGGCACCGGGGAGGTGGCCCACGCCACCGTGGCCGCCCTGCCCGGGTGGCTGGGGCCCGGTGACGTCCTGGTGGTGAACGAGACCCGGGTGCTGGCCGCCCGCCTCGATCTGGTCAAGACCACAGGGGGCCGGGCGGAGGTCCTGCTCCTCGAGCCCATCGCCGGTGATCCCTCCCGGTGGGAGGCCTTGGTCCGACCGGGCCGGAGGTTGCCGGAGTCGACCCGCCTGTGCGAGACACCGGACGGGCCGGCGGTGGTGGAGGTGGGCCCGGCCGTGGGGACCGGGGAGGACGGTCGCCGGGCGGTCACCCTGATCGACCCGGGGGTGGTGGAGCGGTCGGGCACCATGCCCCTGCCGCCCTACATCCACCAGGATCTGGTCGATCCCCAGCGGTACCAGACGGTGTTCTCCGCCCCACGGGAGCTCGCCGACCGGTCCTGTGCGGCACCCACCGCCGGGCTCCACTTCACCCCGGAGCTTCTGGAGGCGTGCCGACGGGCCGGGGCCACCATCGTCACCGTCGACCTGGCCATCGGACTCGACACCTTCCGTCCGGTCACCGCCGACTCCCCCGAGGAGCACGTCATCCACTCGGAGCGGTACACCGTTCCGGCCGCCACCATGGAGGCCTGCGCCTCCGCCCGGCGGGTGGTGGCGGTGGGAACGACCGCGGTACGGGCCCTGGAATCAGCCGCGGCCACCGGCGAGCTGTCCGGCCGGACCGATCTGTTCATCCACGGGGACTATCCCTTCCGGGTGGTCGATGTTCTGGTGACCAACTTCCACCTCCCCCGTTCCAGCCTGCTGTTGCTGGTGGAGGCCTTCTGCGGCCCCCAGTGGCGCCGGCTCTACGACACGGCCCTCCGCCAGGGGTACCGGTTCCTCTCCTTCGGCGACGCCATGATGGTGGACCGCCGGGCCGACCGGGGGGACGGACGTGGCGACCGGGCGGCGGACGATGACGCACCGGCCGCCCGGTGAGCGCCACCCGGGTCGAGATCGTCGCCACCGACGGTGCCGCCCGCACCGGTCGCGTGCACACCGCGCGCGGCTCGTACGCCGTGCCGGCCTTCATGCCGGTCGGGACCCGCGGGGCTGTCAAATCTCTGGACAGTGCCGATCTCGATGCCCTCGGGGCCGAGGTGGTCCTGGCCAACACGTACCACCTGATGCTGCGGCCGGGTGCCGACGTGGTGGCGGCACTCGGGGGCCTGCACCGGTTCACCGGGTGGTCGGGCCACACGCTGACCGATTCGGGTGGCTTTCAGGTCCACTCGTTGAAGCCGAAGGTGGACGACGACGGGGTGACCTTCACCTCGGTCTACGACGGCACACGCACCCGGCTGACGCCCGAGGCCGCCGTCACCACCCAGGGACTGATCGGTGCGGACATCCAGATGGTGCTGGACGTGTGTGTCACCCTGCCGGCACCGCCCGAGACCCTGCGCCTGGCCGTCGACCGCACCGCCGACTGGGCCCGCCGGGCCCGTGACCGCCACCGTGGGCTCGAGGCCAGGCCCGAGGGTCAGGCCCTCTTCGGGATCGTCCAGGGCGGTACCGACCCGGGGCTGCGGGCCGAGAGCGCCGAGCGCACGGTGGCCTGCGGGTTCGACGGGTACGGCATCGGCGGGCTGTCGGTGGGGGAGCCCCGCCCGGCCATGCTGGAGGCCCTGGCGGCCACGCTGCCCCACCTGCCGGCCGACCGCCCCCGCTATCTCATGGGGGTGGGGGACCCGGTGGGGCTGATGGAGGCGGTGTCCCTCGGTGTCGACCAGTTCGACTGTGTGGCCCCGAGCCGGATGGCCCGGCACGGCTCCCTGCTCACCGGGGCCGGACCTCTGAACCTGCGCAACGCGGCGTTCGCCCGGGATGACGGGCCGGTCGATGCCCACTGTGCGTGTTCCACCTGTGCCCGATGGTCGCGGGGGTACCTCCGTCACCTGCTGGCGGTGGGGGAGCCCACCGCCTGGCGCCTCCTCACCGTCCACAACCTGGCCTTTGTGTTGGCTTTGATGGCCGAGGCCCGTGCCGCCATCGCCGACGGGTGCTTCGAACGCCTCCGGGCCCGGACGGCGGAGGTGTGGGCCCGCTGAGGCGGTTGGGCGCCCGGCACCTCATACGGGCTGGCCTGGGCTACAGTCGTTCCGCCGTGCCCACCCCACAACCCCCCTCCGCGTCTCGATGACGGCCGCCCTCGGACTGGTGGTGCCCCTGTTGGGCGCGGCCGCCAAAAAGTCGTCCGGGAGCCCGGCGCTGCTGATCGTCGTGGTGATCGTGGCGGGTTTCTACTTCCTGATCTACCGTCCCCAACAGCGCAAGGCCAAGGTGTTGCGGGAGCAGACGAAGAGCTTCGATGTGGGTGACGAGGTGCTCACGGCCGGTGGAATCGTCGGGCACATCATCGACATCGA
>Ga0182016_10007575_pt1 | contig 11137 bp, 12 predicted proteins | sample 712S2MmetaG_FD_120491 | JGI IMG/M metagenome (GOLD analysis project Ga0182016, IMG submission 120491) | Permafrost microbial communities from Stordalen Mire, Sweden - 712S2M metaG | ecosystem: Environmental > Terrestrial > Soil > Wetlands > Permafrost | place: Sweden: Stordalen | collected...
CACGGAAACCCCAAGCTCCCGTGCAATGTCTTTCATGGTCGTCGGCGGCATAGCGTCAATATACAAGACAACACCCGGAGGTGCGTTTCCCATACCCTGGCTTTTCGTGGCGTTGATTGCGGCGGTCACATCGAAGATGCGGATGAAACCGGCGGTCGGGTTGAACCGCCTGCTGGGCCGCACATTGCTCGGAGAAGTCTCCGGCATGCATCTTCATGGCGCCATGTCGCGGCCGCTGGGGAGGAATTGGATTTAGTACAACCGTTGCAGTGAGCGTTGCGGAGGGAGCATGGGCCTTCAGGCCCATGAAAAAGCCGCAAAAAACAGAGCCCCTTTGGGCCCGGGCCGTTGCCTTTTCGCGGAATCCTCGCCAAGTACAACTGTAGTATTAAGACCGTGAGCAGTGGCGATCCTTTGCTGGAGCCATACCACATGTCTATCTGTCGCACAGAGGTGGGCTATGCCTATTCATCCATTTGCACGCCGGCAGTTCATGTCGTTGATGCTTGCGGCTCCCGCCTGGGGCTCTGCCTTGATGGCCGATGCGGAATCTTCCGCTGAAGCCCTGATTACGGACTTCGGCGCGCGGCCCGATGGTACAACCATAAACACCAGGGCGATCCAGGCGGCCATCGATCATTTGGCATCGCGCCGCCGGGGAACGGTCGTCATCCCACAGGGCACCTTCGTGAGCGGCGCACTGTTCTTCAAGCCGCACGTCAATCTTCACCTGGGTGCGGGAGCAGTATTGCAGTGCTCGACAGATATGGCCAACTTCCCTGCCCAGCGCACTCGCATTGAGGGCCACTTCGAGGAGAAGTTCAACCCGGCTCTGATCAACGCAGCGAACTGCGACGGTTTTCAGCTCACCGGCGAGGGCACGCTCGATGGTGCAGGCCGGCCAATTTGGGACCTGTTTTGGAAACTCCGCAACGCGTCGCCCGCCCACTCCAACTTCCCCAACGTCGGTGTTCCCCGCGCCCGTCTGGCGCTCATTGAAAGTTCGCGCGACGTGAAGATCGAGGGGATCACTTTCAAGGATTCGCAGTTCTGGAATCTCCATATCTACAACTGCGACGGTGTCACCGTCAGCAACGCACGCTTCGAGGTTCCGGACGACTACAAGCAGGCTCCCAGCACAGACGGAATCGACCTCGACAGTTCCCGCAACGTCACAATAGACGGCTGCTATTTCTCCGTCACCGACGATTGCATCGCGGCTAAGGGTTCCAAGGGACCCCACGCCATCGAGGACACAGACAGTCCGCCAGTCGAGCACATCCGCGTCCGCAACTGCGTTTACAAGCGTGGCGGCGGTGTGCTCACGCTTGGATCAGAAGCCACCATCGTTCGCGACATCGTCGTGGAGAATTGCAGGATCATCGGCAACGTCAGGATCGCTACCTTGAAGCTGCGCCCAGACACGCCGCAGCACTATGAGAACATCTCAATCCGCAACATCACTTCGGAAGCCACAGCCTCCGCGATCGTTTCCATGCAGCCCTGGTCGCAGTATGCCGATCTCCAGGGCGAACCGCCGCCGCAGTCTGTAGTTCGCAGCCTCAGCTTCATCGGCATCAAGGGCCATTACACAGCCTTCGGAACCATCAAGCCAAACCCCGGTCAAACCGAGATCAGCGACATTCTCTTCAAAGATTTCGACGTGACGCTCCAACAGGAAAAGCTCGCCGCCACCGGCGTCAAAGGCCTCAAGTTCGAAAACGTGATAGTAAACGGCCAACCCCAGTCAGCATGAGGTCTCCCAGTATCTCTGAGCCGCGATCCAACACTTCTGCTCAATCAACCGACACTTCGGTACGAATCCGAATGGAAGGTCGGTCAGGCTGGCACGTAGGTCAATCGGACCGTGTCCTCTCCGATGGCATCATGCTTTACCAGGCGAAGAGGAGGCACGGGACCCGCGAAGTAGGGTTTACCGCCGCCCAGCACGTACGGACGAAAGTACAGGCGATACTCATCAATCAAACCCGCAACCGACAGCAGGTTCGCAAGCTCCGCGCCAGCTACGTCGATGTCCCCATCTCGTTCGGACTTGAGCCTCGCGGCAAAGTCGCACACATCGCCTTGCACAAGTTTGGCGTTCGGACCAACGGACGTCAAAGAACGCGATGCGACCCACTTCGGCTTCGGACGATAGGCATGGGCGAATTCATGGTCGGTCTCGTCCCAGTCTGGCTGGTCCTCATCCCAGTAACGCATCAGCTCATACAATCGTCTGCCGTAGAGCATGCCGTCCAGGGCACGGACGTGCTCAAGGAAATGACGAGAAACGATCGGGCCCGGTGGTGAGCCCGGCCCGCCTGAGGGCCCTTCGATATAGCCATCGAGAGATTGCATCATTCCGAAGATGAGCCTGCCCATAACGCCTCCTAACCATTTCGCAGAGAAAAGTACAGGCAACTGGCAACTCGTCGCTGGAAAGACTCACGCGCGGACGCAGAGCGCCGCAAGTTCCTCCTCAGGCCGGTTCCTAATGTTTGTGAGATTCACTCGCTGAGTTACCGTCTCCGTTTACGGGCGTTCCGTCTGACCAGTTGCCCATGACAACGTAAAACTCCGTAATCGGCGCTGGATTTAGCTGTTGAAAATAGATGGGGACGCCGGGCAGATTTGCGCCCCAGGCCGCGCCATCGATGCGTGGAAGGTCATACATCAGGTGGTTAAGGTTATGCGGAGGCTGGTCGGTAAGATACGCCTCCTTTGACATCATGTAGATCAACGAACCTGAGGCCGGAGCACCCAATTCTTTGTTGTCTACGGCGGCCTTGATCCCATCGAACATCTGCGTTTTAGAGAATCCAGCCAACGCCATTCCGGTTTGTTTTAAGACATAGGGCAGGACGGAAAGCGCGGCTTGCGGGTTGAAGCACTCCGGGCTCCGGTTTTTGGGATTCCAGAACTCCGGGTTTTCAAACGGCGCTAACCAGGATCTGCCCACCAGACAAACGAAACCGTTGGTGCCTTTGACCGCGGTCTCAAAGTTTTTTTGTCCCATAACCATGACCGAGGCATCCTTCGATACGGACGCAGGGGCCGCTGAGCGCGCCAGGGCTATTTCGGCATCACGGTCCATTCGGTATTGCTCAATCGGGGCCATCGCCGGGTAAGGCGTTTTCACGTCCTGCGCCTGAATTTGACTCGTCCCGGCCAGCACGGCGACCAACACCAGCCTCAGACCCGCGATTGTTCTCATGCGCCCGCTCCTAAACTGATTGCATTATGCAAGTCGTTTGAACATAACCCAGACTCCATGCATACTGCAAGTGGAATATGATGGAATTTCATGAAAAAAATCAAGACAAGAAACGAAATGCGCTCGGGCTGTCCTATCAATTTGACGCTGGAGATGCTCGGCGACAGTTGGAGCCTGATCGTCATTCGGGACATCATGTTCGGAAATCGCCGCCACTATGGAGATCTGCTCAGGCTATCTGAAGAAGGAATCGCGTCGAATATCCTTGCGAACAGGCTCGGTCGCTTAGTCCAGTCCGGTCTGCTGTTGCGTAGCGACGATCCAACCCACAAACAAAAGGCGATTTACAGTCTAACTGAAGCGTCCATTCAGCTTGTCCCCTTGCTGGCTCACATGGGCGCATGGGGATGCCGGTTCACTCCTGCCTCCAGGCAACTCTCGATTCGCGCCCAGCTTCTCGAGCAAGGCGGCGGACGAATGTGGAAGGCATTTATGGCCGAGCTCAGAAGCATTCACATGGGAGCGCCCGCGCCACGCCGGTCGGTCTGCGCCGAGCTTCAAGCCGCTTTTAAGTCTGCAATGAGTCGCGAAGCAAGTGCTCGAAAAAGCAGTAAGACTCGATAACGTCGCATCGGAGCTGGCCAGGCGTTGGGTTGCACAGGTCTGTCTGGTTCGATGCTGACAGACGCCCCAGGGCTCGGGGAACCTCCCTGGGTGACGCGTCGGCTGCACACCCCAAAATTCCAGTCGCAACGACTTATCGCCGCTAATCTTCTCGGTGAGTGCATTGACGATTATGCGCCAACGAAGCCCGGCATTTGTTATAGCGAGCAACTCACCGAAGTTGAATACCCGAAAGGGATCCGCTACACGGATAAATGCATTTGGCCCGTCCCGAAGAGGGTCCCTTATAGAGCAAGAACAAATCGTCAACGTGATACTCTTCCACCTGTTCGGTCTTGTTGTAGCTCGAAGTTGGCTATGAGTTTGAATGGAGACGGTATGTATCGATGGGGAGGAAGAGCGACCATTCTCGTGATCCTGAGCTGCGCGATCCTGAGCGGCGCGGCTTGCGCCCAGCCGACGGCGACGCCTAACTTTGAAACCGCCTCCGTCAAGGTGAGCCAGTCTCGAATTGGGCACGAAGGCACATTCACTGCCGGTCCCGACGGGGTGACGGCGCGCAACACGACATTGAAAAGACTCATTTACGAAGCTTGGCAGGTCGGGTATGCCAGGATCACCGGGAACGGTCTCCCCGAGTGGATATCCACGGAAGAATACGACATCGACGCCAAAGCGTCACACCCAGTCAGCTCGCCGGAACTCCGGCAGATGCTGAAGACCTTGCTGGAAAATCGTTTCAAGTTGACGGTGAGGACCGAAAGGCGAGTGACCCGCGCTTATGCGCTACGTGTAGGGAAAGACGGCGCAAAGTTGCACGGACCAGTTGGCGAGGAGCGGCCCGGGATATGGCGATTCCACGGGACTCTCGGCCAATTTGCGGACGTTCTCGCCTTGAAGTTGACTGAACCGCTCGTTGCGGATCCATCGGCTCCCTCAGTTGCACAAGGCACGCCAATTCCGGTTGTCAACCAGACAGGCATCGAAGGGGTCTTCGATTTGGCGTTACCGATGAGCCTGGATGCGCGTGAAACTCCCCTTGCGTTCTGGCAGAGGACCTTGAAAGAACAGCTCGGCCTGACGCTGGAACCGGGAGAGAAACCCGTTGAGTTCTTTGTTGTGGTTCATGTAGAGCGAGCAAGCCCTTCGCTGTCGCCAAAAGGGTCCTTTGTGCAATGAGGACGAACGGACCGTTCGCTATTATTTTTCACGATCAACATTGTCGCGCTGTTCTTGCGATAACAGGTAAGCGATCAGAGAGGAGGAAAACTGTATGGATGAAATGGATCGACCCGCTGCTGGAGATAGTGCAAGCTCAAGAGGGTTATTTTGCCCAGCATGTTCCAAGACTGATGTTCGCCTGCCCTTCGGATGGAGTAAAGGTGGTTGGGGCCTAGTTACCGGCTGTGTCGTGGGGCTCTTCATAACTGGTAAGTTCCTCGAAGTGGCGAAGGAGAATGCCATACGAAGCTTGATGACCCCGGATATGTTTATCAACAATCCGTTTCGCCAAAAGCCAAGCATATCCCTAGCCGAGTTGGATGCCGCACAAAGCGCTGCCGCTCAGCCATACTATTTCATTGGAGGGGTTATAGTTGCGGTGGCATTGGCCACTTTTTTGGCGATGCTTTTTGGGTCACTATTCGGAAAGAATATCTGCCTCCAATGTGGTAATCGCTGGAGGGTCACGCCGCGCTCACCGGGGGACACAAGCGAAAATCAATAGACCAGCAGTGAAGGCTCCTCGAATGTCACCCAGGTTCCCATAAAGGGTAAGTTTCGGGACAAAACGCAGACATGCTAAAAAAAGCAGGGGCCCGCGTCCCGAAAGCCTGTCCCAAAATGTAGCTCGGTGGCACACCAGTGGCCATTCGGAGGCGGCTCTGCCGCCCGTCGCAAAACTCTGTACCAAACCTGCACCCGATTCTTGTGTGCCTAGTTCGGCATGCCTGGATCGGATGATGCACTTCGCTGGTTTGCCGGTATGTTGGACAGGTAGCCCCACGCAATCAATTGCCGGTTAACAGTGCCAATGCGCTCACGGATTTCGACGATCTACGGATAAATCCTTAAAAACGCCCATGTCGGCGGGAATGTTTTTCGCTTTGCGTCAACCGCAAGCGCACCCACCACGTCAGCTCTATCCCACATCCCGGCAACGGTTCCCAGATCGCCCGGTCGGCCCTCCGCAAACTCACCCCAGGCCCCGAACCCGCCTCGCCTCTGATTTACCGCCCGCCCCACCCCGAAGAGTCGGACCGTTTCTCCCCGGCCCTCCGCCCCATCGCCGCCAACCCCACTCATGAGACCCATCCGGGACGCCGGCTACCACCCAATTCTCCCCTCCTCCGCCGCCTCTCCGTCGGCCGAATATAACAACTTTTGTTATGCCATAAGCCCAAATGACCCACAAATGCATCCATTCCACCCGCCATTTTCCCTTCAATCTCGAGACGAAAAACATCAATTCCTGCCGGTTTCGCCTCGAATGACCCCGAATTCCTCCAATTTCGCGCTCAAAAAAGCGCCCCCTGAACCCTAACCTCTAACACCTAAAAACTATTTTCAGCCCTTTTCACATAATTACCGCTCCAAGGCGCACACTCAATCTGTGAATGCCAATAAACCCAAACCCGTCGCCCTTCATCCTTGCTCCTTACACCCCATACCCCACACCCGATACCCGACTCCTAATACCCGAAATCCAATAATCGAATTCTCGCCCCTCCAAAACTGCACCCCCCAATACAAAGACCTTAGCGGCCGCAACCCCAAAAAGATACAACATACATTTCCAAAAGGCGCCTAAAAGTTCCAATTTCCCGCCAAAAACCGCCATCTGGATTGAGCAGCAGGGGCTAAGTCAGGAGTCGCCCACCAAGAGATTTTCTTGCCTACGCCGACCACGCAGCCCGATTTGCCCGGCTGGCTGAGCTATATCCCATATCCGCCGAGATGCCGCGCACACACTGCAACAACTGGTTTGCAATTGCCGGTAACTTCTGCGCGGTCACGCGGAACGACGGCCCGGAGATGCTTACCGCCGCCACCGGCAGGCGCTGCGCGTCCAGCAACGGCACCGCGATGCAGCGCAAGCCTTCTTCGAACTCCTCATCGTCCACTGCATAGCCACGGCGCTTGGTCTTCTCCATCTCCGCTCGCAGAGCTTCGACCGTTGCGATCGTGCGATGCGTGAACCTTTCAAAACGCGTCTTCTTGATCACTTCATTCGCCCGATCTTCGGGAAGAAACGCCAACATCGCCTTGCCTACTGACGTGCAGTGCACCGGATTGCTCGCGCCGATGCGCGTAATCATCCGCACCGACCGCGCCGGCTCGATTTTATCTATATAAATCACCCGCGCGGCCTCCAGCACACACAGGTGCGCCGTCTCCTCAGTCTCGGCCACTAGCCGCCGAAGGTGTGGCTGTGCGCGGTCGCGCAGGTCGTACTGCTCAATCGCCCGGTTACCAAAATCAAACAGCCGCAGCCCTAGCCGAAATTTTCCGCTGCCCGTGCGCTCCACCATGCGATGGCGTTCCAGCACCATCAGAAAACGATGGGCCGTGCTTTTGTGCAACTGCAACGAAGCCGCCACCTGTGCCAGTCCCAGCGGAGTCTCGCTCTCCCCCAGCAGATCCAGCACGGCGAATGCCCGGTCCAGAGCCTGGACTTTGTAAGTTCCTTGCACTGCAGCGTCTCGCATTGTGAATCCCCCGTCACAAAATGAACCTGGTTTCATTTTGCGACGTTTAAGACTGCGTGTCAATTGGCGAGACGGTGTTTCTTTGCATGGAATCAACGGGCTCGCGCGTGGGATTGCCCCGGCCTGAACCATGCCGGAACATGAAGTCAGTTTTCGTTTTTCTCTGGGAAATCATTCAAATTGCCCAGTCATCAGATCCAGGCAGTCAAAGCAATCGAGCAAACGATGTCGCCAGCGCAGAAAAGAGGGAGAATCGTGTCGATCCGTGCCTTAAACGTCCACCTTGTCGCCCTCACCCGGCGCCAAAAACAGATTCGCCTCCAGCCCGTGCTGGCGAGTGTAGAGGTCGAAGTAGCGGCCGTGGAGCGCGTAAAGCTCTTCGTGATTGCCCCGCTCCACAATCTGCCCCTGCTCCACCACCAGAATCTGATCTGCACGCCGAATCGTCGACAGCCTGTGCGCTATTACAAAGGTCGTCCGTCCTTCCATCAACTTCGCCAGTCCCGCCTGAATCATCGCCTCTGATTCGGAATCAAGAGAGCTGGTTGCCTCATCCAGAATCAGAATCCGCGGCTCGGCCAGCAGCGCCCGCGCAATCGAAAGCCGCTGCCGCTGCCCGCCCGAGAGCTTTACTCCGCGCTCCCCCACAATCGTCTGGTACTGATCCTCAAAACGCTCCGCAAACTCATCCACGCGCGCCGTCCTGCAGGCCGAGAGAAATTGCTCTTCCGTCGCATTGGGCCGAGAAAACAATATGTTGTCGCGAATCGTTCCGTCGAAGAGAAACGAGTCCTGCAGCACCACGCCCAGTTGCGAACGGAAAGTATTCAGATTCACTTTGGCCAGGTCAATATCGTCCACCAGCACGCGTCCGCTGGTCGGCGTGTGGAACGCGCAAATCAAGCTGATGATCGTCGACTTGCCCGAACCCGACGAGCCCACTAATGCCGTCACCGTGCCCGGCTGCGACTCGAAGCTGACGCCATGCAGCACCGGCTTATCTGCCTCATAAGAAAACTGCACATCCTCAAACCTCACCGTTCCTTGAATCGGCGGCATTTGAATCGACCGCCCCGGTGTCTGGTTCTCCTCGACCTCGGCCATGATCTCGTTGGTGCGGTCGAGGCCTGCAAAGGCCTCCGTCAACTGCGTGCCGATGTTCACAATCTGGATCACAGGCGCGGTCATGAAAACTAGAAACATGTTGTATTGGAAATAGTCTCCCACCGTCCACGTGCCGCGCAGCACTGCGTGCCCGCCGAAATACATCACCAGTGCTGAAACCAGCCCGGCCATCGTCGTCGACGCGGCACCCAGAGTGCTCGTCATAGTCAGGGACTTCATCACGTTGTCCAGCAGCCGCTGCACTCCCTCAGCAAACACGCTGTGCTCGCGCTCTTCGGCGTGGTAACCCTTCACCACCCGCACTCCACCAAGTGACTCCGTAAGCCTCCCCGTCACTTCCGCGTTTATCTTGCCGCGCTCGCGAAAGATGGGCCGTATCGTCTTGAACCCATACTGCAAGATCACTACAAACACGGCCAGCACCGCAAAGACCGTAAGCGTCACCATCACGCTTCGGTGCATTAGGTAGACGAATGCCAGCACCGCCGTCAGCAATCCGCCTGTGAAGTCCACCAGCCCCGTGCCAACAAGGTTGCGAACGCCTTCCACGTCCGTCATGATGCGCGCCACCAGCGTGCCTGTGCGGTTCTCATCGTAGTAGGAAACTGACAGTAGTCCAACGTGCCGTTGCACTTTGCTGCGTAATTCTGCAATCAGCCTCTGCCCTGCCTTTGAGAGCAGTTGCGTCAACGCATACGATGTGATTGCCTGCGCCAGCATCGCTCCAAACACCAGCGCAATCATCTTCGGCAGCAGTGCCGGGTTGCCGGTCGGCGACAGCACACGGTCCAATAGCGGCTTCGCCATGAAGGGCATTACCAGCCCAGCTACGCGGTTTACCACCATCAGCAGAAACCCCGCCAGGATCAGCCCCTTGCGCGGCGCCATCAGCGCCCACACCTCCGGGCCCACCTTCTTCAGGTCCAACTTCTTCTTGGGCACGTCCGCCGCCGCACTCCGCCCTGCGCGCCCGCCCGTCGGCCGCTCAGCCTTCATCCCCAAGCCCATCCCCCCGCGCATCGTCCCCATCGGCTAGGCCTGCCTTGCGCGGCGAACCGCGATAAACGACCGCACGCAAAGGGCAACATAGGTGCCCATCAGCACCGCCATCGTAACCTTCGACGCCAGCGCAATCATATCCGGCGCGTGCCCGTGCGAAGTGGCCGAAACGTAGCCGCGAATCGCCTCGGCAGCTCCGCCCAGAAATCCCAGCAGCCCAATGGTCACGTTTATGTGCATCAGCGTCATGCGCGCCTTCTCAGTCTTTGCGCGGATCGCCAGAAACCCAAACAGCCCCAGCGCCAGCCCAAACCATACCGGAATCAGCGCCGTCTTGTGGACGCTTCCCGTCAACAGGTAGCCAGCCTCGCCCAGCACAACCATCAAAAATGCAAAAATCAAGGTAACTCTGGCCATCCGATATTTCCCTTCTTCTCCGTCATCAGGTTAACAGTCCTGAGATGCGCCAGCCCACTCGGTCGATGCAGAGTTCGGGCGACCGTCAACTCGTGCGCCCCAGGTCCCTCGCTTCTGGGGACCGGGGGTCGACAGATCCCGAAATGCTGGAATGGCCGCCCTCTATCCATTTCGCGTTTCTTCGCAAGAGGATAACTTCCGGTTTGGCGGTCACTCGGGCACAACATTCGGATTGGCGCAACTCCGTGACTGCCTCAGCAATTCGATTGGGTTAGGTCGAAAGCAACATCGCTGCCACATACAGTTCCTTGAATCATCCGGTACGGGAGCGCGATACTACTTGAGGACTGAAAATCCGGAGAAATGAAAATGGATCGATGGATATTCTGGTCCGCTTTCGCGTCCCTAGGGATCGCCTTCGCCCTCACCCTTGCCTGCAAACTTCCTGGGCTGGTGAGTTTTTTGATGATACCCATCTCGCTGCTCGCTTTTGTAGTTGCTTGTATCGTTCTCCTGATAGCGGCCGGGATTTTGGGCGCAAAGAAACGCCCGCGTAAAGCCGCTTCTCTCCTACTTGCGTTGATAATACCCGTACTTCTATGGTCGCCAATCAACTGGGTCGCTGACTGTGCGCACCTTGGGTTAACGGTTTGGTTTGGAGCGGGTCAACTCGGTTCTTCTTCGAAACTAGACGGAAGCGATTTTGAAGTGTTTGATTGGTCTGTCGGACTCGCTCGTGGACCAAACACATTTCTGATCCATGATAAGACTGATCAAATCGCTCTACCCATGGCGCAGCACACTCAGCCATCAGAATCTGAACACGGATTTGGGGAAGACTGCGCAGGCAGGGTACGCCATTTATTAGGGCAGTACTACGTTTGTACGGCTTAACGTTTGTACGGCTTAATCGAGTTCCGCCTTGACCGTCGCCAATCCGGAAATTAAATCTCCATCAATCCCGAAACGGGTGCGATTCGAGATCGCGATTCTTCCGTGTCTGTCCCTCACTTCCCGCCCACCGTCTGCCTAACACCCCCAGAGCACTCAG
>Ga0182016_10007577_pt1 | contig 11135 bp, 9 predicted proteins | sample 712S2MmetaG_FD_120491 | JGI IMG/M metagenome (GOLD analysis project Ga0182016, IMG submission 120491) | Permafrost microbial communities from Stordalen Mire, Sweden - 712S2M metaG | ecosystem: Environmental > Terrestrial > Soil > Wetlands > Permafrost | place: Sweden: Stordalen | collected...
ACGAGTTGCCGGTGACAGCGCCCGGAGCAACTGGCATCACCAGCTTTGCTCCGTCAGCCCCGGTTACATTCAGCGGCGGCTTCGCACAGGCGGACTACCTGGCCCTGCCATGGGCAATGACGATCATGCGCTGGGATCAGGTCAAATCGAGTGCCGACCGGATCAACTTCATTCAGTACGATCCAACTGCGCCTCCGGGGTCCTCGTTCTTCTCTCCGTATTCGGCGACACGCAACCGGTTCACGCCCGGCGAGCAGTTCCTCATCCACGCCAACATCAAGGCATCGATCGAATACCAGATCATGCCGCAACAGATCGTCTACAACCCGGCAACCGGCTCTGTTATCACCGGTCCATTTCGGACCAATGCCTTAATTGTAGGACTCGAGTTTGTGTACTAGAGCAGCGCACAGAAAGATCAACCTGAACCAGGAGAACACATGAAAAGGATCAAGCTTTTAGCCCCCATCGTCCTAGCAGCACTCAGCACCGCGGCATTTGCCGGCACCATTCATGGCAAAGTCTCGGGCGTAAGCGGTGAGTCCGTTGTCTATGTTGAAGCAGTCGCCGGCAAAACCTTCCCTGCTCCCACGGCACACGTCACCATCGACCAGAAGGGCCTGATGTTCATGCCCCACGTCACGGCGGTCGCACTGGGAACAACCGTTGAATTCCTCAATAGCGACAGTGTCGCACATAACGTGTTCTGGCCTTCGATCAGCGGCAACAAGAAGCTTGGACACAACCTGGGAACATGGCCACAAGGACAAAGGAAGTCATTCAAGTTCGACGATCCCGGTGTCGTGTCCCTGTTGTGCAATGTTCACCCTGAGATGGCGGCTTACGTGATCGTTTCGCCCACTCCCTACTATGCAACGACGGATAATTCCGGCAACTACAAGATCGACAACGTGCCGGATGGAGCCTACACCGTGACTGCATGGCACGAAGGCGCAAAGAACAAATCCAATCCCGTAAAGGTTGGCGGAGACACCTCGGCCGACTTCACGCTCAGCAAGTAAATCCCCGGGCGGCAGAGTCTTCTCTGACCGCCCCTTTTCTTTTCTCGCCACGGGAGAGGTCCCCGCATGCAGCAGCGTTTTGTCGACAAGAAAGTTGACCGCGATTGGTTGAATACCAACTTCCCCTGCATGATGGCCTGCCCTGCGCACACGAATGCAGGCCGATATGTCGAGCTTATTGCAGAACGGGAGTTTGAAGAAGCCTACCGCATTGCGCGCGAGCCCAATCCGATGGCCAGCATCTGCGGAAGAGTCTGCGCTCATCCCTGCGAAACGGCTTGCCGCCGCGGAGAGATAGATAAGCCGATTGCCATCCGGGCACTCAAGCGCTTTCTTACGGAGCGATACGGCCCCGAGTCGCGAAATCCGATCGATGTGAATGCAGGCCGTGTACAGCCCAAACTTCCGTTCCGCATTGCGATCGTGGGTGCGGGGCCGGTGGGCTTGTCTTCTGCGCATGACCTGGCCCTGATGGGCTACGCAGTCACGATCTTTGAAGCCTCTCAAGTACCGGGCGGCATGCTCTATCTTGGCCTGCCTGAATATCGTTTGCCTCGCGACGTGGTCGAAGCGCAGGTGCGGGAGATTCTCGCAACCGGCGATATAACTCTGAAATTGAGCCAGGCGGCCGGCCGCGATTTCACCATTGCCGATCTGCGCCGGGATTTCGATGCTGTTCTGATCGCAGTGGGAGCGCATCGCAGCCGCGACCTCACGATTCCTGGGGTAAATCTGGACGGCGTCTACAAGGGTATTGATTTTCTACTCAATGTGAATCTCGGTTACAAGTTCACCATTGGCAAGAAGGTTCTCGTGATCGGCGGCGGCAACGTGGCCATGGATGTGGCCCGGTCCGCGGCGCGCGAAGTGTTACGCCAGCATGCGGGCGGCGTGGAGAACTTTGAGCCTTCCCAAGGCAACATGGACGCGGTGGCTGCGCGCGAGATGATGGATGTCTCTCTTTCTGCGTTGCGATTGGGCGCGCAAGAGGTTCACCTGGTGTGCCTGGAGACACGCGGCGAAATGCCCGCGGCGCTTGAGGAGATTGAAGAAGCGGAAGAAGAAGGCATCATCATTCATCCCGGCTTTGGCCCGAAACAGATCATCGGTAAGAATGGGCGGGCCGTGGCGCTTGAAGTGCTGAAAACCAAGTCCGTATTCGACGCGAACCGCCGATTTAGTCCAACTTTCTACGAAAACAGCGAGACGCTGCTCGATTGCGACACGATCATCATGGCAATTGGGCAGGCGCCAAATCTGCAATTCCTTGGCGCGGAAGATGGCGTTGATATTTCGCCGCGCGGGCTGATCGCCGTGAATCCGCAAACGCTGATGACCTCCGCAGCTGGTGTTTTTGCAGGCGGCGACTGCGTGTTTGGGCCGCGCCTGATTATTGACAGCGTGGCAGATGGCAAGCGCGCTGCGGTGGGTATCGACGAGTATCTGCGCGGAACTGAGCACCCCGCACCGATCGTTCAAGTTGAGGTTCTTGAGCGCCATCGCATGCCGCTGGACCTTCTTGACCTGGTGCGGCCGCAGATTCCGATGCTGCCTCTCAATCGCCGCACCGGAGTGACTGAAGTTGAGATCGGCTTCGATGAGGAAGCCGCGGTCGCCGAAGCACAGCGCTGCCTGCACTGCTGGGTCAACACCGTATTCGAAGGCAATGTCGCGGACGCCACGTCTTGCATTCTGTGCGGAGGCTGCGTCGATGTTTGCCCCGAGAACTGCCTGGAGCTTGTGTCGCTCGACCGTATTTCTTTCGACGAAGGAACAATCGGCCAACTGGCGGAGGTCCGCGATCTGCTTGGCGTGGAATTGGACGATATCAAGGCAGAAGAGCTTGGCGTGATCACCGGCTCCGCCATGATCAAGAACGAATCGCGCTGCATTCGTTGCGGTTTGTGCGCAGCCCGCTGTCCTGCGGGCACCATCACCATGGAATCGTACAGCCTCGTTTCCACGGACGCTACCGGTTTAATCTCTATCGAATCCATCGACCGTTCCATGCGTGCCATGCAGCCCCTGGCAGGCGCGCCAAAGAGGTAGTTCATGCCCGACGAAGCATTGAAAGTGACCCAGGCGCTTCCTAAAGAAATCGACCGCCGAGCCTTCTTCACAAAGATAGGACTTGGCTCGCTAGGTATCGCCGCCGCAGGAACGATTGTCTTCTCCTATGAATACCTCTCGCCAAACGTTCTTTATGAGCCCTCGGCAATCGTCAACGCCGGAAAGCCCGAGAGCTTCGCCTTGAATTCAGTCACCATGGACGTCAATTCGGGGATCTACCTGGTGCGCGCGGACGAGGGTTATTTTGCACTCAATGCAGTGTGTACTCACCTGGGTTGTTTGACCGCGTGGAACCAGGACCTGGGCATCATCGCCTGCCCATGCCACGGCAGCAAGTTCACACGCACCGGAGAAAAGATTGAAGGCCCCGCGCCCAAGCCGCTGCCCTGGCTGAAGACATGGGTCAGCGACGAAGGCGATCTTATGGTCGATCGCTCCACCGACATTCCGCCACTCCAGTATTTGAGGATATGAGCATGCCAACAAAGGCCGACCAGATTGTTGACAAAGTGCGCGAAAGCCGGGTGTGGCGATCCGTCTTTCGCAGCGGCACGGGCAATAGCACGCTGCACCGCGCGCTGGCCATCCAGCAGAATATCTTCCTCCATCTTTTCGCGACCAAAGTCCGTAAGCGCATGGTGCGCTTCAGCGCGACATGGTATCTGGGCACGCTGACATTTGGAACGTTTCTCATCCTTGTCATTACCGGCATCCTGCTCATGCTCTACTACCATCCTTCCGTGCCGCAGGCCTATGCCGATATGAAGGACCTGCAGTTCGTCGTCTCGTCGGGACTCTTTCTCAGAAACCTGCATCGCTGGTCGGCACAGTTGATGGTCTTCCTGGTGTTCGCGCACATGTTCAAGGTCTTCTATCGCGGCGCGTATCGTACGCCGCGCGAGTTCAATTGGGTCATCGGCATTGTTCTTTTGCTCATCACACTGCTGCTCAGCTACACCGGCTATTTGCTTCCCTGGGATCAGCTCGCATTCTGGGCAATTACAGTTGGTTCCAACCTGTCCTCCGCGGTACCGCTGGTGGGCAGCAAGATCCACTTCCTCCTGCTCGGCGGGAACCAGGTAAACGCCAATGCGCTGTTGCGCTTTTATGTGCTCCACTGCGTCGTTCTGCCGCTGGCGGCCATTCTCTTTATCGCAATACATTTCTGGCGCATTCGCAAAGACGGTGGCCTGTATGTTCAACAGTCGGAGCCCAAGGCTCAGGCAGTCCCTGAAACTGCGCTAACCGCGAAGGAGGTGAAATGAGCGACCCGAAGGAATTCGTCGCCGGCATCGACTCAGACCAGCGCCGCTCGCCCACGCGCGTTGTTTTCGTAACGCGGCGCACATCGGCGCAGGTGAAAGTTAGCCGGGAAGACGAGGTACAGACATTCCCGGAAGTACTCTTCCGTGCTGCCCTGGCCATTGAACTGCTCGCCATCTCACTGGTCCTGATTTCGCTAAGATTCAACGCTCCGCTGGAAGGCATTGCCGATCCAACGCACACGCCGAACCCAGCCAAAGCGCCTTGGTATTTCTTAGGCCTGCAGGAACTGCTGCACTACTTTCCGCCTGTTGTGGCCGGAGTGCTTGTTCCCACGCTTCTCATCATCGCTCTGATTGTCATTCCCTATTTCAACATCAACATCGAAGCTGACGGCATGTTTCTGAAGGATCGGACAAGGCGCCTGCGGCTGTTCTATCTCGCAGCCCTCGGAATGCTGATCTTTCTGCTGGCATTTCACGTCTACGTCGCCGTCGGGCCGACAGTGATCATAGCGCTGGCAATGATTGTCGCTGCCTACAGCTCGCCCGATTCAACCTCGCGGTTTCGCCGCTATCTCGCGCTCAAGCCACCGGCCTACTGGATCATGACATGGTTTCTTTTCGAACTGATTGTGCTCACTGCTGTCGGCACATGGTTCCGCGGCCCAGGCTGGTCCTGGGTTTTGCCCTGGAGGAGTTAAGTGCAATCCATGAGAAAGTATCTTTCCTTCGTGTGGCAGAAGCTCTTCGGCGATCCGGTGCGGGCATTCGGTGTTGTCAGTGTCATTTTGCTATTGTCGCTGGCAATCGCTCCGGCAAAGGAGCACTTCAGCCAGTGGCATAGCTATCAGCGGCACTATTTGACGCTCATTCGCGATCGTGGCGACGCAATCAGTTTGCGTCGCCGATTCGAGCCGGGGATTCACCAGATATGGCTGCCCGAGCTGGGCGTCGTCGACCGCTGCACAACTTGCCACCTGGGATTGAATGAGGCCGGTCTGGCCGACGTGGGCCAACAGCCCTTCCGCAAACACCCGGTGGTTCCGCACTCTCTGAATGGATTCGGATGCGTGATTTGCCATGGCGGGCAGGGGCAGGCCACGACAGTTGACGAGGCGCACCACAGCGAGCGTGCCGGCGAAGAACCGATACTTCCCGCCAAATATATCGAGTCCGGCTGCGGCCAATGCCACCAGAATGCACTGACGGGGACACCGCAGCTCAATCTGGGCAGAACCATGCTGATGCGCTACGGCTGTGTCCACTGCCACGCGATAACGAGGCCCGATGGTACGAAGGTGCTCGCCACGGATCATCCTCCGTCGCTCGTGCACATCGCCGACAAGACGACGCGTGAGTGGGTTTATAGCTGGCTCAAGGACCCTCAGGCTTACGCAGCATCGACAACGATGCCCAATTACAAACTCAGCGACGGGGATGCGAGTGATATATCAGCGTACCTGGTAAGCACCAGCACGCCGCATGCAGGAGACACTGCAGCGCCCGATACGAAGACGGTTGCAGACGCCGACCCGACAGCAGGGCCGAGTTTGTACGGCCAATCGTTTTGCGCCTCCTGCCACGCTGTTCAGAATGCTGCAGGCAACCTGGTGGGCGGCGACGTAGGCCCAGAGCTGACGCGAATCGGCAACAAGGCCAAGCCTGAGTGGCTTACCGCATGGTTGCAGAATCCGCGCGTCTACGATGCAACAACGCCCATGCCGCACTATCGCTTCACGCCGCAGCAGATCACCACGTTGACTGCGTATCTGCAAGGGAAATCGGACTCGGATTACGGTTCGGGCGTTCATCTGGATACGGCCAGCCCGCAGCAGATTGCTCACGGTCGAAAGCTGATCGTTGAACTGGGTTGCGCGGCATGCCACGAGATCATTGGTGTCCAAAAGCCCGAAAACTTCGCACCGGAACTCAGCACCATCGGTAGCAAGCCATTGGCGCAGATTGTCTTCCTGCCCGGCATGGAACATTCAGTGGCGAGTTACATCGTGGCCAAGATTCGTCAGCCGCGAGCGTTCGGCGCAAGCGTCAAAATGCCGCAGTTTGCTCTTACCGCAGCGCAGACAGATGCATTGACTACGGCCTTGCTTGCTCTCACCAACCGGGGCAAGTCCATGCCCGACAATTTGCGCGTCGCCGCAGTGCCAGACACCAACTACCAGCCCGCCGGGCACGCAGGCAAGCTGATCACGGAACTCGCCTGCTTCAGTTGTCATCGCATCAACGGGAAGGGTGGCGATATGGCGCCCGATCTTACCTGGGAAGGGAGCGCGGTGCAGCGCCCATGGCTCACAGACTTCCTGAAGAATCCGAATACGCTTCGCCCGTCGCTCATTCGCCGTATGCCGAGATTCAACCTTAGCGACAATGACAACAAGGAATTGACGGACTACATTTTGGCCGTCTACCAGTCGCCGGCTATCGACGCAGATCTCGCTCCGTCGGCCACAAACCCTCCAGAAGCAGTGGAGCATGGCAGGCAGTTGTTCTACTCCAAGTTCGCTTGCCAGTCGTGCCACATTGCCGACACCAAAAACGATAAAGGTTACATTGGACCGACGCTAACGCAGGTTGGCTCGCGGCTGACTCCGGCTTGGGTCTACGCGTGGCTCAAGGATCCGCAAGCGCTCCGGCCGGGCACGACTGAGCCGAACCAAAACCTGAACGACGAAGACGCGCGCGCGCTGACAGCCTTCCTGATGTCGCTGAAAAGCACAGGCGGGCGGGGAGCCAAGTAATGATGATGAGACTCAATACACGATTGGCGGTTCAGGCCTCAGCAGGTTTGGCAATGCTTGCAGCAGCCAGTCTGGCAGGCTGCAAACATCCCATCCCCCAGAACACGGCCTTGAAGGCGACGGCTGCAGGGACGGGGCTGGTTGAGTCAAGCGGTGGCCACCAGATCGGTGTCACCGGCACGGCGCTGAAAGATCCGCTGGTGATTCAGGTCAATGACGATCAAGGAACTGCGGTCCCAGGCGCATTGGTTGAGTTTCGCGGGCCCGCAGGCGTCGGCTTCGATCCGGCAGCGATGATTACCGACTCGAGCGGGCAGGCCACCACGTCTGTGATACTTGGCACGATTGGAGGCAGATATCAACTCAGCGCAACGACGCCTGGCAAGTCGAAGCCGGTGTCGCTGGACATTGTGGAAACGGCGCTTGCTTACCAGCAACGGGTGGGCTCCATTCTTGCCGACAAGTATTGCAGCCGCTGCCACGATCCGGAGTCGTCTGCAGAGCGTGTTTCGAACCACGACAATCTCGAGGTAAAGCCGCATGCATTCACAGAAGGCGATGCGTTGAACAAGATGAGCGATGCCGATCTGACATCGATCATCCTGCACGGCGGACCGGCGCTCAATCGCTCGGCACTCATGCCGCCTTACGGAAACACTTTGACCGCAGCCGACGTACGCGCTCTCATTGCGTACACGCGCGCAGTTGCCGATCCACCCTATCAACCAGCAGGGACGGTATATGCGCGCAAATAGAATTGCACTCCTCGCGATGTTGCTTGTTGGCGCGCGACTTCTTCCGGCGCAAGTTGTCTCCACAGTGGAGATCGGCGACCCTGCGTTGCGCGCACTTCAGCAACAGTCTTTCAACGATCTCAAGACCGTTGGCAAGAGTATCGCCACATATCCATACACTTTTCCCTTCTATCTCAGCCGCACGCTCGATATTGACGAAAAGGCGCAGAAGCGCACCGATCAGCATTCCATACGCTTTGAGCATTACAACGGGGAGACCGTGATTGCCATCTCCGGCAACTACTACGGCGCGTATGCATCCGACAAATTCAGTGAGGAGCAGCGCGCCCGGCAGACGTTTCTGGATGTTGTGGTGCCAATTCTCAAGGCCGTGGTTCCAACATTCCAAGGCAACACCACCGTTCAGGGCTACGCGGTTGAAGTTTCACACCATGTGATCAGCAAGACTATGGGGATGCCGATCGAGCGACCTGAAAACCTGATGGTCTATTTCCCTCAGGCTGCCGCTGTGAAACTGGTGGCGGCGCAAAATAACCTGGCACAGCAAGGAGCCTTGCTCGATGCGGACGTGCTGCTCAACGCCAAGCAGCTGAACATATGGCTGACAGATGAGGAGCAGCCTGCAACCAAGGAGTCTGGCGCGGCCGCGACGGAGGTTGGCGGAACAATGGTGCCACCAGCGGCCACGCACCTCGTTAATACGAGCGTGACCGCGCCACCGAAGCCAGCGAACGACTCTCCAATTGAGCCTGACCCCAAGACGGTTGCGGCTCCCTCGGTTCCGATTCTGGCGCCCCCAACCCCACCACCAGCGCGCGATTCTTCTCCGCAGGCCCTCGCCGGGCTGCAGTCGTCCATCCAGGGCATCAGCAATCACATGTTGAAGGAGCTGGAACCGGAGGCGCATTTTGTGACGTATGCGCCTCCGGCATTCATTCCATTTCATCACCAGGTGTATCTCGAGCTCTCCATGACGACGGTGCTAGCCGAGCCACCGGAAAGCTCGCGTTACAAGCTCGCAACATTAGCTTTTGACGAACATATCTCGCCGCTTATCCGCCGTGTACTTACCTACTTTCCGGGTGACCAGAGTTTTGACGGTATCAGCTTCAGCACCACGATCCGTGGCCGTACAAAGCCAGGTGCGCCTGCTGGAAAGCCTTTGTCCGTTGAGTTCTTCTTCCCACTGGAATCGCTGCGGCGCTATGAATCCTACGATTGCACTGGACAGCAACTCATCAATGAGGGCATTGTGCTAATCAACGGAGAACGAGCGGGGCTCGATCTGCAACTCGCCCAAGGCAGCCGTCAGCCGTGAGGAACGCCACTGGAGCGCCTGCGACTCTCGCGGCTCTCTTGGTTACGGTGTCCTGATTGATTCCCACGGTGGCTCAGGCTCCTCAAACGGGAGTCGCCACCGCTACGCCTTAGCCCGTCTCGTTTCCAGCGCCGACCAATCTCAAGGTTGGGCCGGGATGGCCGGCCGTACCGCTTCCGAAGTCGATGTTCTCCCAGGTCAGATAGACCGCTTCCTGGTTGCGGAGACCGCACTTCAGCAGAATCTCGAAGATCAGGTGCTGGCCGTCATCCATGATGGAGCCAAAGAAAGTCTTGAGTTCCTCGATCGAGTAGACTTCGGGAACCGTTCCCTACTCAGCCGTGTACGAGTAGTCGTTAAACTGCCAGACTCCATTGATCTTCGAATAGAGCCGCACATACACCGTCCCTCCTCCGCTGGGGGGCAAATTGCTCACCGTTTCGGTTGTAGCCGTCGTTTGACCGGGGTAATTCAGATTATGCGAGCCAACGCCTTCGGTGCCCACCCAAAGTTCATATTCGGTAGCTCCGACTCCGGCCTTCCAGGTAAACTCCACGCTTGAACTGGTCAGCGTACTGCCCGGGGGGGGGATGGTGATCGCGCCCAGCGTTTCCGCGGTGTAGGTGTAATCGCTGTACTGCCAGACTCCGGCGGTCTTCGAGTAGAGCCGCACATACAACGTCTCTCCATTCGCAGGCAGGCCGCTCACCGTTTCAGTGGTGCCCGTCGTTTGACCGGGGTAGTTCAGGTTATTCGAGCCGACGCCTTCGGTGCCCACCCAGAGTTCAAACTCAGTAGCACCGACTCCGCCAATCCAGGCGAACTCGACGCTTGTACTGGTCAGCGCACTGCCCGGCTTAGGAGTGGTAAGCGCGGCCAGTGCTTCCGCGGTGTAGGTGTAGTCGTTATACTGCCAAACTCCGGCGATCTTCGAGTAGAGCCGCACGTACAACGTCTCGCCGTTCGTCGGCAGGCCGGTGACCGTCTCGGTAGTTCCCGTTGTTAGACCGGGATAGTGGATGTTGCGGGAGCCAACGCCGGTGGAGCCGACCCAGAGCTCGTAATCCGTGGCGCTGGTTCCGGCCGTCCACGTGAAGGCCACGCTGGAACCCGTCAACGCAGTACCAGTCGTGGGCGAGGTGAGGACGGCCAGTCCGCCCGTGGCGGCCGCGGTGTAGGTGTAGTCGTAGTAGTGCCAGGCGCCAGCGATCTTCGAGAAGAGCCTCACGTACAACGTCTCCCCATTCGCAGGTAGCTCGTCGACCGTCTCCGTGGTTGCCGTTGTTCGACCGGGATAATTCAGATTGCTCGAGCCGACCCCTGTGGAGCCGACCCAGAGCTCATATTCCGAAACGCCGGTCCCGGCCGTCCACGTGAACGCTACGCTGGAACTCGTCAACGCGGTACCTGTCTTGGGCGTGGTTAGCACCGCCAATCCACCCGTGCTGAATGCGGTGTAGGTATAGTCGTTGTGCTGCCAGACTCCGTTGACCTTGGAGTAGAGCCGCACATACAAGGTTTCTCCGTTCGTCGGCAGGCCGGTTACCGTTTCGGTGGTGGCCGTGGTTTGACCGGGGTAGTTCAGATTATTCGAGCCGACCCCTGTGGTGCCCACCCAGAGTTCGTACTCCGTGTCACCACCGCCAGGTGACCAGGTGAACGCCACGCTGGAACTCGTCAACGCGCTGCCGGGCTGGGGAATGGTAAGCGTTGCGGGACCAGAAGTCGGTGGGGTCACGGTCAGGGTTCCGGCGACAAATTTGAACGAATAGTTGGTTGCTGCGAGCGTGCCGGCGGACGCTGTGATGGGATAAGTGCCCACAGCGGAAGCTGCCGTCGCCGTAGTCGAGAGACTAGCCACGCCAGTGACAGCTGTAGCCTCGCTGTCACCATTCACGAAACCAGTGATCGTGGCGGTGAGCGTAGGCAGAGCAGCGCCGTAAGCCTTA
>Ga0182016_10007578_pt1 | contig 11135 bp, 7 predicted proteins | sample 712S2MmetaG_FD_120491 | JGI IMG/M metagenome (GOLD analysis project Ga0182016, IMG submission 120491) | Permafrost microbial communities from Stordalen Mire, Sweden - 712S2M metaG | ecosystem: Environmental > Terrestrial > Soil > Wetlands > Permafrost | place: Sweden: Stordalen | collected...
GTGTTGACCAGCAGCGATTACCGCGCATCCTTGAAGACGAATTTGACCCGGAGCGGAGTTACGGCATCGGGCGTTGATGTTGATTACATTTCAAATCTTCCCTGGATGGTCACCGAGCAATTCGTGGATACGGTCACGGACGATCCGTTTACCGAGACTTCGAAGATACTGTTTCTGCAGTACACGTCAGGATCGACCATGGAACCGAAGGGTGTGATCGTGACGCACGAGAACATCCTGGATACGTGCCCGCTGGTGATCAGCCACCCCGATCCAGTGGTCGTCTCCTGGCTTCCGCAGTATCACGATATGGGGCTGATCGGGTGTTACCTGTATCCCGCGCTCAAAGGCGGAACGACCTACGGCTTTTCTTCAATGGACTTTATTCAGCGGCCGGCTCTCTGGCTTGACTCAATCAAGACCTATCGAGCTACCGCAACGGCAGCGCCCAACTTCGCTTTTGACTATTGCCTGCGCACCGGAAGAATTTCAAAAGAAAGCCTTGAAGATTGCGACCTGAGCTCTCTCAAGGTGTTGATGGTGGCTGCGGAGCCGGTAAAAGCGGATACCTTCACACGGTTTCTTGAAACATTTCAGCCCTACGGCCTCAAAGCGGAGAGCTTTTACGCCGCTTACGGGCTGGCCGAAAATACTCTTGCGGTTTCGCTCGGCGGCCGCAATATTGTTTCCGTAAACAAGCGTGCCCTGGCGCTGGGCAAGGCGCGCATGACGACCGAGGTCTCAGAGATCGACGCATCTACGCAGATTGTCAGCTGTGGAGTTCCACTGCCTGGCATAGACGTGAAGGTGGTTGATCCGGAGCGGCACTTTGCTCTCAAAGAAGGCATGATCGGCGAGATCTGGGTGGCTGGAAGCGGCAAATGTCGAGGCTATTGGAAGAACGCGGAATTAACGCTCAAGCAGTTTCGCGCGCGACTGGCAGACGACACACCGTATGAAGAGGGCTACCTCAAAACCGGCGACATGGGCTTCTTCCACGATGGCGAACTCTACGTTTGCGGCCGCATCAAAGACATGATTATTCTCCGCGGGCAAAACTACTACCCGCAGGACATTGAAAACGTTGTCGAGAGAGCCTCTGGGCTGATCAGGGGCAATTGCGTGGCCGCGTTCCAGATTAATGAAGACAGCGAGCCGGCGCTGGCGATTGTGGCCGAAGTCAAGAATCCCAAGGTGCTGCCGGATGCGCGCAAGATCGCCTCTGCGGTGAGGAATTATCTCAACGTTGAAACGGCATTGATTTCGTTCATTGCGCCGCGTGCAATTCCGCGAACCAGCTCGGGGAAGATCATGCGCCACAAGGCCAAACAAATGTGGCTGGCAGGCGAGTTTAATGTTCTCTCAGAGTTTTTGCGCGAAAAAGATGCCGGGGCCTCAGAGTCCTGTTCCGAGATTCGGACTTCATTCGACGCGTTGAAAACCAGGTACAACCTAACCGGGCAGGAATCGTACAACCTGGTTGAAGCAGGCCTGGATTCGCTGGACCTTGTCGTCTTCATGCACGAGCTCAAGGAACTCTTGAAAGATAAGGGCGCCGACATGCTGGCGCGGCAGGTGGACATCGGCGTAATTCAGCGCGTGAGCGTAGCCGAGCTATTTCAACTGGCCGAACAGCTGGAGCGCGCTCCCGAAGAAGCGCTGATATTGCTGCGTCACTCTCTGGGGGTTTTCCGCGAAGAGCAGCGCGCGGCAGAAAAGCAGTTGATGAGCAGCGACAGTAAGCTCATTTTTGCGCCTGCTGCGCCTGCGCCTGTGCCCGCCATACCGGTTCTGAATCATGTGCTGCTTACGGGTGGTACCGGATTCATTGGGCCGTTCCTGATGAAGAGCCTGCTGGAACAGACGCGGGCGAAGATATACGTTCTCGTGAGGGCATCGAACGATTTGCAGGGCAAGCAAAGATTGAAAGCTGCGATGGAATCGATGGGGCCCTGCACGCCCGCGCTGATGTCGATGTTTGAGGCTCGTGTGATTCCCATTTGCGGCGATCTTGGACAGCAGAACCTGGGCCTCACGCAGGATGTGTGGGATTTCCTGGCCAATGAGATGGACACGGTGTTCCACAACGGCGCGACCGTGAACTACCTGTTCAACTACGACCGCATGCGCGAAGCCAACGTGCTGGGAACCAACGAGGTTCTGAGGCTGGCTTTCGAAGGCCGGCCCAAAGCCCTGAATTACGTCTCGACGACATTCGTGTTTGGCTGGGCCGTGAAGAGCGTGCTGTATGAGACCGACCACAACCAGGACATGGAGCTTCTCGATTTCGGCTATAGCCAGTCAAAGTGGGTCGCCGAGCAGGTAGTGTTCGATGCGCGCAGCAAGGGACTTTCTGTTCGCGTTTTCAGGCCCGCGCTGGTGAGCCCTTCGGTTTCGGGCGGCGGCAACAACTTCGATATCGCGGTTCGCCTGGTTGCGTTCATGGTGAATCACGGCATTGGAGTGGACGCGCTGAACCAGGTGAGTTTTGTGCCCGCCGACATTGCGGCAAACAACATTGTCGCCATCTCGACCACGCCTGGAACTGAGAACAAGACTTATCACGTAGTGCGCGACGACTACGCGAACATGATGGATATTACCGGGCTCATTACCAAGGCCACCGGGCGGCAATTCGAAATATTCAGCGTCACCGATTTTGTGCCCGAGCTGATCCGCAGATGCCGGAAAGAAGATCTTCTGTTTCCGCTGCTCGATTTTCTGGTGGGCTCAGTGGATAACATCACCGCGATGGAGTTCAAGCGCTACGACAGCACCACCTATCAAAAGGCTCGCGATGCGTCGGAGTGGGGCAAGGCCGATCCGTCGCTTGAGGATACGGTTAGCGGCATTCTGAAATTCATGCACCGCAAGGGCATTATTTCTGTGGACGTTCGCGATGCCAAGACAGCACCGGCGGCGCCTGCAATTACGCCAGCGCCTGCAACCACCGGCCGATTGGCCTGGTCAGACGCGTAAAGCGGAAGCGGAATCAATTACTGCTTTTTGAATACCAGCTTCTCAGTCAGGTGCTGGCCCGATTCGTATGTGGCCGTGGTGGTCATCGTCATCTGCTGCCCATCGGGAGACACCACCCAGCTGTCATTCTGCGTAACTTGATTGTCTCGCCGGTAAATTGAATTTACCGTGTGCGCATCGACCCATTGAAGCGTCACAGTATCGTTGCGGGAGTTTCTGAGGTCGTACGGCTTTCCGTCAAAGCGGGCTGTGTAGCTGAACTCGCCTGAAAAACGCACCCCATCGTTTCCGTCGGCCTCGATCTTGACCGGATACCCTTGCTGCATAAGCGTCTTGCTCAAATCCTGAGTCCAGTCGCCTGCAAACAGGTCGCGGCCGGGCTTTGCATTTCCGTTTCGCGTCCACACAGTGACCTGGTCGGGGTGGCCAACGATTACGGTCGTGATTGCCAGTTCGCTGCCGTCGGCAGATAGCTGCTCGCGAACCGTCGCCACCAGTGCGCCGCCTTTCTTCTCCTTCACCTCGGCGTGCCGTTTGTCGCCCCTGTGCAGCTCAACTTGATCGAATGCCGGGTTGCCTGCGACCGGCGTATCGTGCCCGTCGCCGCCCGCCGTAAAGTCCATTCGCTTATCGCCGGTCATGACCACATGCACCGTGTCTTGAAGATCGATGATGGAGAGCTTGTTGGCGGGGTCGAGCGTGCACTGCGCGGAGACGAGCTTCCACGAGCCAATGCGAGGGTCGGCCGCCCATAAGGGAACGGCGAAAAGCAACGCGAGCATGACGAATTTACGAATAGGTCCTCCTCAACCGGTTGGGGCAGCAAATCCCGGCAAATCGCACAAGTCGGCTCGCTCAGCTTTGCGAAGCCGCATCCTTACTACTATACGAAGTGTCGGCGCACCGGGCGTTTTTTTGGGCTTGAACCAATTTGGTCCCGTCAAAGAAGACGAATAATTCTTAACGAGGGGCGATCTCATCTGAAATCATGGGTCTCATGCATGTGCGCCGTTTCTGGCTGGCCGGGATCACCCTTATCGCCGTGGCGGCGCTTCTGCCGTTTTCGTTTCACGCCGAGCGCCATCTTGAGACGGCAACCCGCGTTGAGGGGAGCGAAGCGGAAATTGTCAGCCAGGAGCTGACCAGCCGTTTCCATTCACCATTTGTCGACGAGGTTGTGCTGGTGGTTGAGGGAGTGCCTCCAGCGGATTCCGAGCAGGGCGGGCAAGCGCTGGCCACCATTGAGGAGGCGCTGAAAGACGAGCCGGGCGTTTCGGGAGTCGTGTCGTACCTCGATTTGCGCGATCCGGTTTTCCTGGGCAATGGCGGTGGAACGTTTGTACTGATCGGGCTGGAGTCGGCTGACGGCCCGGTTGAATCGCTCGTTCCCGCGCTTCACCAGAAGGCAAACTCACTTGAAGACCAGCTGCGGAGCCGTTTTCCCGCCGTAAAACTCGAATTGACGGGCGAGATTCCGCTGAATTTCGACATTCGGAAAGCGAGCGCCGACGAGGTGCGGCGCAGCGAGAGCCTGGCCATTCCGGCGACCCTGGCGCTCTTGCTGCTGGCCTTCGGAAGCGTGATCGCCGCCCTGATTCCATTGGCTGTTGGCGAACTTGCCATCGCAACCACGATGGCGATTACCGGGCTCCTGGCTGCGCGGTTTCACCTTTCAATTTTGGTACAGAATCTGGCTACCATGCTAGGACTGGGCCTGGGCATTGACTACGCGCTGCTCATGGTGAGCCGATTCAGAGAGGCGCTCTGCACGGGATGCGACGGGCGTGCGGCCGCGGCGATTGCGGCGCGCCAGGCAGGGCATACACTTCTGATTTCGGCCTCGACGGTTGCCATCGGATTTCTAGCTCTGTTGACGGTTCCCATCAGCGAGATTCGTTCTATCGGCGTGGCTGGAATCCTGGTGGCGGGAACGTGCATGCTGTTGGCAACAACGGTTGTGCCGGCGGTGCTGGCGCTGCTCGGTCACCGCATCGAATGGGGCAAGCTGCCCTTTACTCCGCGATTGGATTCGCAATGGGCCGAGCGCACGGGGGCTCGCTGGAGGCGATGGGGAACGGTAATTGTGGCCCATCCCTGGCTTGCCTTGCTACTGGCCGGCGCACCCATGCTCCTGCTTGGCTGGCAGGCCGCGCGGCTCGATACCAGCCTCCCTCGCGGGAATTGGCTTCCGCAGGCGACGGAATCGGTGCATGCGCTCAACACCCTTGGACAAATGGGCCGGAACGGCGTTGTTGAATCGTTGCGCATCGTGGTCGAGCTGCCCTCGGATTCGATTTCGCAAACTGACGCGGGATGGAATGCGATCGATCGCCTCTCAAAGCGGCTGGCGAACGACCCGCTTTGCGACCGCGTTATCTCAATCACCACGATTGCAGCGGGCAACCGGTCTGCGCTGGGCGATCTCTCGCGGGAGACGCGCCGTACGTTCTTGAGCAGCGACGGACGGGCCGCTCTCATTGAAGTGATGCCGAAGTCTTCAGTTTCACTGCGCCAACAGGTCAGCTGGGTGAGGGAGCTGAGGAAGACCGGCGCTACAGCTCTTACCGGAGTGCCAGGCGCCACGCTGCTGGTCGGCGGCATTCCAGCGCTGAACGCCGATTACCAGACGATTGTGAGCGACCGCTTTGTGCCGGCAATGGCGCTGGTTGTGGTGGGCACGCTGGTGGCGTTGCTGTTCGGGTTTCGGTCAGTCTTTGCCCCGGTCAAGGCCATTATGCTGAACCTGCTCTCGGTCGCCGCTTCATTCGGAGCCCTGGTGCTGGTATTTCAGGACGGACATGGGAGCGGGTTGTTTGGCGTTCCTGGAGGAACGGGCAGCATTTTCCCCCTTGTTCCGATCGTCGCCTTCGCCATCGTCTTCGGGCTCAGCATGGATTACGAAGTGTTCCTGGTGGCGCGCGTCCTTGAAGCGCGAAGGAGCGGGCTGAGCGAATTGGACGCAATCCCCGAGGGGATGGCCCGAACTTCGGGACTGATTACCAGCGCAGCCGCCATCATGATCGTGGTATTCGCGGCATTTACCTTCGGAGACTTCCTGGTGGTCAAGATGATCGGATTTACGTTGGCGGTCGCCGTTTTGATTGACGCCACGCTGGTTCGAATCGTGATCGGCCCCGCGCTGCTTCGAATTGCCGGCGACTGGAACTGGTGGCCTGGCGGGCTGCGCACGGCACGCAACTCGCCGGCAAAAGCGAACGGCGAATGACGCGTACGGCCGGCACCGACTAAACTGATCGGTCGTGAAATCGGAACTGAAATGTTGATCCGGCCAGTAAATTGTGTGTTGGCGTCCCACCCATTTCGCGATAAGGCCTGCGAAATGGATGATTGCATGACAGCGTCGGCTCCCTGGCCCTGAGTAAACTGGTTGCGGCTAAACGACCACTAAGCTCGGGAGGAAAGGAGCCGAGCATGATGATTATAGGCTGTGATTTTCATCCGCGGTTTCAGCAGATCTCCTTTTTGTTGGAGGAGACTGGCGAGTGCGGGCAGCGGCGGTTGATGCATACGGCAGAGGCAGAACAGTACTACCGCTCTCTGCGCGGGACTGCGGTGCGCATTGGCATGGAGGCCACGGGGAACTATGGCTGGTTTCGACGCTTGCTGAGCGAACTGGGCCATGAACTTGTGGTGGGCGATGCAACCCAGATTCGCGCCTCGAACCCGCGCCGTCAGAAGACCGACAAGCGGGATGCGGAGCATATCCTGGGCTTGCTGGTGGCGAATCGTTTTCCCGCCGTCTGGCAACCGCCGGCGGAGAACGAACAACTGCGGCAACTGCTGCTGCATCGCAGCCGCCTGGTCAGGTTGCGCACGCGTGTGACCAACCAGTTGGATGGGATGGCCAAGAACGAAGGCTGGGTGATTCCCGGTGGATGGAGCGGGAAGCGACGCAAGGCCATCGAAGCACTACCGCTGCCGGGCTGGTATGGCGAGCGGCGCAAGGATCTGCTGGCCCTGCTGGACCGGGTTGAGGAACGGGTTGCGCCGTTGAACAAGGCGGTCAGCCAGGCAGCGGCCAACAACGCGGAGGCCTGCCTGCTGATGACGCATCCGGGCGTGGGACCGGTGGTCTCGCTGGCCTATGTGTTGACGATCGGCAACTGGCAGCGCTTTCCGCGCGGCAAGCAGGTGGGCAGTTATCTGGGGCTGATTCCGTCTGAGGATTCCAGCTCCGACAAGCGCCGTCTTGGACACATCAGCAAGCAGGGCAACACGCTGTTGCGCTGGCTGCTGGTAGAGGCGGCGAGCACGGCGCAGAGGTATGACGAGAGCTGGCATCGGCAGTATGTGCGGCTGTCGATGACCAAGCATCACGGTGTGGCGAAAGTGGCCATCGCGCACAAGCTTGCCGTGAGGTTGTATTGGATGTTGCGCTCCGGGCAGGACTATGGACAGATGATGGAGCGCGGTTCGCATGCGAGGCAGTCCGAGTGCCCCGTTGGTCGCAACAAGAGACCGATTGAATGATTGGACGCCTCGCCTCTTTCCGCGAGGGAAGAGTTTGAACAGGAAATCATGGTGCTTAACCAGGCCGAATACATGGTTGGTGGAACCTGATGGTTGCCATCGAAGGTGATTGAGAATCAAGGTGCGAGCTTGGGTCGTTTAGCGACGAAAGACCGGTTTTCAGAAATGGGTCGAATCTCAGAAAGAACGTCTGCGATTCGACCCAAAGCCAATTGTGGAAGTGGCCGGGACGGTGTCAAGGGTCCAGATGAACGCCAAAGTACGGCGCCCTTGACACCGACCCGACCACAACGGGAACTTACGCTCTGTTTTTGCTTGACAGCAGTGGAAGCTGTCATACATGGGGCACGGTGGCTGTATTTATTGGCCGGATCGTTAGAGGAATGAAAGAGGAATTCATTTGAGATCTCATCATGCGGTTTGTGCAATTTTAGTTTGTTGCCAATGCTTAGCGTTCGGGCAAAATGCGGCTGTTCCATCAACTCCAATCAATCCTGATCCCATCGCAGCCTACCTGCAGCCGCTGGTCGACAATCACACGATCGCGGGCGGCGTTACCCTCGTTGCCACCAAAGATCGCGTCGTTTATCTCAAGCCGATTGGCTACCAGGATATTGCGGCCAAAACGCCCATGCCGACAAACGCGCTGTTCTGGATTGCATCCACTTCAAAGCCCATGACCGTGACCGCAGTAATGATGCTGGTGGACGAAGGCAAGATCGATCTCAACGCTCCGGTCGAAAAGTATCTTCCCGAGTTCAAGGGGCAGATGGTGCGAGTGGCCAATCCTTCTACACCGGCAGGCGCACACGGGGCCTCGGACTCGAAGGCGAGCACGCAGCTGGTGCCCGCGGTTCATCCAATCCTGGTGCGGGAGATTTTGAGCCACACCAGCGGTTTGCCGTTTAAATCGAATGCACAGCCCGGCGCGCTCGATCTGCTGTCGCTCAAGGACTCGGTAAAGAGCTTTGCCTCTGAGCCGCTCATCTTTCAACCCGGCACCAGCTACTCGTATTCGAACGAGGGCATCGATACCGCGGCGCGCATTATTGAAGTTGTGAGCGGAGAGCCCTACGAACAGTTTATGCAGGAGCGGCTGTTTACCCCGCTCGGCATGCATGACACCACATTCTGGCCCACGCCTGAGCAGATCAGCCGTCTTGCGAAATCGTATCGGCTCGACGCGCAGACCAAGACTTTAGTTGAGCAACCGGTCGATCAGCTAACTTACCCGCTTGACGATCATGAGCACCGCTACCCGATGCCTGCCGGTGGGCTATTTTCGACGGCCGCAGACGTATCCATTTTTTGCAGGATGCTGTTGAATGGCGGGGTGCTCGACGGCAAGCGCTATATCTCCCAGGCTTCGTTCCATGCGATGACGTCCGTCGAAAGCGGCGGGCTCAACAAATCGAGCTATGGATTTGGCTTGTCGGTATCGGCGACCGGCTTTGGCCATGGCGGAGCCTACAAGAACGCAATGGAAATCGATGTCGCGAAAGGGCGGATTCTGGTCTTTATGGTTCAGCAGAATGGACCCTGGGGCACTGCGGATGGAGACGGGATCGTCACCAATCTGGAGAAGCTTTCAGATGACCTCGTCGCTTCGAGCCATTAGTCTGCTGCCCCGGCGCGGCCTGCCTGCTGAAGCCGATGAGTGCAACTACAAATTCGGAGTCTTCTTCTTTGCCAGGTGGGCTTCCTGGAGCCCTTCGAGGTGTAATTTTTCCTTCGCCTTGAGTTCCAGCAGCCCGGCAGCAGGGAACTCATACTTTTCGCCATTCGGCGCGGTTGCAATATAAACATCCGCGTGGCGTCCTGACGGATCGACCGTCACCGGGATTCCCTGCGCCTTTAGCTCCGCGATCGCGTCAACTACTTCTTTATCCATGTTCCCGCCCTCAGCACCTATTGCATTTGAAAGCCCGACTCGCGCGGACTCTCTCGGTTCAGTCTTCTCGAGTGTGTGTGTTCCCGTGCTTCGCGTCCCCAGTCTCTTTTGTTTCATCGGAGCCGGTCGAATCAGCAGTGTCGATCGTCCCCAGCGAATCGTTGACAAGCTGTTTTTTAACTTCGGCTGCGGTAAATGTGGGCGGATTGGTTTTTACAGTCATTAGATGTTTCTCCGTCGAGTCAATTTGATGCCTGATGTGCCAATTACGCTGGTCAAAAAAAGACACACCACAAGCCGCTGAAATATATCCTCATCACGATTCGATGGTCAGGATTCGAGCGGCTTCGCGGGCGAAGCGACTGGAAGGGACGTCGTGCGGTACCCGCTATATTTCTAAGTTGCTCAAAATAATGTGCTGGTGGCGGAGGACGGGATCGAACCGTCGACCTTGGGGTTATGAATCCCACGCTCTAACCATCTGAGCTACTCCGCCGGGAGGGGGGTGCGGCAAAAAGGCACCAATATCGATGATACGGACCAATGAATGTGCGGTCAAACCCCATGGCCTGTTAAGGCTGGGCGTGAGTGGGAATGGGCCGCTCCTGTAAACTCGCCTGCATGGGCACGATGCGAATTGCCGGCGTGATTCCGGCGCGGCTGGCCTCTACGCGGTTGACGCGCAAGGTGTTGCGCGAGATTGCCGGCCGGCCCATGGTGGAGTGGGTGTGGCGCGCTGCGCACGAGAGCGGCCTGATGGACCCCGTGCTGGTTGCCACCGACTCCGATGAAGTGGCCGAAAGCTGCCGCAGGCGGCAAATCCCGGTGGCGATGACTTCACCCAACTGCGCCAGCGGCAGCGATCGCGTGCGCGAGGTTGCGCGGCAAGTCGATGCCGATATCTACGTCAATATTCAGGGCGACGAACCGACGTTGACGCCCGATTTCTTTCCTCCCTTGCTCAACCTCTTCGATCGGCCTGAGGTGCAGGTATCAACGCTGACGGTGCGGTGCCCGCCGGAGGAGATTCAGAATCCCAACGCGGTAAAGGTGGTGACGGCGCTCGATGGCCGCGCTCTTTACTTTTCGCGCGCCACTATTCCGCACGATCGCGACGGGGAGGGCGACACCGGCTACCGCAAGCATCTGGGCATTTACGCCTACCGCAAGGCTGCACTGGAGCAGTTTGCGTCGCTGCCGCCGGGCTGGCTCGAGCGCGTGGAGCGGCTGGAGCAGTTGCGGCTGCTCGAGAACGGGATCAATATTTACGTGGCCAATGCCCCGCGCGATACCATCGGCGTTGACACCGAGGAAGACCTGGCGCGCGCCGAGGCTGTGCTTAGAGCGCGGCTCAAAGGCTAAACGTTATCGATATCTCTCCAGTCGGAGTGTCAGGTATGTGCCCGGTCTGTACCCGGACCCGGCAGGTACCCCCCCCCCCCCCCCCCCGGGGGGGGGGGAGGAAACCGGTTATTTTTTTTTGTTTTGGGGGGGCCCTTTTTTTGAAAAAAAAAAAGACCCTTCTTTTGAGGGTTGTTTTTGTGGGTGGCTTCACAGGGGTTTTTTTTCTGACCCCCCCCCCCCCCCCCCCCCCCCGGGGGGGGGTGGGGGGTCCCCTGCTTGGTTGTAAGGATCTAGTACGTCCCTCCGCTGCATCCGGAAGCGCGGGCTAAAGCACCTAGTTACGCCCGCGCTTAGATTTTGCAAGTATATGCAGGGCAATGACTTGAATGAATTTCATTAATTTACAAAATGACTGCTAGGCATACGCAAA
>Ga0182016_10007579_pt1 | contig 11135 bp, 16 predicted proteins | sample 712S2MmetaG_FD_120491 | JGI IMG/M metagenome (GOLD analysis project Ga0182016, IMG submission 120491) | Permafrost microbial communities from Stordalen Mire, Sweden - 712S2M metaG | ecosystem: Environmental > Terrestrial > Soil > Wetlands > Permafrost | place: Sweden: Stordalen | collected...
GCTTGTTCTGAGCTTACTGTTGCTGCTCTGGTACGGGAACGGTCAGCAACCATGTCACAGCAGCCGTATCTCCGCACCGGCTACTAAGTACGTCGCAAAATCGCGTACCCGGCTGCGCCGCCCGCTGTGCAGAAAATCAGCTACTTGAACCACGGCCTGCTAGCCGAGATTTCCTTGATGAAATATATTTGGTGAATTAAATGAGTTCTGTCGGAGGGAACAGCAAAAGGGAAGTGGGCGTGGTATCAGAAGTGCAATTTGGATAAGTTAGTTCCGAAACGGAACTGGTGCCGAAGCGGGGGCAGGAATTACCGATGATTAACCGACGACGGACGCCACCCAAGCTACAATATTAGTAGAGTAAGTCCCCAATGGTTCTTGTCCCCGACGACTGGATCTCGCTTAATTAAGGATACTGCTAAAGGACCCGACCATGGTAGCCAAGTGTGCGAACCAAACCTGCAACCGCCAGTTCCACGAGCTGAGTAAGGGCCGACTGTTTCTACTCCCGCCATCCAACGAGCGGAGTATACGACTATCCGATTATTGCTATTGGCTTTGCCCACAGTGCGCTGCGAAATATACGCTCACACGGCACGAATCGGAAGTGGTTATCATTGCAAGAGAGCCTGGTGGCACTCCGGCCCCCCGCGCCGCCGCTCCAGGTCAAAGTGACCACCGTGCAGCCTGACATGCGGCCCGTTTGAAACAAACGGCATGACGTTTCAACCCACGGCCCGAGCATCGGCCTCACCTAAGTCACTCCCACCCAGAGACGGGGCGAAAGGCAATCGTTCACCAGCTCTGTAAGCCTTCGCTTTCTTAATCGCTCAGAGCCACCCTCTCGCAGCTGGGTCTCGGAAGGGAATTATGCAAGACCGACGGCCTCGCCGCCAGAATTTCGACGGCCAGTATCCAGTAGCCGCAATTGGCAACGATGTGGACAAGTCGAACTGCGAAGCCGGACTGGCTTATGCCGAATGTCTCGCAGGAAATCAGCTAGTTCCACCACGGGCTGATCGCGTAGCATCGGCGCTCGCCGCTTCTGACGACTGTCTGACGATGAGCAGACTCATCGCCAGGCGTTGAAGCGGCTCTGAAGAATCTGAAAGATGAGAAGTGACCCAAAGGAGATTCACCCGTGAAAGACAAGCCTCTTGCGAACGTTCGCGTTGCCATCTTGGCCACTAACGATTTCGAGCAATCCGAAATGACCGAGCCACGTCAAGCACTGAAGGAGGCCGGGGCCCAAACGACTTTGATCGCTCCGAAATCAGGAAAACTTCAGGCGATGAAGCACGATATGAAAGCGGATTACTTCGACGTCGACCTAGTGCTGGAAAGAGCAAACCCTGCTGATTTTGACGCAGTCATGCTTCCCGGTGGCGCATTGAATGCCGACGCTCTGCGGGTGTACCAAAAGGCGCAAGAATTCATTCGCCGAATCGACGAAGTTGGGAAACCCATCGCGGTCATCTGTCACGGGTCGTGGCTTCTGGTCTCGGCGGGACTGACGAAGGGCCGGACATTAACCAGCTATCACACCATCCAAGATGACATTCGCAATTCCGGCGGCCAATGGGTAGACCGTGAAGTGGTCCGGGACCGCAACTGGATCAGCAGTCGGCAGCCTTCTGACCTGCCCGCCTTCAACCGGGAGATGATTGCGCTTTTCAGCGCGAAAAAAGCAAGTGCGCATAACTCCTGAGCCCAGCGGCTGTTCTCTAAGAAAGTCGGTTACCTGCTCTGGATACCGAGGGCGGTAGATATCGTGGACCTGCTGGAACGAACCGCGTGGCAAGGTGTCCGCCTGCCCAATCAATTGATCATGCTGCGTAAGGTGCTGTTCACGCTGGACGGCATTCTGCACGACATTGCAGGTCCGAGCGACAGTATCGAACTCGTACTGCTGCAACGCTGGCTGCAGGGCTTTACCTGCGTTGGCTGGCCTCTTTCAGCGCGAGACTGGATTGGGGTATATCGCTCCGGCATGCTCTATCCCAGCCGTTTGGCCATAGCAACTCTTCAACAGCTTTCTGGCTTTTCGTCAATGTGCGTTCGACGGTCTGCCCAATCTCCCGACGATTAGTTGTAACCGCCTGATCGCGATCGGCGCCCGGCTTGGGTGCAGCCGCATGACGGTGACGCGGCGACTGGCAGAAGCATGAGAACCGCTATTTGCCGGGGACGATGTCCTCGGACACTTCGACTGTGATGTACTCGGCATCTGGGTCTTTTTCTTTCTCTTCCCGAGCGGCCTCATTGGCTTCGGCTTCCGAATCGTATGGAGGGTGGGGCAAGCGTATTCTTCGGATGGCGTCACCCATTTTACCGATGCGAACAATTTCCCATTTTCCCGTAGGCATTTTAACTGTTTCCATGTGTTTTCCGATCTCCCCGGCAGGATGAAGCCAGCCTACAGGTCCACGTCTCAAAGTGAAAGCAATTCCCGGCGGTAAGAAAAAAAGCCGCCCCGATTCGGGAACGGCCCGATGTCCAATCCGGTCTGCCATCAATTGGCAAACGATCGCATTCCGGCAACACGGATGGTGAGGCCCGAGGCGCGAGGAGCGGTAACGGCTTCGCGCACGCGCGAGGGTTCCACGATCCGCTACGTCGCACAGTTCGGCGAACGTGGCCGGCTTGCGGGTCCGACGTCGTTGACTGCATAGATTAGAGGATAATCCATCAAGTAATCGAACGAAGACTCAGCACCCGGATGGCTAGTCGTATCGCCTACTACTGACAACAGCAAATCAAGTTTCTCCAAGACTGTATAGGAAGGGGAATCTCGCAATGCCTGGGCCACATCTTTGCGCTTCACTGTCTGCAAGCGTGCTTCTGGTGGTCGGCGGCGCATCCAACTGATGAGCGGGTAGCGTTTCCCCGCAGCTTCAGCCTCTTGCACTGCTGACTGAGTTATCCGAACGTTGCCCCCGCATCTGTCGCACCAGCCTTCATACACATCTGTAGGATCAATTTTCCGTTGGTAAACTTCGGCATCCCGGGCGCAGATTGGGCATTGAGCTGCCAAGCCTATGTCGATGTGAACCTTCGGATCGAATTCGATTTTCTTCATGTGGATGGGGTTTTCAATCTCTCCGCTCGACCAACATTTCCTTCAATAAACGAAATCTGCTGCAGAGCACCGGGGCATTTCCTGGCCGTGACGACATCCATCAAACCGGCTAGTTCTGCTCGGAAAGCCTCGGCCTCGTCTAAACCATAACCGGGACCATGAAGCGTTAAACCTACACGGCGGATTTCAAATGCGTTCTTGCCCAGCCATGCCAATGCGTCGCAGGCAAAAGTGCGAATTTCAGCATAACCAAACTCCTCCAACGGCTCGACCCCGACGAAGAGAACACTGCCCACGGCCAAGACGCCAGCGGTCTTCTGCAGCGTAAGTTTGCCAATCGCAGGAAGTTGCGGATCTATTTGAGACTGGTTGGGCAACCATAGACGATCCGATCTACGCCATGAAGTTCTTGAGCATATTTGAGCACAAGTACGTCACCATCAAACCGAAGTATGTCCACCGGCTCGACCGCTATACGAATTTTGCTGTCCGCCATCATTGATTGTCCTTGAACAGAGAGAATACACGCCGCGCGACTCCACTCCTGCACCCGCAGCTGCTCACGCGCGCTACACCCACACTCCTCGCCCGCGCTCCGTTCCAAGAACGCGCAGATCACGCGCTGTGGTCTGGGGCGCGGGCAGGCGAGTGAGGGGGCGCGGGACGCGAGCGAGGAGCCGAGGTACGCGGGTGTTTCGGGAGCGCTGGCCTGAGGCGCTGAGCCGTGGAAGCGGGCGTGAGCCGAACTTTGTCGCGGTGCAAAACTTATCACAAAACTGGGCAATCGTATCAACGGCGGCAGTGTGCCAACCCCGGCTCTTCCCCTTCCCAAGATCAAATCGCTTAAACTCCAGCCCGGCGAGTCTTCTGGAACAATCATGTAACGTCTGAGCTTAATGGAGAGAAATGTGAAAAGTTTTGCCGCACAATATTTGCGCATGTCTACGGAACATCAACAGTATTCTCTGGATAACCAGTCAGCAGCCATCACTGATTACGCGACGAGGCATGACTTCGAGATCATTCAGAGCTATTCAGATGAGGCCAGAAGCGGACTGACAATCGCGGGGCGCCCCGGTTTGAGGGCACTGATCGAAGATATAACGGCAGGTCGCGCTGAGTTTACCCTGTCTTGGTTCTAATCGCTGCACGCCAAGTGTATCGTGGTAGATGGCAAGCACGTGTTTGTATCATCAGCCAACTTCACAGAGGCCGCACGGGAAAGGAATATTGAGGTTGGGTTGCTAGTCCAATCTCGTGCTCTCGCCGAGCGCTCTCACAACCGTGATCTTGCCGTCTTGGCGCTGAGTGCACTCGGCAGTCACATCGCCGACACCATCCTTCTCAACCAGTTTGGATACCGCGCTATCGCGTACCATTTGCCGACGTAGCGGGTGAGATCCACGCTCGAAACGGTGGCAAGCATGGGTTTCGAATCTGCCAGGACAAGTTTTGTGAAGATCAGGCCTGTACCGCTAAAACGGAGTGTCCGCGCCCAGGTAGCAGGTTATGGCCCTGTCACGATACACCACAGCCAGTCTCTCAAGACACGATTGAGACAGGGCGGCCTGCTCTGCATATTCGTAAGCCATCCCGAGTTGCTCATACTTGGTAGTTCCTAATCTGTGGAAGGGCAGCAGGTTGATCTCGCTAAGACCTATGTCCACCAAGAATCCAGCGGTTGCTTCCGCGTTAGCGACGGTATCGTTAAAGCCAGGAACAACTGGCATCCGCACCACCATGCGTCCCGGCCAGTTTGTGCCCCTGATCCAACGAATGTTGTCAAGGATAAGCTCGTTCCCGCTCCCCGTGCCGTCCTGGTGCTTGGCAGATTCCATGTGTTTGAGATCGACAAATAGCCATTGGATATACGGCAAGACAGTTTGCAGCACCGTCCGAGGAACACAGGCACTGGTCTCGACGCAAGTGGCGATGCCGGTGTCGTGGCAACGCTCAAGCACACGCAGAACGAACTCCTGCTGCAGAAGCGGTTCGCCCCCGGTTAAAGTGATACCGCCCCCGGAGCCCCAATAACAACGATCTCGAGTAAAAACCCGCATGAGGTCGTCAACGGTGTACCATTTGCCGCTGGGTTGCAATGCGCGGGCGTAGCAGACTTCTATACAATCCATGCTGTCGCAGCCGTCGCATTGCGTGCGATCAAAGATGATGGGCCGGCTCGCGCTTTCCACCACTCGGGCCGCGCCCTTGGCACACCGGGGGACGCAGCGCGCTGAGCAATTCTTGCAGTACAGTGGCTTGTACATGAGGCGTTGCCGCAACCAGAGTCCTTCCGGGTTGGAACACCAGTTGCAGCGAAGGGGGCACCCGCTCAGGAAGACTAGCGTGCGTGTGCCTGGTCCATCGTGAATGGAGTGGCCCTGGATATCGAAAATCAGCCCCTTGCTGTCATGTGCGTGCATATCTCGATCGCCACACAATCATGCGTACTCGTCCGTGTTCTTTACCTAGCTTAGCTTCAGATCATCAAGAGCAGGAACTGTCCGCCCCGATTGCCTCTACCCGGTTGCGTCTTGCTGTTGGTTACCGGTTCGCGGCAGGGCCGCGGTGAATTTTTCGCAAGTCACCGTGATCAGGTCCGGATACGTCATGGGTTGCTCGGGAACCGCATTGCACGTGCCGAGGTATTGTTCGGCTGCAACAAAATGAAGACAAAACTTGCACTTCTGGGTGGAAACACAGTGCTCGCAGCGTTCTGCATCCGCTAGAACCAACTTCTTGGTGCGGTGGCAAATACCCTTGGCTACATCCACGGCGGCGAAGTTACGGCAGTCCATGTGTTTCAGCACGGTTTCCATAGTTTCACAGTGCCTCGTATTCGGTTCTGGCAATTACTTCGTCCTGGATTGGCTTGCCTATCTCCACCCAGTACTGTGTGAATCCAGCTACGCGGACCATTAGGCCGCGGTAACTGTCAGGGTTCTGCTGCGCGTCACGGAGCATCTTGCTGTCCACGATGTTGTACTGAATATGGAAGCCGCCTTTGCGCATGTAAGCCTGTGTAAGCGCCAACAACTTCTTGCATCCTTGCATGCCTTGCACAGCAGTGGGATGCAGCTTCAGGTTCATCTGGGAGTTCTGCGACATGGAGTGGTCCCAAACCGTTGCCGACTCGAACAGCGCATAGGGACCGTTGCGGTCCGTGCCGGGATATGCCGACAGGGATGCATCCGCAAATGTCGTGCCGGAAAGCCGTCCATCGGGGGTAGCGATCGTCGCGGTGCCCATGGGTGCATGGGTTGACACCGAGATCTGGCATGCGTACATCGGCTTTGCATACAGCGACTCGTAGTCGTGGCACATCCTGCAGAACCAGTTTTCCCACTCCTTCAGAATTGTGTCTGCATATGGGTCGTCATTGCCGTACTTCGGAGCAGTCAAGCACAGATAGTGAATGCGATCCCACTTGCCGGTCTCATCTTTTCTTTCCTGCTCGGCAAGAGAGAACGAGCCAACTTCGAGGGCCGTCTTGAAACCAAAGTTGTCGCTTAACGCTCGTTTGAGATCTTCGAGGCTGGCCGCCTGGTCGTCGAATACCAGCTTCTTAATTGCGGCCAGGCTGTTGACGAGGTTTATCGTCCCGCACGATTCGACGTTATAGGTACCGTTATAACGGTAACCGAGTTCATTGATCAGATGACCCTTGAGCAGGCAGTCCGGTTTGAGTAGCGAGTTGAAAACCGCCATGTTCTGCTTGCGCCACACGTCGTGCTGGATGTTGTTGGTCGTGGTCAGGCAGTCCACCGTCAGGCGGAAGTAATGTTGGAACACCGCGACGATCTCTTCATAAGATTCCAGCTTCTTGCCGTGTGGAGGGTAGACTCCCTGCCCCGTCCGCTGGTCGACGCCGTCAAACAGTACCAATTCCAGAACTTTCGGCAGCGAAATGAAGTGCACACCGACGCTGGTCGGCTGCCCGGAGCCGCCTAGAATCCAGTACTCCTGGGCGTTCAAATGTAGCGGCAGCCAGGAACAGGGCGAAGTTTCCAGGCATCCGCCGATCGCCACCGCCCGCGCTTCTTCGACCGTCATGCCTTCCGGGCCATACTGGTTCAGGATGAAATCGATCGCGCCCCGATTGTTCACCCACGCTGGGTAGCCAGTGCCGGTCTTGTTGCATTCGGTCGCTTTGAGCAGGAAGTCTTCCGGCAGCTTGTCATCATAGAGTACGGTGAGAGTGGGTTGAGTGCTGGTGCAGCGGATCGCAGCTTCGATGATCAGTTTTTCCAGATCGTTTGCCGCCGATCTGCCGTCCTTGGTAAGCCCGCCCAGGCTCAGATTGTTGAAAGTGTTGCCGGAGAGCACACCGCCCACAACACCCATCGAAGCGAAACAGTCGATGCAGGTGAACTTAACGCGCTGCAACTGCAGCCATTCCAGAACCTCGTCGTCCGTAATGCGGCCCGCAGCCTTGTCCTGCTCGTAGTACGGATACAGGACTTGACCCACACGGCCCGGCGACAGGCCGGAAATAGCATCTTCATTCAGAACGGCAACGTGAACCGTCCAGATCATTTGCATGGCTTCGGGAAACGTCGTTGGCTTGCTGTGCGCTACCGAGTCCAGCCGTTGGGCTATGTCCCGATATTCCCGCTGCTGCTGCGGCTCGGTCTCGAAGTCTGCGAGGCGGCGAGCTTCTTTTGCGTAGTTTAGGATCCAGCTCTGAATGCCTTCCAGAATCAGGACGACCGCTTCGTAGTTGTAGAGGCGATTCATGCCAGCCCAACCGTCGCCATCGGCGCGTCCCGCCACCTCCGCTTTCTTTTCGCGGGCCATGTGGATTAAGCCATCGAAGCCATATTCCAAAGGGTAGTAATAATTAATGACCTCACGGCCCTGGGGAAGCGTGAAGCCCGAGTCGAACATGCACACGATGGCGCGCATGACGGCTTCCTTCATGGGGTAAGCAGGCACCATCTGCTCGTACTTATGGCCAAGGTCGTCGACGGATTTGCCTACCCATTCCCTGGCCGTGCGCAGCAGGGCTGGAATTTCTTCCCGGCGCATGCCGAACTTCCCCGCTATGGACACTACATTGCCAAAACTCTGGGTGACGTTGCCGCCACCATTCCCGAACTGCGAAAGTTCGTCCACGGTGGAGCTGCCCTTCGCCAATGCCACTTTATAAAGTTCGTCCTCCTTAGCCATGTAGTAGCCTTCCGAAAGCCATGGCATTGGAAACGAACCGCGGTAATGGTGGGTCTTACCCATTACCAACAGTTCGCCGGGCAGGATTGTCGGCGTCAGATGGGAGAACGCTTCCTTTAGCGCTGCGGCCCGGCGGACCACCGGGATCTCGCCCTCAAGCTGGTTGTACCTGCGGGTGTACCAGTAAGGAAACTCATTGCTGGCGGATGAGAAGGTCTGGAAATACAGATCCCTCAGCTTCTTCGCGCGCGGACAGGGTTCCTTCTTTACTTCGCGATCAACCGCTTTCTCGGAGGCTCTCCCGCCAGCCTGCGAGTGGATCGGAGTACCGGATTGCTCCGGTATCTGGGTTAACGTTCTGGCCATGAGATTCTCCCCCTTTGGGGTTTCAGCGAGTGCCATGCTCTTCGGTTTCTGAGGATGATGCTTCCTCGCCCTGCGGAGCGCGCAGCGAAGTTAGTGACATCAGCAAGCTCCTCCGGTCGCATACGAAGGACGATCCTCTGTCTCACAAAAGACCAAAACCGTGCCGGAGAATTCCCTGAAAATTCCTGTTAACATTTGAGCTTACTGGAGACCGTTTGTCAGTGACATCTGCCGCCCGGGGTAGTGACGCCCGATTGTCCGGTGACGGAACTGTTTGATTTTTCAGGTACCCGTGAGTGGTCATCTGCGCCGCTAAGTATTTGAAACTACGGCATCCGACGGGGCTGTTAGCTGGAAGGCCGTAGGTGCAACTTCCTGGTTAGGATGCCGAGACCTCGCCAGTACGCGTAATTTCGTGGGCTACGGCGCGAGGGCAGGGGGCGATACGCGGCTCGGCGTGGACTGGATCTATGAAGTGGCGAAAAGGATCGCCGATGGCCGGGGCACTTCTCATATTTCTTGTTCCGGGATCAACCGATTGGTCACTTCATTGCCTTGCGGATCGCAGTAAGCCTGAACTCAAAATCGTGGTGGTCATGCTCTGAGAGACCGTTTACAGCAACGCGAGCGCGTTTTGGAATGCGCCGTACCAATTTCACACCACGTTTCGGATCGATGAGCGCAATCAGTGTCTCTGTCCGAAAGCTGGCTTCACCTTCGCCTCGTCGTTTCTCCAGATACTTTTGTGCCTTGATGAGCAGGACTAGTTGGGACTTCTGCTCAGCAAGTAGGGCTCTCAGAAAATCGGTTCGGCAGGACAATCGCGTACCCCATCGGGGGACCATTTTCTGACCCACACGGTGCAACTGTCCTCGACCTGCCATTGGGGCAGTCCAAATATCCGTGCGATGTCATCAAGTTCATACTTAGCAAAATCGTAGTCGAAGTGGAACGGATTCGCGGGCTCTAGATGTTCCGAAGGCCGGGAGCCGTGAGGTCCGATATAGTTATGCGGCTCTTTCGCGCGGGGCCACAATGAGACGTTGAGGGAGGTCAGACCATCCGCCAGCTTCTGTCGTTGTTCCGTTGGCAGGATGGGCACTATACAGCCCCAGGCCAAACCGGCGAAGTGACGAATGAGAATATGGGGAAACGTCTGATCGAAAAATGATGACCGGGATGAGTTCCGTACCAGACTGGCCCGAGGGGGCTGCATTTCGGCAATGCGGCTTTGACACGCATACCCCTTCGACAGGTATTTCTCGGTGACGACCGCGGTACGCTGTATGGTTTCGCGCCGGGGGCGCCGCGATACCGGCGGTCGATTTCACACAAAACGAAATCAACTATTTCTTCGCGTCGCTCCAGGGATGCGGTTGCAAGTATAGCGTCAAGAAAATCCGCGAAAGTCCAAGTCCAGGTTTCAACCGGTTCGTCCAAGCCGATCAACGCTCCCGCAAAGTTCTGGAGCAAGATGTTGGTCTTTAACGAGGGCCGTAAGCAGAGGTGGCAAGGAGTAACTCAAGTCAACCTTTGTGCCGTCGGCCAAGCGCGCCACGAAGGCGATGGCACCCGAAGATTCGTCCTCGATGGAGAAACCTTCGATGGCAATGGCGCGCAACGTGGTGGGGGGGTATAAGAGTCCGAGCGCGACGCGTGCCGCCCAGGTTTCGTGGTAAAAGTGCCCGTCCCGAGAAGCTCACACCTGGTCGATGGGCGTCGCCGCGGATTTGTTCTTCCCAGTCATTGCTGTGCAGATCGGGTCGCTTCAGAAGATGGATTATAGAGCGCGCGAGCGACAACCACATCGTTCTTGGTCAGCATTTGTGCTCCTTCTCTAATCAATTCGTCTGAGAGGACATTATGCTTTTGTCGGATAAGAAAAAAGTGCCCCACGGATGCTTCCGGCGCGGGTCTACTCAATTGAGTGCAAGGGAACACCGGTAGTTGACGACCGCCAGATCGTAGCGTCTGTCATCGGCGTATGCCTCCCCGAGGCTGTCGTACACATTCCATGAGTCGGGATGCTGTTCCGTGTTGAAGACAAAGACCGCGATGGCGTCTTCCACCACGTTCAAACGCGCTTGTGGGAAAAGCAGTGCCGAGTGGAAGCAGAAGTTCGCTGATGCCGCACCCGGGGATACACCGTGGGAATCGCCGCCGCCAACCCCGGACAGCCGTCGGTGACGATCAACGCCAGGTGCTTGCCCTCCAGCCCGCGCCGGTAGAGGTCTTGCAGCAATCCCTCCCAGTCCGCCTGACTTTCTCCCTGGCTGCGCAGGAAGGCCAGCAAATGACGAGTGCCGTCGCGCCGCACTCCATAGGCCACCAGCATCTGTACCCGCTTGCGTCTTGCCGGACGCCGCACCCGCAAGCTCACGCCATCCAGAAACCGGTAAGCATAGTCGTCGCTCAGTCTCGCCTGATGGAACCGGCGCACCGCCTCGTCCAGATCGCGGGTCAGCTTCGACACCGTCTGCGCGCTCACCACCTCGCCCGTCAGGGTGGCCACCACCCGCCC
>Ga0182016_10007580_pt1 | contig 11134 bp, 12 predicted proteins | sample 712S2MmetaG_FD_120491 | JGI IMG/M metagenome (GOLD analysis project Ga0182016, IMG submission 120491) | Permafrost microbial communities from Stordalen Mire, Sweden - 712S2M metaG | ecosystem: Environmental > Terrestrial > Soil > Wetlands > Permafrost | place: Sweden: Stordalen | collected...
ATCGGGAACACTCCGCTCGTCGACGTGTCGGCTCTGAGCCCCAATCCCGCAGTACACATCCTCGCCAAGCTTGAGGGCCAGAACCCTGGTGGCTCGGTCAAGGACAGGATCGCCCTCTCGATGATCGAAGACGCCGAGCGAAATGGCAGGCTCGTCCCAGGCGCGACGCTGATCGAGCCGTCCTCGGGCAACACCGGGATAGGCATGGCTCTCGTTTGCCGCCTCAAGGGCTACAAGCTGAAGATCGTCCTTCCGGGCAACGTCTCGATAGAACGCCGCCAGCTGCTCGAGCTCTGGCAGGCCGAGGTCATCGATACGCCCGCCAACGAGGGTTCGAACGGTGCTGTCCGTCTCGCCCAGCAGTTGGCTTCGGCCCACCCTGAGTGGACCTTCTTGTATCAGTACGGCAATCCCGCCAATCCGAGGGCGCACTTTAAAGGTACGGGTCCTGAGATATGGCGTGACTGCCCCGAGATCACCCACTTTGTCGCTGGCCTCGGCACGAGCGGGACCTTGCTCGGGGTCGGGCGTTTCTTGAAACAGGCGAACCCGCGCGTGCAAATCTGGGCAGTAGAGCCGCCGACGGGGGAGTCTGTTGAGGGTCTTCGCAACCTCGACGATGGCTACATCCCGCCGATCTTCATCGACCAGGGCGGTGTCGATCTGCTCGATCGTAAGACTGTCGTCGGACCACGCGAGTCGATCGAGTGGACCCGCCGGCTCGCCGACCAGGGCATCTTTGCAGGGATCTCCTCCGGCGCGGCCCTGGCGGGGGCCGTGAGGTGTGCAAATTCGATCGATCAGGGGACGGTCGTGTTCATGAGCGCGGACGGAGGTTGGAAGTACCTTTCCACCGGTGCGTGGACCGACGAGCTCGACGCGGTGGTGGATCGGGCCAAGCGGATCATCTATTTCTGACACCTGCCCTGCCTCTGGGCGGGTACCCTGCCGAGGTGACCGACTCCCTGACCGCTGATGCCGACCTCGAACGCCATGACGGGCGTGCTCTAAACGAGCTCCGTCCATGCGTGTTCGTCCGTGACTTCACCGAATTCGCCGCCGGATCGGTTCTCGCCGTCTACGGTCGCACGAAAGTGTTGTGCACGGCGTCGCTCGACGAGGACGTTCCGAGATGGATGCGAGGGACTGGGCGAGGGTGGGTGACCGCCGAGTACTCCCTGCTGCCGGGTTCATCGCCCGAAAGGGTGACCCGTGAGGCGACGAGAGGGCACCAGTCCGGTCGTACGCAGGAGATCCAGCGCCTGATCGGCCGTGCGTTGCGCAGCATCATTGATCTCGAGTTGCTCGGTGAGCGGCAGATCCGCATCGATTGCGACGTGCTGCAAGCCGACGGCGGCACGCGCACTGCTTCGATCTCCGGGGCCTACGTGGCCCTCCACGACGCCTGTACGCGCCTTTGCACGGCAGGGACCCTCCGCCAGCATCCCGTGCGAGAGGCTTGTGCCGCCGTGTCGGTCGGGATTGTGGAGGCGGTGTGCATGCTCGACCTCGACTACATAGAGGACTCGGCTGCCGAGGTGGACCTCAACGTCGTCATGACCTCGTCGGGACGCTTCGTTGAGGTGCAGGGAACAGCCGAAGGGCCGCCATTCGCACGCAGCGAGCTCGACGACATGCTCGGCCTTGCTGAGCTTGGCATCGGCCAGATTCTCCAGATCCAAGACGAGGTGCTGGCTTCTCCGCCTGCAGATCGCAGTCGGCCGGCCTCGATCTGAGCCGTTGGAGCAGATGGTCAAAGTGCGCCAGATGCGGTTGGTCCTCGCCACTGCTAATCCCGAAAAGGCCGCGGAGCTCGCCGCCATCTTGCGTAGTGAGCTCGCCGGCAGTGTCGAGCTAGTCGCTCGACCGACGACCGTGCCTGCTGTCGAGGAGACCGGGGAGACCCTCGAGGACAACGCCCGACTTAAGGCCGTCGCCCTCGTCCTGGCAACAGGTGAGGTGGCTGTGGCCGATGACACCGGACTAGAAGTGGCGGCGCTCGGCGGCGCGCCAGGGACCCATACGGCCCGTTTCGCCGGCCCATCTGCCACCTATGCAGAGAATGTCGCCAAACTTCTTGTTGAGCTGCGAGGCTGCGATGACCGCCGTGCTCGCTTTCGTACCGTGGTCGTCTGCCGCTTTCCAGACGGCAGCGAGATAGTCGCAGACGGGGCCGTCGAAGGGGTCATCGCCCTGAGCCCGCGGGGCCAAGGCGGATTCGGCTATGACCCGGTCTTTGAGCCTGAGGGAGCTGGGGGGCGCACATTTGCTGAGATGAGCCCGGCCGAAAAGCACCAGCTTTCCCACCGCGGCCTCGCTTTGCGATCTTTTGCGGCGCGCCTCAACGAGGCCGGCACACGTGCCACAGACGGCTAACCGGGGACCGTCAAGCAGCACTTTTGCTGAAATGTCGTGAGCGGTACGCTTGCCCGGTGGCAGTTCTCTCGAGCAAAGGTGACGATCTCGAGGCGGTAGTCGAACGAGTGGTCGCGACACGGGATCGGGTCGTCGTGGAGCGTGCCGGCGTGCCGGCCGCCATCATGGTGTCACCCCGCGAGCTCGAGGGACTCGAATACTCAGTGGACCTCTTGTCGGAGCCCAAGATGGTCCGGCGCATCCTCGAAGGTGAGGCGGCGCTAGGGAGCGGAAACCTCTACATGGGTGAGGAACTGGCGGTGCTCGACCCGGACGGCAGGTTCGTCGTGCGCTCTGTGGCGGGCGGGCTGACGGTGCATCCCGTCCCGCGTCCCGGGGGCGACGGCGGCTGGGGCCTTGTCGCCAGCATGCCGGCAAGACAGTCACTCGACGAGCTCCAGTTCCACGTCGCAGACGCCGTCCGGAGTTTCATATTCGGTCGCCTCCTCGTAGAACCGATCGTTGCGGGCGTGGAGCTCCATGGCTTCTTGGCGCGGCGTCTGGCGACGAGGGTTGAAACGGCGCTAGTCATCTACCGGCTCGACACCGTCAAGCGCCTTGTACGGTTAGTCGAGGTTCTCAACTTGGGGGGCCTGGTAGGCCAACAGGAGAATCGTCACTGGTAAGGGCTCCCCGGGCCCCTCGATAGCTTGCTGGCTGTCCTCAGTGTGGTTCTAGGGCATCCCCAAGCGTGCCGAGTGGGGGAGCGCCGAGCTCGAGCAAGGCTTCGTGGAACCGTCTCAGGGAAAAGCGCGGCCCCCAGCGGGCGATGGCTTCGTCGCGAAGAGCGCGGATCTCGAGCTTGCCCCACGTGTAGCGACCATAGGTCGGGTCGAATGTCGCTCGGCTTGCTTCGGACTGCGCGCCTGGCTCCTCCAAGAAAGCGTCCTCGCAGAAGCGCTTTGTTGCGTCCTGCACCGTCATCGTGCCCCGGTGGATCCCAAGCGCAGAGGCCAGTCTTGTCACCCTGACCAAGGCCTCGATCCAGACTCCGATGGCAAAACGTGGGTCCTCCTCCCGGAACCCCTCCTCTACCAAAAGCTCCTCGGCGTAGTGGGCCCACCCCTCCACAAAAGCGTCGGAAGTAAGTGATCGGCGGACGTCGCCACGGGTAGTGAGCCGCATCATGCGCCCGTGAGCGAAGTGGCCCGGAGTCACCTCATGGGCGGTGATGGCCGGCAAAGTCGTCGCGCTAAAGAGCGATCTCCACCGGTCCTTTACCTCCTCGTCCCAAAAAGGGGCGGGGGGGTTGACATAGAACCAGGCGGGCGCCTCGGCCTCATAGGGCCCAGTCCACGACATCATGGCGACGGCGTAGCTCCTGGAGGGAGGCGCCGGCCCGACGAGACAGGTGCCGCCGAGCTCGGGGAGCAGACCACGCTCGATCGTGAACGAGGTCAACTCTTCGAGCAGGAGCCGGGCGGCCACCTGGATGCCATCGTCGCTGGGATGGTCGGCAAGCAGCTCACGTATGACCTCGCCTGGGGCAACACCGGGCCGCAAGCGATCACAGTCCTGGGCAAGATGTTCTTTGAGGCGGTTCCTTTCAGCGTCGGCAACCTCCTCGAGACGACCGAGATCGACCGCCATCGCCTCCGGCTCGCCTAGGAGCTTTGCCAGCTTGTGCGGCCCGAGGCTGGCATCGGGCGGGCCTGTAGCGGCGGCCAGCTCAAGGTGGGCGACGAGACGGGCGAGGCTCGTCCGGGCCCGATCGAGCGTCGCCTCGTCGGCCGCGCCCGCAACGAGGCTCGCGCCGAGCCCCCGAACCGCTGGCAGGAGACCTTTGGCGACCGGCGCTGGCACCGAGTCGAGCGACTCGATGGCACCGTCGATGGCCTCCGGCCAAAGAGCGAGGTGGGTGGCTTTGGCTGCGGCGCGTTCCTCGCTGGGCGCGTACTCCCGGTCGTAGCAAGCGAGGTCAAGATTTGTGAGGTGGACGAGCGGGTTCCACCTGTGGATCTCAGATAGGGCGAAGCTCGCCCGCGCTCCAGCCTCGACAGCACTGAGCTGTGCTTCGTCGTGCGCATCTGGTTCTAAGGTGCCGTGCCCGACCGGATCGAGCAGGGCGGCGACTCCGCTCGGGGAAAGGTCCTGGACCTGGCCGTCGAATTGATGCAGGCCGGCGTATTCGCGGACCTCTGGCATGTGGATCTTCCACATCGTTTGGAGGCGGTCAGAGATCATGGGGTGAAACGGTACCCGCTTGAGGTCCCGTCGGCCCGGTAGCGTGGCGGGCCTGATACATCCTTCCGGCATCATGTCGCTGTGGTCCTTGTCCGGTTACCCGCCCCAAGAGGTGGGCAACCGGGCTGTCTCGTCCGCGACGAAGGGCCCGAAGGAGGAGCGATGCCTACGAAGAGCGTGTCGATCAGCTGTGACGACTGCGTGCTCAAGGAGACCTCAGCTTGTGAGGATTGTGTCGTCACCTTCTTGTTGGGCCCGACGGCCGGCGAGGCGATCGTGGTCGACGTCGCTGAGGCACGGGCGGTCCGTATGCTCCAGCGCGCCGGTCTCGTTCCTGAGCTGCGTTTTCGCCAACGGGTTGGGTGACCCGAACGCGCCTTACCGCGCCGGCGCCAGCACCGCTTGCGACCGACGCCGATGAGCTACCTGCTCGTGACAAACGACTTCCCGCCGAAGGTGGGTGGCATTCAGTCGTACCTCTATGAGTTGTTCCGCAGGCTGCCACCCGATGAGCTCTGCATACTCACGACCCCCCATAAGGCAGCTGCCGCCTCGACCGGCGCCAGGAGTTCCGCATCGAGAGGTGGTCATCGCCGGTCTTGCTGCCTACTCCGCGCCTCGCCCGGGCAGTGAGATTGCTGGCGCAGACGTCGGGGGCAAAGCTCGTGCTCCTCGACCCGGCGCTGCCTGTCGGGCTGCTCGGCAGGATGCTGCACCTGCCTTATGGAGTCGTGTTGCACGGCGCCGAGGTGACCGTCCCGGGCCGGGTGCCGGGCGGTCACCAGCTTCTGCGTTCGGTCCTAGCGGGCGCATCGCTCGCCGTTGCCGCCGGTGGCTATCCGGGGGCGGAGGCGACTCGAGCTGCCGGAGCGCGGACACCACCCATCGTCGTGGTTCCCCCCGGTGTCGATCACGAACGGTTTCGACCTCTAGGTCCCGACGAGCGCGTATTGGTGCGGGAGCGCCTGGGCCTTCCCATCGAGGGGAGGCTGATCGTGAGCGTGAGCCGTCTCGTTCCCCGAAAGGGGATGGACGTGTTGATAGAGGCGGTCGGCGCTCTGAGCGCGGAGCGGCCCGACCTGACCCTCGCCATCGGCGGCGGAGGGCGGGACCGTAGGCGCCTGGAGCTTATGGCGAGGCGTCGTGGTGTTCGCGTCCGCTTCCTTGGGCGCTTGTCCGACACCGACCTGCCCCAGCTCGATGCCGCAGCCGATGTCTGGGCTATGTGTTGTCGCTCCCGATGGTTCGGGCTGGAACAGGAAGGATTCGGGATCGTGTTCTTAGAGGCCGCTGCCGCGGGCGTCGCTCAGCTGGCCGGACGAAGCGGTGGCTCGGACGAAGCAGTCGTCGACGGCCAGACCGGCCTCGTCGTGCAGCGGCCACAAGACGTCGCTGCGGTCGCGACTGCTTTGGCAAGGTTGTTGGACGACGCCGAGCTTCGGCGTCGCCTCGGCGAGCAGGCACGACGGAGGGCGGTGACTGAGTTCGACTACGACCATCTGGCGGCCAAGTTGTACGAGGCGCTGGTCCAGACGACTAGTTGAAAGGTCTGCGTGCCGAGTTGCCCGACTGGGTTGTCCGACCGAGTTGTCCGACCGGGCGCCCCGTTGTGTTTAGTGTTGCGGTGACAGCGGAGCTGCCACGGCCACCGCAATGCTGGCTGAGCGGCCGCGGAGATGCGAGGCTGGAGTGCACCAGGGCAGAAAGGAGGACGTGTGGCCGATCAGACCATTGAGCGGATGGTCGTCGACGGTTCCCCGGCGCGGTGCTTCGAGGTCGTAGCGGACATCGAGCATTATCCCGAATGGGTAGCCGATCTGAAGGAGGTCCACGTCCACGACCGCGATGGCCAAGGGCGTCCCTCCCTTGTGTCGTTTCGCGCCGGTGCTTTCGGGCGGAGCACGAACTACACGCTGGTCTACGACTACTCCGAGGCGCCGACAGAGCTGCGCTGGGTCCAGCGTGACGGGGATCTCACGAGCCGGCTCGACGGCATTTACAGGTTTGCCGCTGCGCCGGAGGGAGGGACTGAGGTCACCTACCAGCTCGCTGTCGAGCTGCGCGTCCCATTGCCAGGGTTCATCAAGCGAAGGGCCGAGGGAAATATCATCCACGCCGCCATTCGGGATCTGAAGGTGCGAGTCGAGTCCACTCGATGAGCGGGCTGCCGCCGCGACTGCGCTGGGGCTGAGGTTTGCAAGTCGGTATCACTCTGCCAAGCTTCCAGCCGACGGGCGCCGGCTTGCTGGAAATGGCGCGCGAGGCGGAGCTCGCGGGCATAGACGGCGTGTTCGCCTTCGACCACCTCTGGCCCGGTAGGCAGAAATCGCGGCCGGCATTATCGCTTTACCCAGTGCTCGGCGCGGTGGTGGCGGCGACTCAACACATCCGTGTCGGCTCGCTCGTGGCGCGCCTTGGACTTGTTCCGGATCGGGTCGTGATCGATTCGTTCATCTCGCTTCACGAGATGGCCGCTCACCGGCTCGTAGCCGCTCTCGGCGTCGGCGATTCGAAGACCATGTCAGAGAACGAGGCTTTCGGCATCGAATGGCCACCCGTCGAAGATCGCAGGAGGTCGCTGGCAATTGTCCTCGACGTGCTCGGCCGCGAGTCGGTCGAGTGCTGGGTCGGGGCGAACTCGCCGGCGACGCTCGATATCGCCCGCGCAGCCGGAGCGACAGTAAACCTCTGGGATGTGGAGCTCGAGAGGTTGCGGGCTGAGGCTTGTCTCGGCGCGACGACTTGGGCGGGCTCGCTTCCAAAAGACGCACCTTCTGCTGCTAGACGGCTCGTAGAGCTGCGTGACGCCGGCGCGAAATGGGCGATCTGGGGCTGGCCCGGCTCGATTGACCTCGTCGTGCGAGCCTTGAGCCTTGCGGGTATGGGAGCCTCGAGAAACTAGGGGCTATCGTCAGACGATGGAACTTCGCAGGATTCAAGGTCTTCCCCCATATGTTTTCGCGCAGATCGACCAGCTCAAGGCGCAAGCGCGCCGCGAGGGCGTCGACGTCATCGACCTCGGTTTCGGCAATCCCGACATCCCTTCACCTGAGGTAGCTGTAGACAAGCTTGCCGAGGCAGTTCACAACCCCCGCAATCACCGCTACTCGGCGAGCCGCGGAATCCCCAAGCTCCGCCAGGCGATCTCGGACCTCTACTTGAGGAAATTCGGCGTTCAGCTTGATCCCGACCGCGAGGTTGTCACAACCATCGGAGCCAAAGAAGGGCTGTCGCATCTGATGTGGGTCGTCGTCGGCCCTGGCGATACGGCGCTTGTTCCCTCGCCTTCCTATCCGATACACCTTTACGCCCCGCTGTTTGCCGGCGCGGACGTGAGGATGGTGCGCCTCGAAGGGCTGGGCAACGATGAGGCCGATGCAGGTGAGGCTTTCTTCGCCGGACTGGTCGAGGCCTGGGAGTCAGCTTGGCCGAAGCCCCGGGTCGCCATCTTGTCCTTCCCTCACAACCCGACGACGGCCTGTATCGATTTGGCAACCATGACGAGATTGGTGGAGTTCGCTCGCGAGCACGGCGTGCTCTTAGTGCACGACTTCGCCTATTCCGACACCGCGTTCGACGGCTTTCGTCCACCGTCGATCCTCGAAGTGCCCGGTGCATCCGAGGTTGCAGTCGAGCTGTACACCTTGACGAAGTCCTTCTCCATGGCTGGCTGGCGAGTGGCCTTCCTCGTGGGCAACGCGGAGGTCGTGCAGGGACTCACCAAGCTGAAGAGCTATCTCGACTACGGCACCTTCCAGCCCATCCAGATTGCCGCCATTGTCGCCATGAACGAGGCACCGGACTACCCCAAGTTTGTGAACGAGATCTACCAGAGCCGGCGCGATGCCCTCTGCGACGGGCTCGATCGCCTCGGCTGGGTAGTGCCTAAGCCCAAAGGAACCATGTTCGTCTGGGCGAAGATTCCTGAGACTTATAAGGAGATGGGGTCGATCGAGTTCTCCAGGTTCCTTGTCAAAGAGGCTGAGGTGGCAGTCTCACCAGGGGTTGGATTCGGGCCTGGCGGCGAAGGCTATGTCCGTTTCGCCCTCATCGAGAATGAGCAGAGGATTGCTCAGGCGGTACGCAACCTTCGCGGGGCCCTGAAGCTCTAAACACTCGCGGATCTCCTTAGGCGGAGCCGACAATGCACTGAGACGTCACCAAAGCGGTTGCCAGCTTGGCAATACGGTGCGTGGCTCAGTGCTCGTTGATCACGCCCGCGGCAGCCTCTGCGATGATCATGTCCTCAGCGACGGTGCCGCCGCTCGCACCTACAGCGCCGATCAGCTGCCCGTTCGCGTGAAGCGGAACGCCTCCCCCGAAGATGACGATCCTGCCGTTATGCGTGCTCTGCAGGCCATAAAGGGGCTCGCCGGGCTGGCACTGTTTGGCGAGCTCGGCGGTGGAGTTGTTCGTCGCTGCGGCACTGAAAGCCTTGCTCAGCGAGACCTCAATGGCCGCGAGAGAGGCGCCATCCATGCGATGCTGCGCCTTTAAGTTTCCTCCCTCGGCCACCACCGCGATCACCGAGGGGACGTTGATCTCGCCGGCCCGCTTTTCTCCTGCGGCCACTACCGCCAGCGCTTGTGCCAAAGACATAGTCATTGTCAGATCCTTTCTAGGCCCGGATTGTTCCTGGGATTAGCGGCGGACATCTACCAGAGGGTGTAGCCACCGTCAACGACAAGGGTCTCTCCCGTCACGAAGCTGGCAGCCTCCGAGGCGAGGAAGAGCACAGCGTTGGCGATCTCGTCGGGCGTGCCCATCCTTTTGAGCGGGGTGCCCCCGATCCAGTAGTTGCGAGCCATATCGGTCTCGACGAGGTGTTCGACCAGATCGGTGCGGGTGTAGCCAGGTGCCACAGCATTCACCCTCACCCCATGGGGCGCCCATTCGGCGGCGAGGGACTTGGTGAGCATGATCACCCCGGCTTTGGACACGTTATAGGCGACTTGAGGCTGAGGGCGGTTGACGATGATGCCCGACATCGAGGCAATGTTGACGATCGTGCCGCTGAGCGCCGCGATCATCGCTTTACCGAAGACCTGACTGCAATAGAAGACACCCGAGAGGTTCACCTGCAACATTCGGTCCCAGTCTTGGACGCTCATCTCCTCAGCAGGGCAGTGATAGGCGATGCCGGCGTTGTTGATGAGCGTGTCGGTCATTCCCCAGCGTTCTTCGAGGCTTAGCTGGGCCGCTTGCACCTGCTCATAGGAGGAGACATCGCACAAAGCCGTCAGCACCTCGGCACCGCTCACCTCACCTTGGAGTTTTGTGGCCGCCTCCTCGACGCTGCCACCGTCCTGATCGATCAGCGCGACGCCAGCTCCGGCTCTAGCCGCCGCCCGGGCGATGGCGTAGCCGATTCCGCGGGCTCCGCCGGTGACTGCCACCTTGCGTCCCTTTAATCCGAAATCGCTGATCTCGTTCACGATCGGGCTCCTCTCGTGGCGGCTTGGTCGCTCGCAGCGAATCGGTGGCTTGCGTGCGCCTTATAAAGGGCCAGTCCTGCAAAACTTCTAGAAACACGGAGAATCATGTGAGCTCCTCATCGAAACAGACCGCTACCTTGCCGCATTTGCCAGATGCCATGAGGCCATAGGCGTCGCCTGCTCGCTGCAGCGCGAAGCGGTCCGTTATCAGGTCGGAGGGATGAAGGTCCCAAGCCACGAGCCGCTCGACCAGCTCCTCCATGAGCCAGGTCGAGGTCACCCATGAGCCGAAGACCGTCTTTTGATCATGGAGGAGGTCCGGAGAAGGCTCGAGCTCTAGACCGCCTCCCTCACCCAAAAGGACGATACGCCCCCAGCGGCCCGTGCAACGGATCGCCGTCGAGCGGGCCAGCGCATTTCCCGAACAGTCGACAGCGCGCTCGACGCCTCGGCCACCGGTCATTTTGCGGACATCAGCGACATTGTCCGGCCCGCTCTCTAGAGTCTCGTCGCAGATGCCGAGCTCGAGAGCGAGCTTCAAACGCTCGGGCTGTACGTCGGTCCCGATGATGCATCGGGCTCCGAGCTTGCGACAAAGTGCCCCGGCCGCGAGGCCGAGCGGCCCGAGGCCGGTTATGAGCACGGCGTCATCTCCACTGATGCCCACCTTGTGAAGCCCCTCGTAGGCAGTGCCGAATCCGCAGGCGACCTGTGCTCCATCGGCGTATGTCAGCCGAGGGGGCAGTGCTATGAGGTCCTTCTCTTCGGCGAGGAGGAACTCGGCCATGCCTCCGTCGCGTTGCCAGCCGTAGGCGCGGCGGTATTCGCTCGTACAAGAGATCATGTAGCCGCGCCGGCAGTCCCGACACAGGCCGCATCCGGAGATGTGATAAACGGCAACCCGGTCACCAACCGCGAAGCGCCGACATCCTGGGCCAGCAGCAACAATCTGGCCGCTCGGCTCGTGACCGGCGATGACGTCCTGGTAACCCTCTGGCCCCTTGCCGAGGTGCTCGTGGTAGATGGCGCGTATGTCGGACCCGCAAATCGTGCAGGCCTTGATGCGTAGCAGCACCTCAGCGTGGCCCGGTGTAGGCACG
>Ga0182016_10007581_pt1 | contig 11134 bp, 10 predicted proteins | sample 712S2MmetaG_FD_120491 | JGI IMG/M metagenome (GOLD analysis project Ga0182016, IMG submission 120491) | Permafrost microbial communities from Stordalen Mire, Sweden - 712S2M metaG | ecosystem: Environmental > Terrestrial > Soil > Wetlands > Permafrost | place: Sweden: Stordalen | collected...
AGAAGCTGACGCGCGACCGCGTGGTGCCGATCATCTCCGCAAGTGTTTCTTGTGTCACCGGTGGAATCTGCGCCTCCGGCTCTCCTGGCTTGCCAAAATCGGCCATTAGCAACAGGATTCGGGCCAGACGCCGCTCGCTGGAGTTGAATAATTGATCAATGAGGTCCGCCTGGGTACGTATGCCGCGGAGGAGCATGAAGTTCAAAAAATGGGTGGAGAATACGTGCTCTTCATGCAGGACGCGCAGCATTTGCTCACGCGAGATTTTGAGCGCTACACAAGCCACAATCGCCGAGGCAGTCGAGGTGCGAATCCTGCCAGGCTGAGCCAGACACTCCTCGCCAAAAAAGTCCTTGGCGGCGAGTAAAGTAACCGTAGCTTCTTTGCCTTTTTTGGAGACGACGGTGAGCTTGGCCCGACCAGACTGGATGTAATAGATCGAATCCGCCGTGCTTCCCTGCAGGAAAAAATGCTGCTTTGCCTTCAGGCGCACGATTCTGCGTCCATCTCCTTCCGTCGCAAGGTATCGGTCAGTACTGAAAGCTTCGGGTCTTGCTTCATGCATGGGGACGGCCTCTTCCTGGGTATGCTTCCAGAGACACGGATCTCTGTGAGCGCTGAGAACGATGTGCTCAGAAGGGCATCCATTGGAAGAATGTCCCATCATCGCACATCCTCGAAGCATCGCAGGTCGAGACTCAACAAACTGAGCGGTTTAGCTCACTTTCCTGATTCATCGGAGTTATGGATGTAGCACTCGTGGATGGCGTCCAGAGGCGCATTGGGCCATTTCGATTGGATGAGGTCGTTCTCGCTCAGTTCATGCAAGACGAAGTCTATGGAGCCATCGGGCTTCACCGTTGCTTGCAGGTAGCCGTAGATGTTCGTCTTTGAGGCCTTGTCGGCGTCCTTTGGCAACTGGTAGCGATGAGCGCCGGCGCTACCGATGATGATGCCCGGGACAACGGTGCTGCTGTGCTGTTTCCAATAAGGCGTGTTGAAGATGTTGGGCGAATAATAGTGCGAATGGCTGCCAAGAATATAGACATGCTTTCCCGCTGCCTGGGCGTCGAAGAGCCATGTGTAGACCAGTTCGCCGGTGCGGATGCCTAGGTCCCAGTCGTCCATGCCATGATCGGAGCTTGTGGAGTGGGGCAGCGCTTCGTGCATGCCCACGACAATGGTGCGGATCCCTGAGTTGGGAGCCAGATCGCGGTCGATCACGGAGCGGAGCCAGCGCAACTGGGCGTCGGAAAACTCGTCGCGGCTGGCATTGTCGAGAGTGATGAAGTCTACGCCGTTGCGCGTCCAGTGGTACCAGGGTTCCACATCGCCGGTGTCGCCATCCGCTTTGCGCTGGGCAACAATCTCAGGGCGAGTCAGGAGGCTATGGAACTTGGCGATGTAGCCTTCGCGGGTCATGGGTTTGACGTTTTCGTGGTTGCCTCGGCCGATGAATACCGGAACCGAGCCGAATGAAGCGATCTGGTGCTCAAGGAAGTCGTCCCATGCGCGCTCGAGATACTCGGGCTTGGTGAGCGGGGCGCCTGCCGGCTGCATGGCGACCATGTCCTGATCCGGCTGCGACATCCAACGGAAATCGCCCTGGTGCCAGTAGAAGGCGTCGTTTTCGGCTTTGACTTTGGCGGCGATGGCGGGCATGACAAAGTCGCCGCAGTTGCGGCTATCTCCGCTGACGGCGAAGGTCCAGGTGGATGCGGGGGCTTGAGCGAATGCAAATGCTGGAGAGAGCGCGACGAAGGCAAGCAGGGTTAGGGAAACAGAGGGCCTGAACATTTATCTAGCATATCGCTTTGGAAAGATTGTAAACAGAAGCCTGCTAGAGGGGCGTTCCCAAAAGCAGGACAGGGGACTAGAGCGCGGCTTCGGATTCTGCGCTGCGTGGAATCCGATTGCCCGAATTGATAAGCAACGACACGGGGGCGACGATAAATGCCGCAACCAGCCGGGGCATCCTGCGGAAATCGTCCGAAAGGGAAGCGCCTGCGTGGCCAGTAAGGAAGGCGCCGCGGCGCATGATGTAGAGATGGAAAAGCGCGGAGACCACTGCAAAGATGCACACTGCGACGGTAGCTTTTGCGGGCGCGGGAGCGCCAGATGCGCGATGCGCAAGCCAATCGAGTGCCTGCGCCAGCAAGGGAACTCCAATGGCGATAGTCAGATTGCCCAGGATGCGGGAGCGAAAGCTCAGGGCTCTCTGCTGCAGCCCGGCGTAGAGGCCCGCGGTCAGGGTCACATACAGAATCTCAACCAATACGATTGGGAAGCCCCCGCTGGCCCTGGTCCGCGCCAGTGCCACGAGGTAGACAATGGACCGCGCCGTTGCGCTCAACAGCGCACACTTCCAGTTCCAACAGGCGAATGCCCGCGCCAGGAAAGAATAGAAACCGCGAAGGTTCATGCTCCTATGCTGCACATGTGTTGCGAATAGTGCATCACGGCAAGGTTACAAATGGATTGAGATTGGTCTCGTACCGTAATAAGGGAGATTCCTCCCCTGTTGGATCCCTGCCCGTGATTCGGGTCACGGACTGTGGGAGCCGGCACCCTTAGCCTCGGAGTAGGGACGCAGCTGACAGCGGTCCCAAGCGAGTTACGAGGAGGTCATTATGGCTTATGTAATCACGGATGCCTGTACGAAGGACTTTGTTTGCGTGGCGGAGTGCGCGACGGCAGCGATTGCGCCCACAGTGGGAGACGCGGCGGCTGGTACAGTCTCACAGGTCTTCATCAACCCGGACGAGTGTATCGACTGCGGTAACTGCGCCAGCATCTGTGCGCAGAGCGCCATCTTCTCGATCGACGACCTGCCGGTGGAGAAAGCCCATTTTGCCGAGAAGAACCGGGCCTATTTCAATTAAGGCGGTTCCGCTGAAGCTGCTCACAACGATCATGGTCCCCGCCCTTGCGATAGAAAAGAATCCGACCCGGGGGGTACCCCGACGGGGCGCGGAGTTCTCGGGTACTCCAATCATGGACCCGGTCTAGTTTGGCTGGGAATCCGGCTTTGCAGCGGGCTGAGGCGCGGCTGTTTCCGGCGAAGCTACCGGGGCCGGCACTGCGGCAGCGGGTTGAGGCGGAGCTGGCGGCTGCGCTCCCGCTTGGCCTGCTGGAGTGATGGGAAGAGTCAATGTTTGCACAGTGGTTGGATCGTCGCGCAGGCGCAGAGACAGCGCGCCATTTGCCGGGTGGGGCACAGTAAGCTGAGTTCCTGTGAAGTCCTGCGGCACATCGGTGGCGTTGCTGAAGTCCGGGGTCGTTGCGATCGATGAGGCCAGGAAAAGGTTTGTCCCCGTCAAGATGCAGGGCTTGTTGGCCATCCGGGGGCAACGCAGGTCCCTGAAAGAGGGCAGCCGCACCAGCGTCCCCAGCGTTATCCAATCGCCTGGAACGCCTTCCGACGACACCGCCCGCACTGCGACCGGACCAAAGGCTGAGAGACCGAAGCGGGCCAGAGGGGCCAATGAAGCCATCGCTGTCTTGCTGTCTTCCAGCATCAGGCTGCCGTCGGTCAGCGACAAAACAGTGTGAAAGCTCCCGTCCACAGCGGCGAATTCCACCTTCTCGTTGCGGGAGAATTCCAACGGTACGCGAGACTTGAGAAAGAACACCAGGCGTCCATCCACCGGCAGGTCGTTGGGACTGCCGAGATGCACGGGCGAGGGTGGCGCAGAAGCTTCTTCCTGCACGCCTTTATTCAGCAGGACGACTTGCGGCCGCGGCGACTCCACGGTGACGGGTACCTTGAGTTTGCGGCCATCCCGCAATTGCACTTTGGCCACATATGGTTTGCCGGGCTCCAGGCTGGCCGTCGAAGAATCGGTTTTCATCAACAGCTGGTCGGAATCCTGTACGCGGCTCAACTTGGATGGTTTGAGCTCGAACCCTTCGAGTTCCGCCGTTGCCACTTCGTCGAGTCGATTCCCTTGCAGTACAGCAGTCTGGTCTCCAGCGCTCAAGGTCAGCCGATCAAGGGAAGCGGCCTCCGCATAAGCAGTCAAGTCCAGTTTTTCCGGCTTGTCCAGGCCAAATTGGTAAATCTGCAGGGTTACAGGCCCGGGTGTTGCGTCGCTCATGGGGACGGTAATTTCAAGAGAACCTGGTTTAGGGGACTTCCAGTCAAGCTTGAGAGGCTTGCCGTCGACCAGTTCTTCGACCTTGTCGACGCAGATGGTGGTGTCATCTTCAAGGTGGAGCATATCTTCCCGGCCAACCACCAGGGCGGACTGTTCGCCCGGCGCCACCGACCATCGGCCGGTTTGTGCGACATGCAAGTGGAAGGAAGGTCCTTCCCAGTCGTCAAAGCCCCATTTGCCGCGTAAAACGGCTGTTAAATCGCCACTCGCAAGCTGAGGCACCGGATCGACCGGCGTCAAACCACCCGCTGAGGGGTCTGCCTTCACTGCAAGATCCACTGCGGCTCCGTTCTCGCTTGACTGAGTCTCGATGTGCAGCTTCAAGTCATAAGCCAATTGGGTGGAGAAGACGACCGGAGCTCCGTCGGCGGATAAAACCAGGGCAGGCTTGAGTGCGCAGTGTTTTTCTGTGGAGTTAGTGGGATGGAGCGGCGGGGGTTTAGCAGGGCCGATCGGCGGCAGAGCGACCACGACCACCGACTTGGGATCACGGAACGACGGCGGAACGTTCAGGCGTAGGTTGAGCGTGTCCTTGGTCGGCAGCGCCATGGCGGGAATGTATTGAAAATGAGCCGTATGGAGGGAGGAAAGGATTCTCGCTGTATCGAGGATTGCGCCGACGTAGGGGCTGAAGGAGCCGCCGCCGGCCAGAGTTGAATAGCTTAGCTGGTTCATCAGGTCGCCGGTGGCCCCGTTGGCGAGCTGTGTCACCATCGATTGATTATTGGCGTCGTCGAGCACCAGACCGTCGGTGTGCTGCACGAGGCAAGGGGCCTGCTGGTCGCTTGGCTTGTCAAAGCATTGCTGGTCGATTTTGATGCCCAGACTTCGCGCAGCTTTCTCGGCACGCTCTTTTAGGAGGGCTGGGTCGGTTTGCGAGGTGACCTTTACCTCGGCCAGGTAAGCATCGAGACGCATGCGGTCCAGGCTGGCGGCCTGTAAATCCTGAGTGGCGCGGACAAATGCCCCAGGCCGACCACGAACGGCTGCCCGCAGGGTGCTGAAATCCCCGCCCGTCTCCGGCGCCAGAAAGATGAGCGCCTGCTGTGCTTCCGACGGAACGGTAACGAACACACCTTCTTCCCGCGCCTGCTTACTCCAAGTCTCGACGCGGGTAAACCAGTCGGCGGGGGGTGGATTGGTCGAACCGCGCAGGAACGCGACGATGAGAACATAATGAGCCGATTGACTTTCCGGAAGATCCGGATGCACCCATAGCCGGTCGCCGGGCAGCAGGCTGGGAACCTCGCTGATGGGCAGCGTGATCTCCCCCCGTTTCACATGCACGTCCACTTTCGGACCCGACAGATCGAAGGCTGGAGCATCGGCATGCAGGCCGGGCGATACTAGAAAACAGAATAGGAGCAGCTGCAGACAACGACGCATACTCACTATTGTACGAAGTCCTGCCGTTTAAAGAACTCTCACTTCTGCACACCCAATTTCGGAATCGAGCTTGCCCGGAAGCTACTTCAGAGTATGGATTGTTTTTTGATGGCACGCGAAATTTCTGAAAATCGAGTACACTGTGCATGAATAACTTTGAGCCGACGGATTAGCCTAAAGTGTTTCTTGAATCAATGTAAGGCAAAAAGAAGACAAGTGTAAGATGGCTCTTATTCGTAAAACGAGCCAATGAATTGCCACAGAACACCTTACTGAACTTCAGCGAATCACTTACTGGATCTATCCATCCTATTCCCAGTTGGATAACCCGTTTCATTGATTTGAGTCTGTTCATCCTTTAGCGGCCAGAATTTAGAAACCAGGTGCTGTCCTTCCTCCGCGGTATGCGAACTACCGGACTTCAGAATAAGACCATGAGGTCCCTGGAGCGGTGCATCGCAGACAGGCTGGAAGGTGCGGCGTACGGAGAAGACAACATGAAATCGATAAGAGCTGCGCAAAGCGGCGTAGATCTAAGCAACCTCAGCATTCCCGATGCCGAGGAGATTATTGAAGAAGTATTAAACGACCTTCCGTTTTCAACGGACCCGGGCATGGCACGCGCGCTCCACTTCCTGGCTCCGCCGGGATACCAGGCGATTGTCGAGTTATGCAGCGAAAACGGCCGCAGCAAGCGACGCAATGCATCCGCCGATAGCTGGTCGCCGGAAGAAGATGAGGTGCGGATATATTTTGAGCGCACAGAAGATTCCGAAGCGGCACCCCGCGTGGTCCGCGCCGCAAGGACGGAATTGGACCATGGCTATGAAGGCGAAGACGACGATAGCCAGGAAGCTCAAATCCCTGCCGATATGGATGCCCGCGTAAAAGAGTTATGCGCCGCGCTGGCCGAGGCTGAGCGCGGCGGGCATGCATTCATTGCTCTCAAGTGGTTCCGTGACTCGTTCCTTCCGCGCAAGGCCTTCCGTTGGAATCAGCATCCTGAGTCGCGACAGGCCGTGTTAGCAGAGGCGATCCAGCGGGGGGTGGTGCTTACCAGCAAGATTGCCAACCCCAAGACTCCGGCCTATCCCACAACCACGATCCGCTTAAATCGCGCCGAAGCCGGCATGCCTGAGGAGGCGCAGCGATTCCATCCCGTGGCTCTCCACGGCGACTCCATTGCCGAAGCTATTGAAGAGGAACGGGGGAACATGTGAGCTGCTACTTCCTCGAGTCCACGGCCTTTGCCAAGCTGTTTGTTCAGGAGCAGGGGACGGATGCGCTCATCCGCCTCATGGAGGCCGTCGAGGATAATCGCAAGCTTATCTCCGCTTCAACGCCGCTGGAAGTCTACGCGGCCATCCGACGCCGCGAGCGGACAGGGGATATTTCCGGGGAAAACGCGACGGCCGCGCTCGACATTCTCCGCCTTGAAGCTGCGCGGATGGTGCAGGAACCTCTGAACCCGGCAGTGCTCGAGGCCGCGCGCCAACTGCTTGACCGGACCGCACTGCGCTGGCCGGACACGCTGCAATTGGCGGCTGCGCTTGTGGCACGCGACATGTTTCAAAATACGGAGATCATTTTTGTGTCGGCGTCTCCGCAACTGCTTGAGGCCGCCAAGGCCGAAGGCTTCCACACCCTCGACCCGGCGAAGGAAGCGGTGCAAGCTGTGATTCAAGCCGAGTAGCCTTTGCGATTCTTAAAGCTTGAGAAGACGGCCAAAAAATGAGCGATAGCGCTGCATCGTCACGCGCATCTCTTCTGTCGTAACATCCTCGCCACGATCCCATTGCTTTTCCAAACGCGCCCGTTCGGCGGCGAAGCCCGCAGCAATTCGCTGGGTAACGGTCTCCACAAGCTTGTCGGCCTCCGCGACTGCGCGCCTTGGATCGTCGACGAAGCCAATCTGAAGTTCGCTCCATTGCGACTGAAAATCCTTCAAGTCCGACTGTGAAAACAGCGCAACGGTCTCTGAGTCGATGGCGGCGCTTTCCTGAACTCCGGTACGGATTCCCTGACGTTCCTGGATTTCTGGACGCTGGGTGTTCCGGTAGGAGCCTTTGGCCACATCCAGTGCCTCTTCATCCACCAGTTCCGGTTCCCGATCGTTGCTTACAAGAGTCCCTGCTGGACGCTCGTCCCTGATATCAAGCTCATTCATTCAATCACCTCCGCGGTTTCGCATTCAAAGCTTTCATAGGATGGCTCGGGAAGTACAACAGTTGCTCGATTCCCGGGCCCGCAATATGCCTTGGAACACCGCACGAGGAGAAAACATCCTTGCCGTGATTTATGCATCCAACCTTCGGTTCGTCGCATTACGAGGAGGAAATAAATGAGCGTTGCAACCATTGAAGAGTTATTCGTGGACGAGTTGAAAGACCTCTATTCCGCAGAAAAACAAATCACCAAATCTCTCCCTAAATTGGCGAAGGCGGCTACCAGCCCAGAGCTGAAACACGCATTTGAGTCACACCTGAAGGAGACCCAGGGGCAGATCGAGCGCCTCGACCGGGTCTTCGAAATCCTTGGAAAAAGCCCGCGCGGCAAGACCTGCAACGGCATGAAAGGCGTTCTGGAAGAAGGGGCCGAAGTGCTCGAGGAAACCGAGAGTGGCACGTCGGTCCGGGATGCCGCGCTGATCTCCGCCGCGCAGCGCGTGGAGCACTACGAGATGGCAGGCTACGGCTGTGTTCGCGAATACGCAAACCTGCTGGGCCAGGATGAAATCGCCAAGCTCCTCGAGGAAACACTGGCAGAAGAGAAGGCGGCCGATTCGAAACTCGGAGAGGTTGCCAAGCAGGTTAACCCAGCCGCGCTTGAGGCGGCATAATCCAAACTCAATTTCACTCAACATCATTCCCATCCTTGAATCGCGCGTGGGTTCAGGGATGGGATACTACAAACACCGCGGCAAGACTCTGTGGAATTCGATCGAGGGGCCCACTTGAAAATGCTTCGAGAATCTCTGGACATGCCCTGATACAAAGCGTGTTTATGAAACAGGTTTTGAGTGCAAGCGCAGATCCTTCGACTCAACACCCCCGAACTGAAAAGAGCGTTTGAGGTCCGGTTCGGCGCTGATGAACGAGCAGGTGGAGAGTTGAGGTTTCCACCCGGCAATTATGGCGCTATCAAAGTGACGTTCAGCGTGGGCATAAGTTGCTGCGCGAGTCGATAAGAAGTCAGCCGTACTATTGATCGCGGCGAAAGCGGTTGGCCTGCTCGAATTCGTCGCGCAACTCGGGCGTGCGGAGGTTTTCGCGGAGATGGGCGAGCCGCTGTTCGAGGGCGTGAAGCGCGGTCTGCACGGCTTCGGTGTTGGTGTAAGCAATATCGCGCCACATAGAGTAGGGGCTCGCGCCAAGGCGGGTCATTTCGCGGAGAGCGCGGCCGCCTACGTCTTTGAGTTCAGGAGCGTCGCCGACTTCTTCTTCAAGCAGTGCACTCAGAGCTGTAGCCACAAACTGCGGAAGATGACTTACCCAGCCCACTAACTCGTCATGACGAGCGGCGCCGAGGTCGAGAGTTTTGGAACCCATAGCTGAGACCAATTCGCGCCAGTCTTTGACCAGTGCCGAAGAAGCAGGGGAACGTTGCCAGGTTGGATCGTCCGTGAAGAGCCAGACCGCGCCGCGAAAGAGGTTGGCATCCCCTAAGGCTGCGCCGCCGCGTTCCTTCCCGGCCATGGGATGGCCCGGCAGGAACGCTGCGCGTTCAGGCGTGTTGAAGAGGCGACCTGCTGCAGTTGTGATTTGTGCCTTGGTGCTGCCTACATCGGTAATGAGGTGGTCGGGACCTAGTACGCTGGATAACTGCTCCATCCAATCGAGAGTGGGGTAGATCGGGACGGCAAGCAGGACGACCTGGCTTTCGCGCGCGGTCCGAAGTGGATCGGCAGACAATGCGTCGACCGCACCCATCTCGAGAGCGGTTTGTGCGCCCTCCGGGCTACGATTCCAACCTGTAATGGATCCGCGAAAACCTGTCGCACGCAGGGCTAGGCCTGCCGATGTACCCAGCAGGCCCGTGCCCAGAATGGCGATGCGGTCGATCATTGGTCTTTCATAGCTCCGAACGACTTCGAATGGTGCGCTTCCGAAGAGAGTTTCTCTTGGATCAATGTACAATCCGCCGGGGAAGTGCGGATCTCCTCCCCGGTCCCCGAAGGCGAGGGACCGGGGGGCACCCCCAATGTGGTTTGAGACCGAGGCCACCCGCCAGCCTGTGAAGCCGTGCCTTTCAAAATGCGACATTGCCCTATAGCGTTCGTCCCACTGCCGATGCAATTATTCTCAACTCGCCTACCAGCTTCTCGAATTGATCGAGGTAGAGGGTTTGCGCCGCATCCGATGCTGCCTTGTCCGCATTGGGGTGAATCTCAATCAACAATGCATCCGCGCCCGCCGCCACAGCTGCCTTAGACATCGCGGGAACCATATCCCGGCGGCCGGTGCCGTGCGAGGGATCGGCGGTGATGGGTAGGTGCGACAACTTGTGAATCATTGGAATCGCCGAGATGTCCATCGTGTTGCGGGTTGCGGTTTCATAGGTGCGGATGCCGCGCTCGCAAAGGATCACATCGTAATTCCCGCCGGAGAGAATGTATTCGCTGGAGAGCAGCAGTTCTTCGATGGTGGCTGCAATGCCGCGCTTGAGGAGGATCGGCTTGCGTACCTGGCCCAGTTCGCGCAGCAGGTTGAAGTTCTGCATGTTGCGCGCGCCCACCTGGAAGCAGTCCACATACGGCAGCATGGCTTCGATCTGCGAAATCTCCATGACCTCGCTCACGGTGAGCAGGCCATGCTCCTGGGCAGCCCCGTGCATCAATTGCAGGCCGGGAATGCCGAGGCCTTGAAACGCGTAAGGCGAGCTGCGCGGCTTGAAAGCTCCTCCGCGCAGAAAGCCGCCGCCAACCGCTTTGACACATGCAGCGATGTCGAAAATCTGCTCGCGGTTTTCAATGGCGCACGGGCCGGCGATGATGGCAACCTGCTCGCCGCCAAGCTTAGCACCGTTAGGAAACTCGACCACAGTTCCTTCCGGGCGAAAGGCGCGGCCGGCCAGCTTGTAAGGCGCGCTGATGCGATGTACGTGAAGAACGCCCGGGAACATTTCATACTTGTTGATATCCAAACTGGCGGTCGATCCTACGGCAGCCAGAATGGTCTGGGTCGCTCCTGTTGTCCGATGAACGTCGACCCCTGCTTCGGCCATCGCTTCAATGACCGCATCAATCTGTTCTTCGGTGGCCTTTTCCTGCATTGCAACGATCATTGCTTGTTCCCTGTCTCGGGCGTCTTTGCGCCTGTGCCATGCTCAGGACTGTGCGCCTGGGCGTTCCTCTCTGATGCCAACTCGTCCCTTTGCAGGGCCCGCATCACGTCGATAATGCGTTCGTAAATATGCGTCAGTTCGATGTCCGGTAATGGGCCCTTGTTGTGCGCGCGCACGTTGGAGTAGATCACCTTCTCGCGTGCCGGCTCATACACCGGCAGCTGGGTTGCGGCTTTCAGGTGACCGATCATTTGCGCGGCGCGGGCCCGCTCGCTCAGCAACTCCACCAGTTGGCGGTCCAGAGCATC
>Ga0182016_10007583_pt1 | contig 11133 bp, 7 predicted proteins | sample 712S2MmetaG_FD_120491 | JGI IMG/M metagenome (GOLD analysis project Ga0182016, IMG submission 120491) | Permafrost microbial communities from Stordalen Mire, Sweden - 712S2M metaG | ecosystem: Environmental > Terrestrial > Soil > Wetlands > Permafrost | place: Sweden: Stordalen | collected...
CCACCCTTGCCGCCAGTTCGTTCAGCCGCAATGGCACGACGGGGGTGGTCACCGCGAGCTTCACGCTTCCGGCCAACGCCGCGACCGGCGCTTACACGGTCAACTGCGTCTTTGGCCCGAACACCTGGTCGTTGATCAACGGATACACGGTGAATTGATTTGCCCCCGGGGGGTGGCGCCGCCAGTCCGGCCAAGGCCCGGGCCACGCCTTGCTCCGGACCCGCACGCACCGGACCATGCCAGTCGACTGTCGCGGCCGGGCCTGCCGCCGCCGATGAACGCTTGGACTTTATGGCTGACCTCAACCGCCGGATTACCGTGGCAAAATTTTGGCAATTTTTCGCCGGCTTAATCTCCCATTAACCATTCACGTGGCATAATCCAGGCATGAAAAGATTACTTTTGTCCACCGCCGTTTGGTTGGCGTTCGCCGGCAATCTGTTTGGCGATCCACAGCTCACCTCGTGGCTCACGGCGTATTCCGGGCAATACGCCCGCATATACGGCACCACGGCCGCCCGTTCCAGCGGCACGGCGGCGACGACGTGGGCCAACCAATCCGTCCCCGCCTATGCGGACATCGCGCAGGTGTTGTCCTCGTCCAGCACGGTGTATGTGCGCGCGGCGGATTTGCCCAGCTATGTCATCGGGCCGTGGCTCACGCCGCAGGGCACGACTGGCCAGTTCTCGCCGACGAACCAGCATCTCATCAATTTTTTTCCACGCTCGCCAAGCGTGCCGTCGGGAACGAAGACGATTTCCGGCACGGGTTATTCCGGGCTGTACGTCAACGGCGTGGCGGTTTTCAATTTCACCGACGGCAAGGCCTGGGACGGCACGAACATCGTCAGCGGCCCGCACAATCAGCCCACGTACTTCTGGCATCGCACCGCGCCGGTCGGCGAGGGTTACAATTTTGATTACGCGCTCGGCCATCAAAATCCGGCGGGCGTTTATCATACCCACCAGCAGCCCATCGCGTTGCGCTACCAACTCGGCGACCATGTGAATTACAACCCGGCCACAAAAAATTATTCCGAAAGCAGCGGCACGAACCTCTCCCATTCGCCGATTATCGGTTGGGCCTATGATGGTTATCCGATCTACGGACCTTACGGTTATAGCATCAGCAACGATGCCAGCAGCGGCGTGCGCCGCATGGTGAGCGGCTACGTCCAGCGCGACGGCACTCACGGCACGGACAGCGTCGCGAGCAATCTGACCACGATTCCCGCCTGGTATGCGCGCTTTCGCCAGGCGCATTTCGGGGGCGGTTATTCCACCGTAGCCACCACGGCCCGCGCGCCGGTCGCCGGCACCAACCTGCTCGGCACGTTTGGCGAGGATTTTTCCTTCTACGGTGATTTGACGAACGCCGCGACCGGCCGGCTTTACGTTCCAGGCACGAACACGTTTGACCTCGACGTGTATAATGGACGTTACTGCGTCACGCCGGATTATCCGGGCGGCACGTACGCCTACTGTCTCGACCTTGATTCCAACAGCGTCCCGGCGTATCCCTACGCCATCGCTTATGAATATTACGGCGCGGCGTCGGGCGGTTCGGCGGGGAGCATTCCGGCGGGCGTCACGACAAATTTTCTCGGCGGGCCGGACGCGAACCTCACCCTCAACCAGCCGACGGTCAATTCCAATTACGTCGTCTCCCTCGTGTGGAGTTCCACCGAGGGCGGAACGTATCTCGTGGAGAGCTCGACGAATTCCTCAACCTGGACGACGCAAAAATCCGGCGTGGCCGCGGCCCCCGCCGCCAGCTCAACCGCCACGAATTACACGAGCACCGTGACGACCGGCACGGGCTACGTTCGCGTCTCGCGCACCGCGCTGGCGACTTACGACGCCGTGGGCGGCGGCACGGGCGTGGTTGGCCAGACGAATGTGCAGCCGTTCCAGTTGAGCGTGACGCCGCCGACCGTGGCGAATCCGATCGCGAACCAGACCGCCACCTACGGCGCGGCGTTCAGCTACACTTTTCCGGCGAACACTTTTGCCGAAACGAATACCGGCCTGACGCTGACCTACGCGGCGGCGGGTGCCGCGCTCACCAACACGGGGATCTCATTCAACAGCGCGACCCGCACGTTTTCCGCGACGACGGTGGACGCGACGAGCGGGGGCCAGATTGCCGGAATTTATTCGGTTGCCGTCATCGCCACGGACAGTGGTGCGCCCGCACAGAGCGCCACCAATGTATTCATGCTGACCATCGGCCAGGCGGCCGCGTCCGTCACCCCGAATTCAGTCACGCGGGGATACGGCGCGGCGAATCCGCCATTTACGGGCACGACGAGCAATTTCGTGACGGCGGACTCCATCACCGCGAATTATTCCACCAGCGCCACGACGGGCAGCCCCGCCGGGGTTTACGCGATCACCGCGACGCTGAATGATCCCGGCGCAAAACTGGGAAATTACTCTGTCACGACGAACACCGGGACGCTGACGATCACGAACGCGGGCGGCGGTTCCGGTTCCGTCGCAAGCTTCAGCGTGACGAATTCCGTCGTGGCCCTGGCGACAAACCTGACCCTGAATTATTCCTTCACCAATGCCAGCGACGGCAGCTACGTCACCATCGCGGTGACAACGACGCCGTTGTCCTTGAACAACGCCAGTCCGGGGTTCGATCCGCTGGATTTTTACGGGCCGGGCGGCAGCCCTGTCCACGTCGCCATGGACAGCGGGAACGGCGACGGCAACTGGATTGATGACTATGAGAGCGTGCAGTTTTCCGCCGCCCTCGTTGCCGCCTCCAGCAGCGTCAATACCGCCACGATTCAGTTTGGCATCGGGAGCGTCGGCATCCGCAGCGTCAACGGCGGCGCGCTGGACTGGACGTCCCCGGCGATGACCACGGATTTCACGCCCGGCTCCGAGGCGCTTTATCCGCTGGATTCCGCGCTGGCCTACCTGACCTTCACTGGGTACTCCGGGCTCTTGCAATGGGCGAACCAGTCCGGCGGCGGCTTCATGCAGTTGAGCGATGCCACCGGCTTAACCGGCCAGGGCATCGTGTTCAATGTAACGTTTTCCGAGAGCACCAATTTCGCCCTGGGCGCGGGAATTTACGCCGGGACCTCGGCGCAGAGCGGGGTTGCCGGCGACCTGGTCAAATACGGCGCCAACGGCGGCGTGACCAACCTGACAGCCTATACCAGCGCGGTGCTGGGCACGGCGTTTGATGCCGCGGGCAATCTTTATGTGTGCACGAGCGATGGCAACATTTTGAAATACACCACCAACGGTGCGAGCACCCTCTTCGCCGGCAATCTGGGCACGGGCATCGGTGGCAATCTGGCCTTTGACGGGGCGGGCAACCTTTATTTTTCCGGGAACGACCAGATTTTGAAATTCAGCACCAACGGCAACAGCAGCGTGTTTGCCAGCGGCCTGGCCGGCCCGGCGGGACTGGCCTTCGACCAATCGGGCAATTTGTATGTGGCGTGCAGCAGCGGCGACACGATTCAAGAAATTTCGGCCGGCGGCACGGCCAGCACATTTGTCAGCTACATTGACCAGCCCGCCGCGCTGGCGTTCGACGGCAGCGGAAACCTGTTTGCGACCGCGACGGATGCTTTGAGCGGCAATGACGGGGTCTGGAAATTTAGCGCGGGCGGCAGCGGCTCGGTTTTTGCCACCAGCGGACTGGTCTCTCCCGACGCGCTGGCGTTCGACCGCGCCGGGAATCTTTACGCCGGCGACGCCACCACGGATGTCATCCTGGAATACGCATCCGCCGGCGGCGTCTCGACTTTCGCGAGCGGACAAAGTTTCACCGCCCTGGCCCTGTGGCCGCTGCCGGCACAGCTCATCCCGCCCGCCAGCAGCACGAATAGCGCGCCAACCTGCTCGCTGGCGGGCTACGCGAACGGCCAATTTCAATTCACCGTCAGCGGCACAACGGGCGGTAGTTACCTGGTGCAGGCCGCGACCAACCTCGCCGCGCCGAACTGGATTTCCATCTGGACCAACGCCGCGCCGTTCACCTTCACCGACGCAAGCGCGAACGTGTATGGGCAACGCTACTATCGCGCCCGGATTTCGCGGTGAATTTCGCGCCACACGAGCGTTTAAGAACCAGCCATGATCCCGTACGCATGAAAACAATTTTTACCGCCGCAGTATTCTGGACGCTTGCCGCCAAGGTCCTGGCCGATCCGCAAATGACGTCATGGTTCACGCTGGACGCCGGCAGGTTTGCGCAAATTTTCCGGACGACAGCGGAGAAAAATTCCGGCCAGGCGGAAACGACCTGGAGCAACGGGCGCAACACGCAGCCACAGCCGGCCTATTGCGGCGTGCAGGAAATTTTGTCTTCGTCGAACTGGGTTTATGTCCGCAGCACGGGCTTGGGCAGCCAGATCATGGGGCCATGGTTGAATGGAGATTTTCCCAACCTGCCGACCGACCAGCATTTTATCCTCGCCCTTCCGCGTCATCCGCGGCCGGAAACATCCAGCCGATTTCAGCGCCTCGGAGAAATTGGGATGGCGGTGGACGGTGTGCGGCTCTTCGATGCGAACGACGCCTTTTCCTACTCGCACGCAAACGGACGCGACGCCGACCCGCGCGCCGGCATCGGCCAGGGCGACCACATCTGGAACCGCGATGCTTATGTCAACGAGGCGCGGACGTTCGATGCCGCGCTCGCGCACCAGCAGAATTGGGGTCGCTACCACTACCACGCTGAACCGCTCGCCCTGCGCTACCTGCTCGGCGACCACGTTGACTTTGATCCGGCGACGAGGACGTATCACGAGAGCGCCGCCGTGCCGGCGAGGCATTCGCCCATCATCGGCTGGATGCAGGACGGCTATCCGCTTTACGGGCCGATTGGTTTTTCCGACCCGACCAATCCCGCAAGCGGCCTGCGCCGGATGGTTTCCGGTTTTGTTTTGCGCGCTGGCAAAAGCGGCGCGGACAATCTCGCCCAAACCGGCCGCCACACCTGGCCCGCCTGGGCGGCGCGCGAAACGCGGCGGTCCGCCCAACTAAAGACCAGCGAAACCGGCCCGGAGGTGAGCGCAAGTTATCCGCTCGGCCATTACATTGAGGACTACGCGTATCTCGGCGACTGCGGAAAATCGTTGGGCGGGGATTTTGACCTCGATGAACTGAACGGCCGCTGGTGTGTAACGCCGGAATTTCCGCAGGGCACTTACGCCTACTTCACAACGATTGATGCGGAGGGCAAACCCGTTTACCCTTACACTATGGGCCGCCGCTATCATGGTCATGCCAACGGACAGCTCGTCCGCGGCATCTTCGAGCCGGTGACGACCAACTTCGTCGCGCATCCGGCGAAGGAGGCGATGACCCCGCCGGCGCCGGGAAATGCCACGCTTGTATGGAACTCCGCCACCGGCAGCTATGAGTCCAAATGATTGCAAGGCGGAGAAATTGCCGCCGTCCGGAACGCGCCCGTATTGCACGGCGCTTTTAATGCTGTGGCTGGCCTGCCTGACAAATTCGATCACCGCCGCGACGTTGCAAATTGAAATCACGCCCAAAGTCTCCGGTGAAAGCCTGCAGCCCGCGTCGCTGCGCTACCAAACCTCGGCGCGCGAAACATTTTCCATTACGCGCGTCAGCTATCTCGTCAGCGATTTTGAATTGCAGCGTAATGACGGTTCGTGGCTGGAAATGTCCAATTCCGTCGCCTGGCTGGACGGCGAGGCCGGCCGCGATGCCATCTGGCTGGAAAAGGTTCCCCCCGGCGAATTTTGCTCGCTGCGTTTCCGGGTCGGACTAAACCCGAATCTGAACCACGCGGATAGCGCGCGGTTTCCCGCCAGCCATCCGTTGAATCCCAATTTGAACGGCCTGCACTGGAGCTGGCAGGGCGGCTATATTTTTCTCGCGTTGGAAGGCCTTTGGCGCAATGCCGCGGGCGAATTGGATGGCTGGGCCTACCATCTGGCGCGCGATACCAACTCCGTCCGCGTCACGCTCGCCGCGCCGCTCGTCCTCACCAATGAAACCAAGCTGCAACTGGATTTTGATCTCGCCACGCTGCTGAACGCGCCGCATCCGCTGTCGTTTGGCAGGGACGGTTCGTCCACCCACTCGCGGGACGGCGACCCGATTTGTGCCGCGCTCGCGGTGAATCTCGCGGGGGCGTTTCGCGTCCACAAAATCACGTCGCTGACCGACGCGGAAATCGCGGTGGCGCATCCGAAGCCGTTGTATTTGCCGGCGAAATTCACGCCGTATCAATTCCAGATGAGCGCGACCTTTCCCATTCCCGACCTGCCGCGCGACAATCCGCTGACTGTCGAGCGCGTGGAACTGGGGAAAAGACTGTTTTTCGACCAACGGATTTCCGGCAACGACCAGCAGTCGTGCGCGGATTGCCATGCGCCGGAAAAAGCTTTTACCGATGGGCGCATAACCGCGCGCGGAGCCGGGGGCGAATTTGGCCCGCGCAATACAATGCCGCTGTTTAACCTGGCTTGGAAGCGGGAGTTTTTCTGGGATGGTCGCGCCGCCAGCCTTCGTGCACAGGTGCTGGTGCCCATCCAGAATCCCATTGAGATGCATCAGTCACTGACGAATCTGGTGGCTAAACTTGGCGGCAGCCGGGGTCGGGAGGCGCAAACCCAAAATCCGGCAACCGCCGGTCCGCCAGCGGCGATGGAAATGGGCATCCTGGCGCCGACGGCCACTAATACGGGTTATGCCGGCCTGTTCGAGGCCGCCTTCGATTCGCCGGAAATCACGGCGGAAAAAATCGCGCTGGCGCTGGAAAATTATCTCCTGACGCTCACGTCATTCGACGCGAAGTTCGATCGCGTCCTGCGTGGCGAGGAAACATTCACGCCGGACGAACAGCGCGGGTTTGAATTATTTTCCACCGAATACGATCCGCGGCGCGACCAATTCGGAGCGGATTGCTTTCATTGCCACGGCGGACCGCTGTTCCAAAGCCAGACTTTTGCGAACAATGGCCTGGACAACACCGGCAGCGACCTTGGCCGCGAGAAGGTCACCGGGAAGGCATCGGACCGGGGCAAATTTGCCGTGCCTTCACTGCGCAACGTGGCCCTGACCGGGCCGTATATGCACGACGGCCGCTTCCGCACGCTGGCGGAAGTGGTGGAACATTATTCGACCGGCGTCGTCCGCAGCGCGACGCTCGACCCGAATCTTGCAAAACACCCCGACGGCGGTGTGCCCCTCACAGCGGCCGACAAACAAGCACTGGTGGCATTCCTGGAAGCCTTAACGGATGAAAAACTTTCCGCCTTCGCAGGACCGTCAAGGAAATCCTTGAAATAGGGAGGTGTGCCCGAGACCAAAACCGTCCTGGCAGGATGCGGATTGTGGTCTTGAAACCGGCCAAACCATGGTATATTCAACCTCCGGCCGTCTCCGCTTCACCGGTGGCGGGCCTGGTCGCTCTGCGGCATTGGCCCGGATACCGGTGCCGGCGGACGGTCTGTTTGCCAGCTCAATATTCCTGTATGTTGTCCGCTGAAAATTGGTTTTGTCTCCGATCCCGGCCCAAGCACGAGCACATTGCCGCCGCCCATTTGAAGACGATGGCGGGGGTGGCCGTGTATTTGCCGCGCGTCCGCTTCCAACGCACGACCCGACAGGGGCTGGCTTGGGTCACGGAGGCCCTGTTTCCCAGCTATCTCTTTGCGCGGTTCAACTGGCAAAAATCACTGCGGCAGGTGCAGGCGGCCCGCGGCGTGGGCGGGGTGCTCCATTTTGGCGCCCGCTGGCCGGTGATTGAGGATGCCATCATCGCGGATTTGAAGCAGGCCGTGGGCGCGGAGGAACTGCATGTGATTTCCGCCCGGCTGCAGCCGGGCGATGCGGTGGAGATTGCCGAGGGGGCAATGCGCGGCCTGAATGCCGTGGTGTCGCGCGTCCTGCCCAGCCGCGAACGGGTGGCGGTGCTGTTGGATTTCCTGGGACGACAGACCACAATCGAAGTGCCCGCCAAATATCTCATTAAAGACGGCGACGCGCGGGAGCAAGTGTTCCCAAAGGGTTCGTAAGCGCCGGTCGGAGTTCACCGTTTCACGGCGCACTCCGACCGGCTCTAACTCAATCGCCTTCCCGCTCTGGCCGGGTGGGCTTGACGGGTTCGGTTGGCTCGACGGGCTTGACGGCCTTGACGGGTTCGGCTGGTTTAATGATTTCGGCCGACTTGACCGGTTCGGCGGGTTTGGCTGGCTCGACGCTTTTGACAGGTTCAGCCAGCTTGACGGGTTCAGCGAGTTCGGCGGGTTTGGCGGGTTTGGCGGCCTTACCGGGGACAGGTCTGGCGAAGGCGGGTTTATCCGCCGGGGTTTCCGGGTAGGTTTTGGCGGGCGGCACTGGGGCGGGGCGCAGGCGCACCAGCACGTGACGGATCTGGCGGCCTTGAAAGGTCATGCCCAGCGCCAGGGTTTCTTCGATGAGGGAGCCGGCGGGCGGATTCTCCACGCCATGGGCACGGTGTTTCTGCGGATCAAAGGTTTCCGCGGGCGTCGCGCCAAACGAGACGAGTCCGACGCGGCGGGTGGCTTCGCGGCAGGCATTTTGAAACAACACAATCTGCTCGGCCAGGTCGGTATTGCCGGAGCGCACGGCGGCGTTGTGGAGGGCAAAGATGTGGTCGAGAATGCGGGCGACCACCTGCAACCATTCGGTCTCAGTGCGGCGGAGCTTTTCGACTTCGAGCCGCAAGGCGCCCTTCTCGGTGTCGTTAAGCTTGACCTGGAATTCATTGAATTCACGAATTTCCCCGGCCATGCGCTCGGAGATTTCCTTCGCCGCGGCAACCGTCTTATCCGTGTTGCCCTTGGTGGTTTCCTGGACCTGGGCCCATTGGCCGGTGGCGGCGGCGATTTGCTCGGAATATTTTTTGAGGTCGGCGAGTTGTTCGGCCACGGTACTGAGGGCGTTGAGCTCAACCAACTTTTGGGTGGCGCGGTATTCCAGGATGAACGGCAGGCAGCCCAGAATGGCCCCCAGCGCAACGAGGAGGGAGGGAAGGAAGGCGTCGCCAGGAAAGTTGGGGTGCGCGTCCCGCCCGAAGATATGCCAGGCGGCGAGGATCAAAATTACATTGCCTGCGAGAAAGGGCCATTTGGGGACTTGCCATTCAGAAATGTCTTTCATACCCCGAGTGTCGGCTAAACGCCGGCGAAGCGCAAGCCGGCGTGACAGCCGGCGGCGGCGGACCCAAACCGGCCGGCCAGTCGGATCTTTCCCATTGACAAATCCGCGCGGCGTACCTACCGTTCGGTAAGTTATGGCCAAGCCCGCCATTCATTCCGACACCCGGCAGCTGCTGCTGCGGGCGGCGCTGAAGCATTTTGCCAACAGCGGTTATGCGGCCACGTCGGTCCAGGACATTGTGGACGAGGCGCAACTTTCGAAGCCGGCGCTGTATTATCATTTCCAGGACAAGGCCGCGTTGTTTCAGGCGCTGGTCCACGAGGCGCACGACGAGCGGTACCGCTTGTTGCGGGCGGCGACGGAAGGCGGCGTCGGCATAGGGGCCCAACTGGAAGCGGCCCTGGCGGCGCTGTTTGACTATTTCAGTAAAAACCGCGACCTGATGCGCATCTCATTTGCCACGATGTTCGCCGCCCCGGGCGAGGTGCCGGAGGACTCGGGCTGCGCGGAGAAATGCCGGCGCAATTTCGAACTGGTTCACGAACTCATCAAGGCGGCGCAAAAGCAGGGGGAACTCAGCCTGCATTTCGACAGCCAGGAACTGGCTTTTGGCATTTACGGCCTGGTGAATTTTTATCTGGTCGGGCATCTGGTCTGCCCGGAATGCCAGCCGGACCGGTTGACAGCCCGCCGGATTGTGGAATTATTTCTGGCCGGGGCCGGGCCGAAGCGCGCCGCCGCCGGCGCAAAAAACCTAACGAAAGGGAGAAAATGACAAGCAAAATATTCATTGGCATTGGCGTCGTCCTGCTGGTTGCCGGCGGGCTGGTGTCCGTAAAAGTAATGCAAATACGGACCATGATCGCCACGCCACCGCCGGCGCAGATTGAGACCGTGGCAACGGCCACGGCGCATGCGGAAACGTGGCCGGACACGCTGCAGGCCGTGGGCTCGGTGAGCCCGGCCCAGGGAGTGACGGTGGCCCCGGAAATCGCCGGCACCGTGACCGAGATCGCCTTTGAATCGGGCGCGACCGTGAAACAGGGCGACCTGCTGGTGCGGCTGGACACCTCGTCGGAGGAGGCCCAATTGCGCGCCGCGGAAGCGGAGGCTGATCTGGCGAAAATCAATGCCGACCGGGAACGCACCCTGCTGGCGGACAAAACCGTTTCCCAATCCGAAGTGGATCAGGCGGACGCGACCTGGAAACAGTCGGCGGCCAACGCGGACAACATCCGCGCCACCATCAAGAAGAAAACCCTTCGCGCCCCCTTTGCTGGCCGGTTGGGCATCCGACTGGTGAACCTGGGCGAGCAGCTGGACGCGGGCAAGGGCATCGTATCACTGCAATCACTGTCGCCGATCTTCGTGGATTTTTCGCTGCCGCAGCAGGAGTTTGCCAAGTTGCAGGCCGGTCTCAAGGTGATGGCGATGGACGACGCGTATCCAACCAACCAGTTTGAAGGTGAAATTGCCGCGATCAACCCGGACTTGGACGCGAACACGCGCAGCGTGCGCGTCCGGGCGAGATTTGACAACCCCAACGAACTACTCCATGCCGGGATGTTTGTGCGGGTCACGGTGCTGTTGCCGCAGGAAAATCCCGTCCTGGTGATTCCGGCGACCGCCATTTTGAGCAATCCCTACGGCGACTCGGTGTACCTCGTGGTGCCGGCGGCGGACGGGAAAACGAACCTGGTGGCGCAGCAGGTGTTTATTCGTGCCGGCCGGGCGCGGGGCGATTTTGTGAGCGTGCAAACGGGCCTGAAGGCGGGGGACCGCGTGGCGAGCTCCGGGGTGTTCAAGTTGCGCAATCACATTGGCATCCGCGAAAACAACGGGCTGACGCCCGAGGCATCGCAAACGCCCACCCCGCCGAACAGCTAGGGATCGCCGCATGAAATCCTTCACCGATATTTTCATTCAACGGCCGGTGCTGGCGGTGGTGGTCAGCCTGCTGATCCTGCTGGCCGGGCTGCAGGCCATTCGCTCGTTGAA
>Ga0182016_10007584_pt1 | contig 11133 bp, 3 predicted proteins | sample 712S2MmetaG_FD_120491 | JGI IMG/M metagenome (GOLD analysis project Ga0182016, IMG submission 120491) | Permafrost microbial communities from Stordalen Mire, Sweden - 712S2M metaG | ecosystem: Environmental > Terrestrial > Soil > Wetlands > Permafrost | place: Sweden: Stordalen | collected...
AAGCGCTTCCGCCGCTTGACTGATCAATGGGTCGGTTCGGCCCTCCAACTGGCCCGATTGGAATTGGAAAAATGACCCCGTGAAGCCTGTTTTCAGCGGGAGAACGTACCACTCGTGAGTTAAAAAGTAACGGGAGCCGTTGAAAGTCGGAGCCGGGCTGGTCAAATCTATCCATTTCGCATCGCGGTCAAGAGTCGAGGAATATTGCACCACATAATTTATGGAACTCGCGAGCCACGAGAATTCGCATTGATTTCCAGGGAGTAGCTTGTAAGAGATTTTTGGAACTAGAGAAACCGGCACCGAAGAAGAATACGCTGATTCCCCGCAGAGACTCGAAAAAGAGAGCGCGACGGTTGAAGGCATGGTCATGGTCCGGAACCTGTATGTGTCGGTAAAGGCGCCACCGCTTGACGTGGAGAAATCGAAAGTCTTGAGCGCGGAATAATTCCCGGGCATCGCGTTATAAACGGTGCCCCACATTTTCAAGGTGGGGTCATTGGGAGAAGAAGTTGGCACGCTGCCCGAGTAATTGATCAACAACGACTCTGAGCTGCTGTTGTAAATCGCGGCCGTGATGGTGGGTGCTCGAAAGTCCAGAGTTCTATCGCATGGTTGGTAAGAAAAGAGCACGCCGTGGGCTCCGGGTCCATCGTACGCCGCCGCACCATACAGGGAGTTGCCGTAGCCAATCAAGTTGCCCGTGGGCACACTGCCGAAATTTCCGCCGGCAAAGTTATAAACAGATTGCACGTTCGGGTTGGAGTAATTGTAGGTACTTATACAACCGTTTCCCGAAGCGCCGCCTGACTCAGTGGTAAGCCAACCGTAGTTGTTCCAGCGAAGCAAATTCGCATCAGGACCCCCGCCGGTTGCTTCAGTAAAATGAATGTAACGCGTTTGCAAGAACCCGGTCTGTTGGTTGAAAGTGAAAGTGTTGATTGTGCCGTAATCTCCTGAAACGCCCCTACCACTGGTCAAGACATAAAAATAAGGGTCCTTTAAGGTCGTTAAATGACTGCCTGCACAACATGAGTAGCTACAGCAGTCTCCACAGTCATCCTCGCACCCGGTCGGCGTGCCGGAGGGGTAATCCCCTTGATCTCCGCCGAGAAAATCGTAATACCAGGTCTCGAAGTCATCGAGTTTCGTGATTTGCGCGGTAGGCGTCATCTTGATGGCGAAGAGAGTGCCGTTGTTGGAAATGCCTCCAGCGGAGGCCGTGCAGAGGAGCCAGGAATTGCTCCACACGGCCAGGCTGGCCAGTGGAGCGGCCCCATCGCTGCCACCCGTAAAATGATAAAGAGTCTTGTAATCAGAGCCATCAGGATTCAGGGAGAAAATGGTGCCACTGTTGGACAAGCCGCCTGAGGAGGCAGTGCCATAGAGCACGTTGCTCCACAAAAGCAAACTGCCTGACGGGTACGCGCCGTCATTGCCCTCGCCGAAGCTGTGCAGGTTGGTAAAGCCGGTTCCATTGGTCTGGAGAGCGAAGATAACCCCCTTGCCAAAGCTGCCACCCGCTACTGTGGTGCTGAAAAGAGTGTTGCTGCGGCGGATCAAGCCGGCTTGCGGAAAAGCTCCGTCGCTGCCGTTGGTGAAGCTGTAAAGGGTGGCAAAATTTGAGCCGTTGGTGAGCATCGAAAATACGGTGCCGGCGCCACCGCTGCCGCCGGCATAGGCTGTTCCATAAAAAGTCCCCTGTGCGGACAGCAAACCTGCCAGTGGGTACGCTCCGTCGCTGTTGATCGACGTTCCATATGTGGCATACGGCACAAAACTATGGACGTTGGTAAAGCCCATGCCGTCGGTTTGGATCGCGAAAATCGCGCCGTTGCCCGCAGTGCCGCCGACCTCGATCGTCCCATAAAGGGAGGCATTACTCGAAAGAACCAAACCTGCGGCAGGTTCCGCCCCGCCGTTGCCATAAACAAAGCTATAGAGGTTGGTGAAACCTATGCCGTCGGCTTGGAGGGCGAACACAGTGCCATTATTCGAAATGCCGCCGGTGAAGGTCGTTCCGTATAAAACATTATCCAATAACAGCAAAGAACCGTAGGGAGTTCCACCCTGGGGTTTGCCCGTAAAACTGTGCAACAGCATAAAATTGGTGCCGTTGGTTTGGACAGAGAACACGGTGCCCCACCCGTTGCTTCCGCCTGATTCAGCAGTTCCATAAAGGGTGTCTCCTGCCAGAGTCAGGGAGGACTGCGGTTGGCTGCCATCCTCTCCGCCGTTAAAGGTATAAACGGTTCTAAATGCAGTCCCATTCGTGTTGATGGCGAACACCGTTCCATAAAAGATGCCGCCTGCTTCCGCTGTCCCATACAACGTATTGCCGGATAAAACCAAGCCCGCCGCCGGGTTTCCTCCATCGTCTAAACCCGAAAAGCGATATAGAACCTTAAAATTGGAACCGTTTGTATCAAGCGAGAAGATGGTGCCGTTGTCGAGCAGTCCGCCTTCTTCCGTGGTCCCGTACAGCGTATTGCCGGATAGAATCAAATTCGCCACGGGTCTGGCGCCATCAGTGCCGGCGGTAAAAGTGTAAAGTGTCGTAAAACCGGAGCCATTGGTCTTGACTGCGAAGACCGTGCCATTACCCCAAGCGCCACCGTCCGGAGCCGTCCCATAAAGAGTATCGCCCGCCAAAAGCAAACTGGCCACGGGATAGGAGCCGTCACTGTTGGTCTCGGAAGCTCGCTCCGCAGGCGGGAGAAAGCTATGCAAAGTCGCGAAACCGGCGCCATCGGTCTGAATGATAAAAAGCGTGCCCGCCCCAGCGTTACCCCCACTCGCGGTCGTTCCATAGAGAGCGTCTCCGACGACCCCAGCTACCGGATCGGCCCCGTCATCGTATCCCGTAAAGCTATAAAGGTTCGTAAAACCTGTTCCATTTGCTGCCACCGCGAACACCGTTCCATTGCTGAAAGCGCCGCCATACTCCGTCGTCCCGTAAAAAAGATTGTTCGTCAGAAAGAGAGAGGACTTCGGCGCCATGCCATCGGTCCCACCGGTGAATGAATAAAGAGTCGTAAAATTCGACCCGTCCGTGTTGACGGCAAAAATCGTCCCGGAATCGCCTTGCCCCCCATGGCTGGCAGTGCCGTACAAAACGTTGTTGGAGAGAGTAAGGGGGGCGACCGGCGCGCTCCCATCGTCCAAGCCGGTGAAGGAATAGAAGTTCGTAAAATTCGAGCCGACGGTGTCAATTGCGAACAGTCCCCCGTTAAACCAAATGCCCCCTTCCGAAGTCGTTCCATAAAGCATCTCGCCCGACAAAGTTACAGCCGCCATGGGCGCACCTCCATCATCACCCGTAAAACTGTGCAGGGAGGCGAATCCCGAACCGTTGGTTTTAAGGGAAAACACTGTTCCGTAGGAGTTGTCACCACCACCCACCGCCGTTCCATAAAGTGTGTCGCCCGACAAAACCAGGGCGCCTGATGGGTAGGCGCCATCGGTTCCGTTGGTAAAAGTATAGAGGTTGGTAAATTCAGTGCCATCAGTATTGATCGCAAAAACAGTGCCGCTATAGGATTTGCCACCGCTTTTCGCCGTTCCATAGAGCGTTGCGCCAGATAAGATCAAACTGGCCACCGGGTTCGCTCCGTCATCTCGCCCGGTAAAACTGTACAGGGTGGTCACCGCACCCTGCATGGTCGCCACGAAAACTGTGCCCGCGGCGTTGCTGCCGCCAAGTTGCGTTGTTCCATAAAGGAGGTCGCCGGAAACTAACAAAGCTGCCTCCGGGGCGCCGCCATCCTGGTTGGTGGACGGTGGAGGAGCGATCGTCGAACTAAATGTATGAAGGTTTGTATAACTCGACCCATCGGTGCCAACGGCGAAAACCGTGCCGTCGCCGTTGCCTCCGAACTCTGTCGTCCCATAGAGCGTATTATTGGACAAAACCAGGCCGGCCACCGGCGTTCCTCCCTGCGCGGGAGGCGGGGGAGCAAAGGGCGAAAAAGTATGCAGAACCGTATAAGTTTGCCCCTGAGTGCAATAGATCCCGGCAAAAAGGGATAGGAGCTGTAACCAGGGCAACCATTTGGTGGCCGTTTGGCGCTGAATTGGTTTCATCCCTTACCACGCTCGCCGGGGACTTTCCGGATGTCAAGCGAAGTTATGACATTTAGAATCAGTAAAACTAATTACATTCGCGACTGCTCAACAACTACCGGGAGGCGGTGATTCTGATGAGCAATAATACTTATTCTTGTTAAACTTGCTCGTCGCTCTGGCGGCTCTTGGGCTTGCTCCCGGAGGGCGCTTTCCTTTCCGGGAACCGCGCCGTTGGATGGGAGGGGGCTGGCCTTTTGAAGCCCTCCGTTATGGCGATAAAACCTGGGCGGACAGGCGATAAAACGAGCCGCTTGCATTGGGTTGAGTCAAGGTGAAAACACCGTTGCCGTTAGTGTTGACACTGACGCTGTTCGTCACCGTCGCCCAGGTGCCCGTGGAAAGATCGGTGGCCGTTTGCAGTTGGTAAGCGCGGCCACCCTGGAAAGGAGAAAAGGTGACGGAAACCACGCCATCCGGCCCTGGGATGACGGAAAAGCGCAAGTAGGAGGTTGGATCAAGCGGATTGGTGCCGAAGACGTATTCGGCATAATTGGAATAACCATCGCCATCTGGATCTGCGGAGCCATCGACCACCGCGCCCAAGCCAAAAAAGTAGTTGGCCCACCAGCCTGGAACGGTGCCGACGGCAGTATGATCCTGGGCGGGATCGTAAACCCACATCATGGCATTGGCGACGACGCTCCTGCCGGCCTCGCCCGTGTTATTGTAGATCGTCACATTGCCGCCGGTGCCCGCGGCGAAATAAAGGTCATTGGCCAAAGGCCACCAGCCTCCGCCGTTGGTCGTTTGGTTGACGCCGAGAACGAGCTCGTTGGTCGCGCCCGAAACGTTGACGCGCGCGTTGGTGGTGAAGATGGCGCTTTCCGGATACCAGATGGAGACATTGTAGAGGCCGGGAATTGCAATCTGCGGCGTATAAGTGGCCGAGGCGGTCGCGGCGCCAGACGCGACGGTATTGGCGGACTGGTAATAAGAGCCGTAAATGCCGGTGCCGACGGTAACAGCGGACCAGAGACCATTGTAACCTGCGTCAGCGGTGTTGAGAATCAAGCTGGTGCTGGTGGTAAATTGCCCGTTCGTGGTGAAGAGTTGTTGTCCCACCCATACTTCGACGTTGAAATAATACGTCGTGTCACGCGACAAACCGCTGAGCAGGAAGACATGATTGGAGGAAGGAGAGGAATTGAGCGAGGTTAGGCTGCCGTAGGCGGGGCTCAAACCGTATTGAAGCTGTGCCGTGGCCAAATTGCCCGTTTTGAAGGAAATGAATGCTCCCTCAGACTCGACCGTGACTACCAGATTGCTGATGAGCGGCAAGGCGGGAATGATCGTGACAGAGTCTTGCACTGAATTATTGGCCAAGTTTAGGTCAAAGTTCGAACTGCCAACGACCGCGTTATTGATACCGGTGCCGGGGCTCAGGGCCGTGGCCGTAAACTGAATGGGGGCCGAACTCTGCCCCGCTAGCGGTCCCAAGTTAAAGATGACGGAATTGTTGGTGATGACGTAATTGCCGGCAGGTTGGATCACGCTGATCAACCCCAGATTGGCGGATAATCGATTGGTGACAAAGACCGTGGCGTTGGTTGCCGGACCCAGATTGGTTACCGTTCCCACATAGGTCACGGTCTGGCCGACTTGAAGATTGCTTGGCGCGGCCGACATGGACAAACCCAAGTCTTCTCCTTGGAGGGTCAGGCCGTTAAGGGTGGCGTTGTTGGCCAGGTTCGTATCATACTCCGCGCTGGTCACTACGCTGAGAATGCTGGCCTTTGGAGGCCCGCTCATCGCCACCGCGGTGACGTTCATCGTCACGACCTGAGTGACGCCAAGCATGCCAACGTTCAACAGTAGAACGCCGTAGTTGCTGTTGATCGTCAACGTAGAAGCACCTTGGGACGAGGTCGCGGAAAGGATGGCCAGGTTGGTGCTGAAGACGTTTGAGACCACGACCAGGCCATTGGTGTCAGGGCCAAGATTCGTGGCCGTGACCGTAAAGGTAAAGGGCTGCCCGAGAATCGCGTTCGTTGGCGCGGTTGCGCCGATGGCCAGGTCCTCGCTAATAAACGGCACGATGAGCTGGTTGGTGTTGTTATAAAGGTTAAGATCAATCAGCGGCCCAACAATCGAGGCAAAATTGGTTAAAGTGCTCGAAGTATTTGGGGTCACGCGGATGTAATTGGTCAGAGACGTATTCGGCTTCATAGTCGGGATGAAGAAAACGATCGTCGGCGCAAGATTGGAATAGGAAACCCCGAATGCCGGAGTCACATCATCTAGCGTAATATCAGCGGGCAGCAAGTTGGTCACCACGATGTTCGTGCTTAATGCCGGCCCATAATTGCTCACAATCATCGTCAGAAGAAGGCTCTCACCCAAGGCCACGGCGCCGGGATTGCCGGTGACGGAAACAGCCAAATTAGCAGTTGGGACTGAGACACTATTGCCGGCGGCGTTGCCGGCGACTCCATAAAGATCAAAGGTCTTTGACGCCCCATCGGGATCGTCCGCCAGAATGTCCGAATTGTCCGGCCAAATCGGATAAAAGTTGGCGTTGTAACCAACCAAGGCGATATAATGGCCCCAGCCCAGGACGTTGGTTGAGGTGATCTCGTCGGAAGCATAGCCATCTCCCGGCCCGTTGAGGGGCAGGTTGGTGGAGATTAGCGATTGGTTGGCCAAAAAGGTCTCCCCGCCGTCCAGGCTGAGGGTCGCATAGGGCATCGCTTCCCGGTTGGCGTGAATTCCGTCAGTAAACAAATCGGGTTCAAGGTTCGTCACGATCACCGTGACGACCGCATTGGCGGGTGGATTGGTTTCCACGCCCATCGTCAACGCTACGAGAATGTTGGTTTGTCCCATCGCTACGCCGTCAGGGTTGGTGAAGGCATTGTATATGAAAATGGTCCCTTGCCCGTTCGTTTGCATCAGCGTGCCGAATACATTGTCCGCCGTAATGGTCACGGTCCAATTCGTCAGGCCACCCATTGAATTATCCACTTCCGTGTCTGTCTCGTTCGAAACATGGGAAGTCGGGACGACCGAAATGTTGCTGACGACAGAATTGTTGAAAGTGAAACTATTCGAAAACACGATCGTGGTCACGGGGGACTGATTGCCTAAATCGTTCCGGCAATCCATCCACGAATAGCCGATGATGCCTGAAAACTGATCCACCGCGATGCGTGGCAGGAAATGGTCGTTTGACCCGAAATCATCGTTGACCTGCCTGGTCTTGCTCCAAGTGGCGCCGCTATTGGTGGAAGAACAGGTGTTGATGACAAGATTGCCACCGGTCCCAATTGCGGTGTAAACGAGATAGACTTTGCCGTAATTGGTGCCGAAATTATAACAGCTCCACCCCAGGCCGGGCGCGGCATTGAGTCCGATTCCGGTGTTTTCCGCATCGATATACGTGAATCCGCCAATGGCATCTGAGACAACTTGGTTGGGATTCTGGAAGGCACCGCCAAGACCGTTGGTTGAAACGGCGTTGGTATTGACGGAAACGTACACCGACGACTTGCCTGAACCTGAAATGTTCCCCTGAAAAGCGACCATCACCTGACCATCGGGGCCGGCTGCTATATCAGGGAACCCTCCTTGAGCCGTTCCCGGAATGCTTTGTCCAAAGCTGAAAGCGCCACTCAACCCCAAGCCCGTTGATTGCAGACCCTGCACCACCAAGGGGGTCTGGCCCAAGGTGTAATCTTTATAAACCAACCAAAGGCTGCCGGCGGCGGCGCCGACGGGCGGAGAAATAAGGCGAGGCGTATCCGTCGAATCCGAAGACACCAAATTCGTGAAGGGCCTAAAGGTCTGGCCATTGTTTGTACTGATGATCACCGCGACTCCTTCACCCGCGGCCGTAAGATACGCGACGAACAAGTTGGAATAAATATCCCAAGCCGCGGTCGGTTCGCCGGCCGCTGGAAGCAGGTTGGGGTCCCCATTCGTGGCGATAAGGTTCGTGGTCCAAGTGATGCCGAAATTGGCGCTCGTGCCCACGAACAGTCCCAAGCCAGCTTGGTCAGTGGCGGAGACAACAAACATGTTGGCGGGGTGGCCAGGTTGAATAGCCAGGGAGGGATCGAATTCATTTCCCTTCAGCTGACTGAGATCGGTCAAATTGGCCCCGACCGTAAACTTGGTTTGAGCAAAGGAAGCCTGAGCCAGAGCCAAAAATAAGCCCGAGGCCAGGAGCAGAGCGCGGTGTTTTAGTACGTACATAGTCAGGTTGATCAGGAAACTCCCGATAATCCGACCTGCATCAGCAGATAGTCCGGCAAGTTCGGTATCGGAATCCTTCTCATTGGCGATTCGAGTTGCATTATAATCAAGCAGATTCAGGACACAACTGGAAAATGAAAGATAGCGCGAATCGTCCGTGGCGCCTTTCTTCAGGAGCTCGCAAATCAGGGTAAATTGAGCCTCATGGGCGGAAAATAAAAGAATTGACCGGACGGCGAGATTCGTGTAATAGTTGGGGCTTAAAGGTATGGCATTTCGGCGTTCATATTACGTGGCCGGGCTGGCGCTATTTTGGGGAGGTTGCGGAGTCGGTTTGATGGTGCCGCAGGCTGTGGCGGGAGACAAAATTGAATTTTCCACTCCGGCTCCAGAGTTGGGTTGGAAAGTTCCGTTCCGCGAAGTCGAGCAGAAGGAGAAAGACAAGGCTCCGGCGGAGACGCCACATTTTTCCAGCTATCAGCCTGCCGATGTCCTGCCGGTTTATCAGGAAACGACAGTTATCATCCCTCGTTCCCGGGAAATGGATAAGCACGCATGGGATTCCCGCCAGTTGGGTTCGCGCATGGGCCTCACTTCCGGGCTAGACAAAAAGAAGCTGACCATCATGGAGCAGTTTCTGGAGACGGAATCCAATGTCGCCGAGACCAATGGCCCGGCCAAAGAGCGGAGTGATCGCAGTTTTGGCTCTGACGACGATTCTCGCTCCAGGAAAGAGCCGGAGAAAATGGACGGGCCAATCGGTTCATTGCGGAGTGAAAACCTTACTTTATTTGGTCAGGAAAAGGACAAGAAGGACGATGGTTATGGAGATCGGTATGGACAAACCTGGGACAGCGTGCCTTGGATGAAAGGTTTGCATGGTCGAGATGAACCGGAGCCGGAACGCCTTCATCACTCGGATTTGGAGAGGATGCACAATGGGGACTTTGTGCAGTTTGAGTCCGAAAAAAATCCTTTCGCGGCCTCCGAGGCCGCCAGTGGCTTTGATGTGGGCAACAGGATGGACGAAGCTTTGCGCAATGCCTCCTCGCCGCTCTCGGACCCGCCGACTTATTCTACCTTGCCCGGCGCTCTGCCTGGTGCAAACGTTGGAGAAGCATTTTCAGCCAAAGGAATGTCCAGTGCGTGGGCCGGCGAGAGCATGCCTGCGGCGTCCACCTATAGCAGCCCCGCCTCCGCGTCGCCCGTCTGGTCTGCCGGCGCTCAGAGTTTTGGAGCGCCTGCGACTTTACCCATGCCCCATAGGCCCGGAAGCCTGTTTCAATAGCTTTAAAGGCAAAGATTTCTGTTTATTTCCGGTGGGTTTTGTGTTCTAATGCTGCTGCCCAACATCAAAGCATAGATCCCGCAGGCCAGCAAATGGGATATTCAGAGCCAACTTTATGAGAACAGATCTGACAACGGTTAAACGCGCAACAACAAGAAAAGCCACAGTGAAAAAGCCTTCCCCACTTTCCCTGGCCAAAGGCCAACTTTGGAAGATGGACGACAAACATATCGAAATCATGGAAGTTGGCAAGACGCTCACGCATTATCGGCTTTTTCAAAGTCAGAAGCGGGTTCCCATCAGCCTCGGAGGCATCACCGCCGTCCAGGCCTATCTGAAAACCAACGGCGCCAAGCTGATCCGTAAAGCTCTCCCAGTCGTGCCTGGCAAAGTCGCAGAGTAACGAATGCCATCACATCAGGTTTACAGGGTCAATGTCGATGGTTAGGGCAACATCCTCAGGCAGATTCACGGCTGCGGACAATTCCGCCAAGGCCCGGCTGAGTTTGGCGACGTTTCGCGTGCGCAGCATAAGGTGATAGCGATAGAAGGTCTCGGCCCGGGCCAGCGGCGCCGGGGCCGGCCCCGCAATCGTCAGACCAGGAACAACTCCGGTTTTCTTTTCAATTTCCTGTCGCACATGCGTAGCGGAAAGCTTGACTTTTTCCTCATTGCGCCCCTTGAGCAGCACCAAGGCAATACGGCTGGCGGGCGGATAATTCAACTGGCGGCGAAAGTCGATCTCCTGTTCGTAAAAGCCCGCAAAATCGTGTCGCCTGGCATATTGAATAGCCGGGTGAAACGGCGTGAAAGCCTGGATGAAAACCTCGCCCTCAACATCGCCACGGCCGGCTCGGCCCGCTACCTGCGTCAATAGCTGAAAGGTTCGTTCGCCCGCCCGGAAATCAGGCATGTGCAGCGCCAAATCGGCATAGACAATTCCCACCAGCGTCACATTGGGGAAGTGCAAGCCCTTGGCGATCATTTGCGTGCCAATGAGTATATCGATCTTTCCCACCCGAAAATCGCCCAGAATGCGACGGTAATCTTCCTTGCGTTTGAGCACGTCTGAATCCATCCGCTGCACCCGGGCCTGCGGGAAAAGTTTGACCAAGGCTGCCTCGACCTTTTCGGTGCCTATGCCGGCGAAACGGATGGCCGGATTGCGGCATTTAGGGTCAGGGCAAAAGGAAGGCGCCTGGGCGCAATGGGCGCAAATGTGGCAGCGCAATTGGCCGGCCTGGCGGTGGTAGGTCAGTGCCAGGCTGCAATTGGGGCATTGCGCCACGTAACCGCAAAGGGGACACTGCAGTGAAGTGGCAAAGCCTCGCCGGTTCAAGAACAACATGGTTTGTTCGTGCCGGTCCAATCGCTTGTGCATGGCTTCTTTGAGTTCGGGGGAAAAAAGCGGCGTGCCTTTTTCCCGCCGCGCGACCTGCCGCATATCCACCACCCGCACGACGGGCATCTTTTTATCGTCCGCCCGTTGCCGCAACTCCAATAGGGAGTACTTGCCGCTTTGCACATTA
>Ga0182016_10007585_pt1 | contig 11133 bp, 11 predicted proteins | sample 712S2MmetaG_FD_120491 | JGI IMG/M metagenome (GOLD analysis project Ga0182016, IMG submission 120491) | Permafrost microbial communities from Stordalen Mire, Sweden - 712S2M metaG | ecosystem: Environmental > Terrestrial > Soil > Wetlands > Permafrost | place: Sweden: Stordalen | collected...
AATTGATTTTAAATCTGATGGCCGGCAAGCAATTCGTAGCCATGAAGCCGAAATAAGAAAATGAAAGAAAGCCCTTGGAAAATCAGGGCCTTCCTCGCTTTTCAAAAAGGGAAAGTGCGACTAAAGAAACCGCACCGGCGGAATCAAAACCACTCATCGATCAGTCGATCAAGATGTTCGGGTTCCTTCCGAACCTGTCCAAGATCATGGCCGAAGCGCCGATCACATACGAAGTCTTCAATACGGCTTACAGGTTGTTTTCAACCAAATCGTCGTTCTCGCCGGTGGAACAGCAAGTTGTGATGATGACGGCGAACTTGGCAAATCGTTGTCATTATTGCACCGCCGCCCATTCCTGGGTGATGGAAACGTATCAAAATATACCCGCGGACATCATCGCGGCCCTGCGCGATGGACTGCCGTTGGCAGACAAACGACTGGAGGCGCTGCGCGCCTTCACAAACAGGCTGATCGAGGAACGCGGCCATGTGGGCGACCTTGAATTGCAGAACTTCTTCGACGCGGGTTACACGAAAAGGCAGGCGCTGGAGGTTCTGACCGGCCTCGCGGAGAAACTCATCACGAATTTCACCAATGCCCTTGCCCACACCGCCTTGGACGAGCAAGTGAAACCATTTGTTTGGACGCATCCAGACAAGAGAGATAGAGCGGCGTAGCCGGGCGGGTTGCGGCAGGGATCCTATTTTGATCCTGACAAAATTGCCCAGGCATGTTTGAAATTACTCCGCCAACCGCCGGTGAGATTTGAAATGAAAGCGATTGGCAGTAACCCAGTCTGTCAATAATTGTGTATCAAAACATCATCATTTGTGATTCTCTGCCTTGGGTGCCACTCGACTTTCCAGGAGTATCCATGCGATTGATTTACCAAGACGCAGGGACTGGAAGCATGAGCGTCATGACGAAGATCGAACCAGGCGCAACCATTCCAGCACACCGCCATTCCAAGGCCGATGAAACGGTATTTGTTCTTTCGGGGGATTTCATTGAAGCCGGCACGGTTTATTCCAGCGGCACGTTTTTTTTCGGTAAGGCAGGCGCCCCTCACGGGCCGCACAAGAGTGCAGGCGGTTGTGTTGTAATTACTACTTTTTCCGCACCGCTGGACTTTGATCTCGTTTAGTTGGTCCGAACATCAATGGCCGTTGTGGTCAGCGCCACATGATCGAATATTTCTTGAGTGTTGGGAAAATCCCGCGGCCCTTCGACATAAATCCAAGCGGCATTCGGATCAACCCTGCAGGGGATCGCGTTCTTTTTGGCAAGATGTTGAGATGCAACCCTTTCACGGTCTTGAACCCGGGGTGCGGATAGCCAGCGTAGATCCTATGGGAGTCGGGCCAACGCTGGGGTGAATGATCCAATCCCGTTGGGATTGGGCAAGGGGCTGGCCCGCGAACCGGAGAAGTGCCAAGGGAAGTGAAATGCGCCCAGGAGCGGCGCGGGCGCCTGCCTGGGTGCGCAGCTTAATATTTGGCAACTTGTCTTTCTCCGTCTCCGCCACACACTTGGGGAGGGCTGGGGAGGAACTTTTTGCGAAACCCCTCTCCCTGTCCCTCTCCCCGCTGGCGCGGGGCGAGGGGACGCGCTCATGGCGGCATTCCAGGTTTGTCCAAGAGCGGAGAGGCGCACCCTTCCCTCGCGGCCAGTTTTTTCGTTCGACAATTTCACCGGGCTGTTGAAGATGGAGGCATGAAGTGGCCTGCGGATTATCACATGCATACGCCTCTCTGCCGACATGCCCAGGGGGAGCCGGTGGAATATGCCGCGCGCGCGGTGGAGGTTGGACTGGAGGAGATCGGGTTTTCCGACCATTCTCCCATGCGGCGGGATGACTTCGACAACTGGCGCATGCGGCTGGATCAGTTGGACGAGTACGTGGAGAAAGTGCGCCGCGCGCAAAAGGATTTTCCCGGCCTTTCCATCAAACTGGCCATGGAGGTGGATTACCTGCCAGGGCATGAGAGTTGGATCAAGGATTTGGCGGCGCGCCATCCTTGGGATTACTTTATCGGCTCAGTTCATTATGTGTCCGATTCCTGGGCCGTGGATAACCCGGAGGACCTGCGCAAGTGGACGGAGCGCGACCCGTTTGAGGTCTGGGCGGTCTATTTCGACCGTTTGGGAATGGCGGCGGAGTCGGAGCTTTTTGAGATTATTGGCCACGCGGATTTGCCAAAGAAATTCAACATTTATCCCAAACAGGACGTCACGCCCCTCTATCAGCGGTTTATCGAGAGAGCGGCCCGGGCCGGGGTGGCGATGGAATTGAATACCGCCGGGTTGCGCAAGGATTGCAAGGAAATCTACCCGTGCCGGGCTTTGGTGGAGATGGCGGCGCGGGCGAAAATTCCCATTACCTTTGGCTCGGATGCGCATGCGCCCGGCGAAGTGGGAAGCGCTTTTGCCGCCGCCTTGGATTTGGCGCGCGGGGCGGGGTACACCCACACCTGCCGTTTTCAGCAGCGGCGGCGGACAGAAACCCGCCTTTAAATTCGGCGATTCTGTTGTAAACTGCGCGGATGAATACTCGTTCTCAATTTCCGCCGTTTAGCCTGACTCGTCTTTTGCGCACGGTTTTCGCGCCCAAAGCGGGGGAGCGGGTCGCTCTGCTCATTGACCTGCCCGATCCGCGGATGGCCAAAGACTGCGGTTTTTTGGAGGACAAGACCCTCAGTGTCCAGCGCCTGGCCTACGAAGTTTTTTACCAGGGATTGAAGAACGGCGGACTGGCGGAATTGCAACTGACGGGGGGCGATCTTTTTGCCTACGAGATTACGGGCGGGAGCAATTTGGATTTGCCGGCGGAAGCGTTCGACACGGCGGGGCGGACGATCCAACTCGAACGGGATGTTTATGCCAAGTACAACATTATTCTTTGCCTTTCGACCTTCTCGGCCACGGCGCCGCTGACGGCATTTGCGAGACAGTATGGGTTTCGCGGCGCGACCTTGCACGGCTTGAACGAGATCATTCTACGCACGGGCCTGGCGGTTGATTACAACGAGGTCAGCCGCACGGCGGAAAAGCTGCGGCTGGGATTGACCAAGGCCGACAGTTTTGAAATTGACTTTGAAGTGCTCGGTCGCACTTGCCAACTGAGGCTCGATTGCGGGCGGCAGGAAGCGCAGAAAAGCCATGGCCTCTGCCGGGGAGAGAAGGCCGACGTGGCCAATCTGCCAGCGGGCGAAGTTTATTTTGTGCCGCATGGCGCGGAAGGCTCTTTTCCGCTGCGCTATGAGGACGGCACGATTGGCCTGCTGCAAGTGGCCGGCGGCCGCGTGCAAAGCGCGACCCTGCTGCGGGGCGACCCGAAGGTCATCGAGGAGCATTTGCGCAAATTGCAGTCGGACCCGGCGACCGGCGAAATTGGCGAACTGGGTTTCGGCACGCAGGAATTGCCCCCCTCCGGCCGTGACATTCAGGATGAAAAAATCCTCGGCACATTGCATGTCGCCACCGGGCGGAGCGATCACCTGGGGGGCCATTTGACCCCGGATAAATTCGCCAACGCGAAAAATGCGACCCACGATGATATTCTCTTTTCCCCAACGAAAACGCCGGAGATTCGCGTGACGCAGGCGCGCATGTGGCGCGACGGCAAGAGCGAAGTGGTCATCGAGAATTTCCAGCCCGCCGCCTACCTGCGCCATCTGCTGGCTTAACCAAACGAAAGGATGCCGCCGAATTATTATGACAGCGACCGGGCGGCGGCGGAGTACCTCATCCTCCATTACGGCCAACCGGAACCGCGCCTGCCCGCAGGCGTGGCGGTTGGAGAAGCGGCGCGGTTTGTGCCGCGTTGCGTGAGCGAATGCCTGGACGCGGGGCGGCTGCCCGCGGGAGCGAGGGCCCTGGACCTGGGCTGCGCGGTGGGCGGGGCGTCTTTTGAGTTGGCCCGGCACTGTGCGGAAGTCATTGGCATCGACGCCTCGCGGCAGTTCATCGAAATTGCTGGAAATTTACGCGTCAAAGGCTCCGTTTCCTTCCGTTATCCGGTGGAGGGTGAGCTGACCCGAAAAGCCAGGGCGGTCGTGCCCAAGGAAATTGACCGGCGGCGGGTCCAATTTGTCCTGGGCGACGCGACCCGGCCGCCATCCGAACTGGGAGTGTTTGAGGTGGTTTTGATGTCCAACTTAATTGACCGACTGAGCCACCCGGCGGCCTGCCTGAAACGGCTGCCCCGTTTGCTCAAGAGCGGCGGACAACTGATTCTGGTCTCGCCGTACAGTTGGCTGCGCGAATACACGCCGCGGGCCCGCTGGCTGGGGGGATGCCGCCGCGGTGGCCGGGACGTCTGGACATTGGCCGCGATCGAGCGCCTTCTTAAACCGCATTTCCACCTCGCGCGGCGGCTCGATTTGCCGTTTCTCATCCGCGAACACGCGCGCAAGTTCCAACTGGGGGTGGCCGAGGCCAGCGTTTGGCAGCGGCGTTGAATTATGAAATGGGCCGCGCTCCTTTCGATTTTGTGGGCCGCGCTTCTGGCCGGTTGCGGCCCGCAAACCCCGCCGCCGCTGGTGGTGGGAATGGAGCTGGCTTATCCGCCCTTCGAGATGACGGACCCGCATGGGCAGCCGGCCGGCGTGAGCGTCGATCTGGCCCGCGATCTGGGGAAACACCTGGGGCGTCAAATCGAAATTCAGAACTTCGCCTTCGCCGGTTTAATTCCCGCCCTGCAAACGGGCAAGATCGACCTCATTATCTCGTCCATGACGGCCACGGAAGAACGGGCCCGGGCGATTGCTTTTTCCGACCCTTATCTCAATACGGGGCTTTGTCTGCTCGTGGGCCAAGGGTCCACGATCAAAGCCATCGCGGACGCGGATCAACCCGGGCGGGTGGTGGCGGTCAAGATGGGCACAACCGGCCATCTTTTTGCGGTCAACAACCTGAAACACGCGCAGGTGCTGGTCCTGGACAAGGAAGACGCCTGTGTGCTGGAAGTGGTGCAAGGCAAGGCCGACGCCTTCATTTACGACCAAATTTCCACCTATGAGAATTGGAAACGCAACGCCGGCGTGACCCGTCCTATTCTGGAACCCTTCAAACGGGAAGCATGGGCTATCGGCTTGCGGCGCGACGATACGAACCTCCTCCGGCAGGTCAACGGCTTTCTCAAGGAATACAAGGCGGCGGGGGGCTTCACGCGTCTGGGCGACCGGTATCTGAGCGAACAAAAAGAGGCTTTTAGAAAATTGGGATATGAGTTCTACTTTTAGGCGTGCGTTGGTCACGCTTTTTCTTTGCCTCATCTGATTTGGGAAGTCCGCCCCTGCCTGGCTGGGTGCGCGCGGCCAATTTTGCCCTGGCCATGCTGGCGGTCTCGCTCGTCTGCTGGTTTTCCTTCGCGCGGCTGACCTATCATCTCCGTTGGGATTCCGTCTCCTCCTACCGTGAAATGTTCCTGCAAGGATGGTTTGCAACGATTTGGATTTCCGCCCTATCCCTGGTGTTGAGCACCGGCATCGGCCTGGGGGCGGCGTTGGCGCAGCGCGCGCCTTTCCTGCCTTTGCGCTATTTGGGCAAGATCTATATTGAAACGATCCGGGGGACGCCGTTGTTGGTGCAGATCTTGTTTTTCAATTTCGTGATGGCGCCAGCCTTTGGTGTCAAGAATCGCTATGTGGTCGGGGTGTTGACCCTGTCGTTTTTCAGCGGCGCGTACATTGCGGAAATCATCCGCGCCGGGATGGAAAGCATCGGGCGTTCGCAGTTGGAATCGGCGCGGGCGATCGGGTTGACGCGGCGGCAGACCTATCGCCACGTCATTTTTCCGCAGGCCTTGCGGCAAACGCTGCCGCCGCTGGCCGGGCAATTCGTGTCCCTGGTCAAAGACTCCTCGCTGCTCTCGGTCATCAGCATCAAGGAATTCACCTGGAACGCCCAGTCGATCAACGCGATGACCTTCAGCACCCTGGAGAGCTACCTGCCGCTGGCCGCGGGTTATTTGGTTTTGACACTGCCGATTTCCCTTTGGACCCGCCAGATGGAGCAGCGCCACCAATTCGAGACCTGATCCGCCGCGCGATGAACCTGCATTTGCGCCAAATCGTCAAACACTTCAATGGGCACCTGGTGCTGGATCAGATTTCCCTCGACTTGACGGAGAGCCGCGCGCTGGTCCTGATTGGCCCCTCGGGCGGCGGCAAATCGACCCTGCTGCGCATCATCGGCGGCTTGGAACATCCGGATGCCGGAGAAGTGCGGATCAACGGCGAAGCGGTGATCTTCGAGGAGGAAGCGCTGGTGCGGCACCGGCGGTCGATTGGCACCGTGTTTCAGGCCTTCAATCTCTTTCCACATTTATCCGCGTTGCAGAATCTGACGCTGCCGTTGATCCAGGTGCGGGGCCATACGGCGCGGGACGCGGAGGAAATGGGCCGGCAATTGCTGGCCCGGTTCCGGCTGGAGGCGCAGGCGAACAAACGACCCGCGGAGCTGTCCGGGGGCCAACGACAGCGCGTGGCGCTGGCCCGGGCCATTTCGGGCAAACCGCGCCTGCTCCTCCTAGACGAACCGACCTCCGCGCTCGATCCGGAAATGACGGCCGAAGTGCTGGACATGATCGCCGAATTGCGGGAGGAAGGGCGTGACTTTATTCTTGTCACGCATGAGATGGGCTTCGCCCGCAAGATCAACGGCCATGCCGCCTTTCTCGCGGCGGGCCGCATCCTCGAGCACGGTCCCGTGGCCCAATTATTCGAGGCACCCGCCGCCCCGGAAACGCGCGCCTTTTTGAGCAAGGTGCTCAAGTACTGAGAAGGACTCGGCGGGCGTTTCACTTTTTTGGCACTTACTGAGGGGACTCCAGTATCCGCCTGACTGGGGCGCACGACAGATTTAAGGAACCCCTCTCTCCACCTCTCTCCCCGCTGGCGCGGGGAGAGAGAGCAGAACCGCTTGGATGTGCCTATATACGCTTCCTCGGAAAAAAGGCGCAGGCATTAATCTGGCTTACGCCCGCCTGACTGAAAGGTTCAATTTTTCTTTTGCCTGATGGCCGGGCCTCCTCCATCATGCGCACGGACTTTGCCGCAATGACATTAATCGAAGGATCATCATGAATTCGTTGTGCCCCCAGATGAAACTGAACCCCATGCCGGCCGCCGTGGCCGTATTTTCTTTGACGTGCGCCCTGGCAGGCGCTCTGCAAGCCGCCCCGAGCGACAGCCTGGAACCAGGCTTCACACCTCTCTTCGACGGCCAAACCCTCCAGGGTTGGTGGGGTGCCACGACCGAAGACCCGCGGGGTTGGATGGCCCTGCCCCCCGCGGAATTCCAACACAAGCATGACGCCAGCCTGGAGGACATTCGCCGGCATTGGCGGGTGGAAAACGGCGAATTGGTCAACGATGGCTCCGGCCTTTATCTGACGACCGAAAAGAATTTCGGCGACATCGATCTGGTGGTGGACTACAAGACGGTGCCACTGGCCGACAGCGGAATTTATCTTAAGGGCTGCCCGCAAGTGCAAATCTGGGACCACACCAATCCCAAAGAATTCAAGAACGGGGCCGCCAAAGGCTCCGGCGGTCTGTGGAATAATTCGCCCGGCGCGCCCGGCAAAGATCCGCTGGTCCTGGCGGACAAACCTTTCGGGGAATGGAACCATTTCCGCATTCGGCAGCTTGGCAGCCGCACGACCGTCGTTTTCAACGATCAATTGGTGGTGGACAACGCCATTCTGGAGAATTATTTCAACCGCAAGCTGCCGATTCCGCCCGTCGGCCCCATCCAACTCCAGACGCATGGCGGGGAGATCCGCTGGCGCAACCTGGCCGTGCGCGAAATCCCGATCGACGAAGCCAACCGGCTCTTGCGCGGAACGGACCCGGAAGGGTTTGAGCCTATTTTTAATGGCAAGAATTTCGAGGGCTGGGACGGCCCGCTCGATTGCTGCAAGGTCGAGGACGGCGCCATTGTCTGGCAACGCGGCAAGGGTGGCACTCCGTACACGAAGGCCGTTTACACGAATTTCATTGTGCGCCTGGAGTTTAAGCTCCCGCCCGGCGGCAATAATGGTTTAGCGATCCGCTATCCCGGCTATGGGGACACGGCCTATGTCGGCATGTGCGAATGCCAGGTGCTGGATGACAATTATGAGAAGGCCACCGGCGATAAAATCGATCCCCGCCAGGCGCATGGCTCAGCGTATGGCATGGTTCCGGCGGCCCGCGGCTATCAACGGCCCATTGGCCAATGGAATTACGAGGAAGTCACGGTGGTTGGCCCAAAAATGAAAGTCGAACTGAATGGCTTTGTGATTCTGGATTGCGACCTGAGCACTGTGCATGAGTTCCTGGATAATAAATCTCATCCGGGCAAAGATCGGACCAGCGGGCATTTTGGCCTGGCCGGACACGATGACCCCGTGATGTTCCGCAACCTATCCATCAAGCGCCTCGAATAATTTTGCCCATGAAGAACTCCGTGAATCGCCGTGATTTTCTTCGACGCGCCTCTTGGGCGGCGGCGGGAATCTGGGCCGCGCCCTCTTTACAGCGGACGCTGCGCGCCGCCTCTCCGAATGAAATCATCCGGCACGCCAGTATCGGCACCTCCGGCCAAGCGGCCGGCGACATTGAGAGCTTGACCCGCCATCCCAAACTCAAACTGGTGGCGGCGGCCGATGTGGACCTGGGCCGGGCCGAGGCGCTGAAAAAGAAATTTCCAGACATCAAAATTTACCAGGACTGGCGAGAATTATTGGACAAGGAAAAATCGATCGATTCGGTCAACGTCACCGTGCCGGATCATATGCATGGCCCCGTTGCCATGTCTGCCCTGCAATTGGGCAAACACGTTTATTGTCAAAAGCCACTGACCCATGACCTCTATGAAACGCGGCGTTTGACGGAATTTGCCCGGGAAAAAAACCTGGTCACGCAGATGGGCATCCAAATTCATTCCAAAGGCGTTTACCAACAGGCTGCTCTCATCATCCAGCAAGGAACCATCGGCAAGGTCAAAGAAGTCCACGCCTGGAGCGAGAAGAAATGGGGTGACGACAGTCCGCAGCCGGCGGGAAATGATCCCGTCCCCGCCAATTTAAATTGGGACTTGTGGCTGGGCATAACCGCCGCGCGGCCGTTTATCGGCAATGGTTATTATCACCCGGGGAACTGGCGCAAGCGTTTGGACTTCGGCACAGGGACATTCGGGGACATGGGCTGCCACATTTACGATCCGGTCTTTAACGCGCTCGCACTCAAAGCGCCTGTTTCCGTGCAGTCGGTGGGCCCCGCTCCCAAAGGGGGAAATTGGGCCATCGACTCGGTTGTACACTACGTCTTTCCCGGAACCCCCTACACCGCTGAAAAGACCATCAATATCACTTGGTACGACGGAGACCAACGACCGTCCAAAGAGGTGCAAGCGGTGTTGGAAGGTGACAAATTGCCCGGCCAAGGGTCCCTTTTCATCGGGACCAAAGGCGCCATGCTGTTGCCACACATTGAGTACGCCCAGCTTTACCCGGACAAGGATTTTGCCGGGTATCAGCGGCCGCATGTGCGGGAGCAGGACCATTATCTGCAATTCGTGGAGGCCTGCCTCGGCCAGGGCAAGACTTCCGCGAACTTCGATTATGCCGGTCCGTTGACGGAAACTGTGCTTCTGGGGAGCGTGGCCTGCCGCTTTCCGCAAGAAACCCTGCAATGGGACGCGGCCGGCCTCAAGTTCGACAACTCCATTGACGCCAACCATTACTTGCGCCGCACTTATCGCGACGGCTGGAGCGTCAAAGGGTTAAGTTGAGCGAAACTTAGGGATGGCCGGGGAAGAGGTAACCGTTGTAAATAAAATTGTAATCCGCCCCGCTGGGCGGGCCCGCCCATTCCGCTTCAGACCGTCCTTGCGCGGCTCCCTGGCCTGCGGCGACCACCACAGGGTCGGCCCATTTATGCAAAATCGCGTGGCCGTCCGCGAAACCGACGGAACTGGCGCGCAAGTGGGACACGGCCGGCGGGTTCTGCCAATCGAACCCACCCTCCGACCAAAACACGGACCAAGTCCCGACATTATAACCGCGCCAATCGGCTCCTTCCATCATCGAAAAAGTGGCGGCCGGTCGCAAAATAGCCGTGAGCTTCCGATAGGTGTCTCCGGCCCCCCAGAATTCATGATGCGGCTCTCCGCCGAGATTCTGGGTGCGCGCATAGCTGTCGTAAGCCCAGCCGTTGGGGTGATCAAGGAAGGGGGAACGGGTGGTGCGAGAATCGCCCGGACAATGATAGATCGCCAAGTTTCCGCAATAGAAATAAAACGCGTTGCTGGCGATCAGGCCGTTTTGAACCGCCTGTAATGCGGTCTCCGGATTGGACCAAAGATGGGGGCTGGGCCGCGGCCCGCCCCAAAAACCGCCAGCGGGATAAATTTCCTCGCCCGTTAAATAGTCCGCCGTTTGCACAATCCGATCCGCATTGTCCTCCGCGTACATGTGCAAAGCGATGGCCAGTTGTTTTTGGTTGTCCAGACACTTGGCGCCGGCTGATTGCTGTTTGGCTTTCGACAGGACCGGAATGAGAAGCGAGGCCATGATCGCAATGATGACAACCACCACCAACAATTCCACCAAGCTGAAGGCCCGGCTGTTCGCGCCTGGAGATTTTCGATCCCGCCTGCGGGAACTAACTCTGGCGCATGATGTTGGCGCAGCTTGCATGAGGCAACCATCTTAGCTTTTTACCGCTCTTTTGCCTAGAACTGATTATGGCCGCGGCCCGGGGCGCAGGCCGCCAAACGCCGGACACACTTTACTGCAATTTGAAAGGCAATTGGGAAACGACCGCGTAGAGGGACGACAGGGTCTTGGCGGTCGGCTGGTTATGGCCTTGCGGCCCAAAACGCAGCATTTCGCCGGGATCATAGGCCCGGATGAGCAGGCAGTAGTTATTATTGACCATGACCCCCAACAGATCACCCGATTGGCTGAAAACCAAATCGCCGCTGGAGGGATTGAATTTCCCGAATAGTCCCCGTAACGTGCTCCGGTCCATCTTGACGTACTTGGGCGTGTCCAGGTCGATTTGAAATTTGCATACCCCGTAATAATTCTCTCTCGTCCCGGCCACGACCACATCTTGGAACCGGAACGGGTCCCGCACCAGT
>Ga0182016_10007589_pt1 | contig 11128 bp, 5 predicted proteins | sample 712S2MmetaG_FD_120491 | JGI IMG/M metagenome (GOLD analysis project Ga0182016, IMG submission 120491) | Permafrost microbial communities from Stordalen Mire, Sweden - 712S2M metaG | ecosystem: Environmental > Terrestrial > Soil > Wetlands > Permafrost | place: Sweden: Stordalen | collected...
TCGCTGAAAGAATCCGCCGATGGCATTGACTGGCAGCGCTGGAGCCCCGAAGCCGTCGCGACGGCACGCGCCGCCGGGAAGGTTGTGCTGGTGGATTTTACGGCGGACTGGTGCCTGACCTGCCAGGTGAACAAAAAAACCAGCATCGAAATTTCTTCCGTCCGCGAAAAAATCAAATCGCTCAATGCCGTCGCGCTGCTCGGTGATTACACGCATTTTCCCGACGCCATCACGACGGAATTAAACCGCTACCACCGCGCCGGTGTGCCGCTGGTCTTGGTCTATCCGAAGAGTGCGGATGCGGCGGCGATTGTCCTTCCCGAAGTCCTGACGCCGGGCATCGTTCTTGATGCGCTTGACCGCGCGGCGAAGTGATTTTTCTTTGAACCAAACGGCGGCGGCCGGCGTCTGAGCTGATGCGGTCGTTAACCAAACTGAATTGAAGCATGAAAATACTTTTCGCCGTCGGCCTCCTGCTGGTTCTGCTCGTGTCCGGCGGGGAAGCCCAGACCGCCATCACCAACCGACTCATCAACTACCCGGCGTTTCTGGCGAATGCGCGGGAGGTGGACGCCATCCGCGCGGCGCACCGGCTGACCGAGGCGCAGTTTTTGCAGGCGATGGCGGAACCGGGCGTGGTCCTGCTGGACGCCCGGAGCGCGGCCAAATTTAAGCTGCGGCATCTGAAGGGGGCGGTGAATTTGAGCCTGCCGGATTTTACGGCGGATGACCTGGCGCAGACGATTCCTGCCAAGGGCACGAAGGTGCTGATTTATTGCAACAACAACTTTCTGGGCAGTCCGGTGGCCTTTGCCTCAAAGGCGCCCGCCGCGTCGCTGAACATTTCCACCTTTGTCAATCTCTACACCTACGGCTACACCAACGTCTATGAATTGGGTCCGCTGGTGAACGTCAAGTCCACCGCGCTGCCATTCGAGGGCACCGAAGTTTCCAAATAAAATTAAAACCATGAAACAGATCATCAAATTGACCGCCTTGACTGCCTTGCTCGGAATCGCCACCGCCGCCTTTGCCGTGGAAATCGGCAAGCCCGCTCCCGATTTCACCGGCACCGACATCAACGGCAAGACCGTCAAGCTCTCGGATTACAAAGGCAAGATTGTCGTCATCGAGTCTTACAACTCCGACTGCCCGTTTTGCCATAACCATTACGCCAGCGGCGCGATGCAGGAACTGCAAAAGGAGCTCGCCGCCAAGGGCATCATGTGGCTGCTGGTGGATTCCGTGAACACGAACAATTTCAGCTACCGCACGCCGGCGCAGGCGCAGAAGGAATGGGCGGACTTGAAAATCGCCGCGACCGCGTGGATTGACGACCACGCCGGCGACATCGGCCATCTTTACGGCATGAGGACCACGCCGCATTGTTTTGTCATCGCCGCCGACGGCACGCTGGCTTATGACGGTGCGATTGACGACCGGCCGCAACCGTTCGGCGATCCGCGCACGGCGAAAAATTATGTCCGCGCCGCCGTGGACGAGCTGCTCGCCGGCAAGCCCGTCACCGTCACGCAGACCAAGCCTTACGGCTGCGGTGTCCACTACGCGAATTAAACTGAAACCGCTCCGCAAAAAAGGCGCTGTGAAACAGCGCCTTTTTTGCGCATTTCGTTTGCTTATTTGTTCGATGACAAATTTTAAATATCGGGTAAATTGTTTACCGGAGTCGAAATTCGTGATTTTGTGCCATGCAAAATTACTTTACCCGACAAGCAACTCGAAAAGCTGGCGCGACGCACTTGTTTCTTTTGCGCCTGACGGTGGTTTTGTTCCTGGCGCTCTGCCGGACGGCCTGGGCCGGAAATTTTTACGCCGGCACCTCGCCAGCCAATGTTCCCTGGCCCGGCGGCATCGTGCCGTATGCCTTCACTAACAATCTCACCGCCGCAGAAACCAACACCTATCTCGCCGCCCTGCGCGAATGGGAACTGGCCGCCAATGTCCGCTTCGTGCCGCACACCAGCCAGCCGAACTGGATTCTTTTCTGCTACAACACCAACTTTCAAGATTATGTATCCGGCGGCGGCTATAATCCGCAGATTGTCACCGTTTCCAGTTTGAGCCGCGCGCAGGTCTGCCACGAAATGGGCCATTCGTTTGGTTTCAATCATGAAAACATCCGGCCCGACGCGACCAATTATATCGCCGTTCTGACCAACAACATCACGGACGAGCCGGCCAACCTGCATTGGTTCATTCCCGACAACACGACCGTCACGAATGGAAATTATGATTACGAATCCGTGATGCACCTCGGCTGGGATTTTGTTTCGACCAATCCCGGCGTGCTCGCCACGCAGCAACCGAAGGCCCCTAATTTTCCGCGCTACCAGTTTCGCCTGGGCAATTATTGTCTCAGTCCCGGCGACCGTGCGGCGCTGGCGTATCTTTATCCGCCTGCCGCGACGCTCACCAACGTCGTCACCACCACCGCCGATTTTGGCACCAACAGTCTGCGCGCGGCGATTTATTACGCGAGCGATCATCCCGGCACGACGGTCAAATTCAACATTCCGACCAGCGACCCCGGTTACAGCAACGGCGTGTTCAACCTCCATCTCACCGGCCACCTCCCGCCGCTCGTCGCCAACGGCATGGTGATTGACGGCTCCACGCAGCCGGGTTTTACCAGCAAGCCGCTCATCATCGTGGATGCCTCGCAAATCCTGCCTGAAACTTTCACGTCGGACACGGTGCTGGTTTATTCGTCGAGCAACCAGTTGAAAAACCTTGCGTTCACCGGCTTCGACTGGAACGGCGTGACGCTGCTATATCCGGACGCGACGAACAACACCCTTTCCGGCTGTTGGTTCGGCGTCGCTGCCACCGGCACCAACGCCGCGCCGAACGCGTATCAGGGAATTCTCATCGCGGCCGGCGCGAGCGGAAACATCATCGGTGGCACCAATGCGCTGCAACGAAATGTTCTCTCCGGCAATTCGCAATACGGCGTCTTCATCACCGACACCAACACAACCGGCAATGTCGTCTTCGGAAATTATATTGGCACCGATGGCAGCGGCGCGAACGCGCTCGCCAACGGAAAGAGCGGAGTGTTCATCGGCAACGGCGCGAGTGGAAACATCATCGGCAGCACCAATGCGGCTGGCGGAAACATTCTTTCTGGCAATTCAGAATACGGCGTTATCCTCACCACGAATACGACTGCGAACGTCGTTCTCGGCAATTACATCGGCACGGACACGAGCGGCAGTCACGCGGTGCCCAACACCATCGGCGGCGTGTTTCTGGCGGCCGGGGCGACCGGCAATCTCATCGGCGGCACCACCGCCGGCGCGCGCAATGTCATTTCCGGCAATACCAACGGCCCGTATTACGCCTACGGAGTGCAGGTGGCCGGCTCCGGCACCAGCGGCAACGTGATCGAGGGAAACTACATCGGTCTCGGCGCGGATGGATTGACGCCGGTGCCCAATTATTACGGCGTTTATTTTTACGATGGCGCCACGAACAACTCGCTCGGCGGCACGGTCGCCGGCGCGGGCAACTATGTCTCCGGCAACACTTCCTACGATGTTTTGATCAGCGATCCGGGCACCAGTGGAAATTTCGTTGAGGGCAATTTTATCGGCACCGATTTCACCGGCACCAATGGCGTCGCCGGCTCCGTCAATGTTCAGTTGCAAAATGGCGCGACGGGCAACTTCATCGGCGGCGTGAATCCCGGTGCCGGCAACGTAATTACCGCCGCGAGTTTTCTCGGCGTGGTCTTATACGATGCCGGCACGACGAACAATTCCATCCGCGGCAATTCCTTTTTCGACAATTACATGGGCATTCACCTGGTCGGCAATGAATATTATCCCTACGTCACAACCAATCATACCGGCTTTCTCGCCGGCCCGAACAATCTGCAAAATTTCCCCGTCATCACCAACGCGTTTGGCTATGGGACCGGCACCGTCGTTTCGGGAACCTTGAACAGCGCCACCAACGGCAGTTTCTTGATTGATGTTTACCGCAACTTTCAGCCCGACCTCAACATCGGCGGCTACGGCGAAGGCCAGTTTTATGCCGGCACCGTCAGCGTGACCACCGACGGCTCCGGCAACGCCAGTTTCTCGCTGACCAACACCGTTGCCAATTATTCCGGCCAATACTTCACCGCCACCGCGACGGACGCCAGCGGCAACACCAGCGAATTCAGTCTGGCCGTCCTCGCCACCAACGCGCCCGTGGCGTCCGCGCAATTCGGCACGGCAATGTCCTGGCAGGCCAGCGGATTTGTTTTCAACCTCACCTTCACGACCAACTTCGGCTACCACATCCAGGCAACGACCAATCTGGCGGGCAGTCCCGTTCCGTGGGTGAACCTCACCAACTTCACCGCCACCACCAGTTCGCTCACGTTCACCGACCGCACCGCGGCCAGTTTCCGCACGCGCTTCTACCGCGTCACGTCGCCGTGAGTTGATTTGGTAGGGCGGTGCTGCTGCGCCGCCTCTTTGTTTTCTTTTGGCACAAATGGCCGCCGCACCCATTTTTCCTTTTCCAATTCCGGCGTGAGCTTGAAGCCAAACTCCTTTAGAAAATCCTGCGCCGGCGCGAGGATGTTCACCGGCCGCCGCGTGAACGTGTCCTTGTAAGCCAGCCGCACCGCGCGCAGGCCGAGGCGAAAACCCTTTTCCACGCGCCCGTAAATTTCGTCGCACATGATCGGGCTGCCGGACTCGGCAAGGTGCAGGCGGATTTGATGCGTTCGCCCCGTCAGCGGACTCGCCTCGATGAGCGTGAAGCGCTCGTTGCCCGTCAGCACGCGGAAATGCGTCTCCGATTCCTTGCCTTCCTCCGTGTGATCCACGCGCATCCGCCCGAACTGCAACGGATCCGGCCCGATGGGCAGTTCGCATTTCCATTCCTTCTCGCGCGGCACGCCTTCGACGACGGCGAGGTAGGTTTTCTCCATCCGCCGCGACTCGAACATCTCGCCCAGCGCGCGCATCGCGCCCTCGCTTTTGGCGAAGAGCATCACGCCGCTCGTGTCCGCGTCGAGGCGGTGGACGTGGCGGAGATAGCGCAGGTTGCGCGAGCGCGCCCAGAAATCGTCCGCGCGGATGGACGAATCAATCGCCGTCTGCAAGTTCCAGTTCGTCTTGCGCCACGAATCCGGCACGAGCATCCAGCCGCGCGGCTTGTCAATCGCGATGACCGAGCGGTCTTCAAACAGGATGTTGATCGGCTCGCAGCCCGGCAGTTCGATGAAATTGGGTTTCGCCATTCGCGCCATGGTAGCAGCCGGGACGAACCGGCTCAAACTTTTCGGCAAAGCCCGACTCGCCGGCCACAAAAGCCGGCCCGCCGTCGCCACCGGCGAACCAGCTTTTTCAAAAAGCGACCCCGCCGCCGGAAAAAGCGGAGCCGCCGACGCCGCAGGCGAACTCGCCTTTGAAAAAAGCTGACCCGCCTTTGCCGTCGGCGACCCCGCCGTCGCCAACTCTTGACCCGCCTTCGGGAAAGGCGGACCCGCTTTTTCAAAAAGCGACCTAGCCGTCGCCAAAGGCGGACCCGCCGTCGGGAAAAGCCAGCCCGCCTTTACAAAAAGCGGACCCGCTTTTTGCAAAAGCGGGTCCGGTGTAGCCTAAAGCTGAACGGCTTATGAAAAATCGGCTTATTTTGTGCCCGTTACCGGCAGAGTTGGCTCAGGAGGGGTGTGGGTGGTGGTGGCGTTGAGGTGTTTGCGGTAGTTCAACGCCTGTTTGCCGAGGGGCGTGGCTTTGCCCAAGGCACCCGCGATGGCGTCTACCGCACTGCTGAAGGCGGCATAATTATTGGACGCGGCGGCGGCAAAAGCCTGTTGCGCAGTGGTCAGTTCAGTTTTCTTGTCGTCCCGGATGTCTTTCGTGCCCTTAAGCCCGTCGCGAATTGCAGTGACGAAAACGGCCGGTTTCTTCGGCTGCTGGTGGATGACGATGAACTGGACGGCCTGACGGATGCGGTCGGCCGGCTGGCCACCATCAAGGGCGAGGACGTGACGTCGTTGCCGGGCTTTGAGGCCAGCTTCTCGACCAAGGCGGGTCTGCGGGTGATCGCCCACAGCGACCGCGCGAACGGCGCGGTGCTGACGCATCTGCAATTTGAGGATTCGCCCCGGATACCGCTGTCGTCGGTGCAGATCCAGCAGTTGGGCGTGCTGTTGCAGCAGGGCCGCAAAAAACTGGACGCGCTCAAGGCGGGCAACTAACCGCCGGCGGCGGGAATGATGAAGGCAGAATGTTGAATGAAGAATCTGCCGCCCTCACCTCACCCTTGGTCCCTCTCCCCTTATTCATCAGGCCCTTGCGGCCGGCCACACCTTGCGGTGAGCCACCTTTGCAGAGCCGGGCAGCCATTCATGGCGGGTCGTGGTCAAAGGCGTGCCGGCCAGCCATGGCGGGCGGCGGACGATGGGAGGTTATACCAATTTTTTATTTTGCTGCAAATCAGGCAAATCCGGCAACTATTCACAATTTATTCACATTTTTCTTGCATCGGGTCAACATTTTGTCAAAATCGTCCGCGTTGTTAATAATTGTTTGGGATGTGGCAAAAATTGGTTAGCGCCGCATCCCATTTTGTTGTTAACCGCAATCAGACAGAAAATCGGTTCCTCACCGCAAGAACGTCAATCAGCGCAGGCTGGTTGACTTAATCCCTATTGTATTGGTTTAGCTTAAGCTTGATATGCCTTATTGCATTTTGCGTCAGAAACTGGTCCGCCGTTTGGCGGTGATTTCATTGGTGGCAACCGCTTGCCTGGCCGCCGGGCCGCTGGCGCGCGCCGTGAACCTGGTGCAGGATTTTTATGTGCCGCTGCCGGAAGCGCAGATTTACCAGGCGGACAACGCAATCGTCAGCGGCACGAGCTCGTCAATTTTCTCCACCATATCCATTGTGGTCACCGGCGATGGCACGGTGATTTATTACGACCAATGGGAGGACGGCTATGAGACGAACCTGGCGAATCCGACGCAGTCCACGACATTGAAATGGGGCGACGGCAATGACGCGGACGGCATTCCGCCGGGGTTCGCCCACAATCCGCTGGGGCTGACCAACGGCACGGTCATCACGCTGACGAATAGCGTGACGCAGCCGCGCAATCCCTCGCAGTTTCTGTGGGACGGGCGCGACCACATTGCGGCCAACAAGGCGCTGGTCATCACGCGCGCAAACTGGCCGGTCAGCCCGGGGCCGGTGTTTGCCGGGTCGGTCAGTGTTTTGTCCACGATTGATTACGGGACGAACTACATCAGTCCGGTCGGCCAGAACCTGCCCAACAACCTCTTCAAATATGTCGGTATGTCCATCATGGCGGCGCAGAACAACACGGCGGTGACGATTGACCCGACCGGCACCAATGGGGCGGGCCTGACCAACATCGTCCTGAATCAGGGCGAATCGTATCTGGTGAATGGCGGCGTCATGGTGGGCGGGCGGGTTACAGCCACCAAGGGCATCCAAGCCGACATCATAATCGGCCATGTCGGCGCTCAATACGCCAGTGACTGGTTCACGCTGTATCCGGTGGCGGAATGGAGCAGCAGCTATTATACGCCGGTGGGCTCGGCGGCGACGGTGAGCCAGCCGGCCTATGTTTACCTCTTCAATCCCAACACCAACGCCATCACCGTCAATTACTCCACCAAGGTTGGTTCGGGCAGCTTTGCCGTGCCGGGGACGAACGGGGTGTATCAATACCAGATGCCGGTGGGATCCGGGGCGAGCTTCGTTTGCACGAATGGCCAGAGCTTTTACGCGCTCTGCACGGTGGCGGCGAACAACACGGCGGACACGGCCTACAACTGGGGTTTTACGCTGGTGCCGCAGGGGGCGCTGACGACGGAGGCGCATGTGGGCTGGGCGCCGGGCAGTGCGGATGGCACGGTGGACGGCAGCCCGGTCTGGGTGACGGCGCTGGCCAACACCACGCTGTATGTGGACTACAAGGGCGATCACGCCGGGCCGCTGGCCTATACCAACAATGGGGTCATACAAAATTACGACACGAATTTCACGGTGACGGCGCTGCAATCCCTGAAAATTTTTGATCCCAGCAAAAACCAGACGGGCATGCGGGTTTTTACCGTGGACGGCACGCTGATCACCGCTGCGTGGGGCGAAGATCCGGACACCGCCGCGCCCGGCAACCCCTACATTGACGCCGGCACGACGGTCATCCCGTTCCCGGTGCCGGTGCTGAAAAAAACGGTCACCATCACCGTCACCAACGGGTCGCCCAGCACCCTGATTGGCGACACCCTCCTATACACCGTGGAGGTGGACAACAAAGGATTGCTGCCGCTGGGGAACACCGTGGTGATTGACACGCCGACCACGAACCTGACCTACGTCACCAACTCCACCACGTTCAACGGCACGCCGATACCGGACAACCCGGGGCCGTATAGCAGCACGAATACGGCCTTTCCCCTCGACGCTTACGGATCCGCCGGCTACACCATTCCCGTCATCCAGAGCCAGGGCACCAGCATCTTCCAATACACGGTCAAGGTCATTGCCGGCGGCGTGGTCAGCAACAGTGTGAACATTGGGGGCACTTCCATTTCCACCCAGACTTATCTCTCGCCGCCGCCGACCAACGGGGCTTCGGTTTTCCTGAATTTCTCGACTTCCGGCGCGGTGGCCACCAACAGCTATGTCGCGGGCGCAAATGTCTATGTGCTCATGACCAATGCCGTGGGCAACACGTCGTCCAATACCGTGCAGACCATCAACGTGACGGTGGTTGACACCAACACCGGCGACCTGGAGACCATCCCGCTGGTGGAGACTGGCACGAACACCGGCATTTTCATCAACCCCACCGGCCTGCCGACCTCGACCAGTTCCGGCGTCGGGGCGCAGAACGGCATCTTGTATGTAGTGCCGGGCGACACGATCAGCGTGAGCTACACCGACCCGAACTACGGTGACAGCGCCAGCGCTTCCGCCACCATCAGCATTCCCACGCCGAACAAGCAGCTTTACCTGAGCGCGACCAACGCCCTGACGCGCATCAATCCGTCCGCCCCGCCGGTTTCCGGGACGACTTACAGCAGCGCGGACATCAACGGCAGCGGGGCTTGGCCATACTGGCAGACCATCACAATCAACCATGCAAAAGTTTCTGGCACGGCCCAGACCAATTTCCCGGTCCTGATCAATCTGGCATCCAATACCGGCCTGCAAAATCATGCTCAATCCAGCGGCAACGACATCATGTTCATCGCGAGCGATGGTGTGACGGTTTTGCCTTACGAGCGGGAAGCATACACCAGCGGCACCGGAGCCTTGGTCGCGTGGGTGAAAATTCCCATCCTCAGCAACACCGTCGACACGGTGGTTTATATGTATTACGGCAACGCCAGCGCGCCCGACCAGCAGAACAAGACCAACGTCTGGGACTCCAATTATCAAGGGGTCTGGCATCTCAGCCAGACACCGACCGGGACTTCAGGGGACATGGCGGATTCCACGGCTGGCGCCAACAATGGCACCAGCCATGGGTCGCCGCTCCCTGCGCCAGCCGCCGGCCAAATTGACGGCTGCATTACCCTTACCAACGCCAATAGCAATTACATTTCCACGGCGAATTCCTTCGCAGAGACCACCACCAACAGCGTCACAGTTCAAGCTTGGATCAAGACCACTACCACGAGCAGCAATAAGGTTGTCGGGCTTGAAAGTGTTCAAACCGGCACCGGTGCGGTCCAGGCCGACCGGCAACTTTATCTCGATGAAAGTGGCAAGGCGCGGTTCGGCACTTATGGAACTGCTGCCAATTATGCGATTTCAACCAGCACGGTTAACGATGGGAATTGGCATTCCTTGGTCGGCATCCGGGACAACACTGCCACCAATGTCTATATCTATGTGGATGGCGTCCTTCAGGCGACGGCTGCAAGCCCAGTTGGGCAGAGTTACACTGGCTGGTGGAGGATTGGCTCCTATCACATAAATGCTACGCAATGGGGTGGCAATGATGGATATTTTGGCGGAAGTGTGGATGAGGTTCGAGTGTCCCAAGTCGCGCGCAGTGCGGGCTGGGTGGCCACCGAATACAACAACCAATCCTCGCCGGGCGCTTTCTATGCCATTGGGACGGAAGCGACCAATCTCGCGGCCAATCTCACAGTTAACGCGGCAATGTTTACGCAAACGCCTGTCTTTGCCTTGCCGTTCACGATGCCGGCCGGCGGCACGGTCACCATCACCAATTTCATCACGGTAACCAACGGCGCGGCCGCCTTGGCGGCGAACACCGGTCTTATCACCGCCTCGCTGCAAACCAACGGCGTGAATTTCCTGACGCTGACCAATCCGGCCTTTGGCACCAACAGTGCGGGAGCTACGAATTTGATTTGGAGCAGCACGTTGGGCTCCCGCATCACGATTTCAACCAACACGGCCATCACCTATGTCATTTCCAACAATGTCGCCAACTCGGCGTTTCATGTGAACTATGGCAGCACCAATGCGCCGTCGGTGATTGTCCTGCCGGCGTCCACGGTGATCCAAATCAGCTCGCTCGGTGTTTATGACGCGCCTTATACCAACGGCAGCCTGGTCACCTCGCCGACCGCCGGCTCCACGGTTTACATCCGCGCCGCCGTCACCGATCCGTTTGGCTATTACGACATCACCAGCCTTTTCCTGTCGGCGACCAACGCGTCGGCCGGCGTCGGTTTCAGCACCAACCTGACCGATGTTCCGTTTGCGGTCTACACCAATGGCGCCGTCAAGATTTACGAGTTCAAATGGGTCACCGGCCCGGCGACGGGCAGCTATAGCATCGGGGTCACCGCAAAGGAAGGCTCGGAAGGCGTCACGGCCTCGGCGGCGACGAGCATCACCACCACGTTCAACGATCAGGGCGTGCCGAGCACCACGCAGTTCACCGCCGGCCCGAACGGGACTGCCACCAACAGTTATATTGTCGGCAGCGTGGTCTCGATCCGGGTGACCGCTCTGGATAGCATCACCAACGCGGCCGTCGTGCAGACTATCCCGGCCACCGTCACCAGCAGCGCGGGCGATTTGCAAAACATCATTTTGACTGAGACGGGTCCCGGCACCGGCATCTACACTAACAGCCTCGTCACGACCA
>Ga0182016_10007590_pt1 | contig 11127 bp, 4 predicted proteins | sample 712S2MmetaG_FD_120491 | JGI IMG/M metagenome (GOLD analysis project Ga0182016, IMG submission 120491) | Permafrost microbial communities from Stordalen Mire, Sweden - 712S2M metaG | ecosystem: Environmental > Terrestrial > Soil > Wetlands > Permafrost | place: Sweden: Stordalen | collected...
GCATCGGCTTTGCCCAGAATGATGTCAATCCATTCCGCATTCGAGGTCGTCATGAAGCATTTCCATTCTCAGGCGGAAGGATCACCTGGAGCTCGGCCTGTAGCTTTGGCGGAAGCTTCAGGCACAAGTCGCGAAGTTCCTTGACCGTCAATCCATTGAAAGTGAGGGAAGCCTGTGTTGCCTTCTGACTGTCTGGTAGCGCCCATTTTTCGAGATCGCCAAGCAAGTTAATCCCCGTCTTGGCTCCCATTGAGCGTCGCACAACGGGAGGCGCCGGCACCGGATCTGGAATTGGTATCGGCGTTGTAACAAATGGTGACGGTTGCTGTGGTCCACTCGGGAGTGCTCCTCCGCCAGGCAGTGGCTGTGGCGTAAATGGAATCAGTGGCTGAGGGATTGGCTGCGTTGGATTGGCTGAAACGGCCACGCCGCCGCCGCCAACCTGAGAAACGTCACCAAGCTGAACAGCCAGCATGGCCTGTCCGCTAAAAGCTCCGAGCCTCTGGCGAAGTCGCACGTCTGCGGTTTCATAGGACTCGTTTGGCTCCCGGCCGTACCAACGTCCGCCCGCATTCACAGCAATTTTCCCTTTGGCGACGATACGAAGAACGCTCTCGAAAATAGGAAGATCGCCAAGGTAAGGGATGGCAAGTTCTCCAGGCAGCGGTGGCTCTCGAAGTTGCGTCAACAGTTGGCGCATGGTATCGCCTCGACCTGCCGCTTCCAGTGTGATCTTTTCAAAGTCCTCTGGAGCAAAGTGGTTCTCTCTCACATGCTTTTCTACGCCAGCGGAAATATCCGATCCTGTGGCTCCATGGGAATCAACGTGGAATGTGCATGTAGAAGGCGTTTGAAAATTCCACGTTGCCAATAGAGCGTAGCGATCAAAGCGACTCTTGAGGTCTGTTGACAGTGCAGCTTCGAATCGCTTTTGCATGTCTCGGTACTGAGGTTCAGTCTGCTGCCATTCTCGCGCCAAGAGTGCGCACCTTGCCGTAATCAATAGACTGCGATCTGCATAGATTTCGGGCTGGTCTGCTTTGGGAAGTAAGAAGCGAATCATATTCCGGTTCTGCGGTACATAGTTCACGAGCCAGGGTCCCAACATCCCAGAAGCATCTCCGGGCGAACATGGCAGAACTATCAAGACTGGTTTTCCTTTTTCAGTCCAGCTCGCGGGCTGCTCTTGCTGCTGTATGTTTGCCCAAGGCGCGCTGGCCCAGTTCCCATCAAGGACAACAATCTGTGAAGGAAGTTCTCTCGCGAGGTCGGGGGTCTTCAAATAGTGGTTTATGAATTTGCAGAGGAATTCTTGGTCGCGCCCAATCGCCATTAGTCCTGGCGCGGTTGCAGTCTGCGGATCAAACGCGCGGTCATTGCGTGCCCAAGCCTTGAGTTTGGATTCTGGATTCTCGGGAAGGCGGAAGCAATATCTTTTCTCGTGCAAGCCTCCTTCATGAATATTGAAACTGTTCTCGACGATCTCTGCGAGCTCCGCCGTAAAAGCGTTGTCATCGACAGGGATTGTGCTGGTGAGATCTAGCTGAACCTCGCGTCGGGTAGCGCCTCCGGCTTGTACAGAAGAGAGCGAGCGCACCCAGATACTAGAAATCACTTCCCGCATGTGAGGGGCTGCAACATTTGCTTCTTTCAGTGCGCTCAGATTTCTTATTGCCTTTTCACGGAGGCGCTCTTGATCAGCACTTGTTGCAAATGAGTCAATGAGAGTCGTTACTCCGCATTCATCATCGTCAATTGAGAAATCTGCTGGGGTGATGATCGAGGCGCTAGCGCCTCGCGCACGAAAAACTTCCGCGAGCATTCTTATGAAATCTCGGCTGTCTTGGGCTGCTGCTGCCATAAGAATTTGATCTTCAAGCAGGGTAAGTAATTCCGGGGAGTAGGGCCAACACTCCACGCATTCTTCAGCAAGCCTCGTCTGGTCTGCGGGACTTCGCTCGGCGAAAAGTAAGCGGTTGCGCTCTTTCGCGTACACTGAAACCGTTTGCTCAATAGTGGCTGACGGTATGTTGCTCCTGTTCTTGAAAAGACGATGCAAGACCAGGCGCTTGCGATCCTCTCGTGCGGTCTCCCCCTTAAAATCGATCACAACTGGACCTTTTCGATGAATTTGCTGAAAAGCATCCGTTGTATTATCGCGAACTGAAACTATCAGGCTAAACAGATCCGGCCGGTCTTCTGCAATCTCGGAAAGAATCTGAATGAAATTGAACGCCCATTGCAGATGCTTCTTCCCCTCTGGACCTGGCTCGTTGTGGAGGCCGTCGTACCATGTTTGAAGTTCGTCCAAAATCAGTGCGGTTTTCTGCTCGCCGAACATATCTTGGATCAGCGATTTTGACGGAACGAGACTCCCGGACTGCTCAAAGCGGCCTCGGTAGTATGCCCCTCTTGGATGCCGCTCAAAGAGTACATCCCACAGAACTGGGAATTCCGCGTTCGAAAGGGTTTCAGAGATTGCTTTGAAACCCCTCTGCAACTTGAGTTCGGCCAGTTTAGGCAGAGCAAGTCGAGTCCCCCAACTACTGGCCCATTGTTCGACTGCCTCCGGGGACTCAAATGCGTAGTGTATTAAAGCCATGATGTGAGACTTGCCACTGCCTCGTTGGCCGATCATGACGACGGACTTGCCAGATGAACTGGTCGATACTGCTTCAAGTGCTCTGCGTACATCGGAGCTCGGGTAAGTGATCTCAAGAATGGCAGAAGCGTTCTGGCTTTGAGCCCATCCCGTGTTCTGGCGGTTTGACAGTTCGATTGCTGTCCCCCGCATGTGGCGGCCTTGAAACTCCTGTCTTAATTCGAGATGTGCCATGCTAAGCTCACCGTTTCCACAGTTTGGATCGGATTTCGTCCGGTCGAATTGTCTAAGTAGTCTTGAAAGCGCGTTTTGACTCCCTACGGCGATTCCCAGATTTGGAAGCCACACTTGGACTAGGCACGGCCTTCGCCTGTTCCTCAAGGTCCTGAAAAAGTAAGGACAATGACACACCCAATGTGATTGCCACCTTGAGGATATTCTGGAAACTCAGGTTGCTCTCGCCACGCTCAATCGTCCCCATAAACGTCCGGTGGACGCCGCACTTGTCGGCGAAAGCCTCCTGCGAATAGCCTTGTTCTGTCCGCAACGCTCTGATTCTCTGGCCCAAAGCCTTCAGGAGCAGATTGGGAAGTGTTTCTTCCATATCCGAGAGTGTTGTTGATTTGACCCTTTTACGTCTACACTTTTTAAATAGCCACTGTATAAGTAGTATTCTTTGGGGCGCAAAGGCAACTCTTCACTTTGCACCGTGACTGCTGCCGGGATTGCTCAGATCGCCTTTTTCGACCACCTTATTCCGCCGCGTTCGGCGTTTCCTGAAGACGGTGTATGAGGCCAAGCGCCTCAGCCTGCCCGAGATGCGCCGCATGGGGCGCAAGGATGGCGGAACCGCTTTCCTGGGCCGACGTTCTTCATCGCCGGCAAAGACAAGCTCGGTTACTTCTGTGAGCAGGCCTATCTCAAAGCAAAGTCCGGTCCGCATTTTGGAGGGGCGGTCGACCCGGACTCCTGCGTTGCCATTCTCGACACCGAGTTGCAGAAGCTACGCATCAAATCTTGGCAATTCCAGCCGCTTGTTGAGATGCACTCGCTTCCCTTCAGCCGGGCGCTTGTGCATTTGAGACGGGCCAGATTCTTTGGATCTGCCGTTGAATTGACAGGTTCGACGCACGTGTTCCGTCTGCCGTTTCAGGTCAGGTTGAAGGATCGCTGCTCGAAGACAGGCTAGATTCAGGACGGCTCATAGGCAAATTCCCCGCTCTTTCATTGGTAGGGTCCAGATCGCGAAACCGGGATTACCACGCCCCGTGTAGCAAGCACAACCAAGCCCCGCTCGGCCTCTGTCATGTCAAGATAGGCGCGGACCTGCGCACGGTAGTGCTCGATGGTCTCGGCCGACGGATCAACATCGCTTTTCCAGTCAACAATGACCGTTGGCGCGCCTTCCGGGCCGAAGGCGATTGCATCAACTACACCCGCTGTAACAAGTTCCTGCGTTCCTGCGGCGGTCGACGCATAAACCGGGAACTCTGGCTTCAAGCACGGACGAAGCGCAACGATTTCGGGAAGCTCGAACACTCGCACAACGCAGCCGGCAAGTTCTGCCGGCGCCAAACCCAAGGCAGGATCATCCGCAACTGGACGTCCCATTGCCTGGACTAGGACTCCTGCGCGTGAAGTTAGAGCCGGCATCGTCTCCTCTGTCTCACCGGTTAAGACCTCTTCGATGAGTTTGTGGATGATGAGGCCGCGTTCACGGCTGCCAAGAACGGCCTTCAAGTCGATACCATCGAGCTGCGCGCCATCGACATCCGACATCAGAATCGCCTTCTTCTCCTCCAACAAGACTGGCGTAGCCAGATCCTCGGCGCGGTTTGGGGCCAACCAGGCTATCCGACGCGCTCGCTGGTCAATCGCGGCGGCTTCAGCAGCGAAAATCTCACGCGTTTGGCTGTTCTGTGATTCAGAAACAGCGATCCCCGTCTCTGGGGGAAGATTTCCAAGGTCCATAGCCGGCAGCTGCGCCAGTGAAAGATCGACAAGCGAATTCCAGGACGATCTCCTGGAGGCGACATCGAGCCGCGGAATGACAAGCAATTCGCGCGCTCGGGTCGTAGCAACATACCAGAGGCGAATGCGCTCCCGATTAAGTTCCGCTTTCTCGGCAGCGTGGGCTGCTTCGTAGCCCTCTGGTTCCTCTCCGAAGACTGGGCAGTAAAACCGGCCTGTGGCGCGATCGGTGACGGCGCTTTCAGCGTCCATGATTCCCGTCATCGTGTTAATCGGCACCACGATCAGCCACTCCAGCCCTTTGGCGGCGTGCATGCTGTAGAGAGACACCGCTTCTTCCTGAGCGTCGGGTCGCCCTTCGACAGCGCGGGCTTCGTCGGTCCAAGCTGCGGTCATTGCTTCCGCAAACGCACTGAGTCCGCGAACTGAGTAGCTGCGACTAAGTGAGAGATAGAGGTCAACATTGGCTAATGCCCGCTCAGCCTGGCCATGATGGCGCGCGATGAGGATTGGCCGCACGCGCAGGACATCAATCGCCTGCGACAGCAGATTATGTGGAGTGGTGGTTCCGGCCAGCCGCCGCAATGACTGCAGCTTTCCGACAATATCACGAGCGTGCGGGTGGGTGATCGCATTTTGATCGACGCCGAGGTCGAGCCTTGGGAGGTAATTGGGTGTCCCTTCCGCCCTGGGAAGTATCCACACAATGTCGAGGAGCTCCTCCTCAGTCAGTCCAACGAGCGGTCCGCGCAGCAGGGCGCCGAGCGCAAGAGTATCGCGCCTGTCGGCGAGAACCCGGGTTATGGCGATCAGATCTTGTATCTCCTGACGTCGGAACAGACCCTTGCCTGCTTGCGTCGCGATCGGGATGGAGCGCTTCTCGAGCGCCTCTTCATAGCGCCAAAGATCCCTTCCCGTAGGTGCAAGCAAAGCGATATCTCCCGGACGGCAAGCACGTCGTTCGCCTGTCTTTCGGTCTAGGACGAGTTCGCTTCCGATCAGGCGTGCACACATTTCGGCGACGGCTTCGGCTTCCTTGTCTCTTTGCTCCTCTGCTGTGGCCTTGCCTTCCTCGTTGGCCACCATAATGTCGAGGGCAGCGACGCAAGGACCTCCATCTCGCTCGGGATGGAACGGGTCAAGCGCGGTGAAGCCAGGCTGGCCATTCTCCTGCGAGAGTATGTTTTCGAACCGCTCATTCACATACTGGAGGATGGGAGCACAAGAACGGAAATTGGTCGAGATCGGCAGAACGCTGTCGCAGTCTTGAGCCAGGAAGGCGTCACGCGCCCCGATATATGCGACAACATCGGCGCCGCGGAAACGGTAGATGGCCTGCTTGGGGTCGCCGACGAGAAACAGTGCGCCGGGACGGATACGATATGCCTTCCATTTGTCGGTCGGTGCATCTGAAGGACTCTCGCCGCACAGACGCCAGAATATCTCTATCTGCAACGGATCTGTATCCTGGAACTCGTCGACCAAAACATGTGCGAAACGTGCGGCGAGCGCGCGGCGAACCGGGTCATGATTGCACAGAAGATCGCGTGCGGCGAAGATCAGATCGTCGAAGTCGAGCAGGCCTGCCGAGCGCTTGAAATCGCGAAAACGCTGAATTGCAGGCTGCACAAGGCCAATGAGGTCGGTAAGGACACGGGAAGCCAGGACCTGCTTTAGTGCGATCCAAGCATCCTGGCAGGCGGCATAGTGGGTCTCTGCTGCTAAGTTCAACCGGTCACCATCGGCCTTGCCAAGGCCAGCTCGCTTCGCGGCATCGGCCCATTTACCCTTCTTCCTGTATGCCCGAAAGCCACCTGCGGCAGTACAGAGGTCAGGATTCCGCGGTGTGAGGAGCAGCCGGACTAGATCGGCGGGTGACTCACAATCTTGAGGAGATGTCACAGCCTCGGCCATCTGCTCAAAACATGCGACGATCTCAGCGGTCTCCGTTTCGTGCGCGGACGAAGAGCGCATGAACGAGGAGAAAGCTTGAACCGCCTGCTTAAAACCTGCTACGAGTTGCGGCAACTGGGCTATGTCATCCACTGTGCATGCTCGCCAGGTGCGTAGATGAGAGAGAATCTTGCGGATAAGCTCAACAGTCTTATCAGGATCCTGCTGCACCAACTCGGCGATCAGACCGCCCGTCTCGCCTGCGAGGATATCGCGCAACCAGGCGTCGATGACCTCGACGAAGAAGAGGTCGGCTTGATTCCGGTCCATCACCGTTGCTCCCGGATCGATATCAGCTTCGACCGGATAGGGCTTGATAAGACGTTGGCAGAAGCCGTGAATTGTCGAGCAGGTAATTTCGTCAATGGACGAACTCGCTGCGATGAGATCGCGATGCTGATCGTTGGATAAACCATTCGGAAAGGATATGAGCAACTCGGGCGGGAGTCGCCAGGCTGTTAGCTCGCTGACGAATTCGCGAACCCGAATGATAAGCTCGCTGGCGGCGAGTTCAGTAAAGGTAACTGCGGCGATTGTCTGAGGCTCGATTCCCTCCGCCAACATCATCGCGATTCGGCCCGCCATAATAGCAGTTTTTCCAGAGCCGGCACCAGCCTCGACGAGAATGGAGCGATCATGGACGGCCATTGCGCTGCGGCGGTTGGAGTCGTCGGCGAGCTGCTTGATCGGAACATCCATCACTGTGCCTCCCAAACCTTTGCGGCAGCCCCAAGACGTTGAGTGGCGAGGGATATCTTACGGTTGCAATAAGCTGCTCCAGCGTTTGCTGGAAGCGCAAATGCGAGGTCGTCGTAAGCTCCGCCGGAGTCAGGACCGATCACTCCGGTACCGGATGAGAGACTTTTGCGGGCTGCAGAGAGATAATCAGCGATCTCGACGAGAGTAGCCTCCGGGTTTTCCAGTCGCAGGTCGGCCTCATTCAGCAAATAGAAGAGGGAGGCAGTAATCGCGACCTCCGGGCCAAGCATCTTTTTGACAGCAAAAGCATAGAGGCAGCGTTGCAATTCCTTCCCACCGTTTAGCGTAATGATCTCCTTCGGTGGTCGGCCGGTCTTATAGTCGCGCACCAAAGCACTGCGACGATCGTCAGAGATGTCAAGGCGGTCGATGTAGCCTTTGATACGGAATCCCGCGCCAGGAATCTCGACTGTTGCCGACGGGTCCCAGGGTATGGCGGCGTCTGACTTTGGTTCTGCACCGCCGAACGGCACCTCACCGAAAGCATCCGCACCGGGAAGCCGGCCACCATTGAAATCCAGGGCTCGCCTGCTCAACACGCGCAAATCGTCAAGTGTGTGCCGCCAAATCACACGCGGTGGTACAGCCCGCTCTGTCTCCCAGAGCTGTGCGACCTCACTGGCCGCGCTATCGACGGCAGAAGCGATGGCTTCCGAACTGGCCCCGGATATGCCGCTATCTGATTCGAGCCTCCGCAGCGCGAGGTCGAGAGTCATGTGGATCAGGTCACCCAGCGCAAGGGCATCGAGCACCAGCGGGTCAGTGCCGCTCGTTGGCGCCTGCCAATGCATGGCGTATCGCCAAACAAAGCCGAGTGGATTGCGCAGGAGTTGACGCAGCGAACTTGCCGATTGGGTCCGATCAAGGACTGCAAGCAGTGCCGGGTGATCAGGGCGCACTAGCCCATCGTGAGGGGTAAGCTCTTCACGATGCCAATCATGCCAGCAGGCAATCGCTGCAATCGCTTGAGGTGAGGAACGGAACTCATCCGGCCGCGCCATGAGCCGGTCGGACTCGCTGAATGCATGAGCCGGCATCGCGTTGCGCCTGAGATAGACTTCGGCGTGCTGGCCACGTAACAATGTGCTGCGCCCCAGAAGCCGGCCTTCGCTAGCCCGGCGTGCGCGGGAGAGGACGACCTGGCACGAAGTGGTGGCGAGGATAGTCTCGAAGTCGCGCCGGTCGGCTTCTCCAACAGGGAGGGGATCGAATTGAGCGGTTGGGATAATGTGATCTGAAATCAGACGGTCTTCGGAGATTCCGCGCGGCCAACGCGAGGAGTTCAGGCCAAGCAGTCGCGCGAACTTCCGCGGCGAGGCGGCCAGCGCACTCGCCGGCATCCAGGCGATTGAGACGCAAGCCTCCAAGTTGTCATCCTGCTTTAATGCATCGAGTGTCAGCTCAAGCGAGACAGCGGGGCCGGCCAGGAGCGCCTTTCGCCAGATGTCGCGGGCTCGGCCAATAAGCAAGGTCTCGCCGATCACATCGGCCGCGTTTATCCCCTCAGCCAGCAGCGCGATGATGGCGCGCAGTTTGGTGCCATGGTCGATGCCGTCCGGCCAATCTGCCGCCTTTAGACGGTCAAGCAAACGAAACCAGGCTTCGGGCGACACCAGCGGTGCATCGGCTGGAAGTATGCGGATCCAACCCAAAGGGAGTTCATGAAAGGGGCCGGGGTTCGAATCGAGGAGTCTTGCCAGCCGCCGTATTCGCGTCTGGGAAAGACCACGGACAACAATATCAGCCAGTGCCGCAGCCGCCTGGCCCTCTCTACTGACTGTGACCTTGACGCCGTGAACGAAGTGAATATCGAGATTGGCATCGGCGCCGAGCGCCAGGAATTCATCGTCGTATTCAGCAGGGCTGACCGAGGCGATGGCGATATCGCCAGGTTCAGCCCGCCCAGATGCGATCAACTGCCGTGCCCAGCGAATTGCTTCGATCGCTTCATGGTATGCAGTCGAGGCACTTACTGCAGTGATCGCTGGCTCTTGCGACTCTGACCGGATGAGACTCACACCGGATCCGTCCAGCCAGGGAGGAATTGACCTCGGGCCGGCAACCCAACGCACTGGGATACGCGCCGCAATCATCTTCAACAGAGGCCGCCAACAGGGCGATAACTCAGTGATGCCCACGATGTCGATAGAGCCGAAGAGTACAGGCGCGTAATCGAGTCTCTGCTGTGCAAGTGCTACGAGATCGGCGGGGCGCATCATTGCTGGTGGTAATGCCGCGAGCACTGCTTCTTCAAGACTGGCCATCGACTCCAGCCGGGGATGGTCAAGGGCTCGTGATCGAAGATCGATGCCGGCGCGCCAGGCCTTGTGCAGCGAATCCACTGCAGCATCCACCATCCCTGGCAGGGATTTGATACGATCCAGTTCACCGAGGTAAGTCTTCAGCAAAGACACTTGGATCGCTACCCGCAGAGCCTCAATATCAATTGGCTGCGACAGGCCGCCGGCCAATCGCGCGGCCATCTGCTCAAATGTCATGACCTGGAGACCGTGCTGGCGCTCGCGCGCAGCTTCAAGCCGAATCTCGCGCATCGCCAGCCTGCCAAAGGCGATTATGGTTCGCCGAGCCGATATGTCCGACATATTAACGATCAACTTTCTCATCCTCGATCGATGCGCTCTTGTCTGGTCCAGCACTTGTGAGTGAACTCGTCATCGACAGCAAGACCCGTTTTGATCGTGCTCCAGATTCATATGCCCGTTCGTCTCTCGTTGCTAACGATCCGGCTCGATGTAAAGGTCACGTAGCATGTCGTCTGCCCAACGAATCGTGACCGGAGCATTGATTTCAATATCTGGTGCGCTCCAGTTGAGCTGCGTCAAATAAAACACGTCACGCACAATGTCCTTAATTTCGAGATTGCCGGGATTGTGCGCTATCTGAACGAGCATAGTGCCGGCCGTTCGACCTTGTTCATCCCACTCGCTCGGTTTGCCCGTTGAGGCGAGGACAGCCCGATTCTTATCCAGTGCCAGGTAGCATCCAGGAAAGGGGTTCCGAAACAAAGGCCTCCCATTTTGGTATTGGGTAGTTAGGATGCGGAGCGGAAAATGCGATTTGCGAATCTCTGCCACCGCGTATTTCACGTCAGCTGGAAGAATTCCCTGGCTAGGATCCTTCAAGAAAGTCATTGCGCCTTCGAGCGCATCTGTTTCCTTTGGCCACCAACGCCCGTCACGATGAATGACAAAACTCTTTACACGGGCACCTAGGGAATGGATTCGTGTGAAGCCAGAAATCAGCTTCTCGCGAAGTAATCGAGTCTTGATAAGTTCGTCGCCGCCAGAATTCCCCCGATCACGGAAGATGTTGCGTCCGCCCTCACCATAGAGGAATGTATATGCGACCTGGTCCACGAGGACATCAATACCGATATGCAAATCAACACTTAACGGCGACGCAAGCACCCACGGCTTGAAGCCAAGGGCCATCATAACCCCAAGCGCAAAATTGCGGCGCTTGCTGCGACGCAACGTTACTTCTCGAATATTCTCCTCCATCACACATTGAGAGAAGATATCCTCACATTCAGCTTTGAATCGATTATGTACATGCTCTTCACAGCATCGGGAAAGAACGCAAACTAGCAGGACATTATCCCCGAATTCTCGCTTCAACCCGTTCGTCTTAACCAACAAGTCGTGGCCATGCGGATCGGGAGCATACGATACTTGTTTGGCGAATTTCGTGCTAGTGGAACCCGCATAGATTGAGAGTTCTTGTTCGACTGAGTGAACGAACTCCTCTCGCATTCGGCGATCGACGTTGTTGGGATATAAGAGAGCGGTAGGTGGCAGTTCCTCCTTGAAGAATGGGCCGGC
>Ga0182016_10007600_pt1 | contig 11114 bp, 7 predicted proteins | sample 712S2MmetaG_FD_120491 | JGI IMG/M metagenome (GOLD analysis project Ga0182016, IMG submission 120491) | Permafrost microbial communities from Stordalen Mire, Sweden - 712S2M metaG | ecosystem: Environmental > Terrestrial > Soil > Wetlands > Permafrost | place: Sweden: Stordalen | collected...
CCGTTCGTAAATCTCGTCGCGCTGATGAGTACTGAGCTGATTTCCGCGCTCGGCAAATGCCGGGTTCGCTTCCTGACCGAAGATGGGAAAGATGTGTGCCGTATCGCGCCGAACCCGCCGAAGGTCCCCGCAGTGCCTCCTCCATAACCGGTCGACCGCTACGGATAGCCGCTCCAGAGCTCTGGCATCTCCGGCAGTGAATCGCTTGGCAAAGTCCTTTCGCCAGTCGCGGACGCACTTCATCTCCGCGGGCAACATCTCCTTGACCGCTTTGTCGGTGTAATCCGCCATGCCCAGGTCTGGGACGAGGAAGTGCCAGATTTGCCCGTCAGCGCGGTCTTTTCCAACCGGCACGCGCTCGGGAACAGAGTCCAACCATTCGCGATTGATGCTTTCAAGCTGCTGGCGCGTGAACACCTGACGCCGGGCGCCGATGAGGCTGTTTCCGGCCGCAAGTTGGCCGCCAAACCAGGGAATGGTGTGCCCGACGTAAATGGTGTTGAGCCAAAGTGAGATTTCGGCCAACTCGATGGCGACCGGATTACGATCCACGCCATAAACGCAGTTATCCGCAAGGTAGGCTTTCACCTTCTGCTTTTCAATCAGGTAGCCGTCATGGCCGATTGTCCGACCGGTCTCGCGCTGTTTGCGCTCAAGGTATGCGTCGGCCAACTGATTCACGGCCTCATTCAAGAACGCTCCGCTACCGAGAGCTGGCTCACAAACGTTGAGGCTGAGAATCTCGTCGGCAGACTTGTCTCTGAGCAGCTCTTTGAGCGCGTACTTCACCACGCACTGGGTGAGCACGTCGGGCGTGTAGTAGGAAGCCGACTTCTGACGATTGCGTCCGGCGAGCCGGTAAACAAAGCTGCCAGCCGGATGGTGAACTAGGCGCCCGTTCTCGTAGACCTTTTCCTCGTTTGTGTATTCGCTGAGCGCACTCTTAGGAACAAAGTAGGCCTGCTTGATCGGATCGTATTGTTCGCCCTCGGGCTTGACCTCGTAGAGACCGTCCCTCTCTTCCACGAAGAAGCCGGTGTAGGAAAGCAAACCCTCATAGACGGAGCCGAGCTGCGTGATGCCAAGTTGCGCATAGCTGATGCGCCCGCGGCGGCCATGGCCTTCGCGGGAAAGGGAGAGCAGTTCAATCACCCGCTGGAGGACAATGTTGCGCATGCGGACCCGGTTCAGAATTGGTGTACGTGCCGGGTCGAAGAGGTCGCAGCGGAGAGGCTCCATGCGGAAGTTGTAGTCGCCCACTTGTTCCGGCTTCAGTTCATGCCGCCAGCCATCGTGAATCAGGCGGAAGAGAGCCTGGAGGGAATGGTGCAGGAAGTAGCCATTGCGATCCTCCTCCGTGGTCAGCTCGGATTCGGCCGCATCGCGAAGACTCTCAAGCGAGTAGCCGGTACGGTACTCGTCGCTCTTCATTGGCGCGTAGCCGAGCTCCTCGCGCGCCTCTACATAGAAGAGAAAGAGCAGGCGGTAGAGGTAGCGGAGACATTCGCGCGTTAGCTGATCGGCCAGGTCCTTGCCATAGACGCCTTCTTTCAGAACCTCCCTTAGATACCAGACCGCTTCGTTGCCAAGCAGTTCTACGGCCTCGCGGGCACTGTATTTCAGGTCTTCCGAAACAGCGAAGGCATGCTTGTGAGAGTTTTCATCCAGCCGGTCCAGTAGGCTGATTTGGTCAGTTGGGCAAACGGACTCGCGATGAAGGAGTGCGGCCATCGCTCTCAATGTGGACGGCTCGCGCCGCCCGAGGATCTCCTCCAGGTCGAAGCGCAGCAATCGCTTTGAAGGCCATTTGGACCGATCGATCAGGATCAGTTGTTTCGCTCCGAAGAGCAGAACCCAGCGTGGTGGCTCCTCTGCGGCGAAAACGTGTTTGGTCAAGATCTCTTCGTAGGTGCCGAGTGGATCGCATTCTTCTTTATCGGAAAGGCTGACATTCGAAGTGTCCTCTGGCACCGCCAAAGCCCAGAGCTCCGCGCGACCGTTTGCCCGCGTGATCTGCCCGATAAGGGGAAGGGTTGTGCCATCCTCGAATTCGAAGACTTCAGGTGTGAATGAATACCCAAGAGCAGCGAACAAGTCGCTGAGCCATCTCTGCCTTAGCGCCTCGCGGTCGACCGGGTCACTTTGACGGTCAATTGCCTGGAATGGACGCGCAATAGCCTTCAAGCGGTCGTAAGGCGGATTCTCCAGCTTCGACCACTCCTCAAACAGCGGCTTCAGATCCCCCTCAAGGATGGCTGCGAGGTAGTGGTGTGTGTAGAACTCGTTTTCGTTCGTGATCCCGGTAAGGTCAATTGGCATGATGCATCACCCGATGAATACAGCTGCAACGCGGAGGAAGGGACTGTCTTCAGTGGTCAACGTTTCCTCCACCCAGCGGCGGTAGTCGGCAAAGACTTCGTCAATGCGCCGGCGGCGCTCAAGCTTCTTGCTCCGGCGCGAACCCAACAATGCCTGGTCTTCAGGGAATTCAAATTCCAAGAAGGATAGCTGCCTGTCCTGCAAAGTGCTCAGGCTCAACATCTGCTCTTGTAGCCGTGCCTGCAGTTTCTGTTGAAATTCCTGGCGACGAGTCGACATGTAACGTCGGGCTTCGGCGACTGCATTCGGTAAAAGGCTGCTTAAGGCTATGGGGATATCAGAATCACCGGCATTGGGGTATGTCCTCTTGTCCAGCTGAGTGAGGTCTAGGAATTCTTGGAGTGGCAACACACCGGTATTGCGGTGGCCCGTGAATCGGACGGCAAACCACTCATGTATGACAGGCTGGCCCTTCCTGTTTGGAATCTCGCCCTGGATCAGGAAGAGGGACTCGCCGGCGCCAAGCGCACCAGAGATGCGCATAACGGGGGCTTGTTTGCGCCCAAATGCGACCATCAGTTTGAAGTTGAGCCACTCCATAACTGGATGGAGGTCCCAGAGCAGATGAACCTGGGGCCAGGTGTTTTCCTCGGCTCGGGAATCCTTTATTGCCTTCTTAACCCGTTCCCTGCTAGTGGTAAAGTGAATTCGCCCATCCTTCGGGAGTGCCTCAGAGGGGAGGGACCGAAACACACGCCGCAAGTCGTCATTGACCGTCAGTGTGACGAGCTGGCGCTCGGAATCGAAATCCGCCTGCAGGTCGGAGACAACGTTCAGCGCAGTGAGCCCATCCCGGAAATAGGTGAGATCGTCAACGAAGAGACTTGGAAAGGCATGGCATCGTTCGCGGGCCGTTTGGCCCGCAGGAACCGGCGCATCACCGAAGAGGATGGAGAGTAGATCCTCTTCAGCTGCCTTCTCCATGCGCCGATTGAATTCTGAAGGAGCGAGGTTCTCTTCGATCGCCTTGCCGGTCATCGCCTCCTCCTCGCGAGCGTCAAAGACGCCGAGGAAGACCGATGGATCTCCGATGTTCTTAGCGGCCTGCTCATCTTTCTCCATGAGCAGCTCGAGAATACGCAGGTCACCGTGAATCTTGGGATGTTCAGGCTCTGTGTAGAGATAGGCGATGTGCGGCTGTTTCTCCTGACCATAGCGATCAATGCGGCCATTCCGCTGTTGAAAGACCATAAGCGACCATGGAATGTCGAAGTGGATCAATTTATGACTGAGAAAGTGCAGGTTGAGGCCTTCGCTGGCGATGTCGGATGCCAGCATGAGGCGTACCGGAGCCTGGTCGCGGCCGAAATCTTCGACTATCTTTTGGAGGTCAATATCTTCGATGCCGGATCCATGAACGACCGCCAACTGTCCTGACTTCAGCTTCAAATCGCGTGCGAGGTTCTTCTCAAGGAAAAGCAGGGTCTCGATCCGCTCAGTAAATAGGACTATTCGGTCGGAAGGGTCCGTGGGATTCCAGTTCAGATATCCACCCGGTTTAAGCATTTCGACCAAGCGCTGGTATTTGGCGAATTCACCGGGGCCAATTCGTTCCAAGGATTCTGCAATGTCGCCCAGAGTGGCGCGATCCATCTCAGCTTCGGCGCTGACCTCTTTCTCGATTCTGCGCAGCCGTTGACGAACGGTCTCCAGGCACGCGGCAGGCGAGGAAAAGAGGGCCTTTTCGAGCACTGTTTTGAAAAGAAGTTGGCCAGTGCGACGCGTGCCGTCGAAGGAAAGAAACTCCGCCTCTGCCAGGCGATCATAGACTGCTTCCTCTTCGGGAGATGCTGGGACACGGTGCTTGCTGACCTGACGTTCAAGAAACGAGCCAGATATCTGTTCCTGAACATCCTTCTTGTACCGGCGCAGGAAGAGGCCTTTAATATCCTCTGGGCCATAGTCTTCAGGATTGGCGATGGCCGTCGGGTTAAGCATGTTCATCAGGCTGGCGAATGAGGCAGCTTTGCCGTCGTGCGGCGTGGCCGAAGCCATGATGAGCGTGTCGGAGCGACGCGAAAGCAGATCAGCAAGCTTGGCACGACGGGAAAGTTTTGAACCTCGGAACGCGACATTGTGCGCTTCATCGATAACGATGATGTCCCAATAGCTCTTGTCAGCCCAGACACGGAATTCGTCGTTCTGTTTCAGAGTATCAATGGAAATAATCGCCTTGTCATAGTGATGAAAGGGGTTAGCATTTGTCGGTATTCGACTTCGGACTCTATCGAGTCCAAGGGAATCAAGACGGACCAAAGGAATCGTGAATCGCGTCCAGAGCTCCTTCTGAAATTGTGCCATCATGCTTTTTGTAGTGACCACCAGAATGCGCTTGCCCTTTCCACGGTTAATCAGCTCGCTAAGCAGGATGCCCATTTCGATTGTCTTGCCAAGGCCAACGGCATCAGCGACCAGGATTCGTTGACGCGATTGTTCAAGTGCCAACAGGGCTGGGTCAAGCTGAAAGGGCAAATCGTCGACAGCTGCGCGATGGCCAATCCAGAGATCGTTCCCGGTGGGTGGTGATTGGCGTAGCAGGCTTTCAAGATAGAGGCGGCTATTCCGGAACTGGGAGGATCCATCCGGCACCAATTCTGTTTCTGCCGGGTCGAGGAGGGTGATGCTCTTCCCTTCGATTTCCGTGAGGAACCGGGCTTCCTTGTGTCGAACGATCTCGGAGACGCCCACAACCTGAACTGATCGTCCGCCTGTTCCGGTCGTATCCACCCGCTTCACGATCCACTCAGCATCGCGGATCAGGACGCGGGCGCCTGGCGCTAGCACAGACATAGAAGTGGTCATCGGTTGAGTACCTTCATTCAACATTATTAGGTTAGGTCCCAGAAAGACAGCCTGTTCCACACGCGTCCAATGATCTCACGAATGGGCTAGGCCGAGACGCTGAGTCCAGCACTCGCCGACCCACAGAGCTGTTTTTGTCCACCCACCGTACCGGCAGCTGGTGCTAGATTCTCCTCGCTCGACGACTTGCCCCTTGCTCTCCGTCCTGAGGACTCCAGAACCGCGATCCCAACAATCCAGTTTTCAAAACCGAAGTCAAATCTGGAGGAAACCATGAGACTCCGCCGCCATCAACTGTGTCCGATTCACCGCTCCCTTTTCTGCTGCGGCAGGGAAGCGATCTCAAAGCGCAAACAATCGCGTCAGATGGGAATCCGCCGCATTGACGACCCCCACCACCTGCGAGGATACCGAGAAATCCGCTCGAACGCGGAGATGCGAAAGCTACTGGACAGAAAGATCGCCGCCCAAAACAGCAAATGCGCTATCTGTGACGCTGAATTCACTGAATACTCTGACGTCGTGCCCGACCACATTAGTCCCCGCGGTATGGGAGGAGCGTGGAGAGATGATCATCCGGAAAACATTCAGGCGGTCCACTGGTGGTGCAACGGGGAAAAGGGATCGAGCAGAGGGTGATCGCCGGCCAGAGCGCTGCCTATCTCAATTCATGATCGAATAGGTCCACCAAGTCGGAAATGGTGATTCATGTCACATTAAGGCAAAGAAGTTGCCAACGGAGCTCGCCGGCACCGAGTACGGTGGACGCTAGCCCCTCGGCCGATAAGTTGAGCTGGTTGGCCGAATTTGTGTGACTCACCCAATTCCAGGCGTAACTCAACGGCACTCCCAGGCCAGTCGCCTATTTTCGGCGTCAAAGCGTAGCCCCACTCGTCTGATGGCGGTGCTGAGGTATAATTACTGATCCACTGTTTTCATTGTGAGTCCAGAATGGCCGAAACAGCACCGATTGCGGACGTTGCCGTTGTAGTAGCCGATAGTTTGTTCGCCGAGTTCCTTTGGAAGGCATCTCCTTTTCGAGATCAGAACTGGCCCTGCGAAGATAGTAAAGGGCACTCTGACAGAAAGACTCACCCATCAGACGTGGTGTTCAACTACGATGAGCCTTACAGGCCAGTTCGCACCTACGTGAACACTGATCTAAAAAGCTATGGGGCTGGTTCCATCACGCCCCTACAAGTCAAGAAAGCTATATTCAACCTGGCGCAGTCACTTCAATGCGCGGAACTCTCCTCCAAGTGGCACGATCTATATGTCGAACCGGAAACGGCGCATTCGCTTATCGGGATGCTATTCATCTACAACCATGACAACGCATACGATAAGAACTTCGACAGCCTTCTCGCCTCGCTGGACCTGAGCGATGTGGCTGTGCCGCGCGGATCTCGCCTATTCATTCTTGGACCAAGCGAAATTCACTGGTTAAACAACGTTGCATACGAAATCAGGCAAATGAGAGGGGTGGCAGTCGGAGCTATCCCGGCGAGGGATGCCTGCTACTTCTATCATCCACACTTGGCTCGGCGTAAGAACGTTCAGGTAAAGGAAGCCAAGGCTGCCACCCTAGAAATGCTCATGGGGCCATGGATTACGATGCGTTACAGAAAAGCAACGGGAAAGGACAGCGTAGTGCTGTTCTATCGTGGCAAAGGCTCTAAGCCGGACGAATTCCTTCAAGTCATCGATTACCTCATGAACTATCAGATGATCGAGGAGGGCATAGACGTACAGGTACGAACTCTTTCTGCGGACGAACTCGCAGCCGCACACTTCAAGCAGGCCGTTGAAAAGTATATCCGCGATTGTGAGGCCAAGCCCGATACTGCGGAGCTTCTCAGGGCTGTCTTATACCTCCCCATCAATGATATCCACAGCCATTTCTCACTTCTTGTTGCGGGGATGCGCGATGCCTGAACCTTTGCCGCTTTACTGTGCAACTGACAATGAGATGTATTCGTCTCTAATGTCGGCTCCGCAACATTTCAATCTCAGCGAACTTCGCGAGATGGGGCTTCAGCGTGGCATTGTTTACTCAAAAGACGATGACCGCGAGTACATCATTGATCAGCTCTCGACTCAGAGCTTCAGCTACGACCAAATGCGAGCGATACAGGAGCACTTCGAGTACAGGGGGCGTGGTGAGAAGAGCACGGTCGTGCGCATCAATCACCCCTTCAGTGTAAAAGAGCTTCAACAGGCCACAGAAGGCTACAGGAGCTCTCTTCAGTCTGGGGAGAAGATTTTTACTCATGCTGATGGCCCGAGTGCATATGACGTAGAGTTGCAATACATCGAGACGGATTTTAGTTTGGTTCGTCTCCGACAACGGCAGAAGCGCGACGCTAAAATTCATTTTGAGATTGAAGGTGACACGACAGTGGTCACGTTTCCGTCTAACACGAGAGCCTTTGAGGCAGTCTCGCGCCTTCGGAACTCGCTTAGCACTGCAAAGAAGATCGACCCGCTGGTCGAGCAGATTGTCTTATCAGGCCTACCTAATGCCGGCTCTAGGACGAAGTTTTTTGTGGACCTCATGACGGGGGTGCCGAATTTCGTTTTGCTTGATGTTGTAAGAGTGCGAGTCGAGCAGGCGGCCAAAGATGACAAGACTCTACTGGATGCGGAGTACGACGAAGAGGCCAACGAACACCCCGACGAGGAGGAGGAGATGCTGTCCCTTGTCCGAGCCGTGGCACTCAACGGCGAAAACTTGCTCCAATCGCGTGTATACCAAGATTTGCGAAAACGCGGATATTTCATTACCAGCGTGAGGTGGAAAGCCAAGCTAACGGTAGATCCCTATTCGCTGGTTGAGTTCGACGCAGCCTTTGAGGATGTCGCCGCAGGTGGTCGGTTCCGGTTCTCCGTCCTCGGTTGGTTTCCAGCGACGAAGACAGGGGTGTTCAGGAAGGTGATTGCGCCACTTCCAGATTCACGAAGGAAAGAGTTTCTAGCTGCCGTGGACAAGCGCTCCATAGAACTCTACCGAGCTGCTAAGGCTGCAGGCAATGAAGTACAAGGCAAATCAGAAGGGACCACGAAATGAGAAAAGTTCGTTGGTTCGGGGTGACCTGGCCATTGTCGATGTTCACATTGGCCAAGCGGCTGAAAGCGCTGCCATTTGAAGATGAGAGAACGATGGGATTTCTAGTAGATCGGGCTAGTCGGGATTCCATAGATGGGCGCTTTTTCGAAAGGATTTCGTATAGTGAGACCATACGGGATCCACGAGGGACCGAATACCAGTTCGAGAGGGTTGCATTCAACAGTGTCGAGTTCCGATGTTCAACATCCTTCCCTCAGCTTCAAGTTGCCGACGCTCCCCGTTCTACGAAGAGCTTCATGAATTTGCTGAGCCAATCCACGGACTTCGAAATGACCATTGATGCGCTCACGGTCGACCTTGCCAAGTGGATCAAGGCAATGGAGGGGAGCTTCCCCGAGAATTTTCGCTGCGATGCGGTGCGGCTCTCTGAATTTCCCGTCAGCGAGTTCGCCAAAGCTCGCGTTGAAATAGCTTCTTCGAAGGATATCCGCGGGGATAAATATGAGCTCTTAAATATGGAGACGCGCCCTTTCGATCGCGCACAGTTGCGCTTTGAGTACCTTGGGGCACCAATCTGCATCGTTATCACGCGGGATGCAGTACTTAGGTCAGATAACGAGTTTCCACCCGAGCTAACAAGCGTCGTCCGCAATGCTTTCGTGGCATCTTGGGAAGAGTAATAAGCGCAGACTAGGCGGGCATGTGCCGGGAGCGATGGTTTTGGGTCAGATTCGGGTGAAAGCAAACATTGATTAAGGGTCGTGCTCGACGAACCTGCTGATGCGTGGGCTACGGCAGGCCGGCATCATTTCGTGAAAAAGGCCGTCCTGTAGAAGATAATGGTTTCAACTACGTTCGATGATACGATTCGACCGATGAGCCCAAATCCCTATGACCAACACTCGTGAAGAACTTTTCTCCATTGCCGTTCTCCCGTATCTCAAGACGTCGGGCCCTGTTCGGCTCGGATCCTATCAGTTTCGGTCTACTGACGATCTGGAGGGACTCACCGAAGCACAAGCGACAGCAGTCACCGATGTGACGGCGATGTTGTACACGCAGAACAATGCGCGTGTACTTTCCGCGTCCTACGCTGTGATAAATCAGATTCATGTTTCCGGTCTGTTCCAAATCCCCGAAGTGTTAAGACGGGTGCATAGTCTCGTAGCGTATTTGTATGGTACGCCGAATGATCAATTTGGAGACCCTTTCCTTGGATATGAGTGCGCAACATTGCTTGTACTTACGCCAGACCGAGTGAGTCGTTTCTTAATTGAGTCTGAGCACCACACCATCTTGGATGAGCCGATAGCAATCGCATGGGACAACGATTTCGCGCCGGGCTATAACGGGATGCGCAACTTCGTGGAGCACTTTTGGGTAGTCAAGGGATCACGGGTGTATCCGCCGGTGCCGCACATCACGCTCAATATTTCCCAAGACCTCGCAGCGGACTGCGGCCAGTTCTTGCAAGGAGGGACGGGCTATGAGCTGGCACGTTTGCTCACCGATGACGCGAGACATATCGGAGAAAGGCTATTCACTGCTCTGAAGTGGTACAACGCCACCAATCGGGCTGAGATGAGCGAGGGCGAGGCTTTAGTCAATCTTGCAATCGCTTTCGAGTCTCTGCTCGATCTTCCTACAGGCGAGAAGACGGATCGATTCGTCGATAGTGTCTCGCTCCTGCTAGGGCGCGTACCAAGATTGAATGATTGGGTTCGACAGTTCTACGATGCCCGCAGTCGGGTAGCACATGAAGGCAAGCTCTCGCAGGGCCGCTTCATGATCCCGCGGCCGGGTAAGCAATCCGAGCATCTGGTCTATCACCCTCTGCTGGTCTTTGGACGGGAGATTTTCCGCCTCTGTGTCGGCGCGATCACGCATGGCGCGTATTTGGCCGAGTCGAGAGACATCGCTGCAAAGCTGAAGACGAACAGTGAGCGTTTCGAAGAATTGTGTCGAGTGCTGGATGAGGGGCCGATGTCTGACGCCAAGCGAGGGATCGAGATCCGTCGCTTGGTGAGTGAAATCAATCGCTATCGCTTCGTTGGCGAATCTGGACTGTCCGTCGCATTGATTGTCGGGGCAGTTCAGAGGGCGGTGAAGGGGCTGATAAATCTGCAGATTCCTTTGGCGCGACTGGAGCAGACTGAATTATCGAAGTTCGCTTCGGTCAGTACCAAGAACGAGCTTGCTGCTTTGGAGGCGCTCAGTAAGCTTCATGCGCGCCCACCTTCGCAACAGACAACTCAGATTGCCGAACCCGAACTGACGGTTTGGCAGCTCGTGGAGATTGCGTGGATGTATACCTTTCGGAACTATTTCCGGCTGAAGGAGATTGAGGACGAAAAAACTGGGAAGAAAGAAGGACTGGGAGCTGAGGAGCAAGCTGGTGGTGGCAAAGAAGCCGATGCGTTGTAAGAGTCAGCCGCGCTACACCGCTGTAACCAGCATCTTAGCTGCTGTCAGTACGCGGCAACGCCAGGACGACCTGCTTAAGAATTCTCTCTCAAATCAATGAATTGGAAATATATTAGTACCGCCTTGTTGCCACCGATTAAGCCCAACGCAATCGAGTCCGGAACCACGAACATGTGCGCCGATCTCAGTTCCACCGGGCGAAACGTGAAGAAATCATTCTTGAGAATCTGGCGCCATTAGCAGGATCTTCCCAATGCCGCCTTTTTGCCCCAGCACGTGTGCTTCAGCCGCATCGCGCAACGGCAACCGGCGGCCAATAGGCAGAATGAACTTGCCATCGCGTATGTCATCGGCAAACTCGCGCACTTTGGATGCATCAGGCTGAGCCATCACACGTGTAATCTTCACTGTCGGATTTTTGGCTGCCGCACTTTCCGGCAAC
>Ga0182016_10007601_pt1 | contig 11112 bp, 5 predicted proteins | sample 712S2MmetaG_FD_120491 | JGI IMG/M metagenome (GOLD analysis project Ga0182016, IMG submission 120491) | Permafrost microbial communities from Stordalen Mire, Sweden - 712S2M metaG | ecosystem: Environmental > Terrestrial > Soil > Wetlands > Permafrost | place: Sweden: Stordalen | collected...
GAGCGCAATTAGTAGATTTTCTGATATATAAAACCACAAGTAATTGTGTGTACAGCAGTCAAGCAGACACCCGCGCGCTCTCTACTGCCTTGCGGGGGGTTCGAATCCCCCTCTCTCCGCCATGAACTTGAAGGGCCCTTCGACTTCGCTCAGGATTTCGGCTGCGGGCTCATCTATGCATCGCCGCGCTTACTCAATCGGGCGCATCCATGCGTCATCGCACCTGAATCTATTGTCCGGTGACCCCGCTTCCATCGCAGGCGTGACACGCAAGCTTCGATGAATCCCTTTATCCCATGCCGGGCCTCGCGTCTGCTGCTGAATGATCTGAATCAAGTTGCGGCTGAAATTGCCGGCGCTCCCAACGCCAAACAGCCGAGAGCAATACAAAACAGTTTTTTCCAATAGAAACTCTACTGAAGTCTCGACCCGAATCGACCCTGGCAAAAGCTAGAATGAATTCTGCGTGGGGAGGTTACCCCGTGTTCCGAATTCGCCTTTCCAGAACCTGCCTGCTGGCCGGCTTTGCGCTGACCGCGGTCGCCACGTGGACGCAGCTCGCCGCGACAACGTTGCCCGCTCAAACCATTTCTCCTGAAGAGCAGCGCGGAATAGACCGTGACATTGCTCAACACATTGGCGACGCCCCGGCAAACCCCGGCCCGAAAGCCCGGCTATCGGCATCGATGAAGCCTGCCGCCACTCGCGCCGCCATGCGCAAAGTGGCTGACTGGGAACTGCTGCACGGCCAGCCGTATTTCGACCGTGCCTGGACATCGAGCGCACTCTATACCGGCTTCATGGCCGCGTCTGTGGCCCTGGACGATCCGCAATATCGCGACGCCATGCAGGCCATGGCCGAGAAATTCCACTGGGAGCTTCAGTCTGAAGCTCCAAACGCCGATGACCAGAGCGTTGCCCAGACTTATCTCGAGCTCAATCTGCTGAAGCCTGCGCCGGAGAAGATTGAGCCCACGCGCGCGGCGCTCGATCGTCTCCTCGCCGGAGAGGCCGCGCCCATACCCGAAGTTCAGGCCAAGATTCCATGGTGGTGGTGCGATGCGCTATTTATGGCGCCGCCCGTGTGGTCGCGAATGTACGCGGCAACTCACGATACAAAGTATCTCAACTACATCGATCGGCACTGGTGGGAGACCTCTGACCTGCTGTACGACCGGCAGCGTCACCTTTACTACCGAGACATTACTTATCTGCAGAAAACCGGCGCGCACGGCCAGCCTGTCTTCTGGTCGCGCGGCAACGGCTGGGTGATGGCAGGCATCGCGCGCACGCTGGAATATATACCGCAAGATGAGCCGGATCGCGGCCGCTACGAACAGCAGCTGAGCGAAATGGCCGCGGCGGTCGTGGCAATTCAGGACGAGCGTTCAGGCCTTTGGCACTCAGACCTGCTCGATCCCGACGATTATCCGCAGCCTGAAACCTCCGGCTCCGCATTTATCACCTTTGCGCTGGCATGGGGAGTGAATCACGGCCTGCTCGACTCCGCTACATATCGCCCCGTCATCGAAAAAGCCTGGCGCGGACTTCTCTCACAGATATACGCGGACGGACGCCTGGGCAACATTCAACAGACCGGAGCCGCACCCGCACACTATCTTCCGTCTTCGAGCTACGACTACGGAGTTGGGGCATTCCTGCTGGCGGGAGCGCAGGTGGAACTGTTATCGGAACATAGCGCATCGCACAATAAAAGGCATGCGCCTTAAGACGTTGGCGGGACCACCTTCGATTGTTTCATTCGAGAACCTCTGTCGTGCCTCGCTGAAGTTGGTTGTCAGAATTTCGTTATCGTGGAAACCTCTCTTCTCTCGAGGGAAGTGGAGGAAAGGGCTTATGCGGTTCGGTCTGGTACCAATAGGCAACCGACGAGATATCATCCGTCAATGGTTGAAACTTATGATTTGGCCACCATCCAAGCGCCTGAATTGTAACCTTCAAATTGCTTTCAAATCTAATCGGGTCGACGACGTGCCACCGATAGAGAGCATGCTTTGGAACCTCGCCCGGATCTTTGCTCTCGTACGGATATCCTGAAAACGGAGAGGAGAATGTTGATCCAAATCCCCAGGCGCCGCCAAAGTAGTCTTCGGTCCCAGTCCCATTGATGGTCGGATACTGCTTGTCGCCATCTATATAGAACTTCACTTCTCCCTCGCCCCACCAGCCATCGGAGAGTTGTGTCCAGGCAATAAATGTACCTACGTATTGCCCCTGGCCTTCTACGCCATCGAGGATCACGTGCTCTGGGTGCTCTCGCGTCGTCAGGCTCCGTCTCCACTCGGCATGGAAGTAGGCTGCGTTGGCGGGAACTTCTTCCAGTGAGTAGCTGATCTGATAGAAAAATCCATTAATGGTCTCGGTACCCTGATTTTCTATGGTGATCCTCGCGCTCTTGCGAAACGGCATGGGCCAGTATGCGTTGAACCCTCCAGACGGATTCACGGCAACCATGAGAGAGGTCACGTTGTATCGAACTCCGTGTCCTTCGGCAAAAAAGTCGCCAAGGGGGACCTCGACCGAAGGGCTCGACTCGCCGTCCCAATAAAAGCGCAAGACGCAATCGCGGTAAGCCTTGGGATCCACAGTCATCCAGATATGCTTGATGATGCCGGGCCCTTTGACGTCTGCGAGAGTTATAGTCTGCTGCTGAGGCAGGTCGATGGCTGGGCGAACTTTCCAACCTTGTCCAAGCTCCGAGGCCGGATTATTTGCATCCGGCACAGCCTTGCCGCCGTTTCCTGGCTCTCCCGTTGGATTTTCGGCAGAGATTGATCTGGATTGAGCATGGCGAAGCAATGGAAGACTTGAAACGCCAAAGAAATCGTCATCTGCCCCGCTTGCCGCGCCGCTTTGCTGACCGGCAACAATATTCGGACAGGCAAAAACGCCCATGAACAATACAAGTGCCGCAGCTGTTCTTACTGTCGATAACATCCTTACGCCCTCCTGAGGTTAGTTTTCACCAAGCGTTCGAAGAAACTATTCATCGTGAGCCAATTGTAACTGGCGCTTATATCACTCTCGCTTGGTTAAAACTACCGTTCGGCTGGTGCTGTCTCGTGTTGAGCCTTCTGCTTGTCATTGGCCAGACTCTCGCTGGAGAGTTGAGCCGATGTGGAGGACGATGGTGGCGGAATGCGCTCAGCCCAATAAGTGGGTCTATTGCTCATGGTCAGAACCAAACGACCGCCAGATGCGATTTCCCGGTGACGCAACCAAGCTCGGTCGATTGGCCTGCCATTCAATGTTGCCGCGGTCACATAAATATTTTCTGTAGATAGGTTGCGCGCCTCGACAATAAAGTCCTTGCCTCCGGCCAGATGAAGTGTGGCCCGCGGGTACGCCGGACTGCCGATGAGATAGATGTCCTGGCCCGCATTGGGGAAAATGCCGATTTGTCCGAATATGAACCACGAGGACATGGCGCCCGAATCGTCGTTGCCGGGCAAACCGTCGGGGCCTGCATGGTAGTTTTTAGCAATAATCGAGCGCACGCGCTCGGCAGTCTTGTCGGGGCGGCCCGCCCAGTTATAAAGGTAGGGCGTCAAGAAGCCTGGTTCGTTGCCGACCTCATAGCGCCCCGGCACATCGAAGAACGCGTCGAGCCGGCGCACGAAGGTCTCCGGACCGCCAGATATTTTGATCAGCGAAGCCACATCCTGCGGGACAAAGGTTGAGTAAGTCCACGAGTTACCCTCGTAAAACGTCTTACCACCCCAGGTGCAAGCATCCAAGGCAGTAAATGGAGTAAGCCAGCTCCCGTCGCGACGGCGAGGCTGAATAAAGCCGGTGAAGCCACCTTCAGAGAAATCAGCGTGCCAGAGTTTCTTCCAGTTGGCAGATCGCTGGAGATATTTCCTGTAATCCGATTGATCGCCCAGTCCTGCGGCGAGAAGAGCTATCTCAAAGTCGTCGACGGCATACTCCATGTCGACCGAGCCGGGACGGTCGGAGCCTTCAATCGAGACGTAGCCAAGGTTGTGCCAATCGTCGAGGCCGCCGCGGCCCTCCTTGAAGTGATTGGCGGGAGAGACCTCGGCATCGTGGATCTCGGCCGCGAGAGCGGTCTTCCAGTCAATGCCCTTGAGCCCCTTGAGATAGGCGTCAGTGAGGATGAATTCAGCGTTGCTTCCACCCTGCGTGCGGCCGTTGTAGTTGCCGCTGCGTGCATCTGGCAACCAGCCCTCGTGACGGTAGATGTTAAGTAGCGAGCGGACGATAGCGCCCTGGCGCTCAGGAGCGATCAGGGTCAGCAGCGGCCCTGAAGTTCTGAAGATATCCCAAATGGCAAAGTAGTCGTCAAAGTAAGGTTCAGCCGATTTCCAAAGCGGATTCTCGCCGGTGCGGTCGGTCGGCATAAGCATGGTGTGATAGAGGGCAGTGTAGAAAATCTGCGCCTGCTCCGGTGTTTCACCCTTGAGCTCGACATGATGGAGAGCCTTGTTCCATTCAGCAACCGCTGAGGCGTGCACGGCTTCAAAGTCGAACGAGGGAATCTCTGAATCGACGTTGCGCCGCGCCTGCGCGGCGCTGACGAAAGAGATGCCGATCTTCATGAGTACTGGCGCGTTGGCTGCGTTTGCAAAAGTCAGCCACGCATCCGTCTTCTGTGTTGCTTTACCCTGCACAGAAGCCCGGTTAGGTTGGGGGACTCCATCGAGCGATATTCCCGAAGATACGGCGGGAGTATCTGTTTTCGCATAGAAATACACAGTGTAAGAATTGGGCTGCTCGTTCCACCCTCCAGTAACACTGCTTGAACCTTCAACTTCGGAAGGAGATAAGATATGAATCTGGGAACTTACTAACGATTGCGATTCTCCGAATCGCTTGAATGATTGCAGGCAGTGACTTACATCGAAAAGTAAATTGGCTTTGGCGCCTTCAGGGTAGCGAAAGCGGTAGATTGCTGAATGGCGCGCGGCGGTAATTTCGACACCGATGCCGAATCGGGTAAGCTTGACCGAATACAAGCCGGTTGAGGCTTTTTCGTCAGCGCGGGGTGAATCGGAGTAAGTAAGTGACGGATTGCCTGTGGTGGGCTGGACAAGTATGTTGCCATACTTTGCGCCTCCGCCGGTTCCGCTAACGTGAGTTTGACTGAAGCCGAGAATATTGCCGTCGGCACTCCAACCGGCATTCGGGTCGTCTTGCCCTGCATCCATGTCGGGACCGGGCTTGATCATTCCAAAGGGCAACGCCGGGCCAGGGAAAACATTGCCTCCGCCCGCTGCGCCCAGGAGCGGATCGACAGAACGGGCGAACTGACCCTGAGCGATTTGCACAAGAGCTGGAATTAGCAGGAACGCCCAAAAGATGTGAGAAGACGGCTTCATCGAGTTCCGAAAGATACTCCACCGTTGCGCCCAGTTTGTTGTAATCGCCCTGACAAACACCTTATAGATAGCGCTGGATATTTACGCTACTGCAGGGTAGTTTATTCGACCGCGAAGCACTTATCGTGACTTAGTTCAATCGACTATCTGGCGATAAGTTGGTCATCTCCGATCTTTTGCTATTTTGTCGGGTAGCATTCCATAACTACATTAAAAGTTGCAGTAAGCACGAACCGCCGGTAGCGACTCTCCAGCTTGTCTCGACACACGAAGAGAAGCATGCATGGCAACCTGTGCCAATTCTCTCGGTTGATGTCAAGCCATGTTCGCAGTTGACGGACCTCGGTTGAATGCGCCTTGTGCCGTTTGGATGCGTCCAATCGTGAAGGCTTCTCAACGAGGGCGTGAGCGGTGGTGCGGCATGGGCCGATGCCGCACCTGTTAGATAAAGCGGCGATCGGCCCGAGCGCACCCAAAGAGCAAGTCCGAATTTCTAAATCCCCCGGTCTAGAACTGGAACTTGCCCATCACCTGATAGACACGGGCCTGGTAGGCGGCGGTTGACTGAGCAAAGCTGGAACTATTGGCCAGATCGGTTGACCCGGGCATTTGAAGGTTCGCACGGTTGAGTACGTTGGTTCCCTCGATGCCCAACGTCAAAGTGCTCTCACCGTCTTTGCCGAACCACGGCAGGAGCACCTTCTTGTGCAGCGCACTATCGACTCCCAGGTATCCAGGTCCGTAGAAGCTGTTGAGCCCCTGGTTGCTGTAGATGGGAACGGTACCATATCCAACAGGATTGGAAAATAGCCCGGCGGTGACGGCGCTGGCAGGGGTAACTCCCTGTCCAAACATGCCTGCTTCGAATTGGCTGCGGGAGTATCCCTTCCTCTTAATGCCGGGGCCTACCTGGACCAGATTGTCGTTGTATCCGTTGGCCAGATAATCTCCGCCATTATTGGGGCCGGTAGCTGTCGCACTAAACCCGGCGGATGTTACGAACGAGAAAGGAGTCCCCGACTGCGCGGTTGCAATTGCGCTGATCTCCCAACCACCCAGGGCAGCCCGTTCCGCCAAATTGTGCAGCTTCCTACCGGGAAATTCGTAGGCCACGGTTCCGTTGAAGCTGTGTGGAACTGAAGCGATGACCGGACCATAGTAGTGTTGCGGGTCATAGATGTTGGCGACAACGCCGACGGACGAGGGCGAACCGCTGGAGGAGCCGTTGACCGTGGAACCGCCGAAGGCGAGAGTCTTGGCCCAGGTATAAGATGCCTGCCAGCTCAAGCGGTGATAGTTTTGGCGGGCGGTCAGAATCAAGGCGTTGTAATTGCCTCTCAGGGCGCCCGTGGCTTCCTCGATGCCAGCCCACTCTGAGGAAAGCCGATCCTCGGTTCCCTTATTCACAATCAGGTCGCCGGGGAAGGTGTTGTAGTCGCCGCTCACGTACTGGTTCCACGAGACCGAGCCGGAGTAACCCACGCCGGCAATCAGGTTGTGAGTCAACTCTTGCTCTACCTGAAGGCTGTACTGCGTGGTCTTTTGCGGTGACAGCTTGGGATACACGGCACTAAGTTGACTTTGTATAATGCCGCCGCCGAATTGCTCGATTTCTCCGTGGCTGTCAACACCTACTGGAGTAATGGCCGGGTTGGAGTAAGTGCGGCCGTACGGGGGCGCGATATTCGCGCTTGTTCCATAGAGGTTCGCCGACTCCACCTCGTTGGTGGGTGCCGACGAGTTGTAAGTAGCGAAGGAGAGGTTGAGCTGATTGGGAGAGTTTGACGCCAACCCATTCACCACGCCGCCAACGTTCATAGCGTCTTCATACAATCCAATGCCGCCGTGAACCGTGAGCTTGCGCTTCGGCAAAGGCGTCCATGCGAAGCCAACACGGGGCATGAAGTTTATGTCCTGTGAGGAGGCAAACGCGTTGCTGACCTTGCCCGTGGAAATCATGTCGTTGACGATGTTCGCATTCAGCGAAGCTCCCGCCGGCGAGACCATGTTCAGCCACGGCAGCGAGCCGTCCCCATAGGATGATGGATTGCCGTAGTCGTCCCAGCGCAGACCGAGCGTGACCAGCAGATTTGGCCTGATCTTCCAGTCATCCTGGGCATAGAGTCCAGCTTGCAGCACCTGGGTTCCATTAATATTGCCTTGAAATTTGCCGGTTGTTCCAGACAGAGTGCTGTAGAAGTTGTACGAAGTCGGCTCGTCGTACAGCAACGAAGCGTTATTGCAAAAACAGCCATAGTAGAAAACATCTTGCGGCTTGGAATCATAGCCTGCGTCGTTCGAGTAGTTATCCATATGCGCAACCAGTAAGCCAGCCTTGACGTTGTGCTTTCCATGGGTCCAGGTCACGTCCTCGTGGAGTTGATAGTTGTGGGACTTTGAATTGGTGGGGCCCGGCGTGCCGAAGTAATCTACGGGCGATTCCCCGGACCCGATTTCCCAATTGAAGAAGGGAATTGTGTTGGCCGGGCTGGAAGTGAAAGCGTTGTAAAAACGCACAGCGCTGATGGCCGTCTGGCTGATCAGGTTGGGCGTGAAGATGTGGGTGTAGTTGAGATTCACGTAACGAGTGCCACCGGGAGTGGTAGCGTTGAATCCCGGCCGGAACCAGAGGAAGTCAGATACCTGCGGCTCCAGCACGTAGGCGCCGTAGACGCGATCTAGTCCGCCGCGAAAGTATTGATCGATGCGGGCATCGAGTTGGTAGCCATTGACTCTTGGAGCCTGGGATTGAATGACGTTATCGTTAATAACCTGGGTGCAAGGTATGGGAACGGATGGGGCGATCCCTTCAGGATCGTTTATTACGCACACGCCTGGCGTGCTGGTCCCGTACATATCCTGCGCGGTAGTTGCCACGCTGACAAATTTGTTGACCGACGATTGGCCACCGGTGGCGTTGCCGAGCGGGAATGGCGCGAGCAGGTCTTTCACGGTCAAGCTGTTAGGAAAGTTTGCCGGAGCCCATGTGCCCGAGAAGTCATTGTCCATCACCTCATTCTCGCCATTTGCAACAGGAGTGGTTTGATGCTGAAGCAGGTAGGAGAAGAAGAAGAACGTCTTATCCTTCCAGATCGGGCCACCCACGCTGGCGCTGTACCAGCGGCGGGCATTGGAAACCTGGGGAACGGAACCGTATGCCACCGAATTCAGGTTCTTGTCGCTATACCGGTCGCCGATGGTACCGTGAAATTGGTTTGTGCCGCCCTTGGTGGTCATATTCACTTTGAACGATGAGGTACCGGTCGAGTCAGCGGAATATGTGTTGACTTCAATAGCAACCTCTTGAACCACATCTTCATCCGGCTCAAAAGTAATGTAGCGGTCAGGGGTGCCGGCGTAGCCGGTGTTGTCCTGGATGCTGACGCCGTCAAGCTGGTACGCGCTGCTGGAGTTGGGCCGTCCGTCGGCCTGGGCATTCATCGTACTGCCGTTGATCCCGACGATCCATAGCGAGCGGTCCTCGTCGATTCCCGTAATGCCCGGCGCAACCCGCACTGTCTCGAGCACGCTGCCATTCTGAAGCGGAAGGTTTTCGATCTGAGTCGCGTCAAGCGTCGTTTGGAGACGGGTTTCATCGGGATCCAGTGCCTGCGCTACGCCGGTTACAGTCAGGGTGGTGGAAGCACTCGTGGGCACCAGGGTGACATTCACGCTGGCAACCTGATCCTGGGTTACATGCGCGTTGATGATTCTCTTCGCAAAACCCGGAGCATCGACGATGACCTCATATTCACCAGGACCGATTCCGTTAAACCGGTAGTAGCCTGAGGTCTGCGTTGCGTCGGTACGATCGAGGTTGGTTTGCAGATCATGGAGAGTGATCGTAGCGTTTACAATCACCGCTCCGGTCTTGTCGGTGATGGTGCCTTCAACGCTGCTGTTGAACTGCGCGTAGCACTTGGTCAAGGGCGATGCCAGCAAGACCAATAATGCTAACGCCAGCAACCAGATTCGGTTCTTTGATGTAAGTAACATTTGCCTCCTCCTCCTGAACAACGAAGACATTCAGCTGTGACGCGTGATTGCGGTTTCGAGTCTGTGATCGTCTGTGGTTTCCCCGATTGGCCAGTCAACCGTTGCGTTGCCAATCCCCATTAAGCCGCATATAATCCGGAACACAGCGAGACTAGTCAGGTGTTTGAGAGCGAGTCTAGTTCGAAATCGGTTCTTCTTAGTTCTATCGCTACAAACGTTTGATTCTAATGGTCATATGGATTACGTTACAGAAACGTTCCATGAGGATTCGAGCACTCTTGGGGGTCTCACCCGACAGGAATGCCTCGCTCAAATCGATCGCTTGATGAGCAGCCCTTTGCTGCAGCGCTCCGAGAACCTCTGCAAGCTGGTCAAATACCTCGCAGATCACACGTTGAACGCGCCGACCCATCATCTTAAAGAGCACCAGATTGCCACCGAAGCCCTGGGCCGTTCATCGGAGTTCGATCCGCAGCTGGATGCCAGCGTACGGGTTCTTGCGGGACGTTTGCGCACCAGGCTTGCCGAATACTATCAATCGGCGGGAGTTCGCGATCCGATTGTCGTGGATGTACCCAAGGGAACTTACATGCTCTCGTTCGAGCGCAGGCCAGACGCTCTGGAGCCAGGCTTGCCGGCCGCAGCGCCTGTGACTGGCTCTCCAGAATCGCCGAGGTCAACATCTGACAATCAGGCCAGGGTGCTTTTGGCCTTGGCAATCCTGGCGATCGGGTTGCTGGTCACCGGGTTTGCGATCGATTTCATCCATCACAGGTCAGCAGCGTTGACGGCAAAGAAGGATGATGCCACTGATTTGCCGACCTCGTTTCAGATTCTCTGGAACCCGTTCTTCCACGGAGCGCAAGAGACCATCGTTGTCTTCAGCAATCCTCTTTTCGTCGGAAACCCGGAGACTGGCTTCCGCTACTTTGATCCATCCCGAGACTCTCGCGACAAAATCAACCAGCACTACACCGGAATCGGCGAACTGTTGGGAGTTGCGGAACTGGATGGCCTTTTCCAGAAGTCCGGAGGCAAATTCCGTATCAAGCCAGGCGCAATGTTCACGTTTGACGAAGCGCGTGACAATGATCTTATTTTCGTTGGATCTCCAACAGAAAACCTCTCACTGAGGCAGATTCCCACACCTCAGGAATTCGTATTCCGCCGCGTGCCTGCCGGAGAGAATCGCTGGAACGAGGTGATTGCCGACCTTCACCCGCGAGCCGGCCAATCCGGCATATATCCTCCCGCGTCGGAAATCGACCGGCAGGATACGGATTATGCACTCATTGCCTTGATGCGCGGGTTGGATCGTTCTCGCTGGACGCTGATTCTTGCGGGACGTTCGACGGTCAGCACCGAGGCCGCTGTAGATTATGTTTGCGACCCGAGATCGCTTCGTGAGCTTCTACAACATCTGAACATTTCGAAAGCGGCGGATCTAAAGCCGTTCGAAGCATTGCTGCGGATCAAATCGGCCAAAGATGTGCCGATCGAAACCCAACTGGTTGATTCCCGGCAGACCAATTATTAAGTGGCAATTGATAACAGCTGATGCACCTTGTCGAGGTGGCCGCCGGACGCCCAATGGAATATTGGCTGGCAATCCTTCCTCTTGGGCATGTAAATCCCCAGATCGCCATCGGCATTTATCAGCAGCCTGTCACTGAATCAATTTATTTTAAGTGAGATATGGTAGGCACGACTGGATTCGAACCAGCGACCTCTTCCGTGTCAAGGAAGCGCTCTAACC
>Ga0182016_10007603_pt1 | contig 11112 bp, 8 predicted proteins | sample 712S2MmetaG_FD_120491 | JGI IMG/M metagenome (GOLD analysis project Ga0182016, IMG submission 120491) | Permafrost microbial communities from Stordalen Mire, Sweden - 712S2M metaG | ecosystem: Environmental > Terrestrial > Soil > Wetlands > Permafrost | place: Sweden: Stordalen | collected...
ATCATGCCCGGTCAACGCGCGGCCCAAACGCCAGTCGAGGCATTCGTCAATGAGAATGCGCATAGCCGACGGTTTCGAGCATTTTCAACTGACCGGCTTCAATGACGGCGATGGCCTGCGAGCGGGTGACGGAAGGGAAGCCTTCCAAGAAATCATCAATGGATTCGCCGCCTTCAAGGGCATCAACCAGATTTTGCAAGGGGACACGCGTTCCGACAAACACGGGCGTGCCTCCCATGATTTCGGGATCGGAGTGAACGATGCCTTTCAAATCTTCGATTGTCATAACATGGTTACAATAACGCTGCCGGTGAAATTGTCACCTGCAAACATGGTTATCACCAAAGCGGTAAAATTCCATTGGGATTCTTTTCGCGGAGCCACTAATTTATGGCGTGGCTGAAATCTTTAATCGGTTCAAACTGGCGGCGATTGACCTCGATGGAACATTGTTGGGGCCCGATCATGCCATCAGCGACGCAAACGCACATGCTGTGAAACAGATGCAAGCGACCGGTGCCCAAGTGGTGTTGGCCTCGGGCAGGCATTTCAACTCCATGCGCAAATATGTGGCGGCGTTGCCCGGTGTGCAATGGGTGGTTTCCTGTCAGGGAGGCGAAGTCTCCGATGCAAACAGGACAACCGTTTTAAGCCGCCGATTTCTAGCGGCTGCGGCGGTGGAAAAGACTCTGGAAGCGGGCCAGGCCCTGGGTTTCTCGATGGTCGCTTACGCGGTCGAGGGTGTTTTCACGGATTCAGCTTCGGATTTCGAGATGGATTTTTATACCGATCTGGCGGGCCAACGGCCGGTGGTGCTCGACCGAGGCGATTTGCTCGCACGGGAAATTTTCAAGGTGATTTGGATGGGCGAGGCGGTGGATCTTTCGAGGGTTGTGCTGGCTGATGTGGTGTCGCCTCCGGTCCAAGCCGTGCGCACCAACGCGCGTTTTTTGGAATTCATGCCGACAGATGTTTCAAAAGGTTCTGCCTTGGCTACGCTGGCCTTGCGTCTTGGGATTCAACCGTCAACAGCAGTGGTGTTTGGTGACGGAGAAAATGACATTCCGATGTTCGAGTGGGCCGGAGTCTCGGTGGCGATGCCGCAGGGCTGGCCGTTGGCGCGTGCCAAGGCAAAACTGGTCGCGCCCGATGGCCCCGCGGAGACTGCCCTAGCACGCGGAGTGGATTTAGTGCTCTCGGCTGACGTGCAGTAACTGGCTATCGTGGCAAGCCGGAGCACACATCACGGCGTCAATAAACGAGTCGCCTGTGCGCGAGCCCTGCATGAGGGAAGCTGCTTTACCAGTTGTGCTGGCACCTGGGAGCGAACCAGGGCGACATCGCGAACTTAAAAGGCGAGGATGTGGACTGGAAACACCAGACCATCTGCTTTGTGCGTAAATAGACCGGTGTGCCGGTGCTGGTGCATTTGGGAGCGGAGGCATTAAACCTGTTCAAAGACCTGCAAGCGGAGGGAATGTTGTTTCCGTATCTGGCGAATGTGCGAGCGGGAGACCGGGCGACGGAATTTGGGCAACGGTGCCGGCAGTTGGGGATTTGCGGCGTGACCTTGCACAGCTACCGCTACGCGTGGGCGGAACGTGCAAAGACCTGCGGCTACCTGGCATGATGCTATTAAAATGGACACAATTGTGTGCCGAATATTATTCTTGTTTTTATGACAAACCCCGGCAACTTATATTCCATGAACTCATTCAGAATACTCTTCTGGACAATTTGCGTTATGGTTGCGCGCTTGATGACACAAGACACTTTAGCGAACGTGACGCTCAACACGTTAAGAACATTCAAATTTGATACTAACGGTTTCAATCTCCAAGGCGGATTGACATTAGGCAATGATGGTAATTTCTATGGCACAACCAGCAGTGGAGGAGCGGGCAGTAAAGGCACAATATTTCGCATAAGTCCTGACGGCTCATTCGCCAGTATATTTTCGTTTACAAATTATTCCACCACTGGCGCGACGCCCATGGGAGCCTTGTTGCAAGCTGCTGATGGTAACTTTTATGGCACAACTTTATCCGGCGGCACAAATAACTCAAGTGGCACCTTATTTAAGGTTACTCTAGGCGGATCATTTTCTTCTTTGGCTTCGTTGACCAATGCAACTTACGGAGGATTAACTCAGACACCTGACGGAAACATTTATGGTGTTACCGTCGGCGGCAGCGTATTCCAAAACTCTACTAACGGAAATCTGGCAACCATTGGATCGCTAGGTAACACAGCCTACGTTCATGCAGGCTTATTTCAAGGGAATGACGGCAATTTTTATGGGACCTCTCAAACTGGCGGCGATTACGGTCTAGGTATGATATTTCAAGTGACCACGAATGGTGTGGTCACCAAGTTGGCCTCGTTCAATGGAACCAATGGATCCTCGCCGGAAGCCGGATTAATACAAAGCAAAGACGGCTATTTTTATGGCACGACAGCTTATGGTGGCACAAACTCTAACGGCACAATATTCCGAATGTCCTTCCAAGGATTGACCGGCACAATCGCTTCTTTGGTTGCATTCAACCAAACCAATGGTGCAACGCCAATGGCCAAATTAATCCAAGCTGCTGACGGCAATTTCTACGGAACCACAGCAAATGGTGGTGCAAGCAATAATGGCACGATTTTTCAGCTCACTCCAAACGGTAAACTGACCACCTTATACTCATTTTCCGGTGGCACAAATGGCTTTCAGCCTTGGACCGAGCTGACTGAAAACGTGAATGGTGATTTATATGGCACGACTGGCGGGACAGGTGGTGCGGGAACCATTTTTGTTTTTAATCCAAATTGGCCCGTCATTCTGTCTCAACCTGTCGGCCACACAAATGTAAACGGCTCAACTGCCTCGTTTATTGTTTCTGCTTCTAGTCCATATGCCCTGAGTTATCAATGGCAGAGGAACGGAACCAATCTAAGCAATGCCGGTAATCTTTCCGGTGTCAATACCTCGAATCTGATAGTGAGCGCAGTTTCTGCGATGGATGCTGGGATCTACACGGTAATTGTCAGCAATTCGATCCACGCAATTACAAGTGCCGGCGCAGGACTCACCCTTGCGACCATTCCAGTCATCAATGTTCCCCCGGTCAGTCAGACTAACTTCTATGGCTGGACCAGCAGCTTTGTGGTTTCAGCAACCGGAATTCCTTTCCCGACTTTTCAATGGCAGAGGAACGGAACTAATCTAATGGATAACAGCTACGTTTCAGGCTCTACCAATGCAACGCTGGTGTTGCGAGCACTATCGTATGCAGACGCGGCAACTTATTCTGTCATTGTTAGCAACATTGTCGGCATCGTCACTAACACCGGGGCCATACTCGTGGTGACGAACGACCTGGTTCAGAACGGCAGCTTCGAATCCGGGGATACTTCCGGTTGGACTTTATCCGGCGACGCCTCAGGCAGTGGAGCTACTGCAAACCTTTTTTTTGTCCACTCAGGGCTATACTCGGCATGGCTTTCAAATTCCGGACACACATTGGGCCATCTTTCCCAAAGCATTCCGACCACTCCCGGTGCAGTCTATTTGCTTTCTTTCTGGCTTAATAAAGCCAACGCATTCACTCCCAACGAACTTCAGGTAGCATGGAATACCAATTCAACTACTACAAACATCATTTGTGACCTGTTAAATATTATTCCAACTGCCTGGACGAATCTGCAATTCATCGTCACAGCCACGGATACAATGACTACTCTTGATTTTGGATTTTTGGTGGGATTCAGTATCGACGATATCTTGGTTTTGCCTGTTATGCCGGCCAATTTACCTCCGCCGCAGTTGTCCAAACTCAATTATGCACCCAACAGTGGTGTCCAATTCCAAACAAGCGTTAATGCCGGCAACTCCTACCAGTTTCAAGTTTCTTCCAACCTACATGATTGGGTCACACTTGCCCATTTAGTTACCTTCAGTAATTCCATTAATTTCTTTGATCCTCAAGCCACGAACCAATCAGCACGATTCTATCGTGTCATTTCGCCTTGAATTTACACCTAGCGGAATAAAAGCACCTTTACCACTGGCTTATCAATCCCAGAATATCTCGCCTTTCAGGGCGAAACCTTGCCCGTGCCTGAACCGTCGGCTTTTGGATTGCTGGCCATCGGCGCAACCGTATTGCTAGTCTAAGGGTGCGATTACCGTTTGAGTCTTTATTTGTGCGCGTCGTTCCAACGCTCGTTGAAAAACATCCTCAATTATTTTGCTTGTCATTTCGACGTCTGCAGCAGAAATTTCAACCGGCCTGTTCGTCGCGCCATGAATCGGCGTTGCTCCTTCCGCCAAGACCTCCGCGTGATCCATATCAATTGCTTCGATGTGCAACTCGCGGTTTTGCGTTGCTGTAAAAACAAATTGTCCTTCGATTAATAAATCAGTCTTGACGAATTTTCCCAAATGCGCCGGTGTAATTTGCTTTCTGTAATTTGTCTTTCTTCCATCCGGCTTCGCCCCTCCGGGGTTCGGCTGCGCGTCACTGCTTTCCCAATGGGTAAGACCATCACGCTGCCTTTCTAAAGCAGCAGGCTTGCAGTGGGGGTTTTGTGAGTCCGATTTTACAAAACCATGACAACTCATTCTTGCTGTCTGGCACACTCCCGAGTAATGAATTCGACAGACAATATGCCTCCACCGCAAGATTATCATGCCTGACGGACTCTACATCGGGATTTTGATTCTGCTGCTGGTCTTTTTGGCTGCCATCCTTTTTGGGCGGCGGCTGGGGTGGAAGCGCAGCGACGACTTGAAATCGCGCTACACCCGGTCGCGCAACTTGTGCATTTTCTATGCTATTTTGATCCCGATGATGCTGGTGGCGGCATTTCAGCGGCATGACCAGGCCCTGTTCAAAAAATTCTTTTCTCCGGGCTGCTTCACGTTGGTGTTTGGAATTTTCTTTTTTCAATTCCTTCAAGCCCGGCGCGAAATGCGGGCGCAGCCAGGTTTTCCCGGAAAGACCGTGAATCGCTCGACGATACAGTTGTTTTGGCAGGCGGTTTTGATCTTGTTGCCGGTGATTGGGCTGGCTGGCTTTGGATTGTATTCATTGCGCCAAGACCGTCTGTTCGCGGAACAGGAAGCGCGCGAGTCTGGTCAAATCCTGGCCCAACAGCTTGCACAGGCTATCGGCACCGAAACCGCCCAACAATTGCGCGACTTTCGCGAAGCGAGTTTTGAACTCGAAGCCAACCGGTCAACCGATTTGGGGCTGTCAAGTTGGGAGGGCGGGGCTGCGTCCGAAAGCAACGCTTGGGTGCATATCAAAGTCTGGCAGCAAGCGAATCCGGAAATTGACCTTTTCAAGCTTCCACCCGTGGATTCGAGCAGTTATTTGGAGACGCAGCCGGAAATGATGCCGCCGCAACCGCCAGACTGGTTGGGCCAGTTGAATTCCGAACAGCAACGGCTTTGGCAGGCAGCTAAACAGGCGGAATTTCAATACGGTGATTTTTCAATCGTGCAGTCCGCCATCCAAAAATTCATTGCATCAAAGCCGCCCAAAGGGGCGCGAGCGAATGCGGAATATCTTCTACTGCTGGCGAAAATACACGGAATGGCCGCCAGTGACGCCGTGTTAACAATTGCTGATTTTTCCAGATCGCACTGGGGTGATTCCGCTGAACTTTCTGAAGCCGGATATCCCTTGGGACAATTGATTTGTTATCAAGCTTTGCACCGTTTGCCGGATGGCACGGGATTGCCGGAGAATTTCATCCGTAATCAAACAATCGGTTGGATGATTCAATATCGTGCCTCGGCATTTTCGCCAATGCTGATTGCTGAAACGAAACGGGTCGCGCGGGGAACTGCGCAGGAGCAATATGCGGCGACGTTGAAGGACTGGTGGAATGCCAATGAAGCCGCGAGAATGGTGTTTCAGGACTTTCGTGAACAGCATCCCCCAAACACTTGGCAGATCGGTCCGTTTTGGGTCAATTCCCGCATCGGAAAATATCTGCTCATTTTGGGAGACCGCTGGGTGGCTCCCACCAATTGGGTGGCGCCACCGGAACCGCGCTATCCTTACCTCATGCTGCCGCAGGTTGTGGTGGAAAAAGCCCTTCGCGCATCCGTGAAACAGTCTGAAATCTCGCTTCCGTCATACGCAAAGCTGGAATTTGATTTCGGCGGAAAGGCCGTCAGCTTGTCGAACGAGCCAACTGCTGAAACTGGCAGCAGTCCTCTGCCGCTGCTCGACCAGGCGGACGGCATCATAAAAGACCTTCCGCTAAACCAGCACTCATATCCTTTTCGCATCCGGATTTCCCTGACCAGCCCGGAAATTCTATACGCACGCCAAGCCCAGCGGAGCCGATGGTTTGGCGCGCTCATCGTGGCCTCGGCAGTTGCGGCGGTAATGGGGTTGCTCGCGGCGTGGCGTTCGTTCCGACGCGAGCAGCGGCTCAACGAGATGAAAACCAACTTTGTATCCAGTGTGTCGCACGAACTGCGTGCGCCCATCGCGTCGGTGCGGCTGATGGCGGAAAATCTGGAGGGCGATAAAATCCCGGAGCCAGAAAGACAGAAAGAATATTTCCGCTTCATCGGTCAGGAATGCCGCCGCCTCTCGTCCCTGATTGAAAACGTGCTGGATTTTTCGCGCATTGAACAGGGTCGCAAGCAATATGAATTTGAACCCACCGATCTCGTGGCGCTAACCCAAACCACCGTCCAGTTGATGGAACCCTACGCTGCGGAGAAGGGTGTGCTGCTGGAATTGAATCCAGCACCGGACCGATCCCCGGCAACCAAGTTTGAACTGGAGGTGGACGGGCGCGCCATCCAGCAGGCGCTGGTGAACCTGATTGATAACGCGATCAAGCATTCCGCCAAAGGCCAAACGGTGACGCTGAATATCGGGCACGACGATCAATCCGGTTTCAACCTGTCGGTTTGCGACCACGGCCCCGGCATTCCCACGGCAGAGCGGGAGAAGATTTTTGAGCGGTTTTACCGGCTCGGTTCTGAATTGCGTCGTGAAACACAAGGCATCGGCATCGGTTTAAGCATCGTGAAACACATTGTCGCCGCGCATGGCGGTCGCGTGATGGTGGAAAGTGAATTTGGTCAGGGCAGCCGGTTTACGATTATCCTGCCGGCCAGAAAGTAATCATGGAACGCATTTTGATCATTGAAGATGAAACGCCCATGCGCACGGCGCTGGTGGATCTGCTTGCAGCGGAAGGCTACCGAACGCTGACGGCGGTGGATGGAGAAAGCGGCCTCAAGAGCGCTTTGTCTGAAAAGCCCGACCTGATTTTGTTGGACGTAATGATGCCCAAGCTCGATGGCTTTGCGGTTTGCGCCGAACTGCGCCGACTGACCAATAACGTCCCGGTGGTGATGCTCACCGCCAAGGGACAGATTGAAGATCGCGTCAACGGACTGGACGTGGGCGCGGATGATTATGTCGTCAAACCTTTCAGCAGCGAGGAGCTGCTCGCCCGGGTGCGCGCCCTGTTACGGCGGATGGAACGGAAAGCCAAGACCCTGACGAAACTGAAGCTGGGGGAAATCGAAATCGATCTGGCCCGGCAAACCGCCGTGCGGGGTCGGAAGCCTGTTCATCTGACCGCCAAAGAATTCGCGATGTTGCGCCTGCTGGCCGACGCGGAAGGCGAACCGGTTTCCCGCGAGCGTTTTCTCGATGTGGTCTGGGGCTACGGAGCGTTTCCGACGACACGCACAGTGGACAACCACATCGCCAGCCTGCGCGCCAAAATCGAAGCCAACCCCGATTCGCCGTGCTGGCTTAAGACGGTGCATGGGGTGGGCTACCGGTTGGAGCGGTGAAATTGATTTTGCAAAACCATGACAATTGGCGCGGACAAATGTGGCAGCATGAATTTATGAAAACGAAATTGTGTCTTTTGGTTTTTATATTGGCCGCGATGCTATCGCACGCGCAGACCAACAACCTGACATCGCTCTTGCAACAGGGTTTGCTGGAGGAACAGGCCAATCGCAATCTTGATGCCGCCATTTCAAATTACCAATCGCTCGCGTCACAATTCGACAAAGACCGGCAGCTTGCGGCCACGGCGATTTTCCGTTTGGGCGAATGTTACCGGATGCAGGGCAAGACGAATGAAGCCGCGCTGGAATACCAGCGCATCCTCCGCGATTTTGCCGACCAACAAACGCTCGCCACTTTGAGCCGGCAGGATTTGGTGGGAATGGGTGCCGTTATTCAGCCGAGTCCTCAAGCAGAATCGCAAACAACAGTTACGAAAGCTCCGCCAAATTTAATTACGTCAAATTTCGACGAAAACCAGGAAATCCAGCGCATCCAGACGATGATTCAAAACAGTCCGGATTTGATCAATGCACCGGACGGCAGCAGACATACGCCATTGGAAAACTCGGCCATCAACGGTCAGCTTAAAGTCGCGGCGTTTTTGCTGGATCACGGCGCGGATGTGAATGCCCGTGGTGGGTCAGCCTTGTTTGCCGCGACAGGATCGGGCAATCGCACAATGGTGGAATTTCTCCTCGCCCACGGCGCGGACGTGAATGCCATAAATAATAGTGCCAAGCGAACTCCGTTGGAGGATGCGGTGCAATATGGCTTCGAAGCTGTCACGGAAGTTTTGCTGGCAAACAAAGCCGAGGTGAATGCGCAGGATTCGCAAGGCAGCACACCGTTGTTTATAGCGGCACAACTTGGCAAGACGAACATTGTCCAAATGCTTTTGACGGCAGGTGCCGATGTGAATTTGGAAAACAATGAAGGCCGCACGCCTTTAAGTGTTGCTGTGGAAAATGGTTCGCTCGAAGCGGTCAAATTGTTGCTGGCTGCCAAAGCCGACCCGAATGGCGGCACAAATGATGCGCCACTGATGTGCGCAATCTATAAGCATGATATAACATCCGCCGGATTGCTGCTTCAGGCGGGGGCAAACCCCAATTTGAAAGGCAACGCCCTGGATTTGAAGCATAACGGATACAATGAAGCCACGCCCCTCTGGATGGCCGTTTCCATGAATCAGCTTCCCATGGTCCAACTGCTTCTGAAATTCAAAGCCGACCCCAATGATTCACAAATAGACAATAAGCCTGTCATTTTCAGCGCGGTCTCCAACACCAACATTCTGGAAGCGTTGCTGAACGCCGGCGCAGAAGTGGATGCGCGTGATTCGACCACGAAAACTGGTGATAACAGGATTTTGAATTGGACGCCATTGCTGCTTTCCGTGGAGACCGGTCTTCCCGTAACAACGGTGGAGATTTTGTTGAAACACGGCGCGAATCCAAATGCGCGAGATGGCGCTTTCGGCAGTACGCCGCTTCATTGGATGGCGGGCTGGGGTTTTCAACAAATGCCGAACCGAAAGGTTTTGGAGCTGTTGCTCGACTACAAAGCTGATCCCAACGTGCGAAACGACGCCGGCCAAACGCCGCTGTATGAACTCAAACAATGGGCAGCGGGAAATAATTTGTTGCCGGAACAAAAAACCTACCTCGTTCAACTCGCTGATTTGCTGCGCCAGCACGGCGCGCTTGACGTTCTGCCAGATTGGGACCGCATCACCGTCAGCCGGCCTTCGGTCCATTACTCGGCGGCGATGTTTTACCAGGGCACAAACAATTGGAACCACTTCACTTTGTTCGACCTGCTCGGTGTCCAATATGATTTGCTTACAGCTTCGCCCACTGGTGCGAAACGCGTCCGGGCAGTGCCTTATTGTTACCCAGCCAATGATAATTCGTTTTTTCCCGGTGGCAGTAGCTATTCAGTCGATAATAATCGGTTGTCGTTTCCCGATTTCACACGAATTGTCATTCATCGCCCGTCTGCCACGGGCACCAATTGGAACGAGTTGAAAATCAATCTGGCTCGCGCGCTCAATTCCGGCGATTGCTCCGGCGACGTGCCGCTGCGATACGGCGACGTGGTGGAAATTCACGAAGCCGACCACGTCATCAACGAAAAATGGCCGGGGTTGTCCACGAACGAACTTTTCACCTTGAAAAGCTGCCTAACGCGGCACTTGCAAATCACCGTCAACGGACAGACGACAAACATCATCGTCGCGCCGCAGGTTTGGGAGTTGATACCCGGAAGCAGTCAATACCCATTGTCATCGTTTGGGGCAAAAATGCCGCCAGCGGTAGGCTTGCTCACTGCCGAGCCGTTTATGTTGTGGCCTGTTTTGGAGAATTCCAAATTGTTGCTCGCTTCATCGGACCTTTCGCGCGTAGTCGTGAGACGGCGCGACACCGCAACAGGAAAAATGCACGAATGGACGGTGGATTGCTCCGATCCCGGTCAGCCGCCCAATTTCTGGCTTCACGATGGCGATGTGATTGAAGTGCCGGAGAAACCATAATTTGTCGGCATAAGCGGTCGGCAAATTGGCGCTTTGACTGTCCGGCTTTCCTGCGGGCACTCGGAAACCGGCCATTCAAATCGCCTCGAAATGAAACCTATACGGCAGCGCAGTCAGCGTCGTTTCAAAAAGACCATCGCGCTGCCTTTCTAACGCAGCAGACTTGCAGTGTGGTTTTTGAATCACCAGCAGGCATAACACACCGCTGAAAATAAATGCTCCGCCGACGCCCATTTATGGTTATGAAAAATTGCCAGCGAAATTGCCAGCAAACCAATCCATTTGGGCTATTGACGCAATACGGCGGCTATCGTATTTTTCCAGCAAATTCGGGGTATAGCACACAATAAACCAAGTCTAGCTTGGCGATTCCGACCCTCGCCTTTTGAATCTATCAGCTAATTTGTGCATAATACTTTAAGTCCAGTTGCAACAAGAATTGTGACGGGGTCTGTTCGCAAATCCTCTGGCAAATTCACTGTCAGCAAAACTGTCAGCAAAAGAGTATTGAAAGAGTTGTGCCGGAGTGATTGGAGAGTTTCAGTCGGGTTATGAAAAGCATTGACCGGCCACAAAAAAACTGTAAATTAGCCAGTGTTAGCAGGGTAATTTGTGTATCTTGCGTTCCGTGCGGATTCCGACGCTGTCGGACACCTGTTCTAATTCCTGTCGGACAGCATTCCAATCCTGTCGGACAGTAATTGGAGCGAAGCGACGCGCTGGATGAGTGATAAAGAGGTGTCCGACAGG
>Ga0182016_10007606_pt1 | contig 11107 bp, 10 predicted proteins | sample 712S2MmetaG_FD_120491 | JGI IMG/M metagenome (GOLD analysis project Ga0182016, IMG submission 120491) | Permafrost microbial communities from Stordalen Mire, Sweden - 712S2M metaG | ecosystem: Environmental > Terrestrial > Soil > Wetlands > Permafrost | place: Sweden: Stordalen | collected...
CTTGTGCCGGGCTGTTGTTGTTGCTCTCCAAGCGGGCGATCAAGTACCCGTCTCTCTATGAGGCCCCCAAAGACGACCAGCCGCCGCCTTGGCCGATCCGCGCGCTTATGGTGCTCACCTGCACAGGCGTCAGCTTCTTCCATGGCTCCAATGACGGGCAAAAGGGCATGGGACTAATCATGCTCATTCTCATCGGCACGGTCCCCACCGCTTACGCCCTCAACCACGCCGTCACGGCCAACGATATTCAGGAGTTCATCGCCGCCTCCGAGCAGGCCGGTCACATCCTGGACCGGCACGTCGACAAGAGCGCGATTCTCGGCCCCGACGCCCGTGAAGAGGTCACCGATTACATTCGCACCAAGCAGCTTCAGCCGGACACGATTCTCGCGCTGCGGGAATTGGTCGAGGATCTGAACCACGAAGTCGCTCTTTACAAGGTATTCAAGTCGGTTCCGGCGCAGGACCAGACCAACGTCCGCAACGATATGTATGTGGCTGGCGAGGCCATTCGCCTGATGCAAAAGAGTGGCAACCCTGCCTTCACACCCACTGAGAACGCCGCCCTCACAAACTACAAAAGCAAGGTTGACAAGGCCACCAAGTTCATTCCCGACTGGGTCAAAGTCGCTGTCGCCTTGGCGCTCGGCCTGGGAACGATGATCGGCTGGAAGCGCGTTGTGGTCACGGTGGGAGAAAAGATCGGCAAGGACCACCTGACCTATGCGCAGGGCGCCAGCGCAAGCCTGGTGACCATGGGTACGATCTTCGCGGCTAACATCTTCGGCCAGCCGGTTTCAACAACGCACATTTTGAGTTCCGGCGTGGCTGGAACCATGGTGGCAAACGGCAGCGGCCTCCACTTCCGTACCGTGCGAAACATTCTGGCAGGGTGGTTCTTTACTTTGCCGGCGGCTGCATTGCTCTCAGGCGTGCTTTACTGCCTCTTCCGCGCCATCTCCTGAGCGGCCGATTCGCCGCGGCGAGCCACGACAGTCCTGAACCGCGGGCTGTGTGCGCAAAAGATGTTCCGAGCCTGGACGTTTCCAGAGAGCCAACCGCGTCTCTTAACCTGAAATTCATATCTATTTCATCTGCCTCGTCTATTCATTGCTAAGTCCTGGTTTTGCTTCCCCATGCGCAGCTGGGCCTGAGACCCATTCCAAGCACTGGAGCCTCGCAATGTCCGATTTGGCTACAACCATCGAAGGCCGTCCCCCTGCTGCGGCGTTACTTGACAAAAAGATGAAGAAATCCCATGCCATGATCAGCGGAGGCGTCGTTGTCGCCGCGCTGGTGATCGGGCTTGGCTTCATCGGCTTCCACATCTTCCAGGACTTCAACGGCGTGACCATCGGCAGCATCTGGCCCTATGCGCTGTTGATTGTTGCGCTGCTGATTGCTCTCGGCTTTGAGTTCGTCAACGGCTTCCACGACACGGCCAACGCGGTGGCCACGGTCATCTATACCCACTCGCTGGAACCGAACATTGCCGTGGTCTGGTCGGGGATGTGGAATCTGTTTGGCGTGCTCACCTCCTCCGGCTTGGTGGCCTTCACCGTCATTACGCTGTTGCCCGTCGAGCTCATCCTGCAGGTCAGCTCCGGCGCCGGCTTCGCCATGGTCTTCGCGCTGCTCATCGCTGCCATCCTATGGAATCTGAGCACCTGGTGGTTCGGCCTGCCCGCCTCCAGTTCCCACACCATGATCGGTTCCATCATCGGCGTGGGGCTTGCCAACCAACTGATGGCCGGACACAACGGCACCTCCGGCATCGATGTCGAACAGGTCACCAAAGTCTTCAAGGTTCTGCTCATCTCGCCGCTGGTTGGCTTCACAGCCGCCGCCCTTTTGTTCCTGCTCTCCAAAGCGACGATCAAGTACCCCGCCCTTTATGAAGCGCCCAAGGACAACACCCCACCACCGTGGCCCATCCGCGCCCTGCTGGTGCTCACCTGCACCGGCGTCAGCTTCTTCCATGGCTCCAACGACGGCCAGAAGGGCATGGGCCTCATCATGCTCATCCTCATTGGCACCGTGCCCACGGCTTATGCCCTCAACCACGCCGTGACTGGCCACGACATTCAGGACTTCATCGCCGCCTCCGAGCAGGCCGGCCACATCCTCGACCGGCACGTCGATAAGACTGGCGTTCTGGGCGCCGACGCCCGCGCCGAAGTCACCGATTACATCCGCACCAAGCAGTTGCAGCCGGACACAGTTCTGGCGCTGCGTGAACTTGTCGAGGACCTGAATCATGAAGTAGCCCTCTACAAGGAGTTCAAGCAGGTCCCGTCGAAGGATCAGGCGAACGTTCGCAACGATATGTACGTGGCCAGCGAAGCCATCCGCCTCATGCAAAAAAGCCACAACCCAGCCTTCTCCAAAGACGAAAACGCCGCCCTTACGAATTACAAGGGCAAAGTGGACAAGGCCACCAAGTTCATCCCCACATGGGTCAAGGTAGCCGTAGCCCTGGCGCTGGGCATGGGCACCATGGTCGGCTGGAAGCGCATCGTCGTCACCGTCGGCGAAAAGATCGGCAAGGAGCACCTTACCTACGCGCAGGGCGCTACGGCCGAACTGGTCGCCATGTTCACCATCTTCGCCGCCGATTACGGAGGTATGCCAGTCAGCACCACCCACGTTCTAAGTTCAGGCGTGGCTGGCACTATGGCCGCCAACCACAGCGGCCTGCAGTGGTCTACCATTCGCAACATTGCGGCAGCCTGGGTCTTCACGCTCCCAGCCGCGGCCGTGCTCTCGGGTTCGCTGTTCTGGCTCTTCCGCCAGGTCGCCAGCTAACATCAATCTGAGATCGGATTGCCGGCTGGAACGAAACTCTCCGGCCGGCGTCCAATCCTCACAAACGATGAACCTGCCGCCCCCTTCACCCCAACCCGCCAAAGCCGCGATCGCCCTGGGCCTGATTCTGGCCTGTTATATCTGCGCGCGTATTCTCGAGGTCACTCCCAATCCAGTTCCCCGCACGGCCATCGTTGCCCTCGATGTGCTCTCCGCGATGGCCTTCGCCCTCTACGATGGAAGCCGCCACTACCGTCTGCGCGGCATTCTGGTCTTTGCCGCCATCTGCGCCCTGGTGGGCAACATCTCTGAGAACCTGAGCGTGGCCACCGGCTTTCCCTTTGGCCGCTACTATTTTGTCGAGCTGATGGGGCCCAAGCTCTTCCACGTGCCTGTGCTGCTTGGCCTGGCCTATATCGGCATGGCTTACGTTTCATGGACTCTGGCCCGGCTGATTGTGAGCAACCGCTCCGCGCAGGCGGCCGACACGCAGGTGATCGCGCTGCCGCTGGTAGCCAGCTTCATCATGGTGGCGTGGGACCTTGCGCAGGACCCTGTCTGGGCGACGGTGCTGCACGGGTGGGTCTGGATGGATGGCGGCGCCTGGTTTGGTGTGCCCATTTCCAACTACCTGGGCTGGTACGGAACCGTATTCACGATCTATCTGCTTTTCGCTCTCTATCTGCGCCGCCTGCCGGTGGATGCGAGGCGGGCAGACAGGGGCCGCTGGTGGCCGGCGGTTCTCTTCTACACAATCTGCGCCGCCGGGAACGTGGCGCAGATTATCCCACGGCCCGTTCCAGCAATCGTTCAGGATCCCACCGGCAAGCTGTGGCATGTTGCTGACATCACCCGTGCATCCGCCCTGGTTTCGATCTTCGTGATGGGAGGATTTGCCATTCTTGCCCTTGTCGGGCTCCAGAAACTGGAAAAGGACATTGCGGGTTAGCAGCGGGCGCGGTATCCCCCCAGGGTAAACGCATTTGGATTTCGAGTCGCCGGTAGAAGCAGTTTTGAAAGGGCACGGCTTGAGCCGTGCCGAAACATGGCGCGAAAAACGGAACGGCTTTAGCCGCTGGGGGATGTTTTTTGGACGAAAACCCATCCCTCAGGGCCTAAAGGCCAGGGAAAATCGTCAGGAACGCAATTGGCACGGCTGAAGTCCAGCCCTTTCAAGACAGAATCATCCCGCAATCTGAAATGCGTTTGCCCAGGCAATGGGGTTGCCCAGACAGACTTACCATAAACATATTAATATGGTATTATGCTTTTATGCGAACGACCGTGGACATTCCGGACTCCGTCTACCGGGAAATGAAGATCTGCGCAGCCAGCGAAGGAACGACCATCAAGGAGATTGTTCTGGAGGGCGTCGCAGCAAGATTGCGCGCCGGGCGGCCGCCCGCGGAGCAGGTGATCCAGCCAAGGTTTCCCGTGATTCGCTCCAAGAATCCAGGCTCCTTGAAACTGGGCGAGGAAGGTGTCTACGAGTACATTCCTTTTCCCTGATGTGAATGTCTGGCTGGCGCTGGCGCATGAGATACACCCTCAGCACCGCGCTGCCATAGCGTGGGGAGAATCGCTGGACGGCGACGCGGTACTTTTCTTTTGCCGTTTCACGCAACTCGGACTGCTCCGTCTTCTGACCAACCAAAGCGCAATGGGTGTGGATGTTCTGACCCAGGCGGCAGCTTGGGAGGTCTATGACGCGTTCCTGAAGACCGCCAAGGCGCGCTTGATGGACGAGCCGCGCGGAATCGATCCTCTATTCCGCCGGCACACGAGCCGGAACGAGGTCTCGACAAAACAATGGGCGGATGGCTATCTCTCCGCGTTTGCAGTCGCTGGCGGGATTCGGCTAGTCACCTTTGACCGGGCGCTGGCTGGAAGGGTGGCCGGAGCAGTGCTGCTCAGGTAGCCTTGCCAGACGGATGATTCTCGGAACTTCAAGAACGCAAGGGCTCCGCGGTCACCGTTGCAGCTCCAAATATCCCAGCCACTCACCCATCCCCGCGCCGGTCTTTGCCGAGGTCTCGAAAATCCGGATGCCCGGCCTAATCTCGTTGATGTTCCTGAGCGCCAGCTCCCGGTCGAATCCGCAAGGCTCGGCGATGTCCATCTTGGTGATCACCGCAGCATCGGCCGAGTTGAAAAGCGTGGGATACTTGAGCGGCTTGTCTTCGCCCTCAGTCACGCTCAACAGGGCCACGCGAATCTTCTCGCCCAGATCGTAGCTCGACGGGCAAACCAGGTTGCCCACATTCTCGATAAACAGAAAATCCAGACCGCTCAGCTCCACTCCCTCCCAATCAAGAAGATGCTTCGAGATCATCTCCGCGTCCAGGTGGCAGATTCCATGGGTATTGATCTGGCGCACCGGCGCACCGCTGGCCGCCAGCCGCCGCGCGTCGTTGTCCGTCTCCAGGTCGCCGACCAGCGCCGCCACACGAGACCCGCGCGCCCGCAGTTCCTTCAGTGTCCGCTCAAGAAACGCCGTCTTCCCGGTCCCAGGGCTTGAAACCAGATTCAGCACCAGCACACCGGCAGCCGCATACCGGTCCCGAAGGCCCGCCGCCAGCTCATCGTTCTTCTTCAGAATTCCCCGCCGCAGCTCCACAATCCTGGTCGTCATTTCTGCTCCTCGCCGTCCTCAATCTCGATCGAATCGATCTCCAGCTCTCGCCCCTGGCGCAGGTCGCTGCACGGCTCGCCGCATTTGGGACACCGGAAGCTCTGCACGCCATCCAACTCCACATCTTCACCGCACGGCACACAGTGCATCCTCACCGGCAGCACGTTGACCACCAGCTTTGACCCCTCCATCGCCGTCCCTTCCGCCGCAATCCCCCAGCAGAACTCAAGCGACTCCACTACGACCGACGCCAGCGCCCCTACCCGCAGCCGCACTTCCAGCACCCGCGCGCCTGGGTAAGCCGCCAACGACTCGGTCACTGTGTCCACAATGCTCGAAACGATCGAAAGTTCATGCATAAAAGGTCGATTCTACGCCCCAGCCGCACCGGTCCGCCCGATCCGCCGCCCCCAGCACCTCAATATGTAAGATGAATCATAAGGATCTTCCCTATGCCCACAACCCCAGCAGCTTCCCGTCTTGCCCTCAGCCATCTCGCCCCCGCCGCGGTACAGTCTGAAATCCGCGCCATGACAACCGAGTGCGACCGCATTGGCGGCATCAACCTGGCCCAGGGCGTCTGCGATACACCCGTCCCAGCGCCTGTACAGGAAGCCGCCATCCGGGCCATCCACGACGGCCACAACATCTATACCCGGCTCGATGGCATCGCACGCCTGCGCAACGCGATCGCCGCCAAGCAGCAGCGCGACTACGGCCTCAGCTACGATCCTGAAACCGAGGTGCTCGTCTCTTCGGGCGCCACAGGCGGGCTGCACGCAGCCGCCATGGCCCTGCTCAATCCCGGCGACGAGGTCATCCTCTTCGAGCCTTTCTACGGATACCACATCTCCACACTGCGTTCGCTGCGCGTCAACCCTGTCCTCGTTTCGCTCACCGAGCCGGATTACACCCTCGACATCGATGCCCTCAAAACCGCCGTCACGAAGAATACCCGCGCCATCCTCCTGAACACTCCCGCCAACCCCAGCGGCAAGGTCTTCACACGCGAAGAAATCGAATCTATCGCAGCCATTGTCATCGAGCACGACCTCTTTCTCATTACCGACGAGATTTATGAATACTTCGTCTACGATGGCGCTCGCCACATTTGCCCCGCGACCTTGCATGGAATGAGAGAGCGGACGATAGTTCTTTCCGGCTTCAGTAAGACCTTTTCGGTAACCGGCTGGCGTTTGGGCTATGCAACCGCCGATGCGAAATGGATTGCAGCGATGTCTTACTTTCACGATCTGACTTATGTCTGCGCGCCCTCGGCGTTTCAGCATGGGGCCGCCGCCGGTCTTGAGCAGCTTCCACCGTCCTTTTACACCGAGTTAGCCAGAGACCACCAGTCGAAGCGCGCGCGAATCTTATCCGCACTTACCGCCGCGGGCCTAACTCCCAACAAACCCGCTGGCGCATATTATGTGTTAGCCGACGTTACAGGCCTGCCGGGCAAAACAGCGCCCGAAAAGGCCCGCCAGTTGCTGGCCGCCACCGGCGTAGCCGCAGTTGCCGGTACAGCATTCTTCCGGCCGGGCCATGGCGAAGCGCTGCTGCGGTTCTGCTTTGCAAAGAAAGACCGCGACCTCGACGACGCCTGCGCTCGCCTCGGCACACTCCAGGTTTTGCGATAGCCCGATAACATGCGCACCGGTGCTGCTCATGTGTATGAGGTAATAAACATAATGCTGTTTATTAAGTAATAAACATGAACTGGTTACCTTTAAGCCTTGTGGAGAGTGTCTTGCATTCTCTGGAAATTATTCATAAATTCCTTGACATGCTGGGCGGATTTATGGCACATTGAGTTCGCTTCCCCCTTGCCGGTTTTTCGGCCGGCAAACAAGCATGGCGGATTTCACGTTATCCGCTTCCGGCAAGCTCGCAACCTGCCTCACCGCGCGGAATTCAGATAGCGCGGAACGACTGGGGCGGGAGCTATGACGGAACCATCGACAAGAGACGGTCTCGCTCGGGCAGCCGGGTTTATCGGCATTGAGAAGCCGTGCCTGCCTTTACGGCGGATGCGGCTTTGCTCGTTCCATATCGCTCGAAATCGGCTCCCTTCGGCAAATCGGCGCCGAAATAGCAGTTCCTGAAAAACGAAAAGTCCCGCGAGGGAAACCCGAGTTTGGAGGAAACGATGAGTAACACACCGCAAGTCGCTTTAAGCTCCGCATTCGCTGCGGCGCTCAACACGGACGGACGGCTGGAAGTATTTGGAGTCGGCACAAACTTTGCCCTCTTTCACATCTGGCAAACGGTGGCGCATGGCGCGCCTTGGTCTGCCTGGAGTTCTCTGGGCGGAGTCATCACCAGCATTCCCGCCGTCGCAGTCAACACCGATGGACGCCTCGAAGCGTTCGCGCGCGGAACCGACGGCGCCCTGTGGCATATCTGGCAAACGGCGCCTCACGCCGGACCCTGGTCTGCCTGGAGTTCTCTGGGCGGAAGCATCACCAGCGATCCCGCCGTCGCAGTGAACACTGACGGACGCCTTGAAGTGTTCGCGCGTGGCACCGACAATGCCCTCTGGCACATCTGGCAAAATGCGCCGCACTCTGGTCCTTGGTCTGCCTGGAGTTCTCTGGGAGGAGTCATTACCAGCGCTCCCGATCCCACCGTGAACACCGATGGCAGGATTGAAGTGTTTGCCCGCGGTTCTGACAACGCCTTGTGGCACATCTGGCAAGATGCGCCGCACTCCGGTCCCTGGTCTGCCTGGAGTTCTCTGGGAGGAGTCATATCAAGCACCCCGTCGGCCGCTGTCAACACTGACGGACGCCTTGAAGTGTTTGCCCGCGGCACCGACGACGCCCTCTGGCACATCTGGGAGGATGCGCCACATGCCGGCCCATGGTCCGCATGGAGTTCTCTCGGAGGAGTCATCACCAGCGAGCCCGCCGCCGCTGTAAACTCGGATGGCCGAATTGAAGTGTTTGCCCGCGGCGCCGACGATGCTCTGTGGCACATCTGGCAAAATGCGCCTCATTCCGGGCCGTGGTCGGCGTGGAGTTCTCTGGGCGGAGTCATCACCAGCGATCCGGTCCCCGCGCTCAACTCGGATGGGCGGATTGAGGTGTTTGCCCGCGGCACCGACAATTCACTGTGCCACATCTGGCAGACTGCGCCGCATTCCGGGCCATGGTCGGCATGGGGCGGGCTCGGCGGGATTCTGATCACTCCCGTCGTCTACCTTGGCCTGAACGAACAGCATCAGCAGCAAACCGAATGGTGCTGGTCGGCGACCTCGGTGAGCATCACGCTCTACTACAGCCCCTCGTCGCCGTGGACCCAGTGTTCGCTGGTGAACAACAAGTTTGGCCAGACGACTTGCTGCATCAATGGCAGCAGCAGCGTGTGCAACCAGCCGGGCTACCCGGACCAGGCGCTTACGACCACTGGCCATCTCGCTTCAACGGCCATGGGCAAGCCGACGCTGCAAACGCTGGTCAACCAGCTCGAATCCAGCCACCCCGTTTCGATCAACATCCAGTGGAATGGCGGCGGCGGCCACAACCCGGCTACCGATGGATACGACAACAGGAACTCCGCTGCGCCGACCATCGATCTCCAGGATCCCTGGTATGGACCGTCAACCCAGGACTTCAACTCATTCCCCGCCAGCTATAACGGCGGCGCCTCGTGGTACGAGTCCTACTTTACGAAGTAGGACGAAGGAGAAGACATGCCGCTACATTTTGCAGCAGAGCCACCAAATGGAAGCTCGCTCATCCACAAAGGACTGGACAAGGTCGCGACGCGAACCAGCCCTCTCTCAGGGCGCGGGGTCGATTTCGCCGCGCTCCAGCTTTCTCCGCCTCATGCCGTTTACGATCTGCGCGCCGACGCCGTGGCTGGGGGTGGAGGCCTTGCTTCCGCCACGGCTACCGGCTTCCGCTACCTCGTCCAGAGCGGCGGGGCCAGCATTGCCGCCGGCGAGGTGCTCACGGATGCCACCGGCGCCGCAACGCTGCTGGCCAACATCAACTACGGGCCCTACGTTGAAGCCACCGCAAAGGCATTGACGCAGGTTGCCCAGCTCCCGGCGGTCGGCGCGGGCTCGTTCGAGGTGCGGTTGCTGCGCTTCTCGGCGATTGCAATGATTGCACTCTGGCTCAAGGCCGACTCCGGTGCGGCGGACATCCTCTATCCGCTCGCGCCAGCGCCAGAGCCACTTCAGGCGGAAAGCCCGTGCTCGACAGCCGATTTCATCAAGGCCATCCTGCCGCTGGCGCAAAAGCGGGCTGAGAAACGTGGGCCGTCGGTCCCCTAACCCACTGCATCACAACCAGCGCCGCCCCGTGAGGAGTGCGGTCGCCCGCTAAGTGGGTTTCCCAGGCTTCAACATTTGAGGCCTGGGAAACCGAACCCCCTCAATCAGAAGCGAGTGAGCCGGTCCGAACCGGTTCCCTAGCATCCTCGCGGCATTAAAATGGGCTCTTAATCCTTCTCACTCAAAAGAAAGGAACCAACTCATGCCTGAACAGCAATACATGTCCTATCTCACCGGAGTGGCCGGCCTGGCTGTCTTTTGGATTGTCTTGCTCATCGCCACCAAGAAGCATCCCTGGGCGCTGGTCATCGGAGAGGACGGGCGCCCAAGCACCAGCAAGTTTCAGATGATGGTCTGGACGGCGGCTATGGTGTTTTCATTCCTCGCCATCTACCAGATTCGGTTCAGCAGCGGCTTTGGCCAGGACTTGCCGGCTACTCCTACCAACCTGCTTATCGCCATGGGCATCAGCGTGGCGACGGCGGTATCCGCAAAGTCCATCGCTGTCGGCTCACAGACGCGAAGCGATGCTGCCAACGCGGCTGCCGCGGCGGCTGGGGTGCCCGTGGCGGATGACCCGGTGTGTCAAAGCGGCATATTTGCCGACGATGAGGGCAAGCCGGATTTGGGCAAGGTGCAAGTGGTTTTGTGGACCGTGATTGCTGTTGGAGTCTTCCTGTCGAACGTCTTCGCACTTATTCATTCGCACTGCGCGCCTCACATCGATCCTCAGACCAAGGTTGCCACTTTCCCCCTTGGCTTGCCGGACATCAGCCAAACACTGATGATTTTGATGGGCTTAGGGAACGGATCGTACATCGGCAAGAAGATCGCGGAGAGCTGAGGCTTTCGCCGGGCTGCACGATCCAGATCCTTTCAAACTTGGCGCAGCCGGCCACCGCTTCAGGCAGGACAGGATAGCCTCGTGGATTCGCGGGGCGGGCGTTCCAGTGAGAACGATGTATGTAACTTATGGATATTGCGATCGTTAGATATTGCTTGGCGATTTTGCGGGAAGAGGCAAAGAATTGTATGCAAGGTCTTGAAAATAAATAAGGGGGGTCGGGGTCCCCGGCAGTTCCCGATCTTTGGCGGTTCCGGTACATGCGGACGCGCTGTCGGCCCTTTCGAGCGATTCCAACTAGGGCCTGTTCCCACTACTGGCGCGGTGGCGCCGGGAGTGTGAACAGGCCCCGGTTAGAAGCTGGAACCTAACGATTCAGAGCAAAAATCGCTCCGGATCATCCGCCTTGCGGCATTTAGCTCCGAGTCTCTGGCCCGGCAATCCGCGAACCGCACGCAAAGCCCTACACGAAGCCCAGGTTGTTCGTGGTGAAGTTGCCGATGGAGGGCAGCACTGTGGGCAGGTCGGCTAGGGGGACGCCGAA
>Ga0182016_10007613_pt1 | contig 11100 bp, 11 predicted proteins | sample 712S2MmetaG_FD_120491 | JGI IMG/M metagenome (GOLD analysis project Ga0182016, IMG submission 120491) | Permafrost microbial communities from Stordalen Mire, Sweden - 712S2M metaG | ecosystem: Environmental > Terrestrial > Soil > Wetlands > Permafrost | place: Sweden: Stordalen | collected...
GCGAACTTGTTCCACTTTGTCGGCGGCGCTCGCTTCGTGCATGGCGGGGCGATGCCGCAAGAGATCGTGGTCCCAGTCGTCACAGTCAGGCATATTCGGGGCAAGTCTGCCCTGGAGACGAAAGTAAAGCCGGTGACTGTCCAAGTGCTTGGGAGCAACCACCGGATCACAACCGCCTTTTGCCGCTTTCAGTTGATCCAGATGGAGACAGTCAGCGACAGAGTGAAGCCGGTGACTCTCAAGGTTGCTGTGTATGAGGGTGAGGATCCCGTGACAGACATCCAGACTCTGAAGTTCGACAGCGGTTCGGGCAACCTGGATGAACGGAAGAAGTGGGTCAATCTAGTCTTGAAGGAACGGCAGTACAACAAGCAAACACATTACCGCCTCGTCCTACGTGACGTCGAAAGTGGCATTGAGCAGCAAAGTGTTCAAGTAATCATTGATAGGGCATTCACAAATGACTTCTGAATCCAACACTCTAGATACCGGGCTTGATGAGCTCTTGAATGCGAATTTCCCCGGCAAAGTCGTTCGCAAAGACTTGACCAAATTGGTCAAGGAGGGCGCGAATGTGCCGGTTTATGTCCTGGAGTACTTGCTGGGGAGTTATTGCGCCTCGAACGATGAGATTGTTATCCAAGAAGGTCTGCGCACCGTCAAGAGAATTCTGAGCGAGAACTATGTTCGGCCCGATGAAGCCGAGAAGGTAAAGTCCACCGTTCGGGAGCGAGGCAGTTTAAAGCTCATCGACAAAGTGACGGTGACGCTCAATGAGAAGCGTGATGTTTACGAAGCATTACTCAGCAATCTGGGTGTGGGTCGGATTGAAGTCCCGAGTGCCATCGTCAAGAAGTTTGAGAAGCTTCTCGTGGGCGGGATTTGGTGCATCATCACCCTGGAATATTTCTTCGAAGAGGATCAGAAGGGGACCCCCTTCCTGCTGCGGGATTTGAAGCCTATTCAGATGCCGAATATGGACTTGGAGGAGTTGTTTCAAGCGCGACGAGCGTTCACTGAAAAGCAGTGGATCGACGTTCTGCTCCGTTCGACGGGCATGGAGCCGACGAACTTTCAGGATCGGGTCAAGTGGCATCTACTCGCCCGCATGGTTCCGCTGGTCGAGAACAATTTTAACCTCACGGAGCTTGGCCCTCGGGGCACAGGCAAGAGCCATATCTACAAGGAGATCAGCCCGAATAGCATCTTGATTTCTGGAGGGCAAACAACTGTCGCCAACTTGTTCTACAACATGGCAAGGAGGCAAGTTGGTTTGGTAGGTCTGTGGGACGTCGTTGCCTTTGATGAGGTTGCCGGCATTTCTTTCAAGGACAAGGATGGCGTCCAAATCATGAAAGACTACATGGCTTCGGGCTCTTTCGCCCGCGGCCGAGATGCGATCAATGCTTACGCCTCGATGGTGTTCGTCGGCAACATTAACCAGCCTGTCGATACGTTAGTCAAGACGAGCCATCTGTTCGCCCCGTTTCCAGAGGCGATGGTCGATGCAGCTTTCTTCGACCGTTTCCACGCTTACATTCCGGGATGGGAAATCCCAAAGATGCGTCCCGAGTTCTTCACGAACCAATACGGACTGATCGTGGATTACCTTGCCGAGTGGCTACGGGAGATGCGTAAGCGAAACTTCGGTGATGCGATCAATCGGTATTTCAAACTGGGCCGCGATTTGAACCAGCGGGACACGATTGCCGTCAAGCACACAGTCTCTGGCCTGCTGAAGCTGCTCTATCCGAATGAGGAGTACGACAAGGACGCCGTTAGGCGGTGTCTGGAATATGCTCTTGAAGCCCGCCGCCGCGTGAAAGAGCAGTTGAAAAAGATCGGAGGCATGGAGTTCTTTGATGTTCACTTTTCTTACATCGACCTCGAAACGATGGAAGAGAGATTCATCAGCGTGCCGGAGCAGGGTGGTGGCTCGTTAATACCGGACGGGACGCTGAGCCCGGGAGTGATGCACACGGTGGCAGTCGGGTCAGGCGGCCATCTCGGTCTCTATCGCATAGAAACGCAAGTGACCTCCGGAAGCGGAATGATCAAGACCTCTGGTCTCGGTTCTAACTCTGCGGCTAAGGAGGCGATTAAGGTAGGCTTCGACTACTTTAGAGCCAACGCCAATCGAGTTAGTGCCTCCATGAAGCCTGGCGATCATGACTATCACCTACATGCTGTCGAATTACACAACACTGGACCAACAGGTGCAATGACCTTGGTGGCGTTTGTGGCCCTTTGCTCTGGACTCTTTGGAAAGCCGATCCAACAGCAGATGGTGATCTTGGGCAGTATGAGCTTAGGCGGAAACATCGTGCCGGTTGAAAACTTGGCCGAGGCGCTGCAGGTCGCCTTCGACGCGGGTGCGAAGAGATTGCTGTTGCCGATGGCTAGTGTGAGAGATATCCCGACCATCCCAGGAGAGTTATTTGCAAAGTTCCAGACTGGCTTTTATGCCGATCCCGTAGACGCGGTCTTCAAGGCGTTGGGCGTGCAGTAAGTCCTTGGAGCCTTCGGTGTAGAGGGTCGCTTCGGCGACTCGGCGATCAACGCGTGCATTCCAAATCAACCTCAGAGGATAACGCTCGGTGACCTTTCCAAAGGGATCTATCGGGGCTGTCTTGGGCTCTCATTGCAGTCCTTCCACCGCCTTTTTAGCTCCCTGCACATCAAGATTGGCGGATGCGAAGCTTGCATTGAGCAAATCCTCCGGCAGCAAGCCGTCCCATTTCTCTCGAATCTTGTTCTCCACCTTAGAGGCGAGTTCTACAGGGGCAATTGTGGCTGATTTGCAGGACATCGACAACGCGTCACGCACACTGGATTTGGTGGTGTCCCTTATGTTGATCGAAATGCCCTCATTCATACATTGAAAGCCTTTCGCTTGCAGCATCAGAACCAACGTGTCATTGACGCAGTCCCCCCGCCAGAGCAATATCTGAACCCCATTCCCAGTTTGGAGGATCCATTTATGGTCAAGATCTAGGCGACCGTAGTTGTCTCTCGCTTCACGAAGCATTTCTTGTCCGGCAGAATCAAGGAAGGGAATCGGCTCTTTTGACCGAAGCACATTACGCATTTCTTCACGTACGTGATCGTGGAGGGCAGCTCCATTCCCGTCGAAGTTACCTATCGCGTTGCGGCCCAGCGACACCTCCAGCTCGATCATCTTCCAATGCGGTTCAGTGGCAAGCTGCGGCGACGATGCGACACCCCCAAGCTGCTTTCAGGCCACTCTCAGATGGGAACCGCGGCGCACTTCCGCCCCTGGGACATGTTCATCACGCATCGCAGCCGCTTTGATCGCGTCAGCATTCGGTCGCGTCTCCTGAACGGACGACTCCAAGGACCTCGAAACCTCGTCTGGGAGTAACGAGAGCACCGTCTCCCAGACGACCCCGTCAATACGCGCATCAATCCTGCAGTAGGACTTCGGCACTGCGGCCTCGTCGGTAATGCGCACGGAATCCTGGCTGTTCTTCTGCGCGCGCAACGTGAACTGGCAGCCTTCGATCTTCTTGAGGTCCCGGCTGAGCAGGTAGTAGAGCACCATGTTCTTGGTTCGCTCCACCTTGCCGGCTGCGGCCCGGGCCCTGTCGGCAAGCCGCACGGACTCGCTCCGGCAATACTGTTCTCGCGCTTCCATAATGCGTACAAAGCGGCCGATCCGGTCGACCTTCTCCCCGTGCGCCTCGCAGAATTGATGGAACCGAGCAACCAGGTCTTCCGCGGCCTGACCTTCTGATTCAACCTGACCTTCGATCTCTTCGAGCAGTCCGTCGATTTCCACGTCGATTTCAAACAGCGAGCTTGCTTCCGCAATCGATGCCATCTGTATTTCTCCTTCTCTGACTTTCTGAGTTCCTCGCCGGCACTATGCCGCCATACTCTCTTTCACCCAGACAGAGCGGGCGGCTCTATAGGCGAGAGCATCGACGCGGGTCTGAACGGGATGTCCGCTGTGTCCCCTGATCCAGCGCCACCGAATGTTCAGCCGCTCGTTCAGCTGAATCAACTCCGACCAAAGCTCCTGGTACTGTAAGTCCAGCCCGCGACTGTTGCGCCATCCCTGCCTCTGCCAGCGGAAGACACGGAAGCGCATTCCATGAATCAGCAATTCAGAGTCCGAGCGCAACTCAACCAGCGACCCTTCCGGAATCGGCCGCAAGGCCTCGACTGCGGCCATAAGTTCCATCTCCGAGATCGTTGTCCACGGACTTGCTCCCGATATCTCCCAGCTCTTGCTTCCCCGAATCAGCACCGCGGCCCATCCACCCGGCCCAGGGTTTCGGATTGCTGACCCATCCGTAAAGATGTGAATTGTCTTTTTCATATTGAATCTCCGCCGTGGCGCACGAGAGCAGTCTGCCTGTCACACATCGTGAAGCCCGGCGGCGCTCGCCATTTCAGGTTGTCGCATCTATGCCGCGTGCATGGGAATGACGCTGCCGAATGGCGCCTGCCGGCGCTCAGTGGACGCCCAAAGCACTGGATATACAGGCTCTCGCTCTGGGAACGTCCCGCATAGATCGGTGAGAAAGATCAGAGTCTGAGGCTGAATCCCGTGCTCATCCAGCCAGTCGAAGCAAGGAGCGAAATCTGTCCCTCCGCCACCTACTGGATTGAGATGAACGGGCTCTCCAGCGAAGTACGTCTCCGCCTTCTGGACTTCAGTGTCGAAGTACAGGACATGCACCCGCTCAGGCCGCTGGCCTTCGAGGATTGAACGGACCTCGGCTTCGAAGAGACGCAGTTGCCGTGCACAGACCGAACCTGAGCAATCGACAGCAATCGCGATCTCCCCAACGCCCTCTCGTACAACTCCAGGCAGATACAGCCCGGCCCAGATATGGCGCCGATTCGGCCGCATCCAGCTCGAATCGGCCGGGATGGTGTCCGACCAGAGCCTGCGCAGCAATTCGCGCCAATCGACCGCTGCCTCTGCCGCGCCTTCGAGAGTTCGAGCAAGGCCGGCTGGAGACTTGCCGGCCTGCTTTGAGAGAGTGACTGCCTGGTTGAGGGCGACACTCCAGTCCCGTGCCTGCTCCTCAACGCTCGGCGTCTCTTCGTCCGGAAGTGGCGCATCGAGAACCTGACCGATTCCGCCTTCCGTGGCCGGGGCAGATGGCGAGTCCGGTGCGTTCTGCTCTTCAGGTGTGCCTTCCGAACCAGCACCTGAGTCTTCGTTTGCCGGGTCCTGGCTGCCGGATTCTGGCTGTGCTTCGGACTCGCGCAGGTTGTAAATCTGTTCCGCGCTCATCCCACGGAAGCGATGATCGACGAGAACACCTTCCGGCAGGCTGAGACCCGCATCAAGCAGCAGCGGGTTGATGGCATAGTCGCACGCCTCATTCCATCGCCTTAGATCGCGCCCGGAACGCCGGAGATGGTGCTGGAGCGCTGGGTGCATGACCTCGTGGGCCAGCACCCCAGCCAGAGTTGCTGTGTTGAGCGTATCGACGAATTCGGGGTTAAAGTAAAGCGACACGCCATCGGTCGCCATGGTTGGAATCGACCGGCTCTCGTGCCCTTTCAAGCGAAACAAGAGTGACCCGAAAAATGGGTGATCAAGCAATAAAGTTGTCCTCGACTTCTGGATGCGAACGGCCGCTGGTGTCTCGTTTCTCATGCAGCCGCGGGCGCCTCCATGTACGCAGACATATGGGCCAGGATGTTCTCAACCGATGGAGTCGCCTCTTCTTCCGGCAAACTGGCTTCGCGACCGCGCAAAACGTTATCGATCTCCGCAACAATCTCTGCGGCATCGGTCGCTGCAGCCACACGCAGCAGATCATGCTTCTTGAGGTCCTGGGCCGTGAAGCCGCACAGCCTCTGGCGGGCCTGTTCGGCAAAGCGGTTCAGCTCCGCATCGCCATTGACGTTAAGGCGAGGCAGCAACTCGACCAGATCGAAGACGTTCGTGACCATCGTGGCATGGAAGCGCGACTCCGGCTCGTTCAGTCGATCCACCATGTGTGAGACCACTTCCCGGAGCCGCTTCCAAAGGTCCTCGGTCCCACGTGTCAGGGACTGCCGGACATTGGTGTCGATCTCGCGGGCAACGCGCGCCTGCTCCTCGGCCGACATCTGGACGCGGAAGTCGCTTCCGGACGGGATTGGCAGGATCTCCAGCTTGACCCCAAATTTCTTGCGCAGCTTGTCGGCAGCTGGGTAATCTTCCTCGCGAAAGAGTCCATTCAACTCAGGACGTACCTGCTCGATGTACTGTGGATAGACCTGAAGGAAGCTCTCAACACCCTGCTCAAAGCTGGCCTCGAACCCGCGTATCCGGGTCGTCAGATCGAAGTAGAGGTTAGAAGGCAGCAGGCGGAATCCCTCATCGGACCACGGCAACGTGATCTTGTAGAAGTACTGCCGCACCTGCCCCGCCAGCGTGCGCAACTCGTCGAGCTTGTCTGCGCCGCGCAACAGTTGCTTGTTGTACCGGCCAGCGCCCTGATGCGCTCCATGCTGGTCAGCCACGTCGCGGCTGATCTTGCGGTCGTGTTTGACGGCCGTCCAGATGCTGATGTGGACGGCAGCGAGCATTGCGCGTTCGGTAATCATCGAACTACCTCCCTGTGTTCCACTCCGAAGCGAATGAAATCCGGAGTATGGGTAATGGCGGCATCCCGTGCCGCCGCGTCGCGCATCGCCATGACGCGCATCTCCGTTGGCATTCGGTCGAGATATTTGAGTCCCCTGGCCACGGAGTTGTCGGTCATGGCCCGCCCCAGCGCAGTGGCGATTGCAATTTGAGCCGAGGTCTCTGCCGGAAGCGGTGCTGTCTCGGGGTTGAGCAGGATCTCGTCGATCGACGGCAACTGGCGGAAGAGCCTCAAGAAAGCAAGCAGTTCCGCAGCGGCGGCAGGTCCTACCGTTCCATCCAGCAACTGAGCCTCGAACTCGCCCGCACCCGAGAGAAAGGTGGTTTTCTGCCGATGAGCGATGCCACGCAGAACATTGGAGGCCATCTCCCAGGAGCGGGGAGTGGGCCAGGCATTGGCGTCCGAGGTTGTATCGGCCGCGTGCAGCAGGTCCGGCTTGAAGCGCAGAAATGCGATGATCTCAGGCCGAACACCGGCGCCCACGGCCCACTTGCACCAATCGTTCAGGTCGGCTTCAAGGTCGAGATGAACGAAGCGATTCCGCAATGGCCGCGGCATCGAGAAATGCACACCCCGCTCGGAGGCGGGATTGCCAGCGGCGATGACCACCCAGCCGTCTGGCAATACATACTCTCCGAGTTTTCGGTCGAGCACCAGTTGATAGCAGCCGGCCTGTGTCATCTGTGGCGCAGAGGTCAGCTCATCGAGAAACAGAATGCCTTTGCCTGTGGTGGGCAGGAACTTGGGCGGAACCCACTCGGTCTGATCCGATGCAATGCGCGGCAGGCCGCGAAGATCGACCGGATCGAGTTGCACGGCGCGCACGTCGAGGAACTGGATTCCGAGATCGCGCGCCACTTGGGCGACGATCTGCGATTTGCCCACGCCGCACGCGCCCCAGATATGCAGTGGCACACGTTCGCCGATCAGCGCATGAAGCGCCTCGTAAAGCTTTGATGGTTTCATTTGGATTTACCTCAGGCGGAATACTGGTTCAGTTGTGAAGAAAGGCTGGTCGGCCTCTATTCGGGAATGCATTGGATTCCGGTGCTGGCCGTTTTGGGGCGGAACAGTTGCGGCAATATAAACTGATTCCTAGATGAATTCATCAAGGGATCAGCAAAATGAGGCGCTTCAGGCCGCGCTGCGGGTGGCCCGTGAGAACGAGAACCGGTGGATGGAAATCTCCGCCGAGTTCTCCGCTGATGCTGAGCGGATGGAGCAATGGACCAGCACCGCGAGACTCAGGCGGCTTGAAGTCGAGCGGATCGAGGCGCTTTTGGCTGGTGCAGCCGAGCCTTGTGGCTTGGCGCCACCGGTGTACAGCGAGACGGTTGAAGCGAAAAACAGAATGGGAGAGACGGCATGAACGAAGCGGAAATGAAAGCTGAGTTGGAGCGTTTGCGGGCAGAGAACGCAAAGCTCAAGAGCAAGGATTCATCCGGGTTGAGCCTCAAGGTCAGCGAGAAGGGCGCGGTATCCCTTTACGGAATGGGACGTTTCCCCGTCACCCTCTACAAGGAGCAGTGGCTCCGCGTACTTGCCAGCGCTTCTGAGATCGAGGCGTTCATCCGCGAAAACGACAGCAAACTCAAGACCAAGGAGTAGTGATGTCTACAACATCCTTCTGAGCCGCACCCCGAGTGGTAAGGCGATTTTGCGTTAACTTAAGTGCCAAGATCACTCTATAATCGTTGATCAACGTGAAATTAAGAATCCATAAGCGAGCTCCCGAAGTGAGTTGCTACTCCAAACTCGTGCAGGAGCAGAGTGACTCAGAGCGCACTGTGCTGGGTTTCCTTCCTCGAAGTGTCTATAGCGAAGCAGCAGCAGGGGGCAAACTTTATGTAGCAACCGTTGAGGTTGCGGGGAAGGAATATTACGCTGCACATCTCCTCTATGGCGGGAAATTTCCAAGTCTTCGGGTCTTTCAACTCTACACTCTGCCCAAATTCCGAGGTCAAGGCATAGGGCGAAAGCTCGTCGAGTCCCTTGCAAAAGAAGCGGAATCGCAATATTACCTGACAATCAGCGCGCGAGTGGCTTCTGACCTTCCCGCGAACGAATTTTGGGATCGAATGGGCTTCAGAACGATCCGAACTGAAAGAGGCGGCCTTACGACCGGCCGTGAGATCAACCTTCGGAAGCGTGAACTCCGCAGCCCAACCCTTTTCAGTGTCCCTGAGATTGCGACTGTAACTGCCAGCCCGACACATTCCGGGATCGAGCAGCCCATATTCGCATTGGACGTGAACGTATTTCTTGATGTAATCAAGGACCGCCCTCGCGGTGAATACGCAAAGCGATTACTGACAGCCTCCATGAGCGGAATACTTCGCTTGTTCGTTGCCCGTGAATTTGTTGCCGAACTGTCGCGAGCTGCTCGATCGCAAGGGCCCGACCCCGTCGTTCAGATGGCAATGGCCCTGCCCCAATTCACAGCTGTCCCCGACCTCTTCCTCACCAACCTCAAGCAAGGATTGGCAACTCTCATTTTTCCCAATCGTGCGACGACGGGGCAACTGCGGGACCGCGATCACTCAGACCTCGTCCACCTGGCGACGATGATCTATCATTCCGCTTCAGGATTTGTCACGAGTGACGAGTCAATCTTAAGGAAACGAGCAGAATTGCGGACCCAATACAGCATCGAAGTGCTCGGTCCCGCGGAACTCGCCGAAATCTACATCCCACGGCAATGGACCCCAACGCAGGTCAGCGCAGAGTCATCCGATGGAGATTCCATCGAGATATCCGAGATCGACGAATCCCGAAAATCCGAAATCGAGTCGTTTCTCAGATCGTGCTCCATACCCGCCGATCAAGTTGCCGACGCAATCGCGCCTGGACAGTCCGCGTGCCCTCGCCATCGAGTCGCTGTCTCGTTCTCTGGCGAAGTTGTGGGCTTCGCTGCTTGGGACGCGACGCGCGGCCTTCGATCCTCGACAAAGGCTTGGCTAGGTGTAGACCCACTCAGTCCCGCCGGGGAACTTGCCTGTGACGTGCTCCTCGATACTATGTTCCGCGATGTGTGCATACTCCGCCCAGCCCGCGTAGTCATTCATGGCGAGCAAATGAATCGAGAAGCACTGGAATATGCGAAGGGACGAGGCTTCCGACAAAGCCTACCGCCGAACACGCCAGCTGTTCACGAAAAGTTCTGCATCGGGAAAATAATCTCCCCACGGTCCTGGGACGAGGCGCGAGGGGCCGTGTCAGACTCCCTCGAGCTTACCCTACCCGTTGTGCCGCCGATATACTCCGGGCCCGACACAGAGGTCATCATTGGTCGGAAGGGGAAGCCAGAATTGATAATTTCGCTCCAGCAGTTCGAGTCCCACTTCGGCCCGATAATTCTCCTGCTCCCAGACCGTCCAACAGTCGTCGTGCCGATTCAGCGTTCCTACGCGGATCGGCTTCTCGACACTGCATTTCAACACTCTCTCTTCCCGGCCCCTGAAGCGTCTGTGCTGGGTGAGAAGTTGTATCTCAGCAGCCCCAGGACCTTGTCGGTCCTGAGGCCAGGAGCGGTTGTCTTATTTTACGAATCGATTGGAACGGATGATGGAAGAGGCGCTATCATCGCCGCTGCGCAGATCACCCGCTCAGGCGTTAGCGAGACGACTGAACTTGACCCTGGAACGACTCGACGCGGGGTGCTGAGTCCGGAAGAGGTGAAAGGCGTTAGTACAAACAACAGAACTGGGCTCACCTTTTTTAATCAATTGTTCCGATTTGAATCTCCGGTGGGCCTATCACGGCTGCGAGCGCTCGGCTGCGCAGATGGTGCCAACTTTGTCACGGCCCGCCAAATCGACGACGCGGTGGCAGCGATCATCATAGAAGAGGGGAAAACAAGTGTCCGATTGTCCTGACATTCTGATCTCATTGGCACCGGCGTTCACAAAGGCGATCCTGGATGGGACCAAGACCGTCGAACTTCGTCGTCGGAAGGTTCACGCGAAAGTTGGCACCCGGATCTGGCTATATTCAAAGGTTCCGACTGCTCGAGTAGAGGGTACCGCACGGATTGAGCGACTTCAGGAAGGGGACCTCAAGGGGCTTTGGGCCGAATTCTCAAACGAAGTTGGGATTTCCAAGACGGAATTTGAAGCTTACTTTAGGGGCTGCAACAAGGGATATGCTATCGTGCTCACCGGAGCCTGCGCCGTCACCCCGGCTCCAGACCTGAAGGCAATGAGGCAGAAGCTCGGAGGATTCCACCCACCGCAATTCTTCAAACGCCTCGAACCAGAAGAGGTGAAATTACTCGTAAGAGGATGCAAGATGCGATCCATTGACTTGCAGCTCTCCGACGACCGGCAGGAGAGATTACCCTAGCCGAACTGCGCGTCGGTTTGCGATAACAGTCAACATGGAGTGACCGGCGCCGATGCGCTGTTCGTGGGTTAAGCTGTGAGTTCAGAAGGACGCACAGTTCAGAGCCACAAGCGGAAAGGAACCGGTCATGAGGGAAAAGGTA
>Ga0182016_10007614_pt1 | contig 11099 bp, 7 predicted proteins | sample 712S2MmetaG_FD_120491 | JGI IMG/M metagenome (GOLD analysis project Ga0182016, IMG submission 120491) | Permafrost microbial communities from Stordalen Mire, Sweden - 712S2M metaG | ecosystem: Environmental > Terrestrial > Soil > Wetlands > Permafrost | place: Sweden: Stordalen | collected...
GAGCCGTTTCTGGTGCACAACGTGGATGTATTGAGCACGATTGATCTGGGCGCTTTGGTGCGGGCGCACAAGGAGAGTGGAGCGCTGGCGACGCTGGGGGTGCAGGAGCGGGATACGTCGCGGTATCTGCTGTTTGATGGGGAGGGGCGGCTGGCGGGGCGGCAAAAGGGGAAGGACGGAGAGCCCGAGTGGCTGGGATCGAATTGGAATGGGACCGCGTTAGCGTTCTGTGGGATTCACGTGATTTCGCCGCGGATCTTTGCGGTGATGAAGCAGGAGGGGGCGTTTTCGATTATCGATGCCTACATTGATCTTGCGATGAATGGCGAGCGGGTGAAGTCGTACAGGGCCGATGGGGCGCGGTGGCGGGACCTTGGGCGGCCGGACAGCGTGGCGAAGGCCGCTGAGGAGATGGCTGCGGGGATTTACGGGGATTAGCGCGGCGGCGGGATGCGGACGATGTTGGCGCGGCAGGAGCGGATGGGGCCACAGGCGATGGGGTGGAGGGTTTTGTCGAGGCAGACTTCGACAGCGGTGAGGTAGTTGTTGCCGCAACTGAGGACGAGGCTGGCGCGGGGAATCGAAGGGTTGCTGGCGGTAAAGCCGGAGAGGATTTCGTCGGGCGTCATGGATGTTTGATGGTCGAGATTGCTGAGCGCGGGTGGGACTGCGACCGAATGAAAGGCTGCGCGGGCGGCGGAAAAGAATGTGTCAGCGTTGAGGCCGGAGCAGGTGCCGTGGGTGCGCCACTCGTGCTGGAGCAGGCCGGCGTCGGGATAGATGTCGGCGAAGGATGAGGGGCTGGATGGGCCCGGGGCGTCGGCGCAGTTTTCTGGATAGCCGCCATTGTTGTTTTGAGGCCAAAGGCCGTGGAGAACGAAGGTGGAGTGGTTGGCGCACTCGGCGGCGTCAGGATGGCCGTGGCAAAACTCGGGCGACCATGAAAGGTTGAGCAGGTAGTAGTCGAAGCTGCCGGAGGCGCTTGCGAGCTGGGCCTTGAGCTGGGGATCGAGTCCGGCTGGGGCCGCGGAGCGGTGGGCCGAGTCTGCTGAGGGCTGGGCGGGGCCGGTCGACTTGCAGGCGGAGACGGAGATGGTGACGGTTAGAGATAGGATGAGAGCGAAATTGAGTGTGCGGCGGAGGGGAAGGTCGCGCAGGTTCATGGGCGCAGGATAGCAGGCGTGGCGGCGCGGGTGGACCTTCAGATCAATCGATGGAGTGGGCTTTGGGGACCAGGATTGGCGCAGTCTAGCTGACTAACCGCAACCCCGGCGCCGAATACCGCGCGATGTCGGAGTCGCTGGTGACGAGGTCGAGAGTTTCTGCGATTGCCTGAGCAATCAGGATGCGGCCGAAGGGGTCCTGGTGGATGGGTGGGAGGTCGTTCAAGGCGGCGACGTGTTCGGGGCGCAAAGGTACAGGGGTTGCAAGCAACTGTTCCAAGGCTTGCTGCCACCAAAGACGCGGGTCGCCGACATCGAGCTTGCCCTTCATGCTTTTTATCGTGACTTCCCAAAACGTGACCACGCTGAGCAGATTAGGACCTTCGCCAGCGGCTTTGCGGGCGGCGCTGCTGAGCGCCTCGGGACGGTCAAGGGCCCAGAGCGCGGTGTGCGTGTCGAGCAAGTAGCCGCGGGCTGGAACGTCTTCAGTCAAACTTACTCACCCAACAGTTCTTCGTCGGTCATGGGATCATCCCAGCCTGGCAGGAAGCGGATGCGGCCCCTCATTCCACCCAGCCTCGGCTTTTTTGCGGCCGGGGGCGCGGGTCCGAGCTGGGCGACAGGGCGACCATGGCGGGTGATGACGATCTGCTCGCCACTCTCGACCATTCGGATCAGCTCAGGAAGGCGGTTCTTCGCTTCTGCTGTGCTCACTTGCATAGGCGAATTATAGCTATAAATTATGGCTATATCAAGATCGTCGTCAGGGGACGCGAACGAGCCGGCTTCATTGACTGAGTTGGCGCGTTTTCCAGATTTCCAAATTTGCGCAGATTCTGCACAGGTGGCCCTCGTCCTAAACTCTTCGGATATGGCAACGATTCCCAATCTGATGAATGACGCCGGGCTGCCGGCGAATCTGGACGCCGAAAGGACGATTCTGGGCGCGATTCTGCTGGACAATGCGGCGCACTCTGAGGCCGCGGAGAAGCTGGAGGCGGACGACTTTTCGCTGGACTCGCATCGCCGCATCTTCCTGCGGATGACGGAGTTAATGGACCACGAGCGGGCGGTGGACATTGTGACGCTGGCCAACGAGCTGGCGAACAACAAGGAAGTGGAATCGGTGGGCGGGGTGGCCTACCTGGCGTCGCTGACGGAGGGTTTGCCGCGACGGCCGGTGATTGAGGAGTACATCCGGATCGTCAAGGATAAGAGCCTGTTGCGGAAGCTGATGGGCATCTGCTCGATGGCGATTGCGCGGGCGGCGGACCAGAGCGAGTCGGCACTCGAGGTGTTGGGTGCGGCCGAGTCGCAGCTGATGGAAGTGACTGAGAAGGGGCTCACACACGGGTTCCAGTCGCTGGATGAGATTGTGCGGCACTCGTTTGGGACGATCGACAACCTCTACAAGCACAGCCGGGAGATTACGGGGCTGGCGACGGGGTTCAAGCAACTCGACATTATGACCAGCGGCCTGCAAAAGGGCGAACTTATCATCATTGCGGCACGGCCTTCGATGGGGAAGACGGCGCTCGCTATCAACATTGCTGAGAATGCGGCGATTTACAGCAAGGCGGCTGTGGCGGTGTTCAGCCTGGAAATGAGCAAGGAGTCGCTGCTGCGACGCATGCTGGCCTCGCAGGCCTGGGTGGACCAAAGGAAACTGCAAACGGGCTTTCTGGGCAAGGAAGATCAGGACAAGCTGCGCAATGCGCTGGAGCAGCTGGTGGAGTCGCGGATGTTCATTGACGATTCGGCGGGCATTTCGCTGGCGGAGATGCGGGCCAAGGCGCGGCGATTGAAGCAAAACAATAGAGGTCTGGATCTTATTGTGGTGGACTACTTGCAGTTGATGTCGGCGACGCTGCCGTCGGCGGGCGGCAAGCGGTACGAGAACCGGACGCAGGAAGTGTCGGCGATTTCGCGCGGGCTGAAGGCGTTGGCCAAGGAACTGGATGTGCCAGTCGTGGCGCTGTCGCAGCTCTCGCGTGCGAGCGAGCGGCGCGGCGACGACAAGCGGCCCATGTTGAGCGATCTGCGCGAGTCGGGATCGATTGAGCAGGATGCCGACGTGGTCGCATTTATTCATCGCGAGGCGTATTACAACCGGGACGAGGCCCAGTCAGAGGACGAAAAGGCGAAGTCGGAGATCATTCTGGCGAAGCAGCGCAACGGCCCGACAGGGACGGTGCATTTGAACTTTATTTCGCGGTTTACGCGGTTCGATAATCCGGCGGGGGAATAGGGTCTGAGGTATAGAGATCAGGCCAAAGCGATCACATGGGGTGTTGCGGGTCAGCTTCGGGGCGGCTGCGGTGACCGCTGAGAGTCTTGGCGGGAGTCGAGCGCGCTATTCGACGCGCAGAGCCTTGACGGGGTTGATCGAGGCGGCGCGGCGAGCGGGGATAATACCCGCAATTGCGGCGGCGAGAGCCAGCACGCCCACGGCACCAGCCATCACGGTTGGGTTGACGCTGGTGATGTCGAACAGCTGCGATTTAACGAAACGCACGCAGAAGATTGCGATAGGAACGCCGATGGCCAGGCCGATGAGCGCCTGCAGCATGGCTCCGCGCATGACCATGCCGATAACGCTTATGCGTTGCGCGCCGAGCGCCATGCGGATACCGATCTCCTGGGTGCGGCGAACGACGGTGAATGCAGTGACGCCATAGAGGCCAATGGCGGCGAGCAAGAGCGCAAGCATTCCGAACATCGACGTCAACCGCGCAATGAGCCGCTCTTCGATAAAGCGATCGTCAATCTGCTGCTGGAAGGTCTGGAACTTGACGATGGTGAGGTTGGGGTTGATGCTGGCCAGGGTATCGCCGACGATCTTTTCAAAGCCGGGGATGGGACGGCTTGTCTGAATTACGATTGCGCCCGCGTACATGGATTGGTCTTTGTCGAGGTGATAGTCGGGATCAGCGGAGTTGCCGGCGGGCTGTGTGAGGGACAAGAAATACATGGCGTGGTTCTTCCAATAGACGCTTGTATAGGTGGTGTCTTCTACCACGCCGACGATCTCGTGGGCACCATCAGTGCCTGGGTGAGCCGGGTCGTCGAAGCCAAAGCGATGGCCGATGGGATTGCGGCTGCCAAAAAACTGCTTGACGAACTCCTGATTGACAACGGCGACGGACGGCGCATTCAGTGTGTCCTGTGATGTGAATCCGCGGCCCATGACGACGTGCGTGCCGACAGAGTCGAAGTACTCCGGTGTGCCCTTGACCCAGGAGGCGCCTTTATTGATATCAGGGTCTCCCTGAACTTTTACGCCTGATCCCCAGTTATTCTCCTCCATGGGCGTGTAAGTGGCCAGGCCAACTTTTTGAACGCCTGGAAGGGCGTGGAAGCGATCCACGATGGATTGGTAAAGGGGCTCGACCTCAGTGTTCTTGTACCCGGCCGCCTGCGGGTTGATGTGGGCGATGTAGCGGTTGGTTGCATTGAGCTTCATGTCTACGTTCTCGGCCTTGTTGAGGCTCTGCGCAAACAGACCTGCTGCGACGAGGAGCACAAGCGAGAGTGCGGCTTGTAATACTACAAGCGTGCGCTGGACGAGAGAGGCTCCGTGGGCGGTGGTGCGGGCGTTGGATCGCAATGCCTCGGCGGGTTGAGTGTGCGCAGCCATTATTGCCGGGGCCAGACCGAAGAGAACTCCCGTAACGATCGAAAGCGCAAACGCAAAGCCGATGACCAGAGGCGAAGGCGAGGCGTGGATCGGCATGTTCTGCTGATTGGGGAAGGCGAGCGCGAGTAGCGCGTGTGCCCCGAGGTAGGAGATTGCGAGCCCGAGCAGGCCGCCAATGGTGGAAAGGAGCACGCTCTCGGTAAGCAACTGGCGAACAATGCGGCTGCGCTGCGCGCCGAGGGCTGATCGGATGGAGAGTTCCGCGCGGCGGCTCATGCCGCGGACAAGCAGAAGATTGGCAATGTTGGCACAGGCAACGAGAAGGACGAGTGCCGCGATCCATTGCAGGAGATTCAGGTGGTCCTTGTAGCCGTCCTGCATGTTCTGGATGCCGCCGCCGCCGGGCGACAACACAACGTGCGTAAGCGGAAGAACCTTCTGGGCACGCGGATCGGCAAAGGTTTTCAGCGACGCATATTGCTGTTTGAGAAGCCCACTGGCCTTGGCCTGCAGCGCAGGGATGGAGGTTCCAGGCCTGATGCGGCCGATGATGTAGGCCCACTGGGTATCGGGTTCGTTAAAGTACGGCGCGCCGACGATCGGATCCATCGAGTTCATCGGCAGGAAGTACTTGGGCGGATTGGTGTCGATGCGGTCGCCGTAAAAACCCTTGGGAGCTATGCCGATGATGGTCGCGGGCTTTGTGTTGATATAAAAGCTGCTGCCGACAACGCTGGGGTCGCCGGCATAGTCCTGCTGCCATGCGTCGTAGCTCATCACAACTGTAGTCGCCGCGCCCTTCTGGTCGTCTGCGTCAATAAACAGGCGCCCCGCTGCCGGCGAGAGTCCGAAAACGCGGAAGTAGTTACCGGAGACGAAGGTTCCCATTACGGATTTGGCAACGGTTTGCGGGCCTGCGCGGCGGACAGTGATGGGACGCCAGGCGTATCCGGACTCCATGGCCGCAAGCTCCTCAAACTCCGGCAGGCTCTTCTTGAACATTAAATAGGTGTCTGTGGAGAATAGCGAGTAGTCCCCCTTGTCGTTCCAGCCGCCGTTGACACAGCAATCATCTTTGTCGCCGATGCGGATGAGAGTCTTGGGATCGGTGACAGGAAGGTTATGCAGCAGGATTGAATTGGTCAGCGTAAAGATGGCCGAGTTTGCGCCGATGCCGAGGGCCAGCGTCAGGAGGATGGTGATGGTAAAGCCCGGCGACTTGCGCAACTGGCGAAACGCGTAATTGAGATCCTGGATCAAAACCCTCATGCAAGCCTCCAAACACGACCATGTGTTACACACCGTAGCACTTTAGATGCCGTTCGAAGTCAATCTAACACGCTTGAATGCAGAGAGATGCAGCTATCTTCTGAGGCACGGAATGGAATTAGGATGTCCGGAAACGAGAAGATGTGTTCGAAAATGAACAGTGTGCTTCACGATCGCGCATCGAGGACGTTGCCTCACGCGGCGAGAATGGGAGTAGCGGCCTCCGGATGAATGAGATTCGGAAGCCGCATTCCGGGTTACTGGTAGGCGTTCGCTTTCTTGAAGTCGCCGCCTTTGACGATGGAGATGGGCAGTGCGGTTACGTACTTTTTGAAGGCAGCGTTGACCTGGTCGGTGGTGACGGCGGCGACGGCAGCTTCGCGCTTCGCGTCCCAGTCCAGGGTGCGGCCCCAGCGCTCGCGTCCGGCAAGCAGGCCGGCGATGGAGCCCTCTTCGGTGCGGCTCACGGTCTGCTGATCGAGCCACATCTTCTTGGCCTTCGTCACTTCGTCGTCGGTGAAGCCGTCTTTGAGAGCCTTTTGCAGCTCTTCGTTGAAGTCGATTTCGACCTTGGGCGTGTTCTGGGGCGCGGAGATGGCATAGACGGTTAGAGAGCCACCGTCATCAACGGTGGGCAGCGAGAACTGACCGCCAGCCCCGTAGCTGAGGCCGTCCTTGATGCGGATGCGCGTGAAGAGGCGCGAGTCGGGCGAGCCGCCAAAGACCATGCCGGCAATGGTGAGCGCGGCAGCGTCGGGAGAGTCGTCGTTGATCTTGATGGGCGCGCCGCCAAGGAAGAGCGAGTTCTGCTTGTCCGGCGTTTCGATCTTCTTGTTGATGGCCTCGACCGGTGCGTAGGTGCGCTTGATGCGTTCATACTTGGCAGGGCTCTTCCAGTCGCCGAAGAGTTCGGTGACAAGTTTCTTGATCTCGACTGGGTCGAACTGGCCGCTGATCACAATCTCGCCTTCGCCGGGCCCGTAGAACTGGCGGTAGAATTGGCGAGCGTCTTCGAGTTTAGCTGCCTTGAGCTCTTCGATCGACTCGTCGAGCGTGTCCAAGTGGCGGACGTCGCCTTTGGGGTAGCGCTCGTTGAGGTGGCGACGCAACTCCAGCGAAGTAAGGGCCTGGGGGTCGGTCTTGCCGCTCTCGGCGCCCTCGATATGCTGGAGCCGCACCTGCTCAAACTCGGCGTCAGGGAAGGTGGATTCGCGGAAGAGATCCCTGACCAGCCGAAGTGCGTCAGGCAGGTTGCCAGCGGTGGTGCGGATGTTTGCGTTTGCGCCGGTGATGGAGCCGTTTACGTTGACCTGGGCTTTGAGCCTGTCCGTTTCATCCTGGATTTGCTGCTTGTTGCGGGTTTTGGTGCCGCGCATGAGGAGTGCGCCGGCGAGATCGGCATCGGTTGACTTGCCGAAGAGAGATTTCTCGTCGCCAAAGCGGATGTTAATCAGGGCGCTAACCAAGCCGGCGCGAGTTTTCTTGGGGAAGAGCACGAGCTTCATCCCGTTGGGCAAGGTTGAGCGCTGGACGCGTGCCTCGATGTTCGCGGGGGTTGGGTCGAATACCTCGCCTTGCTGCTCAGCTGCGGCGCCCTTGAAGTCCTTGAATCGGTCTGCGGGACTGGGGGTGGCGGGAATCTCGGCGCGGTCGGGGGTTGCGGTGGGAATGAACTCACCGAGGGTGCGGTTGGAAGACTTGAGGTATGCCTTGGCTACGCGCAGAACGTCGGCTGGGGTCACCTTGGCGATTTCCTGGCGATCGAGGAAGATGGCGCGCCAGTCACCGCCACCGATGGAGCTGCCGAGCACCAGAGCAACGGTTTGCGAATTGGCCAATTCGAGGTCAAGTTGCTTGGCAATGCGGGCCTTGGCGCGATCCACTTCTTCCTGTGTGGGCGGGGTCGCGGTAAAGTCCTCGATACCTTTGAGCAGGACCTTTCGAACATCGTCGATGGACTGGTCGGGCTTGAGATCGGCGTCAGCCGCGACAAAGCCGGGATCATGCATCTCCTCGACGTCCATGCTGGTGGAAACGGCAAGCTTGGTATCGACGAGAGCCTTGTAGAGGCGGCCTGTCTGGGGTTCGCCGAGGATGGTGGAAAGGACCTCGAGCGGCGCGATATCGGGATGCAAGCCAGCGGGAATGTGATAGACAACGAGGACCTGTTGGGTGGTGCCGACGCGGCGAAGAATGACCTCGCGCTCTCCTTCCTGGGTGGGCTCGACAGTGTAAGGCTGGGGAAGGACGCGATCGGGCTTGGGGATTTTGCCCAGGGTGTCCGCGATGAAGGCGAGAGCCTTGGTTTCGTCGAACTGGCCGGCAATCACGACGTCGGCATTGTCGGGCTGATAGTACTTCTTGTAGAAGACGGCCAGATTGGCGATGGGCACGCGCTCGACGTCGGCGCGAGCGCCGATGACGGTCTTGCCGTAGTTGTGGAAGTTGTAGGCGGCGGCGAGTGTTCTCTCGAAGAGGACGTTTTGCGGCGAGTTTTCGCCTGCCTCCATTTCATTGCGGACGACGGGCATCTCGGTGACGAGGTCCTTGCCGAGAATGGTCATGTTGACCATGCGATCGGCTTCGAGGCCCAGCGCCCAGCGCAGGTTGTCGTCGCCAGCGTTCAGGATCTCGAAGTACTGGGTCTGGTCGTAGCTGGTCTGGCCGTTGAAGTTGCCGCCGCCGGCATGCTCGGAGAGCTCGCTGAACAGGACGCGGCCGGAGGTGGTGCTCTTGAAGGTCATGTGCTCGAGCAGGTGAGCCATACCGGTCTCGCCGTAGCCTTCGTTGCGCGAACCAACGCGATAGACGACGTTGACCGTGATTTTGGGCTTGGAGTTGTCGGGGAACAGGAGCGCGTGAAGGCCGTTGGGGAATGAATACTCCGTGACGCCCTCGATGGAAGTGACCTTTTCGACGCCGGGCGGCAGAGTCTGCGCGGAGATGGCGACAGCCAGAAGGAAGATGGAGAAGAAGACAGCAATCAGCCTGAATTGACGCATGGAAACCTACCTTTTCTGGGGAGGGATGAGGGGCAACTATCCAATAGACGCCCCACTGGGGGTTTTGCTTCCGGCCCGGAGGTTAAACCGGGGTCGTTGCAATTCTAACCATTGCGCGGGTCAGACGCTCACTCGTCGCTCGGAAAAACTCATTCTAGCCCACATTTCCATTTCGAGTCGGGTGAGCGCGGCAACAATGCGAAACCAATCCGGATGACGGAACGGAGTTGAGGGAGGAGGGTCTGAGAAATCGCCTTGCAATGGGGCAAATCATGACCATTTGGTTCTGGGAAAGGCTCACAGGAGCGGCAACTGGCGGTATACTGTCGCCGCCAAGAAAGCAAAATGGACTTCCCGGATTATTTGCGCAAATACCCTACGGCAATTGGAGCTGTTATGAACGATTCGAACCACACGAGTCAGGTTCACGCAGACGGCAGCGTAGCCCTGTGGCTGACCGGATTGGCCTTCACAGCGATTCACGTCGCATTCAGCGGCAGATACGGCTTCCACCGCGATGAGTTGTTGAGCTACAGCAATGCGATGCACCTGGACTGGTGTTACGTGGTGTATGCTCCGCTGACTGCGTGGCTGGCGCGTGCAGAGCTAGTTGTTTTCGGAACCAATCTCGTGGGCTACCGCTTTTTGCCGGCAGTCGCGGTTGGATTGGTAAGCGTGCTCGCCGGCTTGATGGCCCGCGCCATGGGCGGAGGACGGCGATCGATGCTGGTGGCCGCGGTGGCGGCGGGCATCGCGGGCCCAATTTGCTTTGCGGGCTCGTTCTTGTCTTACATGTCGTTCGACGTTCTGTGGTGGGTTCTGGTGGCATGGGCCACGGCCCGGCTTCTCGAGACGGAAGATGCGCGCTGGTGGGTCGCAATCGGCGCGGGGATGGGACTGGGGCTGCTGACGAAGTACACTATCGTGTTTTTTGCCGTGGGCTTGCTGGGTGGAATGCTGCTGACGCCGAACCGCCGTTACTTTCGCTCGGGTTGGTTCTGGTGCGGCGTGGGCGTTGCGATTTTGATGGCGCTGCCGGTGATCGTGTGGCAAAGCCAGCATCACTTTGTGGCGCTGGCGTGGATGAAGAGCATTCACGCGCGCGACGTGTCGGCGGGAACGACCGACTACTTCATTCCCCGCCAGTTCTGGAATACGACTAACCCGGTGACAGTGCCGATATGGTGCGCGGGACTGTGGTTCTTGTTCGCGACTCCAGCCGGCAAGCCCTTCCGCATGCTCGGCTGGATGTATGTGATTACGCTGATCCTGTTTGTGTTTGCGAGGGGGCGCGAGTACTACATCGCGCCTGCGTATCCCATGTTGATGGCTGCTGGTGCAGCGTGGGGCGAGCGTTGGGTTGGCTCCAAGAGCACGTATGCGCAGCGGAGGATCAAAAGAGCCCTATCGATAGGGTTCACGGTAAGCGCACTGGCCGTGTTCGCGTTGACGCTTCCCATTGCGCCGATCCAGTCGGCTTGGTGGCGTCTTGCCGATGCGACCGCAAACAACCAAAGTTTCAGCATGGAAATTGGCTGGCCCGAGCTTGTTGCCACGGTCGCGCAGGTGCGCGATTCACTGCCCGTGAAAGATCGCTCCGAGGTTGGAGTGCTGGCAGCAGACGAGGGCGAGGCCGGAGCTGTGAATCTGTACGGACGCACTTATGGGTTGCCCGAGGCGATCAGCGGCATGAACTCCAACTGGCTGCGCGGATATGGCACTCCTCCGCCGCAAACTGTGATTGCTGTTGGCTTCAAGCGGGAAGAAGTGGAAAAGATCTTTGCTTCGTGTGAAGCGGCCGCTCAACTTTCAAGCCCGTACGGGATTGTCAACCAGACCATTGGCGACGACCGTAGAGAGGTTTACGTTTGCCGCAACATTCGCGTGTCGTGGCCGGAATTCTGGAAGCATTTCCAGCGCTACGGGTAGAGATGGCTCAGATGTTGTGAGAAGGCCTTCGCGCTCATTGAGTTATTCAGATCGATGTATGTCCCGCCAAGTTGAGGTGGCAGGAAGACCGAGATTCCA
>Ga0182016_10007616_pt1 | contig 11096 bp, 12 predicted proteins | sample 712S2MmetaG_FD_120491 | JGI IMG/M metagenome (GOLD analysis project Ga0182016, IMG submission 120491) | Permafrost microbial communities from Stordalen Mire, Sweden - 712S2M metaG | ecosystem: Environmental > Terrestrial > Soil > Wetlands > Permafrost | place: Sweden: Stordalen | collected...
TTCGAATCCCTCCCTCTCCGCCAGGATATGTCATTTTCTTGATCAAGCGCCCGTAGCTCAGTTGGATAGAGCGCCTGGCTACGAACCAGGAGGTCGGGAGTTCGAATCTCTCCGGGCGCGCCAATTAATCAAGAACTTAAGCCCCGCCATTGAAGGCGTGCTGTCTAATATCCCGGGCCGCGTCTAATATTTTTCAACGAAGCGGTGTCGCTCGCGGCATTTTGCGGCGATAAACCGATTTTGTTGTCTGCGAGCTTGCGTGACCTAGGAGCGCGGCGGCGCTCTCCAATCCATCCTTGTCGCTGGCGCACTTCGCTCTCAAATCGTGGAACGTGAACCGCTCGGCGAGCGCGGGCTCTTCGCCGTTTTTTCCGGGAGCCGTCGCCTTGTCCATGAGCCGCTGCCAGATCGCGGAGAATCCCCAAGCCGTGTAGGGTCGGCCGTTCCGCTTTCTGAGCAGGTACTCACCAGGCACTTGCGGCCTGAGCGCCTTGGCCCGCTCGGTAATCCGACGCAGCTCGTCGGTCCACTCGACCAGCACGCCGGCGCCGGTCTTGCTTTGGCTGAATACTATTCCTTCGTCGGTCAACTGCGCGCGCTTCAGCGATAGCAGGTCGCCGCGGCGCTGCCCGGTGAGGAGCGCCAAGTCCATGGCGATCCGCATCCGCTCATTGGCCAGCGCGTAGACGGTGTCGTACTCAGCGTCAGTGACGTATCGAGTTCGCTTGCCCTTGGGCGTGCGCTCGAGCGTGCGCACCGGATTCACGGTAGCCGCGCCCCAGCGTATTGCCTTGGCGAGCACGTGGCCGAGCAACGATATCTCGTGCCGGGCAGCTACCGGATGCTGGGCGCGGCCGTCCAAGTACTTGTAGCAATGCTGCGCGGTGATCTCGTCGGGCGGCATGTCGCCAAAGACTACTTTGAGCTTTTCGAGCTGCTTCGCCTGATCGGCCCGCGTCTTCGCGGAGCGCTTGAGCGGCAAGACCTCGGTTCGATACCGATCAATTACCTCGCCCAGGTTATGGCCGCTCCATTGGCCGCCTACGAGCTTCCCGTAGGCTGCGAACGCGGCGGCGATATCCTTACCGAGAGGTTGCCATTCGTTCGTCGCCGGGTGACAGAAATAGTACGCGCCGCGCCGCATGTACATGCGTTTCGGCAAATTCGTGTCCTGCTTGCGCTGTCTACCCATTCAACGCCCCGAAATTCGGCTCGTGATGCCTGGTCATTCCCTTGCTGCTGACGAGCTTGCGCTCTGACTCAGCGATCGCGACGATAGGTTCCCTGAGGGCATTTACAGTAAACCGCCAACCGTTCTTGCGCAACCAACGGATCTGCGCGCTAGACCGGGCATAGCCGGTAAGCCGCTGCAGTTCTTGTGGCGTGAGAAACATGTCGGCCGCGTGGCTGGTGCTGAAAATCTGGCTGAATTAGTCGCGATCGGTAGTCCTGACACGCTACGGCAGGCCGTTCGCCATGACCATAGAACGTTTCGTGCGAGACCCGCGACGAATGCCTGTCAAATGATGGATTTGCGGATACTGATGTCCATGCGCGGCGCGCGGTCCGTTGTGTTTTTGCTCGGGCCGCAATCCCCGCGAGGAACACAGCCTGCAAAACATGGCTATCGGGTCCGCGGCTCGTTATGTTTCCCTTCTCGCTGGGCCATGCCGTCCAGGATGATTTGCTCACGTTCGGTCCGGGGTGGATCCATCTGCGCCAGGAATCGGCGGATGTCCCGAGTGACCTCGGAGTGTCCTTCGCGTTCGAGGACGCCGTGAACGACGTCCCAACCTCGCTCCACTTCGCGACGGGTTGAAACGAGGGCCGCTTTGCCCGGTTCCGGTTGATTGCGGGCTCGACGAGCGTACGACGCAAATTTAGCCTGAACCAAGGTGGACGAGTCGCGCTGATCGGAGCGATAGGCGCCGTCTGTCTTTGCAACTCGCGTTGCGCCACGCACGGCGCGCTCCGTGGCGTTTGCCGAGATGCCTTGTTCGCGTAGATGAGCCGCGAACTGTTGCCTCCAGTCGCGAATCGTCGCTTTGCGGATGTCGAGTCGCACGCCCTGTTCGCTCACCGCTCTGACGACGAGGTGGACATGTGGATGGCCCTGGTGGGTATGCAACGCCATCGCGTAGCGATGCTGAAGAGCGAATCGGTCCAGGGCGAACGCCCGTACCGCCGCCGCAAGCTTGTCGGACGGCGTACCTTTTGGCATCGAGAAAATGAGATTGTGAACAAGCTTGGGAGGCTTTCGGCCGAAGGCGACTGGCCGAGCAGGAATCGTTTCATCCACTACCGAGCGCCTAGCTCGGCATGCGCTTTCTAATCGACGCCAACTTACCGCGTGCGGTCATTGCCGTGGTGCAAAGCCTGGGGCATCAGATGGAGTTCGCGCGCGATATTGGCTGGCGTCGGCGACGGACGAACAAATCGCCCGACATGCATTGCGATATAGTGCCGCGCTTATTACTCGGGACCTGGATTTCGCCGATATACGTCGATATCCGCCTGATCGGCACTCAGGTATTGTCGTGCTGCGTTTGCCGGATACGGCTGTGGCCGAAGAGATCGCGAAGGCGCTGAAGCGCTTTCTGTCGGAACCAGGGTTTGTCGCATCTCTTCCTGGTCGACTTGCGGTTGTCGAAGGGGACCGGGCCCGCTTTCGCCCGCCGCTGACGTTATAGATTGACGTCGACCGCATCGGGCGGTTGCCGGCCGAAAGCGGAACTACGGCTCAATTGAGGGCCCGCTGGCAAGCGGCCGTTCGTGACCTACGTTAATCTTGCAGCTTCTGCAGGAGTAGTCACTTCGATGGTGTAGGAAGCACACACTTGTCACCGCATCAAATATTGGCCGCATGCTCGCGTCTCGCGGCATTAGTTTGGGGTATATGCGTGATTCGCCAGGTGCCTGAGCTTTGGGTCCACATAAATCACCCTACCGTGGACAACCGGACACCTGTTCTGGTGCTGACAATCCTTCAGTTGGCCATGTGTGCATTCCTTTGGCTTTTCCCTACCATCGTCGCGCGCCGTATTTTGCCGCAAAAAGAAACCACTGCACTACCATCCACTCGTTTAGCTGATTGGCAAATGCTTGGCGTTGTTCTCATCGGATTGTGGGAGTTTGCTCAGGGCATTCCGCGGGCATTCTACTGGGCAATATTGATCCACACCTTTCAATCCAGGGAACTTGGCTTCGCCGACCTGACGCCGGTGCAAATGGGTCAAATCGCCTCGACTCTCGGGGAGCTGGCTATTGGGGTCTGTTTAGTGTTCGGCGCGCGAGCGATTACCTCCTATATATTTGGTGTTCGCGAGGTCAAACGCCAAGAATGAATGCAAGAGTTCGTTGGAGCGATTCGCGAACCATGGGCGAACGTCCGACATGTCGCCGCGAAGTCAGTAGAGATGGAGTGCGATTGATCCGCGTAGCAACCTTTTTGCTGCTATTGGCCTATACCACGGCAGCCCCCAAACACGAGGCGACAACCATCAGATACATGCGAAGCATTGGTCAGCGCCTTCTGGTTGCGGTTTGCAACGGCCAGTCGATGATGATAGCGGCCCACTCGAGGCGTTCTGTGATCCCGCTCACGAAGTCAATTCGGCGTGGCTCGCTCTTGTTCATCCGTGACGATGCATCTTGCCGCCTCACCGAGCGGCGCGCCCCGTCGATAGCTGCTCAGCGAGCAGTCGAACGTCAATCGCGGGCGTCTCGCCGAACCGCATGATCAAGCACGCCGATTCTCCCGCCGCGCGAGGATTCCATCGCCGCTGTGCTCCGTATCGAACCCTGCCTGTTGCAGGCGGCGGCTCACTTCGCGCCGCAGGTCGCGGCCTCGACTCAGCTTGTTGGGCGCGCCGACGTAATGGAAGAGCTTGCCGCGTCCCGCGAGGACACGCGCGAGCTGGTCGTAGAATTCCTGAGAGTAAAGCTCTCCCGCGATACCAAAGCGAGGTGGATCGTGCAGGATGGCATCGAACGACGTGGCCGGGAAATCGCGAATTGCCTTCGTGATATCCGCCTGAACAAGCGTTAGTGCGCCGTGCTGCTCGTGCGACCAGGGGCTATCGGGCGACCAGGGATTGTGGCTTCGCAGCCAGAGCACGTCCGGGTTCTTTTCGAACGAATGCACTCTCGCCGCGCCACCTCGAAGGCACCAGGCGGCGAAATACCCGAGGCCTGCGCAGGTATCGAGAATCACCTTGCCGCGCGGCTCGATCAGCGCGACCTTGTGCATGGCGTCTTCGTAGGGAGAGACCCGGGCGGTCGGAAGCATTTTGATGCCGTCGATCTCGAATGTCGGTGGTCCCCAGGGCGTCGGTACGAGTTTTGTGAGTGAGTTGCCGTAGCGCGATATGGGCTCGAAGCTGGCCCCGGTCCAGCGATAGACGCTTCGATCCTTGCAACCCGCGAGGTAGGGGAACCGTTGTCGATTCCAGTTCCATGTCAGCGGCTCGATTTCGACGAGGGTCGAGGACAGCCCGAGATCGAGTGAGCATGCCAGGCTGCTCGTGCCTGCATCACGAGCGGCAAGCAGCGCCTCGCTCACAGGAAACGTCAGGAGCGGAGAGGGTGGGCAGTCCTCATCAGCGCCCTCGCTCATAGAGAAGCTATCTCGGGTTCGCTCAGCAAGCGCCAGTGCCCCTTTTGCAGTTCGCCGAGGGCGAGCCTGCCGATCGACACTCTCACCAGACGTAGGACGCAAACGTCATAAGCTTCGAGGACGCGGCGTATCTGCCGGTTGCGTCCCTCATCCAGTATGACTTCCAACCAGGCATTCTTGAGACCCGAACGCATAAAACGGACGGACTTGAAGCGCAGCCGCTCTCCTTCGACGGGCACACCGCTCGCCAGCTTGATCAACAGAGCGTCATCAGGTACCCGGTCGATCTGCACGTGGTAGGTTTTATCTGGTCCGGTCGCGGGGTCCGTAACCTTCGCCGCCCAGGCGGAATCATTCGTGAACAGCAGGAGTCCCTCGCTGGCCTTGTCAAGCCGCCCCACCGGTGCAAGCCAGGGAAGTGGTGCATCCGCAAGGCACTGATAGACGGTTGCGCGTCCCTTTTCGTCCTCGAGCGTAGTGACGAGACCGCGCGGTTTGTTCAACATCAGCACCACGCGCCCCACCGCCGCAATCTCGCGCTCGTCCACGCTGATGCGATCCCGGCCCTGCAAGACGGGAAAGTCGGGGTCCCGGACCGGCCGATCATTGACGCGTACCCGGCCCTCATGCACCCATTTCGCCGCGAGAGAGCGCGATGCCATGCCGAGCTTTGAAATGACGCGCGCCACGCCGTGACGTGAGGCCCGCGCGGCGTTTCTGTCGGGTTTAGGTGGCATCTCTATAGCATACAGATTTACGGATAGGCGGTTCCCAGGGAAGCCGGTGGATCATCGAATCTCCCCAGGCGCGCTTCAAGCGATGGCCTGCCAAGGGCGGCGGGGGAATCAGCGCCTCCGAAGCTGCTGGGCTTATTTCAACATCAACCTGTGCGTGACCTTTGCGTCCTGGTACGCGAAGCGGGTGATGATTACGATTCGTCGAGCCATTTCAGGTGTAAAGGCGTAATCGGCGATAGAATCGCAAAAGGACAAACGAATTTTCGAGATGACTCCCATGAACTCAACGACCGGAGAACCGGAGAACAGTCGGCCCGCCAAGTCTCTGAGTCCTGCAATCGCGATGATCGATGAAGGGAACGCGCTTGAGGAACAGGGACGGATTTCTGAGGCGATGGCGCGCTACGAAGCGGCGGCCCGGATTGATCCGCGATGTGCAAGAGCTCACCTCAATCGCGGCAATATGTTGCTCGCGGTCGGCAAGTTCGATGAGGCTCGCAGTGCATACCAACTCGCGATCGCCTGCGAACCGCACTACGCGCCGGCTCACTTCAATTTAGGCAATTTGAATTGTAGGACCGGCGAATTCGAGCTTGCGTTGCGCAATTATCAGGACGCCATCGACATTAGGCCTGGCTTTGCGGACGCGTTTGTGTCGATGGCAAACGTTTTCGATAGTCTCGGCCGAACCGCCGAGGCAGTGGAGAGCTACCGACGCGCACTGGCCATCAATCCGGACTACGCCGAAGTTCATTTCAATCTGGGCATGCTTGCAATGATCCAAGGGCGCCATGACGAAGCCATCAAGAGCCTACGAAGGGCCGTGGAGATCAAGCCAGATTTTGCCCAGGCCCACCGCACCCTGGGCGCCGAGTTGGGTAGACTCGCGGAGTTTGATTCGGCGGAGTCGAGTTATCGCCGTGCTTTGGCCATTGAGCCCCAGTCCGAGGGGATTCTCTGCGAACTGGCGATGATTCTTCGTGCGCAAGACAAGGCCCCGGAGGCATTGGGGCTGCTCATGCCATCGCTGAAGGGTGCGCCGACTTGGGCGATGAAAGTTGCGTTTGCTGGATGCGTCGCGCGCATGGAATTTACGGTCAATGACCCACAGCTCCGCGCGGCGCTTGAAAGGGCCATCACCGAACCATGGGGAATACCTTCCCGACTTTGTCGCCCCGTACTCAGTCTCGTAATGCTCGACCGGAGGATCGCTAACTGCGTAAGCGTGGCCAATAAAGCCTGGCCAGCGAGATTGGAAAAAATGGCGTTGTTCGGCGCTGACGGCCTTACCGCGCTTGCGGAGGAATCCCTGCTCCATGCAATGCTTGAAACCGCGCCGGTGAACACGGTCGAGTTCGAGCGCTTTCTGACCTGCGCGCGCCAATGCCTTCTCGAGACTGCATCCGGCGATCAGGCGTCAGACCCTTTGGACATGCGATTCTATGCCGCACTCTCTCGGCAATGCTTCGTCAACGAATATATCTTCGATTCCACTGAAGAGGAGAAGCTAGCGGCCTCCGCCTGCTGCACCCATTTGCTTGGGCTACTTGACGCAAACGCTGTCGTGCCGCCACTGCTCCTGCTTGCCGTGGCGGCATACTTCCCGCTTTCCTCGCTTCGCGGCGCGGACCGACTTCTTGATTCAAGTCACCCCGGGCCGATTGACGCAGTCCTCCGCCAGCAGATCCTTGAACCGTTCGAAGAGCAGAGGCTTCGCGCAAGCATCAAACGTCTGACGCCGATCACCGTTGGCGTTTCCGAAGAAGTGCGCGGCCAGTACGAACGAAATCCCTACCCGCGCTGGGTGAAATTTCAGAAGAAAGACGATCCTCGTTACTTCAATGATGAATTGCGAAGCTCTCTGCCCTTCGGGTCATTTACGCCAATGCGGGATGACAGGGCTCCGGACGCGCTTATCGCCGGATGCGGCACAGGCAGCCACGCGATCTTCACCGCTCAGCGATTCCGCGGCATTCGTGTTCTCGCGATCGACTTGAGCCTGAGCAGCATCAGTTATGCCAAACGAAAGACTCGGGAGATGGGTATAACGAACATCGAATTCGGACAGGCGGACATTCTCAAGCTGGGTCAAATCGGGCGCACGTTCGACATCATCCAATCAGCTGGAGTGCTGCATCATATGGCCGATCCTTTCATGGGATGGCGAACCCTGCTGTCGCTATTGCGACCCGGGGGATTCATGTTTTTGGGCTTCTATAGCGAGCTCGGGCGCAGGCGCGTCGTCAAGGCGCGTGCACTCATTGCCGCACGCGGATATTCCAGTGCCCCCGCGGATATTCGTCGCTTCCGCCAGGATGTCGCCGAGGGGAACTTGGGGAGTGATCTGCAAAGTCTGAGCCAGGCCCAGGATTTCTTTTCGACCAGTGAATGCCGCGATCTATTTTTCCACGTTCAGGAGCATCGGCTAACGCTAAGTCAGATAGACTCGTTTCTTGCCGATGTCGGTTTTCGGTTCATCGGCTTCGAATTGGATCGCAGCGTGCTGCATCAGTATCGCGTGCGTTTTACCGACGACCCGTCCTGCACGCATTTGCGCAACTGGGCGGCATTTGAGGCCGACAATCCGGAGACGTTCTCCGGAATGTACCAATTCTGGATCCAAAAGCCGCCCTACGAGCGTGGGCGGTAAGAGTGCAAAGCGGTATGGCCCGCAGTATCACATTTTCAACCGATCCATCCAGCCCAACAGCTCGCGTTCTGCCTCGTTCCCGCCCGCAAGTGTCCGGCGCAACGCAGCGTGCGATTCGGGCCGATGCTGGTTCAGTTTCAACTTGCATTGCAATTCAGTGATCTCCAACTCGAATCCCACAATCATCGACATCATCATCGTGTGATAGTCCTCGTCCAACGAGTGCCACTGCGCAAGATAGCCCGGTTCGTTATCGTCGATCAGCTTATCCAGCATCTGATCCATCTCTGCACGCTCGTTTAGCAGCCGCACGTTCACCCGGCATTGCACCGCGAGATAATTCCAAGTCGGCACCCGCTTGGTGTCCGCGTACACCGTAGGCGACATGTACGCATGCGGCCCCAAATAGCTCACCAGAGCCGTGCCTCGGTCTCGGAGATACTTCCAATGGGGATTAGCTCGCGCTACATGTCCAAGCAGAGTAGGCCACGGCTGGCCGTCGCGCTCGCGCAGGTCCACATGCAACGGCAGGTATGTCACGAAGGGCTGTCCGGTATCGTCGTTGCAGATCAGGGTCGCAAAGGAATGCTTGCGCATCAGCTCGACGGCGGCGGCAACATCATCGGTCTTGAACTGTGTTGGAACGTACATAGTGAGCATTCAGAGTCGGTAATCCACGACCGCTCCGATCGTGCGCGGCTGGTTGGTGGCCAAATGATTGTACAATGCAGACCTTAGAATGGCGACTTGCACCGGAGGCAGTCGATGAAGGAATCGGATCCCGATAACCGGGAACAGGCCACTTTTATCTATCCTTTTCTTGCGATCATGGTGGTCGTGATATGCACTTTCATTTGGAGACCCAGGAGGCGGTGAATCGCTCGCCGTGAATCGTCTTCCCGACGCAATGCGTGGTGCGACACAGCCCGACAGCAGATGTTCTGAATTTTCAGGGACCACTCTAGGGTTGCTCGAGACTTGCCCGAATCCCCGCATCGAGATCCAGGTACTCGAGCGCCAAGCCGAGCTCTGTCAGCATGCGGTGGTTGTCGACCCGCCGCGACTCGGCCAAAAACGATCGCGCCGATTCGGACACTGCCCTCATGGCATCCGCGCGGCTGACGAGGGGTGGCGGCGGCAGGCGCGCAATGCGCGCGACGCGCTGGAGAAACTCCGTGGCGCTGTCCTCGCTGCCGTCCGTCACATTGTAGATTCGCCGATCCGCGGCTTCCGCGCTGCCTGCGCTGACACACGCGGTCACGAGGTCGGTCACGTGGATGCGGTTGCCGGGTCCCGCCTCGTTCGGCGCGATGGCGGGGACCGCATTGCGCAGCCGGTCGAGCGGCAGGCGACCGGGCCCGTAGATGCCGGGCAACCTGAGCACGCACCAGGACACGTCGCGCGCTTCGCTCCACGCACGCACCGCATTTTCCGCCGCCAGCCGCCGAACGGCGCGCTCGGTGAGTGGAGAGGGCGGCGTGTCCTCGTCGACCCGGCCGCCGCCGCGATCGCCATACACGCCGGTGGTGCTCAGATAGATCAGGCGCTTGGGTGTGCCCGCGACCGCGTCCAAAAATCTAGCGAGCCGCGGGTCGCCGGTCTCGAGTGCGGGCGGAACCGCGTAATACAGCAGGTCCCCGCCCAAATCAACCGAGTCGATCGTGCCATCCAGGTCGAGCGCCACTGCCTCGGCTCCAAGGGCGGCGATTTGCTCGAGGCTTTCCGGCCGCGTCGCGAATCCGCGCACCCGGGCCCCCGAGCGCAGCAACCTCATGGCCAGCCGCAGGCCGGTGTAGCCACAGCCGATGATGGAGACCGATTGCGCCACGAGGCTCACGTGTCGGTCTACGGCGCCTCGATGATCGCGAGAAGCTTCAGGCTCTGCGGGTCCATCACCGCCAGCAGCGAGCTGCCTCTGCCGGTCAGCGCTATACTGTTGGCCTGGTCGATCGGCAATCCAGCCGCCTGCATGCGCTTCTCGAGCAGCGGCCTGTTCTTCGCTGAGAAAAACTTGTTGTCACTCACCTTCAGCAGCTGGGTACGAAGCTCCGTCGTCCCCTCCTGCCAGGTCTTGTAGTACTGCGGATATCCGATGATGTCGTAGCCACCCTTCATCAGGTTTTGGAAGATTCTCTCCGCTTCTGCCGAATCTTTCGGGAAGGGCGCCCATATCCACCGGGGCAGGCTGTACCAATGAGGAGCCAAAGGCAACTTCTTCTCGCGGGCGGCGCGCGCCGCCTCGGGGTCGATATCGGCAGCCTGCACGACCTGCAGGCAATTCACCGAGAACGCGTAATACAGGGGACGCCCGTTCCAGAGCGTCGTTGCTCCATAGCCGAGCGCAACCAATTGCACGGCCACGATGATGGCGATATCCCGGGCGAGCTCCCGGCGCGGCTTGCGCGCGTTGGCGATGATCAACGTGATCAACGGGCCGACCACCACATCGACACCCACCATCACCACGACCACGTGAAGGGCTTCCGTGAGATGCCAACCCGGCCAGTGGTACCAGCCGAGGTACAGGGCGCCCAGCACCAGCGTGAGCGCGACGGCGCTGCACAGCAGATGCGTTCCGAATGCTTTGAGCCTGAACTTCATCCATTCTCACCCGTAACTTGAATCGAGGTATTTTTCACACTCTGCGCGTCCGAGGAAAGGTATCCCGTCCGGCAGCGCGCAAAACTGCAAACAGGATCACACGGAACCGACCGGGCGCCTAGGTGCAACTCCCGATGCTACTATCCGCCGTCGACATCATCTGCGGCGGTGAGAACGTGATCACAGAGTCAGCTTCCCCGAACGTGCGGCCGCTTCGACGGATATTGGGACTGGGTTTCGGTCTTGCCATGGTGTTCGGTGGAACCGTCGGGGTCGGAATCTTGCGCCTTCCTGGGACTCTCGCCGCCGCCCTCGGCAATTCCCAGGCGATTCTATGGTTCTGGGTGCTGGGCGGTCTCTATGCGCTGCTCGGGGCCGTGTCCGTGTCCGAGCTCGCTTCGATGCTGCCCCAGGCCGGCGGGTTCTATGTGTACGCACGCCGTGCGTTCGGAAACGCAACCGGATTTCTCGTCGGATGGGGCGATTGGTTCAA
>Ga0182016_10007619_pt1 | contig 11090 bp, 8 predicted proteins | sample 712S2MmetaG_FD_120491 | JGI IMG/M metagenome (GOLD analysis project Ga0182016, IMG submission 120491) | Permafrost microbial communities from Stordalen Mire, Sweden - 712S2M metaG | ecosystem: Environmental > Terrestrial > Soil > Wetlands > Permafrost | place: Sweden: Stordalen | collected...
ATGTTGTGATGGTCCTGCTCATAGAGGCCTTCGATGCCGAGATACAGCATGAAAGTAGAGCAGGAATATTTCATGTCCGCGACATTCGCGTCCGACCATTTGCGGCGCAGTTCGTTGGGGATGAGGGAGGTCACGGCATGCGCGAAATCGGCGTTGATCACGACCGAATCGGCGGCCGTGGCGCCGGCGCGCGTCCTGACGCCGTTCGCACGCCGCCCGGTGAAGGTCAGGGCCTCCACCGGCTCGCCGAGTCGTATCTCCACTCCGAGGTCGCGCGCCGCGCGCGCCATCCCGTCGCTGACCGCGCCGCAGCCGCCGAGCGGGTGCCAGACGCCGAATTCGAATTCGAGGAACGCGAGAAACGTAAACAAGTTCGGGCAGCGGAATGGCGACATTCCCAGATATTTGGTCTGAAACGAAAACGCGAGGCGAACGCGAGGGTCCTTGAAATAGCGGCTGAGTTCCTGATCCACCGATGAAAGCGGAACGATATGCCGGAGCGCCTTGAGCACGGCCGGCGCGAGATAGTCGAGCAGGCTGCCAAACGACCGTGTCAGAACCGGCGTGAAATCGGCGAGCTTGACCCGGTTGACCTCGATGAATCGACGAATTTGCCGTGCGTCGTCGACGTTCAGTTTCGCAATTTCCTTTTCGAGCGCCTCGATATCGCTGCTGACCCGGACGTCCGGCCCGTCCTCGAACGCAAGGCGGTAGCTGGGATCGACCCGCCTCAACGTAACGTAATCGTCCATCCGCAAGCCGCATCGCGAAAAGATCGATTCGAGGATCTGGGGATAGAGGAAAAACGTCGGGCCCATGTCGAAGCTGAAGCCGCCGTTGTTCAGGATCTTTGTTCGGCCGCCAACCTTGGCGTCCTTCTCGAAGAGCGTAACGTTCAGGCCCTCCTTCGCGAGCAGCATCGCCGCGGCCAAGCCCCCCGGGCCTGCGCCGACGACCACGACCTTCCGATTATTCTTGCGTTGGTTCACGGTCGAAGGCGTTTCGGCTATTCTGTCCACTCAGTCGCTCCGGCATGACGGAAAACGGATGTTGTTCAAAGGCGGGTAAGTGTGCCAGTGCATAGGGACCGGCGATATGACAATCTTTCTACGTATGACTACCTGCGTCGGTCACCGCCTTATAGTCGAGTTGGACGAGTTACGATCATGAAAGCCCTAAGTTTCGCCGCCGCGATCATCTCTTTTCCTGTCCTCGCAGTTCCGGCGACCGCCGGGGACGTTTCGATCACGGTTACCGGGGCTGTCCCGAACGGCTCGCGGGTTTTTGTCGCGCTTTGCTCCAACAGCCTTGAACCGAGCTCCTGCCATATCGGCGAAAGCAAAATGGCGCAAACGCCGACGGTCAAATTTGCCTTCGCGAACGTCGAGCCGGCCCGCTACGCGATATTGGCCTTCCAGGATCTCGAAGGGACGGGAATTCTGGAGCGCTCGAAACTCGGCCTTCCCCTGGAGCCGTTTGCGCTGAGCAACAATGCCGGCCGAACCGGGAAGCCTACGTTCGAAGCCGCCGCGGTGACGGTCGGCCCGAGCGGGGGCGAATTTCAGCTGGGACTGCGCAGTCTTCGTCATGGCGTCGATCAATAGGCGAGGCGCTGCGATGACAGCCGCGCCGCGGCCACGGCGCAAGCTGCGCAAATCAGGAACAGCACAGTCCACGGAACGGCCAGCTCCGTAAGGCTCCCCCCCGGTTGAACTGACAGATCGAAGGCGCGAATGATCCAGGCGTTCGGCGTGAACCAGCCGATCTCCTGAAACCAGGGCGGCATCAGATAGCGCGGAACCATGCTGCCGCCGACTGCCGATACGAGAAGCACCGCGAAGGTGGTGAAAGTTTCCGCCTGCTTTCGGCTGTTGCACAGAGCGCACATGGCCAGAGCCAGTGCGCTCGCCGCCCCGGCGGCGAGAATGCAGGTCAGCAGCCATAGGCCGAGGCGCGACGGATCGAACCGGGCGCCGTATAGCAAATAGGCAGTCGCGTAGACGACGATCGCCTGTAGCGTTCCTTGCGCGGTCAGATAGATCAGTTTTCCCGATATCGACGAGCCGGCACTGCGCCCCTCAACGGAAAAACGCTCTGCAATGCCGCTGGCGCGCTCGTCAAGCAGCGTGAAGGCGCCGTGCACGCCCGCGAACAGCAGAAAGACAGCGACGACGGCGCCTGCGTAGCTCAGAAGATTCCCGTGTTTCGTCAGGCCGTCCTGCTGCACGGATGCGTGCTCGATGAAACTTGCGAAGCTGAAGCCCTTTCCGGACTTCTCGGCCGCTCTCTTACGGAAGGCGTCGTCGAGGAATTCGCGCTCGTCGCTTCCGATCGCCCCGGACGCCTCGACGTCGGCGAGAATGCGGGCCAGCGCCACGTCGGGAAGCTTCTCGTTGAAGGTCCGCTGGATTTGTCCCGTCGCCATCACGGCGGCAAGGGGCCGCGCGGGATTTTCGAGGACAAGGAAGGGCGGCGGTCCCTGATCGGGGCGGATTCGCGGGTCCGCGCGAATCAGCAAGCCAGCGTCGGCCTTTTCCTGCCGGACGAAATCCACGAGCGCGCTCTCGGTAGGCGAGTCGATAACGAGAAAGCGAAAATTCTTGTCGTTCCTGAGAGCTTCGACCAACCGCTGGCTATCCGTCGTATGCGCGATATCGGCGACGCCCACCTTCAGCTTGAGGTCGGGCCCCGACGTTCCCGAAAATATCGCTGCGAAAACAACAAACAAAAGCGGAGGCAACAGGAACGACATGGATAGGGCGGCGCGGTCCCTCACCGTCGCCAGGAACATGACCCAAGCCGATACCGCGATCATGGCTGTTGACTGCTCAGCCACGCATAGAGCGCCCCAAGGCCGGGCTCGCGAATTTTGAGTTCTTTGACGTTGAAGCGGTGCAGCCGGAGCTCCGAGAGGAAGGCCGAATCCCCGCCGTCGAGATCCTGATAGGTCACCCAGACGGTGTCCCGCGTCGGCGTCGCGCCCCAAAGCCGGAGGCGCTCGCGCTGGACAGGATTGGGAGGCGTCCACAGCACGATCTCCACGCGCTTGCGCGCTCCGAATGCGGACTCGAGGAGGTCCCTTGGCGCGCCTTCCTGGACGATGAGACCGTGAAAAAGAAACGCTGCGCGATCGGCGAGCGCATCCGCATCGTCGAAGTCATGGGTGACGATAAGTATGGAGAGGCCTCGCTCCTTCAACCCCTGCAGGCTCCGGCCAATTGCCGCCTTCGCGTCGGCGTCGACGCCGACGGTCGGCTCGTCGAGGACGAGCAACCGAGGTTCGCCCACGAGCGCTGCCGCGATGTTCGCCCTGCGGCGGAATCCGCCGGACAGCTGACCAACTTGCCGCGCGGAGAGATCCGTACAGTCAGTCAACTCCAGCGCGCGATCGGCGAGTTTGCCGGCTTCGCGCCAACTTGCGCCGCCGGACTTCGCGAAAGCGATGCAGTTTTCCCGTGCGGTCATGAACGGGTAAAGCGCCACGTCCTGAGGCACCAGCCGGATGGCTCTCCCGAGCGGCGAATGTCCGTCGCCGCCATGCAGGCGCACCTCGCCCCGCAGCGGCTTCATCAGCCCGAGGATTAAGCGGATCAGCGTCGTCTTGCCGGATCCATTCGGACCCATCAATACGAATATTTCGCTCGTCCGCAATTTCAGGGTTACGCCGCGCAGCACTTCGGTTTGGCCGTATCCCGCCGCCACGTCGTCAATTTCCGCGACGTCGAAGCTGCTTGTCTCCCTGGCAACGACGCTTGCAGACGAAATGGACAAGGACTTCCCTGTACGATGAGGAGGGACGGCGCGCGCGCCGAAATTGCGCGGCAGAGAGCATGCGAAATGCGCAATTGTCAAAGGCGGGGCGGGCCGCGCGTAAGCCGTTTCAAGGGATCATGAATCGGGCGCAAGAAGGAATGCTCCGCCCGATGTCAACGCTGCAGATGCCTGGCGAGCGCCTCGATCAAACGGCTATTTTCGGCCGGCATGCCGATGGTCGCGCGAAGGAAACGTTCGTAGCCCGCCTCGCGCCAGGGCTTGACGATAATCCCGTCGCCTAGCAGGGCGGTCGCGAGCTCCGAGCTGTCCACCTCTGTCTCGAAGAACACGAAGTTCGTTTGCGAATTGGCGACGCGCAGGCCATGCGCCTTCAGGGCCGTGAATACGCGCGCCCGCTCGTCGCGAATTCGGGCGATCGAATTCTGCATCCATTCCGCGTCATTGAGCGCCGCGATCGCGGCAAGCTGCGCGGCCGCGTTGACGTTGAAGGGCGGTTTGGCGGCGGAGACCACGCGGGCAATCTCCGGGTCGGAACAAACGGCGTAGCCGACGCGCAATCCTGCGAGGCCGTAGGCCTTCGAGAACGTGCGCAGCACGATATGCGCAACGCCGCGTTCGCGAAGGTAGCGCACGCCGTCGGGAACGGCGGCGTCAGCGAATTCGAAATAGGCCTCATCCAGCACGAACAGCGTTTGCGGGAGCAATGCCCCGACCAGTCGATCGAGCGCTTCACGGTCGAATGCGGGACCGACGGGGTTCCAAGGCGAGGAAACAAATACGATTCGCGGCCCGTTTGCGATTTCCCTGACCAGCGCATCGATGTCAAAGCCGAGATCCGCTGTCATCGGCGTCTTTACGACCTTCGCGCCCATGGCGAGGGGCTCGATTTCGTGCAGGCCAAAACTCGGCGAGACTGTAACGACGGAGGCTCCTTCAACCAGAACGGCCCGAGAAATCGCGGCGATCATCTCCTCGGAGCCGTTGCCGACAACGATCTCGCGCGCCTCGACGCCCAGATGCCTGGCGAGCTCTTCGCGCAGGGCCGTGCAGGCCGGATCCGCATAGCGCCAGGGCTCGAAGGCCGCCGAGGCAAGCGCGGCCATGACTTGCGGCGAGCAACCATCCGGGTTCTCGTTGCTGGCGAGCCGCGCGATGTCGTCTCGCCCGCTCCGGGCGCGAGCGACGGCGACATTCATCCCCGCGTTGTAGACTGGCAGAGCGGCGACATGAGGATTGAATTTCAGCGCATTTCCGGCGCCTTTCGCGTTCTTGCCGGCGGCTCGGTCGTTCATCGCACGTGCGCTCCCTTTCGCCCGAGTGTCTTTGTGGGGAAGTTGTCGGACATCATCATTTCGCGCTCGAGACGGCGAAGAACTCGACGGAATAGGCGACGGCGCGCGCCTCCGCCTGCAAACGCCAAGCTCCTTTTGACGAACTAAGCAGAGCATCTGAACGGCCGAGAACCGCCAATCCCGCAAGCGTCTGGACGAGCATCTCGCCTTCGGCGCAGTACAATAGCGTTTCAGCGCCGGTCGCCTCGAGCTTCGCTGAACCAGCGATCTCGATCAGGTTGAGGCGGTGGGATAGCCGACGTCGCCGCGTCATCACGTTGAGGTCGATGATCTCGCCGCCAACCAGCGCCGCCTCGACGTGGGCATCGCCTGCGAACGCGAAGGGTTCTGTCCCACTTGTCAGCAATATTGGCGCCCGCCCGTCTATGGACAGGTGCAAGCCCGCGCCCTCAAGCACGGCGAGCGTTCGCTCGATGCCGGGAAAGCGCGAAAAGGGTCCGTCGCTAGCAACGCGCGCGGTGCTGACGCGCCAATCGAAATCGTCGAGGCCTGCGCCGGCCGGGCTTATCGCGATCTCCGTCGTCTCGCCGCCGCCGTTCTTCCAGGACATTGTCTTGTATTGGTGCGAGCGAAGGACTTGCAACGTCACGCTCAACCCAGAATGCCCGGCAAATCGAGACCCTTGGCGCGCGCGCAGTCGAGCGCGATCTCGTAGCCTGCGTCAGCGTGGCGCATGACGCCGGTCGCCGGGTCGTTCCAGAGAACGCGGCCGACTCGTTTGGCGGCTTCCGGCGTGCCGTCGCAAACGACGACCATGCCGGAATGTTGGGAAAATCCCATGCCGACCCCGCCGCCGTGATGCAGGGAGACCCAGGTCGCGCCCGATGCGCAATTGAGGAGCGCATTGAGCAGCGGCCAATCGGATACAGCGTCCGAGCCGTCTAACATAGATTCCGTCTCGCGGTTGGGCGAAGCGACGGAACCGGAGTCGAGATGGTCGCGCCCAATCACGATCGGCGCTTTCAGTTCGCCAGAGGCGACCATCTCGTTGAAGGCCAGACCCAAGCGATGCCGGTCGCCGAGGCCCACCCAGCAGATGCGCGCGGGCAAGCCTTGGAAGTGGATGCGCTCGCGCGCCATGTCAAGCCAATTGTGCAGATGCTTGTCGTGCGGCATCAACTCCTTGACTTTCGCGTCGGTCTTGAAAATGTCCTCCGGGTCTCCGGAAAGCGCGGCCCAACGGAACGGCCCGACGCCGCGGCAGAATAGCGGACGAATATAGGCGGGCACGAAACCGGGGAAATCGAAGGCGTTCGCGACGCCCTCCTCCTTTGCCATCTGCCGGATGTTGTTGCCATAGTCGACGGTGGGCACGCCGGCGCGATGAAAATCGAGCATCGCGCGCACATGGACCGCCATCGAAGCGCGGGCGGCCTTGTCCACGGATTTGGGATCGCGCTCGCGGCGCTCCTCCCATTGCGAGAGCGTCCAGCCATTGGGCAGATAGCCGTTGATGGGATCGTGCGCAGACGTCTGGTCGGTAACCGCATCGGGCCGCACGCCCCGTCGCAGCAGTTCAGGAAATACGTCGGCGGCGTTTCCGAGGAGCCCGACCGAGACAGGCTTGCCGTTCGCTTTGGCCTCATCAATCATCCGCAGCGCTTCGTCGACTGTTTTCGCCTGGCGGTCGAGATAGCCGGTGCGCAGGCGCATCTCGATGCGGCTGGGCTGGCATTCGACGGCTAGGCAAGACAGTCCCGCCATGGTCGCCGCGAGCGGCTGCGCTCCGCCCATGCCGCCCAGCCCGGCCGTCAAAATCCAGCGGCCGGCGAGATCCCCGCCATAGTGCTGGCGGCCAAGCTCCACGAAGGTCTCGTAGGTGCCCTGCACGATTCCTTGCGAGCCGATGTAGATCCAGGAGCCAGCGGTCATCTGGCCGTACATCATCAGGCCCTTGCGATCGAGCTCGTTGAAATGCTCCCATGTCGCCCAATGTGGCACGAGATTCGAGTTGGCGATCAAGACGCGCGGCGCGTCGGCGTGCGTGCGAAACACGCCCACGGGCTTGCCCGACTGCACCAGCAAAGTCTGATCGCCTTCGAGCCGCTTCAGCGTCCCCACGATTTGATCGAACGCGTTCCAGTCCCGCGCCGCGCGGCCGATGCCGCCATAGACGACGAGTTCGCCCGGTCGCTCCGCGACGTCAGGGTCGAGGTTATTCATGAGCATCCGCATCGGCGCCTCGGTCAGCCAGCTCTTGGCGGAAAGCGTGGGTCCGTGCGCGGCGCGAATTGCGCGGGCGTTGTCGATGCGGGGATTTTGCGTCATGGCGCGCCTCGGTCGATTGAGGAAGTGTCGGGGGCGAACTCGCTGAAGTTCATTTGCTTAGCCACGCGAGGATCGTCCGAAAAATGTCTTGCAGGGTCCTCCTTGCCGGCTCGGCGAAGGTCGGATCGTAGCTCGTTGGCCAGCAGCTTTCATCAACTGGGCCGACCGGTTCGCGCAGGTAGACGCGACACGCGAGTTCCATCTGCAAGGCGTGAACGCCTCGAGAAGGATCGCCATACCTGCGGGTGATCCATCCGCCCTTGAAGCGGCCGTTGACAACGTAGCCTATACCGCTGGTTTTGAGAACTTCGACGACGCCTTCGCCGAGGCTCGAGTCGGCGCTGGAGCCGCCATTGGTTCCAAGGTTGAATCCGGGCAGTTGGCCCTCGAACAGCCGCGGGATGACTGAGCGGATGGAGTGACAGTCGTAAAGCGCGATCGCGCTGTGAAGCCCGCGCAAGCGCGCGATCTCCGTTGCCAGCGCGGCGTGGTAGGGATCGAAATACGCCGCCTTGCGCGAGGCGATTTCCGTCTCGTCCGGCGCCTCGCCCTCGCGATAGAGCGGCTCGCCGTCGAAGGTCGTCGTCGGGCAAAGCTCTGTCGTCGCCTGACCTGGATAGAGCGATGCGCCGGAGGGATCGCGGTTGACGTCGATTACCGTGCGCGAGATCGACGTTCGCACGACCGTCGCGCCGAGCCCGGCCACGAAGTCATAAAGCCGATCAATTTCCCAATCGGCGTCCTTCCGCGCGAGCCAGGGCGAGACGAGACGCGGCTCCAGCGCCGCGAGATCAGTTCCCGTGTGCGGCAGGCTGACGAGCAACGGGGCGGAGCGGCGCTGCACGGTCAGCCAATCGTGCGCCGTCATCGCGCGTCTCCAACGACTCCGGGAAGATTCCCCGCTCCCGATGCCTCGATCGCGGCGCCCGTGCGCACGAGGGCGATGGCCTTTTCGATATCGGGGTGAAAATGACGATCCTCGTCGAGATGGGGCACTTCAGCGCGGAGGCGGCGACGCACGGCCTCCAGCGGCGCGCTCGATTTGAGCGGCGCGTGAAAGTCGCAGCCCTGAGCGGCCGCCAAGAGTTCGATGCCGATAACGCCGCAGGCGTTTTCAATCATCGGCAGCAGGCGGCGCGCGCCATGCGCGGCCATGGAGACATGGTCCTCCTGATTGGCCGAGGTGGGGATCGAATCGACGCTCGAAGGGTAAGCGCGCTGTTTGTTCTCGGATACCAGCGCCGCGGCGGTGACTTGCGGTATCATAAAACCGGAGTTCAAGCCGGGCTTCGGCGTCAGAAATGCGGGCAGGCCGGAAAGCGCGGGATCGACGAGCATTGCAATCCGCCGTTCGCTCAGCGAGCCGATTTCGCAAACCGCCAGAGCGATGATGTCTGCGGCGAAAGCGACGGGCTCGGCGTGAAAATTCCCTCCCGACAGCGCTTCGTCGGGCTCAATAAAAATTAGCGGATTGTCGGTGACCCCGTTGGCCTCTACGGCCAATGTCGCCGCGGCCTGACGCAGGATATGTAGCGCGGCGCCCATGACTTGCGGCTGACATCTCAGGCAATAGGGATCCTGGACGCGCTCGTCGCCGAAGAGGTGCGAGGCGCGTATCTCGCTGCCGGCCATCAGGCTCCGCAGCGCCGCCGCCGTTTCGATCTGCCCGCGATGGCCGCGCAGGTCATGGATGCGCGGGTCGAACGGCGCATCCGAGCCGCGCGCCGCATCGGTCGACAGGGCTCCGCTGAGCAGCGCTGACTGAAACAACCGCTCCGCTTCGAACAACGCGGCGAGCGCATGGGCGGTTGAAAACTGCGTACCGTTTAGGAGGGCGAGCCCTTCCTTGGGGCCAAGGGCGATCGGCGCAAGACCGGCCGCGCGCAGCGCCGCGTCCGCCGGCATGCGAACGCCTTCGAAGATTGCCTCGCCGACGCCGATCATCGCGGCAGCCATGTGAGCGAGCGGCGCGAGGTCGCCCGAGGCGCCAACAGAGCCCTGCACGGGAACGACGGGCGTGACGTCGCGTGCGAGCATCGCTTGCAGCAGAACCAGCGTCTCGCGGCGCACGCCGGACGCCCCCTGCGCAAGGCCTGCAAGTTTCAGGCACATCATCAACCGTACGATCTCTTCCGGCGTTCGACCGCCGACGCCCGCGGCGTGCGAGAGCACGATATTGCGTTGCAGGACGGTGAGATCGGCCTCAGCGATGCGCACGCTCGCCAGTTTCCCGAAGCCGGTATTGACGCCGTAGACCGGTTCGCCCTTGACGACGATGCGCGCGACCGCCGCCGCGCTCGTCTCCACGGCGGCCCAGCAGTTGGGATCTAGTGTCGCGGTCGCACCGCGATAGAGATCGCGCCACTCGGCAAGCGTTGTTGCGCCGGGATGCACAGCGATTCGAGTCATTGGCCCTTCCAAATTCGTCCTTGCAGCGGGTTGAAGCCGAGCCGGTACACGAGCTCGGCGGGACGCTCGATATCCCAGATCGCCAAATCCGCCGACTTGCCTGCCTCGAGCGTCCCGGCTTCCGCACCGAGCCCGAGCGCGCGCGCGGCTTCACGCGTCACGCCAGCGATACACTCCTCGACGGTCATGCGAAAAAGAGTCGCGGCCATGTTCATCGCGAGCAGCAGGGACGTCATCGGCGACGTTCCGGGATTGCAGTCGGTCGCTATGGCCAACGGGACCCGGTACTTGCGAAAAAGGTCGATTGGCGGGGCCTTCGTTTCGCGAATGAAGTAATAGGCGCCCGGAAGGATCACGGCGACTGTCCCCGCGCCCGCCATCGCGGCCGCGCCCTCTTCATCTGTGTACTCGAGATGATCGGCGGAAAGCGCGGCGAAACGGGCCGCTAGCCCGGCGCCGTGAAGGTTGGAGAGCTGATCGGCGTGGAGCTTGACCGGCAGCCCGAGGGCGACCGCCGCGGACAAGACTCTCGCGATCTCCTCAGGGGAGAACGCGAGGCCTTCACAAAAGCCGTCGACAGCGTCCACGAGCCCCTCGCGCGCCAGCGCGGGCATCGTATCCATCACAATCGCGTCGATATAGCCCGTCGTGTCGCCCGCGAATTCCGGGGGCAACGCGTGCGCGCCCAAATAAGTTCGGCGGACCGAGACCGGCCGCTCCTCGCCAAGGCGCCCCGCGGCGCGCAGCGATTTGCGCTCGTTTGGCAGGTCCAGTCCATAGCCGGATTTGATCTCGATCGTGGTCACGCCCTCAGCCATCAACGCGTCGAGACGTGGAAGCGATTGGCGTACTAGCGTGTTCTCGTCCACCGCGCGCAGCGCCTTCACCGACGAGGCGATGCCGCCTCCCGCGCGCGCGATTTCCTCATAGCTCGCCCCGCGAAGCCGCAACTCGAATTCGCTCGCGCGATTGCCCGCGTGGACAAGATGCGTGTGACAGTCGATCAGCCCGGGCGTGATCCAGCGCCCCTCGCAGTTTATCGTTTCCGTGGCGTTACGCAGAGAGCTCGGAAGATCGCTTTCATCGCCCGCAAAAACGATCCGGCCGCCTCGTACCGCCAACGCGCCGCGCTCGACCACGCCAAGACCTTCGAGTTCTGGCGCGAGCGTCGCCAATCGCGAGCCGAGCCAAAGGCGATCGCAGGAAGAAACAGTGGACTGCGCATTAGCCATGGCGTCGGATCGATGCAGTTCTTGCGGGGTAGGATTTTCATGTATAGACATAATC
>Ga0182016_10007620_pt1 | contig 11090 bp, 15 predicted proteins | sample 712S2MmetaG_FD_120491 | JGI IMG/M metagenome (GOLD analysis project Ga0182016, IMG submission 120491) | Permafrost microbial communities from Stordalen Mire, Sweden - 712S2M metaG | ecosystem: Environmental > Terrestrial > Soil > Wetlands > Permafrost | place: Sweden: Stordalen | collected...
ACGCGTGTATCCGGTGAGCGGCGCTCTCAAGCCCGGCAAGAATGTAATCGCCATTCGCGTTCTCAAAACCAAGCCCGATGGCGGTTTTCTCTCCAAGCCTGAAGATCTGCATCTCTCGCTCGGTGATCAGAGCAGTATTCCCCTCGCCGGCGAGTGGAAAGCAAAGATCAGTGTCGATGCTCGTCCGCCGCAGCCGTTGCCTATCGCTTACGAGAACTGGCCCGTCATGCCGACCGTTCTTTACGAGGGCATACTTGCTCCCGTCGCTCCGCTCTCGATCACCGGCGCCATCTGGTATCAGGGAGAACAGAATTCACCGCGCGGTTACCAATACCGCAGAATCCTGCCTGCGATGATCGCCGACTGGCGCGCGCTCTTCGCACAGGGCGACTTCCCCTTCTACATCGTCAGCCTGCCCGCATTCACGAAACGCAGTCCGGTTCCCGTCGACGGCGACGACTGGACGGAGACGCGGGAATCGCAGGCCATCACCGCCGCCACCGTTGCCAACACCTGCCTGGCCGTCACCATCGACACCGGGGACCCTGACAACATCCACGCCAAAGATAAGCAACCGGTCGGCGATCGCCTCGCCCTCTGCGCGCTAGCGAAATTCTATGGCAAGAACGTCGTCTACTCCGGCCCCGTGGTCGAATCCGTGGAACGCCTCCCCCGTTCCATTCGACTTCACTTCGCGCACAGTGACGGCGGTCTCGTTATAAAAGGAGACAAGCTCGAGGAATTCTCGACCGCAGGAGACGATCGCAAGTGGGTCTGGGCCGACGCCCGCATCGAAGGAGACACCGTTGTGGTCTCGTCTTCGTTCGTGCCCAACCCTACGCAGGTCCGCTACGCATGGCAGTCAAATCCGGCAGCTACTCTCTTCAACGGCACGGGCCTGCCCGCAGGCCCTTTCCGCACAGATACCTGGCCCGGCAAAACGGAAGGACACAGATCGTACTGATCTACGGGTGGATATTCAGGCGCGGACGGTTGAGGCAATCAACGGAATCGCGGGTACAGATTCGGGTACAGACATCAGTTTGGCTTGATTGCGGCTAATTGAGGTAAATTGCTGATAGCGGGGCACTTGTATCAACGCTAGATTACGCTGATTTCCCTTATTTATCATACATTTACGGTAACCTTGAGAGACCCAAGATCCGCCGATCGCAAGGTCGTGGGGGTTCGACCCCCTCCCAGCACCAATCTATTTTTCTTAAAATCGATAGCCTACTGGTAACGCAAATGCGGCGTGCGTGTGGTGCTCTCCCTACTCTCGTGTCCTGCTCACGATTTTCTAGACGCCACCTGACATCCTGCAAGCATTCCTCGAAACCCCCGTCGGTTATTCGAACATTTCCCTGTTTCGCAACGCACACTGGAGTGCCCGGCGCCTTTTACTCTGTTGTCGGCAGCACTTCTTCAATTCCAGCCCACGGTTCACCTTGAAGTACGATGTACCTAAGGTAAAGCTCGGAGCCTATGCGATCTGTCGATCGAAGCAAATTACGAGCAGCCTCCTGAACCCGATCATTTGTCAGACTGGCGTAATCAAAGTTCTCCTCGATCATTCCCTCGGAATGGGGAACGTTGAGCAGGTCAAGAAAGCTGACAATAACGGCACGATGCTCGTGGAGAAGATATTTCTTCAGGAGGTCATCCACGATCGGATCAGGAAGTGACTGGGTTGACGCCGTCCAGTTGACCAGCCGCTCAATCGGGCTTTTGCGGACAAACACCTCACGCAGGTTTTTTGCTTTCGCAAGAGTGGCAATAAGAAACTGCTTTTCCGCGCCCTTTGAAACAGCCCAAAAGGTCTGGGATACGGCAACTCGGATCTCATTCGGTAATTGTCGCCAAACACGATTTGCAGAAACTGGCACCAGCAATCCTCACATACGTCGAATCTGAAGCATCAGCTTTGATGATAACGGTTGTAGAAAATGTATGTGCGGACAGCTGCGGGTTTTCCGCACCTTGGGAAAGAATTCCAATGTCCGAACAGGCAACGACTCAGGCGGACCCTGAGAATTGTGAGCTGCCAACGTCGCCGACAAACCATGGGAGTAATTCCGTACTCCTTACCCTCACCGCGCTCATAGTTCTACTCCGCGTGAAAGTCAATGGGTGACCGAGTGTTCGACTCCTATAATCGCCATGTCCCCATTTCCGCTCGCTTACTCTCTCTACCTCACCCACAAGGCGCTCATGCATCTCGTTGATGCCTGGTTTCCAAAGTTGCAGAGCGCAGGCTGGATTCCCTGGACGATCGTCTACGCGCTGGTCTGTGTCGCTGCTGCCGTTGCCCTCCATTTCGCCATCGAGCGCCCATTCCTCAAGCTTCGCAAGCGGCTCGATTGGCAGCCTCGAAGAACAACTGAATGGCCTGCCTGAATTTAGGCGGCGAATCTGGTTTCTGACCTGGCGAGATCGTGAATTTAACTCTGAATTCTCTTGTAGAGCGGTTCCCCGGTCTTGGTCGAGTTACGCGCAAACCGTAAACTACCCTGCTTCAACTTTTCCCGCGCCCTGACGGGCTTCAATCCGGGATTACGTACGGTTGGCCGGCGAACCGACCGGGTACTCGCATTTCGCGCCAAGTAAACATAGGTAGTTCTGAAATCTGCTGCACGGTCAAGGACCGCGCCATCAGTGAGCAGCAAAACTGGCATCCAGTGTCGCCCCGCGCGGTCGCAGAATGACCAAGCCCGCTGCCAGTATCAGGCAATATGCAACGTCGGTAAGTATTTTGTAGTGGAACATCGGCATCACGAGCGACTGAGCGAGCATGATGAGGCCATGGACTGCGTTGGCCCATGCTGTAAAAGCAATAAAGGAAAGGTTTCGCAAGCGGTCGCGGGCGGCCACAAAGAAGTACACGGCCCAGACCAGGTACACTCCTTCGAACATGAGTTCAATGTGTTTTGCCAGCGGCTCCCACCGCATAAATCGCAATGCGCCACCCTCCTGAATTATTGACGCATCCGTGAGTGTCAACACGAATAATCCGCCAAACAGCACAACGGAAACAACACCGTAGACATTTAAGAAGAGCGTTAGCCCCTTGAGTGACGGTCGCCCGTTCATGCGGATTATCCTCGACGATTTGGGTTAGACTCGTTTTCGTTACGTGGAGAAATACTCACCGGCTTCCTCTCACAACTGAGAAGCGGGAAGTCCTGTTTTAAATAGCGCGCATTCGATTGTTGCGCGGATTGTCTTCTACATCCGCCAGCCCGAGCTTCTTCAGAACGGGCGGCACATACATCCCGAACCGTCCTCGCAAGCCCTTCTTCAAGCCATACCAACCGCTTACCGGGTTCGCTGGTGACCGGCCCCACGCCTCCACCGTTCCCTCTGTAGCCGGCTTTTGCTCATCTGCGCTTCCGAGCGGCATCCAGTCGCCATGCGCCTTCAGCATCGCGTGCAAATCTTCAATGCAACGCAAGTGATAACGCAGTTGCGTCGAACCAACCTGAACAACGAGCACGGGGGGAGTCGCGGCCTCGTCTTTATATGCTTCAAATTCTGACGTTCCCGGTGGAGTCTTCAGTTTCCACGGACTTTCTTTTGTTCCTTCTTTGGCTATCACAGTTCCTCCGATTTCAATTCAGCGGCACGTTTTAAATCCCTTGCGAATTCGTCGAACGCGGGCTGCAGGTTTGGGACAGAGCGGCAGATCAAAGGAGCCATGAGGCCCGAATATTCTTCGCGCATCGAGAAGTCGATACGCTCGTTCGAACCCGGTGTGAGTAAAAACGTGCGCTCGCCCTTGAAAAGTCCCAAGGGCATGCGGCCAGTCCAAACCATGCGTCGCGGCGATTCAAATACAGTTACTTTTACGGGAAATGTACGGCCTGGATTCATCTTTGGACGAACCGTGACGCTCTCTCCTAGTGCAATCTTGCCCTCGACCTTCTCAACCGTGTTGTTCCATCTTGTGTATAAAGAAGCATCGGTGAGAAAAGCCCAGATGAGTTCCTGCGTGGAGCGAATCGACACTCTTACGGAAAAGTTCTTCATCGGCAAAAGGATTCTCTCTTTGCCTGTCGAGGAAAGTCAACGCACCCAAAGGTGCGTACAGTCTATCCCGACACCGCGAGTTTCTTTCCCCAAACGAGCAGACTCTCGAACGTTGGCATCAGCCCTTTACCGAGTTCCGTGAGATGGTACTGAACCAGGAGCCCTGTCCCGGAGATTCGCTCCACCAGCCCGGATTGCATCAACTCACGCAAGTTCCGCGTCAGTTCCTTTGGGCTGATTGAAGTAACGGTCTTGAGCAGATCGTTATACCGCTGCGGACCATTCAGCAACAGCGAGCGCAAAACCAGCAGCTTCCACTTGCCCCCGACGACGCGGATCGCTTCCTCTACAGGGCACTTCTCCACAGTCTCGTCCATTCGTTCATCTTATTCGGCTCTCTGCGAAGTGTCGACCAAGCCTATCGACAAATACCGGCTTTTACCATAGAGATCTCAAGGGCGGTGACCGCAACACTTACTCTGTCCTCAAAGACTTCGCCGGATCAATCGAAGCCGCACGTCGCGCCGGAATGATTCCCTCGATACATGCGGCAACCGCAAGCGCGCATATCACTGACTTTATCGTACGCATACAAAACAGCGCTACGCGTATGTCAATCAGCATCCAACCGCCGTCTGCAGAATTGCTCCAAGTCAAACCTTGTTGACAACGATACTGAGAGAAATTCCTTGATGCCTACTCAGCAGATCGATGAGACCTCGTTAAAGACTCACTATCTGACTTGTCGCGGGCGCGACGAGCATTTTCTGTGGCACGATCTTCTTCTTAGACAGTTTCGATGGGAACCTGACGTTTAACAGGGCTCAAGCTTGCTCAAGGGTCTAAACGGTTCGAGGCTGCAACACGCCCATACCAAAACCCAGAGTCCTTGATGGTCCGCTTCTGGTTGCGGAAGTCGGTATAGATAAGCCCGTATCGCTCCGTGTAGCCTTCCGCCCATTGGAAGTTATCGAGCAAGGTCCAGGCATGGTATGCGCGTACCTTCGCCCCGTCGGCGATCGCTCGAGCCAGTTCCGCGAGCGTCTCACGGTACCAGAGAATCCGGCGCGCGTCGGGGACGCGTCCATGCAGCTCCTCGTCTGGCGAGTCCAGATAGCCGCAACCGCTTTCGGTGATCTCAATAATCGGGTGGTTATAGTCGCGCGTGATCCTCGATACGAGGTCGTAGATACCGCTTGGCCACACCTCGAGGCCTGCATCGGTCAGCGGACCTTCGGTTGGCATCGCCGAACGAAACCGGGTATAAGGATCACGGCCGCCCGGAGAGTTGCTTTCGATCTCGGTGCCGCTGAAGTTGCCGCCGTTCTGGAACTGCTCCTTGCTCGCATCTGAGACCACGCGTCGCGTGTAGTAGTGGAATCCCACCCAATCCAACGGAGCATAGAGGAGCTTTTCGTCACCCGGCATGAAGCCCATTACGTCGAGAGGAGGCTCGCCGACGAATGCCCTGGGATAGCGACCGTGCATCGCAGCCTCCAGGAAGAAGACGTTGTTCATTGCATGGTACCGCTCGGCGGCGGCTCGATCGTCGTCCGAGCCCGTCTTCGGGTATGCAGGGGCCATCTCATAGGCACTCCCAAACGTGGCCTTTGGAGAGGCAGCCTTCACTGCTCGATGCGCCTGTCCCTGGGCGAGCGCTAGTGTGTGTGCGGCTTTCAGAAAGTCGCTGAAGCTCGTGCGGCACGGCGGGAACGCACCCGCGGCATAGCCCATGAACGCAATTGCCCAGGGCATGTTGAAGGGAGCCCATGTGGTGATGCGGTCACCAAGGTGTTTGGCGAGGATGCCGGCGTAGTCCGCGAAGTAGCTCGCCAAATCCCGATTCGGCCAGCCGCCGCGATCTTCGAGCGCCTGCGGAAGATCCCAGTGGTACATCGTGCACCATGGACGAATGCCGGCCTCCAGCAGTGCGTCCACAAAGCGGCTGTAATAATCCAGGCCCTTGATGTTCGGCGCGCCGACGCCGGTCGGCTGAACCCGTGGCCAGGATATGGAAAATCGGTAGGTTTTCAGGTTGAGCTGCTTGGCCAGCGCGATGTCCTGTGCATAACGGTGATATTGATCGCATGCGACATCGCCGGTCACTCCGCCCCGGACCTTTCCCTGAGTATGGGCAAACCGATCCCAAATCGACTCACCCTTGCCATCCTCGTTCCACGCACCTTCGTTCTGATAGGAAGCAGTAGCCGCACCCCAGAGGAACCCTTCGGGAAAGCGAGCCTTCTGAATCAACGACTCAGGAACGGCTCCCGGATGCGTGCCGGTCGAGTCCTTTGCGGCCGCGTCGCCACTGCCGTCATAAAGCGCAACTCCTGCAACGGCAGCCAAAGAACGGGTAGCAAATTGAAGACGGTTCATCGAATCTCCTTACCTGCCATCCTTGCTTCCGCTTGGCCGCCGTCCCCGTGCGTGAGTTTCAAGGGGAACGGCGGCCATAATTTCGCTGCGCTGCCTGCGGGTGTGGCGTCAGGCCACTTCGGGCGGCTTACTGTTTGCTCGCCTGATCAAGAAACGTGCAATTTGAAACACTGATCTCGTGACCGTCATTTGCCAAGATTGTGTGCGTCGCCGTGATTGCCTGCAGCACACCGCGCTGGCCGGCAACTTCAAGATCTTTGCCGACCGTGAGGAATTTGCGAACATAGAAACCCACAACGATGTTGCGAATAATGTCGCGCGTACCTAGCCCGAAAGAAAGTCCAAAGGCTATGGCTGCACCACCCAGGATGAAGCTGGTTACAATGCGCACCATTTCGGTGTCGATCTTCAATTGGCCGATCGCCATCATCGCGACCACGAACATGATCAAACCGGAGACGAGCTTGCCGAGCGGTCCGGCAAAATCGAGACCGGAACTCGCGGCAGACTGCGTGACCATCTGCCCCGCAAACTGGCCCACGGTGCTTCCGAGAATCAAGAGCAACAGAGCGGCGATGATATTAGGAAGGTATTCGAAAAAGGCGCCGATCGCATTGGAGATTGCGACCAATCCGAGTGCGTCGGTCGCGGTCTTGGCGATGAGGAAAATGACCAGGAAGTAAACCAGTCGTGGAATGAAGATATTCAACTGCTGGCGCAATCCGATCCTCTGCAGGGCCTTATCGACGCCGGCTCGTTCGATGAGGTTGTCGAACCGCACGCGCACCAAAATGTGGCGCAACACAACCTCAACCAGCTTGGCGAAAGCCAAACAGGCAATCAGTAGTAGGATTCCCACGAGGACTTTGGGAGCAGCGCTGACTATCGAATTAAGAAGATTTCCGAACGACTCAAGGAGTTTTGCTTTCATAAACCCTTTTCCTTCTTCCCGCTCTGTGAACCGATGATGTGGATCAGAGCACTCCACGCTTCCGCCAGAATCAATTTGGGAATATTCCAGGAGAAGGAAGCGACCTGGGACACCGTACTGCGGCGTTGAATCTTTCGTCGAACTACATTCCAGAAAACGTCTGAGGGGTCATACTCGAATCCTGCTAATTCCTTCACAGGCTCGCCGGGGTCAATGCCAGACGCATCTTCCGGCCCGCCGTCATAAGGGATCTCGCTCAACTGATCTTCACTCCTCGATCCGCCTCTTGCCGTCTTTGGTAAAGACTACGGAACTCTTCTCTGGCTCGCTTGATGCGCATCTTTGCCGCTGACAAGCTAATTCCAAGGCTCCGTGCGACTTCTTCGTACGACAGCTCGTCCATGTCGCAAAGAATCAGTGGAACGCGCAAAGTCTTGGACATCGAATCCAGAATGCTGCCGATATATTCGCGGTCGCTCATGGCCTCCATGCGCCGTTGGGCAACCGCTGGAACTTTGAGTTGTTCAAACTCTTCGTCTTGCGTTTCCTCAATACTGATGTGGCCGCGGCCTTCCTGCTTCTTCACAAAGTTCAGGCAGTGGTTGATCTTGATCTTCTGGATCCAGTGTCGAAATGTCGACCGCCCCTCAAATCGAGTGAGTCCGAAAAATGCCTTGGTCAATACCTCTTGAGCGAGATCCTCAGCATTGTTCGGGTCTCGCGTGATGTACCTGCAATTGGCCACGATGCGCCGATGATGCCTCTCAACGAGCTGCTCAAATGCGCGAAGGTCGCCTTCAGGCGCTCGACGTGCCTCTTGCAGTAGATCTTCATCCGGGTCCAAGTGATCTGACCCATTCGTGCCAGTGGAATTCATGTGGATTGGAAAATCGTACACCATCCATGCTTCAAAGACAGAAGTTCCAGAGAAAAGGTCACATTGCCCATTCGAATCGGGAGTCTGGAATTCCTTTGTAACGCGATGTGACTTTCTGCGAAGAGGCGCTGTCTCCCCTAATGACGAGCGAAATCGAGATATCCGGAGCTGGAATCCGGGAACGCTCATCCGGCCACAAGAGGAAATCAACGAGATCAATCGTCGGGGCTTTCATGATGGGGTAGAAGGCGCCCGCAGGAAAATCGAAAGTCATCGCAACCCCGATGTACACAATCGCGATGCCCTAAACCCTGAAAAGGAAAAATGACATGTTTAAGGGATTCAGAGACTTTATTCTGCGCGGCAACGTTCTTGACCTGGCTGTCGGCGTCATCATGGGTGGCGCCTTCGGAGCGGTCGTCACGTCGCTGGTTAAAGATGTAATCACTCCGATCATTGGCAACCTCGTCGGAAAGCCCGACTTCAGCGCGATTGCACTCAATCACGTCATGGTCGGCAACTTCCTCAACGCATTGATCGCGTTCCTCATGGTGGCGGCTTCGGTTTACTTCTTCATCGTGATGCCGGCAAACGCGCTCATGAACCGGTTCATGAAACCTGTACCCGATGTTCCACCCGCAACCAAAACCTGCCCCGATTGCCTGAGTGAGATTCCGGTTGCTGCCCGCCGTTGCGCTCACTGTGCCCAACTCGTCTCTTAGCCCGGATAAACCACTCCATTCAAGTTGCAAGATCCATGCAGTTCACCGCAAGGTTCTCAGCCCAATTTGCCCGTCAAGGACTTGATCACCAGAAGTAAATACCCGAAAGGAAAGGTTCACCTCCATGAAGCCTCTGCCCCTTCTTGCCCTCGCCTCCGTGCTATCCGCGAGCCTTGCTCTCGCCCAGACCCAGCCCTCAACCGCGCCAACAACCCCATCGCAAACCACAACCAAGTCGAAAAAGAAGGCCAAGGCAGCTTCCGCCGCCGCGACAACGGCCCCAGTCGCCAAGACTGCTTCAACTGCTGCTCCGACACCGGCTGCGACACCGGCCGCCGCACCGGCTGCCGCCGCCGCAACACCCGCTGCAGCCAAGCCATCAGCCGCACCGAGCAAAGCTACCGCGACTGCCAAGGCCCCCGCTCCAAGCACGGCAGACATCGCTGACGCGAAAACGAAGGGCCTCGTTTGGGTGAACCTGAATACCAAGGTCTACCATGCCTCATCCGATAAGGAATACGGCACCACCAAGAATGGCAAGTTCATGACCGAAGCCGATGCCAAGGCGGCTGGAGCACGCCTCGCCAAGAATTAGGTACGAGTCAGATCGGGTCGGCATAAAGAGCGGCAGCCCTGGGTGGGACGAACACCCGGGCCGCCGCTCCAGCCGGGCAGGTTTGCTCAAAGGCACGGCAATACCGAGCTGAATCACTCGATTCAGTACAGCTTCGCGCGCAAATACGACACGTCCGTTGACGGGCTTCTAGGAGAAAAAGATGGCAGATTTGGAAGCATTGAAGCAGAAGTATGCTCCGGTAATTGAGGAAATTCAGGGGTTCACTGATCTCGGGGCCACGCTCGAAGAGCCCTCGCTTGATGGGGAACAATTGCATTTAAAAGCCACTGTGCCGTCAACGGTCGTGGCCAACCGTGTGTGGGATGTGATCAAGGAGGTCGATCCGAACTTCTCCGATCTCCACCATGAAATGGCCACCTCGGGCGGCGACACGCAGGCGTACACCATCAAGGCGGGCGACAGTCTGGCAAAAATCTCCAAGCGCTTTTACGGAGTGCAGAAAGACTACATGGAGATCGCCGAGGCCAACAGCATTGAAGATCCAAACAAGATTCAAGTCGGCCAGGAATTGACCCTGAAAGTCTCTTCTTAGGACCTGACCGGGGCGTCTCGGGAACGCCCCAGGACTCTCGATGACCGGAGAATCGAAGAATATCCAGAATTCTCCGGTCGTCAACTCAACGGCCTTTCTCTGCGACCCGAACGGAAGACCGTAAGCAGAGCCACACAGGTTTCCCGGAATCCACACGCATTTTACGCAATGAGCATAGGAGCTATCCCGAAATGTCATTCAATCTTCCGCTGCGCTTCAAAAGCATCGTTCTTGCCCTGGCTCTCTTCGTGCTTGCCTCTTCTACCTTTCTTCGCGCCGATACAGTGGTGCTGAAAAATGGAGATAAGTTCTCCGGCACGGCAGTCAAGCTCGAAGGAGGGAAACTTACCTTCCAGACCGCCTTCGCCGACGCGATTGTCATTGCATGGGATCAGGTGACGGCCTTGACCGTGGGTCAACCTCTCATTCTGCCGACGTCCAAGGGCAATCTGAGCGTGACTTCGATTGAGCGCACGGGTGACGGACTTGTGGTCACGACGACCTCTGGTCCGTCGACACTCGCACCGGCCGACGTTACGGTGCTTCGGAGCGCCGCGGACGAGGCGGCGTTCGAAGCCTCGCTTCACCCCAGTTGGTCGCATGCATGGACAGGGGCCGCAAGCGTGAGCCTGGCCCTGGCGCGGGGCAACTCCGACACCACTACGTTTGGTGCGGGGGTTACGGCCATTCGGCCCACTCTGACGGACAAAAGCTCGCTCTACTTCAATACGCTCTACAGCAAGAACGGCAACGCCACGCCCTCAACCAGCGCCAATGCAACTGCGGGCGGAATCCGCTACGAGCACAATCTCAACCCGAAGCTGTTTGCCTTTGGCACGGGCGATTTTTATTCCAACGCTCTTCAAGATCTGAATTTGCGCGCAATTCTCGGTGGCGGCGTCGGCTGGCATGCCAGCAAGACCGCCAATCAAACCCTGGATGTACTTGGCGGTGTCGTGTGGACGCACGAAAGCTATTCAGCCACT
>Ga0182016_10007624_pt1 | contig 11088 bp, 8 predicted proteins | sample 712S2MmetaG_FD_120491 | JGI IMG/M metagenome (GOLD analysis project Ga0182016, IMG submission 120491) | Permafrost microbial communities from Stordalen Mire, Sweden - 712S2M metaG | ecosystem: Environmental > Terrestrial > Soil > Wetlands > Permafrost | place: Sweden: Stordalen | collected...
GTGAAGATGTACCCGGCGCCGCCCATGTCCGCGGCCAGTTGGTAGACGACGTCGATTCCCCGGACAACATCACGGACCAACGACGGGTCGCGCAAGTCGCCCTGAATGAATTCATCGGCCGGTGGATCGGAGAACTCATGCCGCTTCAGGTCCACCGCGCGGACCCGGAATCCCTCGGCTTTGAGCCGCTTCACCAGGTGGCCGCCGATAAAGCCGCCGGCCCCATTCACCAGTACTCTCTTCATATTCGCCTCCAGGACGATTCAATTGTTTGCGGCCAGAGCGGAGCGCGTATGCGACTCGGCACAGGCCTCTACCAGCACGGCTTCAATGCGCGCGATGCACGTCTTGCGACTGCAGTTCCGCTCCAGATACGCACGCCCTCGCCGGCCCATCTCGGCGAAAGCCGCGCGCCGGTTCAGGGCATCGGCGAGCACGTTGGCCAGGCGCGCTGCATCGCCCGGGGGCACAGTGACTCCGCACTGCGCATCCATGACCAGGCGGCTGAGCTCGTTGCCCGGGTTGGTGATCGCGACGATGGGCCGCGCCGCAGCCATCTGCTTGTAGATCTTCGACGGCACCGACGCCAGTGTGGCGGCCGAATTCAATGTCACCAGCGTCACATCCGCCGCCGCTAACACTTCCCCATAGCGTGCGAAGGGTTGGAACGGATAGAACTTCACGTTGTCCAGCCCGGCCGATGCTGCTCTCTCCACCAGGGTCCGTTTTTGAACGCCGTCGCCGACGATGGCGAATCGAATCGGCAAGCCGCGCAACCGCGCCGCCGCGTCGAGTACCGGCTGCATGTCCGCGTTGTGTGTGAGCCCCCCCGAGTACATCACCAGCAGTTCGTCATTGCGAGTCCCAGTCTCGCGCCTAAATGCGTTGTCGTACGGTCCGGGGACGATCTCGTCGGGGTCCGCCCAGTTGGGCACAACGTCTATCTTGGCGGACGCGACACCTTTGCCCAGAAGATTGTCGCGGAATCCTTCGGATATGACCACGATTCGTTCGGCCCACCCATAGATCCAACGCTCCATCCGGCGAAAGACAGCCACGGCGGCGGGATTCGTCAGATAGTTGAGAGCCACGGCGACGTCGGGATAGATGTCTTGCACGTTGACCACCAGCCGTGCGCCGGACGCCTTCGCGATCGCCCATGCCGAAACGCCCAACGGCAACGGGGGCAGAATTGCATAGACTACATCCACCGGGCGCCGCCATCGCAAGTAGCCGGGCGCGGCCGAAAGGCAGAAGGCGCCGAAGGCGGCGAAGCGGGCCCAAAACGATTTGGAGGATGTCGCGTGTGTAAAGGTCCGGATAACCTCAACACCATCGACCATTTCACGATGAACAAACCGATTTCGATGCCCGTCGAAAAGCTCGCCCCCCGGGTAACTTGGAAACGATGTGACTACGGTTACTTCATGACCGCGCCCCATTAGATCCCGAGCGAGTTGGGTTACCCAGATTCCCGCGCCAACAGACTCCGGATAGTAGTAGTTGCTAAGAACCAGCACTCTCATACGGCTACCGCCTCCGCGCACCGCCCCGACGCGGCTCGCGCTTCTCCGCAGACCGACTGGCACAGCGCGTCCAGCCTTTCGGCGAAAATCGCTTCGTTCAGTTCCCGTTCAACCCAATTCCTGCCAACTTCGCCGGCTTCGTGTAACACGGCGGCACTGCAGTTGAGCGCCGTGCTCAGCACGCCACACATGTCCTCGAAGGACTCTCCGCCGGCTACGAATCCGCCGCCATAGCGTTGCACGTGGGCCGCCAGCCCCACCCCGGGCGAGAGCGCGACGGGAGTGCCGCGTGCCAGCGCTTCGCCAACGCTGTGGCCGAAGTTCTCCGAAAGCGATAACAGCACAAACAGATCGGCGGCGGCATAGTAGTCTTCGACCGCCCGTCCAAACACCGGACCAACGTAAATGCACCGCCCTTCGGACCCGGCGCACAGAGTTCGGACTTCGTCGATATCGACCTCGGAAGTGGCCGGACCCACACACAACAGGACCCACTGGCGAGGCGCCTCCCGCAGGAACGCCCGAATGGTCTCCGTCACCCGCTTGACCGTCGCGATCCTGGCGCAGAACAAAGCAATCCGCCGGTCGCGGCCTAGCCCATGCCGCTGCCCGATCGCCTCGCGCGCCGCGTCCTTCTCGCCAAGGGAACCGGCGGCTACGGTCCAAGGTATGCACTCCACCCTGCGCTCGAAGCCCGCCGCCCACGATCTGCCTCTTTCAGCTTCGGATGCATATAACACGGCGGCCGACCGCTCGAACAGCACCTCGCGATAGAACGACAACCAAACCCTCTTCCGTCCGCCTCGGCGGGTAAAAGCAAACGGGTCAAGCGACCCGTGGGGCACTAGCACATAGGGAACGCGGTGCTTCATTGCGAAGGTTGCCGCTTCCAGCAACGGATGCACATAAATGCCGTGAATGAATACCAGCTCGGCGTGCCGGATGGCCGATGTCACCGCGTCACCGTAGACGTCGCGGCACCATTGATAAGCGCGCCCCACGGGAAGACCGGTGGTCGGAAAGGTCCACGACCCTTCCGGCAGATCGTCTCCACCGTACTTCGAAAAATTGAGGATCGCCGGCGACCAATCCTTCACCTGTAGCGCGTCATAGAATCCCAAAACGGTGCGATAGGTGCCACCGCTCTGTGGAGCGAGGTTGACGCCCACGGAGACAACTCGGCTGGTATGAGCGCGTTCCTCAGCCCTGATGTTCATGGCCTGCTCAAAGCGATCTCGTGCGCGTGGAACACCGCGAATCAACCGGGAACGGCCATCTCCCCTGCGGTCGACCCGCGGGGTGGCCGAGTGTCACATGAATGGGTCGTGTCGGCCCAGGGAGGTAGAGGACGGGGTGCGTGGCCGTATACGCAGGCAAGCACCTTGGAAATGTATTCCGCTACGCGATCCCCGGCAAGGCAGCGTGCCCACTGGCGAATCCTTCGCCTTGCCGGACCGGTGACTGTGCCGCGGGCAACCGCACGTCCTATGGCCGAGCAAAGTTCTTCTACCGAGCGAGCGTCCACCAATTCGCCCCGCCAGCTCTCGGACAAGAGGGCCGCGGCACCGCATATCCTGCTGCACAGGACTGGAACGCCTAGCATCAGCGCTTCATTCACCACTGCACCCCATCCGTCTTTTCGGTCGCTCGGGAGCACCAGCAGGTCCACTTTACCCAGTTCTGCCATTGCGGCTGGCCAACTCGCCGATGGGAGCATCCGGGTGTGACCCGTTAGACCGAGCTTTTGGATAAGATTCGAAAGCCCCGGCCTCGCCGGTCCGTCGCCCAGGAATGTGCACCGAAACTGCAGGTCGTTGATGCCGTGCAGCGCTCTTGCCAGATTCTCGAGGCCTTTCCCTGGCGCACATCTACCGAGGTACATCAATTCGAAAACAGTGGGTGCGGTGTGGCGTGGGTCTTCTGGGACAGAATCGGGCGCTTCCGGAAAGTAGCCGAATGGGAAGATCTTGTTCGCCGGATAGCCGCAGTTCTCGTACCAGGACTGTGCTTGAGCGCCGATTGCCAGGATGAAATCGAGCCGATCTCCAAAGGCCCAACGCTCGTGTACGGAGCGAAGGCGCCGGATTGGGCCTAGCAAACCGTCCGATTCAAAGCATTCGGACATGAGGCCGAAGTGCGCGGACGCATCGAGCAGCGCGCGCAGGGCAAAGCGTCCCAGTTCGTATCCATGCACGCCCCCAACGATATGGACTCCTTGTGTCGATGCAAGAGAGTCGATCTGGCGGCTGGTGGGTGAGATGACGACCTCAACACCACTCAAGTCGGGAACCCGCCAGCCTAAGGAGCGCCGGTTTGCCGTACACTCGGTCTCTGCGACGACCGTCACGCGCGCGTCCGGCCGTCTGGCGAGCGCTCGAATGACGGGTGCCAGATGAGGGCTCAACATGTTGAGCCAAAACACAGTGCGCACGGAAGGCGATCTCACAGCTACTGCGCCGACCGGCGGACGACCGAACCTGGCGAGAGCGACGCTACGCATCGTTTCGGAGCTCCCGCTGCGCCATAGGCACTAGCTGACGGCGGCCCCGGCTTGGAGTCACGCGCCGTCCTTCAAGCCGGTACCTTCCAATCGCGCCGGGCATCGCAGGCCGCACCGCCCGCTGCCGGACCCACGCAAGTGCCAGAAGCAGCCACAAGGTTCCGCTCCTCAGATCACCCTGCAGTGGGACGCTGATGAGGATGGCGCCAATGGCCGCTGCCGTATACGGCCAGTTTTCGGGAGTCCGCGCTCTGTCGCCCCTAATGATCTTCCAGCATAGCCACAAGAAAAAGAGCGCGCCAGGCACGCCCAGGTCCAACAAAAGGGAGAGCAGGAACGAGTCCATGCCTGCCGCGGCATCCACCTTTGCCACGCTGTTTTGGAACTCGGCGCCCATTAGGCCGGGAAGGTAGTATGCCTGCGTTCCAACGCCGAGACCAAGGAGCGACCGCGGGAACTTGTCCAAGAAAAATCCCCACGCTGGGCGCTCCCGCGATTCCTGGAGAAACTCGATGGGCGATCCAAACCGCTCGCGCACCCTTATTTGCCATATCGCGCCAAAAAGTGGAATGCAACACAGGCAAACCGCAATTGAAAGCAATACCCTCTTTCGCCGTCCCCTCATCCGCGGCTCCAGCGCTAGCAGTGTCACGAACAGTACCGGCAGAACGATCAGGAACGAAGAAGAAAACGACATAATGCCCACTATAGTGAGCAACCCCATTTGAGCCTTCGTGACCCAGGCGCGCTCCTGCAGGCGGGGATCTGGAATGCGAGCCTTCGCAAATACGAACGCCAGGGCCGGCATTACGAAAAAGGCTAAATCCTTTGGCTCGCCGAAGAAGGAATTGATCCTTAGAATGGAGATACCGAAGAGCGTCCCAGAAAAGTTCGCTCCCGAAGTCCGTATCAAGCTGTGGCTATCGGACAAGGCGTAGGTTATTGGGTCGCCGAGCGTGATAAACGAAATCTCTTGTATCGCCCCATAGAAAGCCAACAATGAGACAGCGCCGACGTAAAGCGCCATACAGCGCGGCACGGTAGCCGCATCGATGTAACAGAGGACTAATCCGAACAGCGCCAGTCTGAGGAAGAACATGACGTTAGCCACTTCTAAACGCGTACTAAGCACATCGGACCGAAGGACGTCGAAGGCGACGATTTCGCGGCTAAGAGACTGCCATATGAACAGCGCTGCCGCCCAGGCCAGCAAGCAGGCGATCGGCTTGAGCGGAGCGGCTACTCTGCGCGACACTCGGAGGCCCAGGTAGAGCGCGGGTGAGAGCAGAAGCCCGATTTTGAAGGGCTCGAGCATCCAACCAATGCGCACCACCATTCCCATCCAAGGTGCAGCGAAGAATAGGGCGTAGAGATACCAGCGAGGGCGCAGAATCAGACACAGATAAATAGAGGCGATAGCCCCTACGAACAGGAAGTCCGAGATCATGCGGTGCTTCCTTCTCCTAATTCGTCGGAGCCCGCGCGTGAAAGCTCAGGCCCATGAGTTAGCGACCCCAGCGCCGCCAGGTAGTGTCCAGTGACCGATTCCTGAGAGAATAGATGGGAGAGGGCAGGCGATGCTTGGCGTGACATCAGGTCGCCGCGTTCCCACTCCGTCGAGAGCCTACAGAGGGCGTTGCACACCTCTTCGGCGGAATCGGTTGCCGCGCAGACGCCGCCTCCATGTCGAGCCAGGAGGTCTCTTATCTCCGATTCACGTGGCGTGATGGCTAATATCGGACGGCCCGTTACGGCGTAGTCTGCGAATTTCGACGGCAGGAAGATACTCTCGTTATTGTGGGCCTCGATCGCCAAGAATATGTCGGACTCCTGGAGCAGCTGAAGCACGGCGCGGTAGGGCTGCTCGGGTATGAACTCGCAGAGGTGCCGTTGCCCATGAGCTTGAGCGATCTCTGCAAGTCGTTCCGTACCCGAACCTACGAACCTCACTTGGAACGGCACGCTATTCCGTTTTTCGGCGTGCATGGCCAAGCCCTTCAGGAAGACATCGGGTCGGCGGTAAGGTAGCAAGCCGCCGACATGCGTGATTACGGGGCGCTTCCGTTGTACCGCGCGCGGTTGCGCGGGCGCGACGCAACCGATGTGCGGGATCACATGGGCGTTTGCCGCCGCCTCGGGCGGCAGCAGACCCAGCATGTAGCGCCGCAGTCTGGCTGAGGGAAAGACGTGACACGATGCCAGTCGGGCTACCTCGGCCAGCAGCGTTCGAAGGCGAACCGGCATTGGCACCCGTTCTCCGCCACCATACGGCGGCGGTGCGACGATTGGTGGGAAGGGATCGTTCCAAACAGCAAGCCATGGGATTTTGACCGTCCTGGCCACGCGCAGGGCGGCCATGTGGCAATACCCGCCAAACGACAGCAGGGCGACGTAGTCGCTTCGGGCAAGCCACTGCAAGGCTTGGGACGCCGCGGTCCGTGCCCACTGGAGCTCGCGGAAATGGCGAAGTGTGGCTGCAAGGTACGGGCCGGTCAGGTCCTTCAGCACCTTGCGTGCAAGCGGGAATCGATAGTCATATAAGGCCAAGCTGCCCCGTGGATGGCACGCCGCGGGGCGAACGGGTCGTCGAGAAAGGATGTCAAGGCGAAAGCCTGATCGTTCCAGGGCACGCCCGAGCTTTCCGTTAACGAGCGCCTCGGCGTCCATGTTTGGGTAGTACGACGGTGTAAAGATTAGGAGCTGCTGACTCACGGCGGCCACCGCCCTGACTGTCACCCGATGTTCGGCATATTGCGAGCCTTGGAGGCCTGAGAGTACCCCGAAGCGCGCTTACGCTGAGGCTATGCCGAAGTGGCATTCACGTTACGCTCGTGACCCTCCGACGCTAAATGACGCGCAGGCGAGGGTGCGCCCGCGGTCTCAGCCGGCATCTCCACGGCGTCTTCCCCCCACCGTATGTTCTCTTTCAGTACGCGGGCAGGATTTCCGCCGATCAAGCAGCCTGCTGGGTACGATCGCGTCAATACCGATCCGGAGGCTACCACACAACCATCGGCGACAGCCACACCCTTAAGGACCGAAACATTGGAGCCGATCCAGGCTTGGGACGCGGAACCGCATATACGCAGTGACCGCAAGGGCATGCACCGAGCAGGCTAACAGGAATGCTCCGGCCAAACCGAGAGCGCCATAACGTGGCGCCAGGAGAGATGCGCTCGATAGCAACACGAGTGCCCAAATCAGATTAAAATTGAACCCCCACCACATCCTGTCCAGGCTTGCAATGGCTTGACCAATCACAGCGACCGTGGAACTGATCACAGTTGCGAGCGCCAGGACAACCAGGGTCGATCTGCCCGCCTCGAAGTCCCGTCCGTATGCTTTCATGATCCAAGAGGAGCCAATAATAAGTGGCGCTGCGGTGAAAACGCCGAGGGCGAAGCTAATCATAATGCTTACCCGCAGAAGTCTCCGGAAGGCTGCTGCCTCCCCCACTCCCAGATTCGATAGGATGGAAAGCAGCGGTCGCGAGAGCAGAGCAGGCAGAAATGCGACTGCCGTCCGCCACTGGTTCGCGGCGCTAAAAACGCCCATCTGCGCATAACCGTGGGGCTGATTTACTAGAATTGAACTTGCGGCCCACATGGCGGGGCTTGTTAATGCACCGCCCAGAAACGCGGGAAGGGAAAACTTCAATAGGATGGCGCCGTCGGACCAGCATCTGTCCCAGCGCACCGGAACCCGATTCCGTCTGCATTCTGCGCGAATGGCGATGTCATTCAGAACCCACCCGACTACGGCAACCGCTACTAGGCCCACCACGGCTCCGCGCAGACCCCATAACAGAGCGCCGCCAACGGCGAAGGGGACGGTCAGGATACCTTGTCCCAAATTGACACGGGCGATACTCCGGAATGCTTCGAAACCCGCAAGTACCCCGGCTTGTGTGCCACTCACGGCATTCAAGAACAGGACGCCCGATGCGATACGCAACTCCTCGGAAAGCTGCGGCGCGTTCAATGTGCTTGCTGCTAGCCGGGGAGCCACGGCAAGAAGCGCTAAAGCTGCAAACGCCGAAAACCCTAGCGCGGCCGCGGTACTAAGAGCGATGATGCGACCGGCGCGGTTCGGGTTAGTCGCTCGAAGTTCCGCCACATACTTCGTTGCGGTGAGGCCTAGTCCCACTCCCGCGAACACGCCAAACATACTCACCGTGCTCTGGATCATGCCGTAAGCCCCAAATTGCGCGCGGCCCAGTAGCCGGGCGGTGATCACGAATGCTACCAAATTCGCGCCCTGCGATACGAGGGTCCCTACGAGCGACCACACAGCGCCTCTTGCGAAACGTCCGCGTAGGGAATCCGTGCCCCACTGTCGGGCGGTCACTTTGGCGACACCGCTCCACGATTTGACCTCAGTAGGTATCACGAGCAACCTGCCCGCATTTCTGTCCGGGCGACGGCCAACCTGGCGCCGCCGCCGTCCCCAAAGGCTCCGAGAAGCCCAGGAGAGGCGGGACGCACATGCGAACCAATTTCTATCGCCAGAGTCGACCTCAGCTCCCAGTGCCTCGTCGCCTCGGGCTCAATAAGGGCGATCATCGGTTGCTCACCGCTTCGAGGCGGTGCATGCCCTCACTTCGGCTGACCCAATCGCCAGGACCTCATCCTTCTCCTCAGGCGCACCGCCGTCAAGCGCACGGACCGAATAACCGGAGGCCGCGAGCAAATCGAGGCAGATTCGATGCACGGTTTCGCCATGCGTGGCTAGGAACACCACCGGGCGGCGCCGCATCGCGGTGCACGCGCCCCTTAGCACGCCCGCCTCGGCGCCCTCAACGTCGAGCTTCACTACGTCCGGAACTTCGACCAGACCCGCAGCAAGCAAGGTGTCCGCCCTCGAACACGAAACCTTCAGGGTCCCTCCTTCGGCCAAGTGTCCCATCGACGCATCGGGCCCCGGGTCGAACCCGGTCTCACCGTCAAAATCGCCTAAAGCGCAAGGGAGTATCTGTACGTTGTGGTAGCCGTTTATCTCCACGTGCCGCCGCAACAGTTCAACATTGCGTGGAACGGGCTCGAATGCGTAGACCCGCCCGCCTTCGCCAACCAACTCGGCAAGGAGCAGCGTATAGAAGCCCGCGTTCGCCCCCACGTCCCAACAGACCATCCGCGGCCGCACGAGGTCTCTGATCTTGCGCTGCTTCGCAGCCTCAAACCAGCCCAACCAGCAACCATGGCTGGACGAGCCAGCGATCCAGCGCCTCCAGCGCAAAGGGCCTTGCAAGATGCGGACCTCTGCATCCTTCGGAATCAGCCGAAGCGGGAGGCGCAGTGCCCGGCCAACGAACTTCGAGTCGGGAATATCGGAGAGGTTAATCACAATGAGGGCTCAGGTTCCGTCGATCGGGTTGGCCAAGCTCCGGACGGCGAGATGACGGACAGGAAGCCATTGTCAATCGCTCTCGGCGGTCTTGTAGTATCGATAATACTTCCCGTAATACCCGTAATACCGGTAGCTGTCGCTCATCGTGCTGGTCACTGAGTTCAGCACCAACCCGACCACGTTCGCCCGCACGCGCTGCAGGGTGTTGAGCGCCGACCCCACTGTCTTGCGATTGGTCTCTCCGGCCTTGGCCACCATCACCACGCCGTCCACCGCGGCGGCCATTTGCAGCGGCTCGGGGAAGCCCAGTACCGGCGGCGAATCCACCACGATCAGGTCGTAGTCGTGCGCGGCATCTTCCAGGATTTCGGGCAGCCTCCGCCCGATCAGGTCGGCGGCCCGGCGGCTGGAATACCCGGTGGGCAGGATATCCAAATCCTCGAGCTCCACCAGCTTCACCAGCTTCTCGCGCCATTGCATCCCGTTCTGCAGAACGGCGGCCAGCCCCGTTTCCGGATTGATTCCCAGCTTGGTATGGACCCCGGGACGGCGCAGGTCGCAGTCGATCAGCAGAGTCTTGTGCTTCTGCTGCGCGTGGGCGATGGCCAAGTGTACCGCGGTGGTGGTCTTGCCTTCCGACGGCGTGGCGCTGGTGATCATGAGCGACTTCAGGCGGCGGTCGAACGACCCCAGCAGAATCGAGTTGCGCAGCGTACGCACGGCTTCTTCAAAGCCCGTGGTGGTACGGTCCGGCGCAGCCACCGCGGTTCCCTCCGCGCGCGTCAGCGCCGTCGAGCCGGCGTCGCCCGCGATCACCGAGACCAGGCCGCGGCGCCAGGTCTTCACCATCGGCAGGCTGCCCAGCACGTCGGCCTGGAACAGCGTGCGCACCTGGTCGGGATCGCGCACGGAGCTGTCCAGCAAGTCGGTCAGGACCGCGAACCCCACTGCCAGCAAAGTGGAGAACAGGAATGCCAATAGCACGTTCAGCTTCAGGTTCGGAAACACCGGCCGGATGGCGGCGCGCGCCGGATCGGCGATGCGGATGGAACTGTTCTGGAACCCGGCGTTGATGCCGGCCTCTTTGATCTTGCGCACCAATTCCTCGTAAAGCGACTTGTCCGCGTCCGCTTCCCGCTTCAAGGACTGGTATTCGAAACTGCGCGCGTTGAGCCGGTCGAACTCCGCCTTGGTCTCGGCCACGGTCTTTCGCAGCATGGCCTCGCGGTTCACCGATTCGTGGTACTCCACTTCCACCCTCTGCGCCGCGTTCTTGGTGCTTTGCTGCAACTGGCGCTCGATCTCCTCCACCTGCACCGCCGCCTTGCGGAACTCGGGATGATTGGGGCCGAAGTGCGTCCTGGTGTCGGCGAACTTCTGGCGCGCTTCGTCCAGTTTGGTGGAAAGCGTCTTCAGGTTCTCGCCTTGCGTCGAGACTTGGGCGGCTTCGAGCGATCCGCTTTCGACCGATTTCCATGCGGATTCCTTGCGCACGCGGTCGGTCTGCGCGTTGGTGTACTCGGTGTTGAGCTGCAGCAGGCGCGCGGAGAGGATGCTGGTCTTCTCTTCCGGATTGATCACGTTCAATTCGCGCTCGAACTGCGCCAGCGCCGCCGACGAGCGCTCCATCTTGGCTTTCAATTCCTCGAGTTGTTTTTCCATGAAGTCCGCCAGCGACGCGGAGGATCGGAAACGGATGCTATAAGTGTGCTCCAC
>Ga0182016_10007625_pt1 | contig 11084 bp, 9 predicted proteins | sample 712S2MmetaG_FD_120491 | JGI IMG/M metagenome (GOLD analysis project Ga0182016, IMG submission 120491) | Permafrost microbial communities from Stordalen Mire, Sweden - 712S2M metaG | ecosystem: Environmental > Terrestrial > Soil > Wetlands > Permafrost | place: Sweden: Stordalen | collected...
CGACGAAAAAATACGGCGACGCCGTAATCCAGACGCGCTTTCCTCCTGAGCCCAACGGCTACCTGCACATTGGCCACGCCAAGGCCATCTGCCTCGACTTCGGCCTGGCCGATGAGTTCGGGGGCAAAACCAACCTGCGCTTCGACGACACCAATCCTGCAAAAGAAGAGCAGGAGTACGTCGATTCCATCATGGCCGATGTGCGATGGCTGGGCTTCGACTGGGAACGCCTCTGCTACGCCTCGGACTACTTCCCGCAGCTTTACGAGTGGGCCGTGCAACTCATCAAGGCCGGCAAAGCTTACGTCGACGACCTAACGGCCGATCAGATTCGCGAGCACCGCGGCACGTTGACCGAGCCCGGCAAAGACAGTCCGTATCGAAATCGGTCGATCGAGGAAAATCTGGACCTCTTCACCCGCATGAAGGCCGGCGAATTCCCCAACGGGATCCGCGTGCTGCGAGCAAAGATCGACATGGCCTCGCCCAACATCAACATGCGCGATCCAGTCATGTACCTCATCCTGCATGCGACGCACCACCGGAGCGGCGACGAGTGGTGCATCTATCCCATGTACGACTACGCCCACGGGCAGTCGGATTCGATCGAGCGCGTCACGCACTCCATGTGTACGCTCGAATTTGCCGATCACCAGCCGCTCTACAAGTGGTATATCGACCAGCTCGGCATCTTTCCTTCGCAGCAATTTGAATTCGATCGCCTCAATCTTACCTATACGCTGCTCAGCAAGCGCAAGCTGCTTCAGTTCGTGGAGGAAAAGCGAGTCAACGGCTGGGACGATCCCCGCATGCCCACCCTGGCCGGCATCCGTCGCCGCGGCTTCACGCCTGAAGCGCTGCGCGCGTTCTGCGCCCAGATCGGCACATCGCGGACCAATGGGACAACAGACATCGAAATGCTGGAGCACTTCCAGAGGGACGACCTCAACCGCCGTGCTCAGCGCGCCATGGCCGTGCTGCGCCCGCTCAAGGTCATGATCGATAATTACCCGGCTGGCCAAGAAGAATTCGTCGAGGTCCAGAACAATCCGGAAGACGCATCCGCCGGCACTCGCCAGGTGCCATTTTCCGGAGAGATTTATATTGAGCAGGACGACTTCCGCGAGGTTCCGCCGCCCAAGTACTACCGCCTGTCTCCGGGCAAAGAAGTGCGCCTGCGCAACGCCTACTTCATTACTGCGCACAGCGTTGTGAAGGACGAAGCCGGCAACGTCGTCGAGGTTCATTGCACTTACGATCCGGCCAGCCGCGGCGGCAACTCCCCCGACGGCCGCAAGGTCAAGTCGACCATGCACTGGGTGTCCGCGGCTCATGCCCTGGCGGCAGAAATCCGTCTCTACGACAAGCTCTTCCTCAAGCCCAACCCCAGCGACGTTGAAGAGGGTGAAGACGTAATCAGCAACCTGAACCCCAACTCGCTGGAGATCGTCACCGGCGCCAAGCTGGAGCCTTCGTTAGCCAACGCCAAGCTAGGCGAACCGTATCAGTTCGAGCGCGTAGGCTACTTCTGCGTAGATCCCGACTCGACGAACGGCAGTTTAGTCTTCAATCGGACGTTGTCGCTGAAGGATTCCTGGGCCAAGATCGTGAAGGCAGGAGCGTAGGGCGGCAACGGCGAGAAGATGTTATGTGCGCGTTAGCTGAGGCAGTGCGTCGAAGCCTCGTCAACCGTGTCTTGCGCTGCAATGGCGCGGTGAAAGGCGGGATCTTTTTCCCAGCTTCCAGCAATATCGCTCAAATCGCGCTGCCGGACGCGCTTATCGCCCAGGCCGAATCCGCGAGCCAGGGCCTCGATCGCAACCTCGTTCAGGCTCTTGCCCTGCTCCCGGGCTGAAACGCGGAGAGCGGCATCGAGATAGTCAGGCACATTGCGAATCGTATGCTGCATGCAGGCATTGCAGGCATTCGTTGCGAGCGCAAGATTTACGACTTCCAGGCTCAAGCGCCGCAAATGAAATGTCACCGTTTTTGAATGCCTCCCGCTATTTCCCGATCACGTCAATCGCCACAGGAATTGTTTTCGGGGGAAGGCAGACGCTTTTGTCGCAGGCCTGATAACGCAGCTTGGCTTCGACAAGATGGTTTCCCGGCTCGGCCACAATCCGCGCCAGGAGTACGAAATCCTGGGTGTAGACGCTGAGCTTGGTGTCGGGGTCGAGCGGCAGCGTGAAGTCCTTGCCCTCGGGATAATTGATGCGTTCCAGCCGCACTCCTGCGCCATCGGGAATCGAGAAGCTCGTGGGAACCAGAGAGTCGTCCTTGGGCGAATGAGAATTGATATGCAATCCTTCCGCGATGCGGAAGTGCAGTTCCACGTCGCTCGGCTTGCCGGCGGTCACTGTTACCTGCTCGGGGAACAGATACTCGACCGCGGCGCCGTTCAGGATAGATCGCGCCGTTGAGTCCGCCTGGGAATGAGCGAGCAGCGATGCATAACCAATGGTCAATACGGCAGCAAATTTGAAACCGGTAATTTTATTCACGATCGACCCCAATCCTATTCCCCCATTCCCTCAGGGGCTGAAGCCCAAGGCTTCTTCGGCTCTTTTCGGCACGACTAAAGTCATGCCCTGACACAAAACCAATTATGAAGTCAGTTCCGGTCCGTTAGTCCCTATCTAATGTCCCTAGCCCCTAAGTCCCTGGCCCCTAATTGCCCAACGCCTTCTTGATATTCCCTTCGATGTCGGCCTTCGAGGTCAGGCCCATCTGCACGGCAACCACTTTGCCGCTGCGATCCACGAAGAACGACATAGGCAGTTCATCGAGGCCGCCCCATTGGTCGCTGATGCTGTCGCCGTCAATCAGCACAGGGTATTGCATGTGCAGCTGCTGAACGGATTTTGCAACAGCGGCCTTTTCCTTCTCCCATGCGGCTTTGTCGTCTTTACCGACGCCATCGCCCTCGGCTGAGATGCCAATAATCTCGAACCCCCGCGAAGCATATTGATCGCGAAGTTCCACCAGCCAAGGCGTCTCAATCTTGCACGGAGCGCACCATGTAGCCCAGAAGTTGATCAGCACAGCCTTGCCCTTGTAGCTCTCCAGGGACACCTTGTTTCCGCTCAGGTCTTCCAGCGAAAAAGCGGGCGCATTCTTGCCGGTCAACGGCGAAACATACTCCGGAGCGCCGCCGGCAGCATCCGCGACCAGCTCGCCCTTGGGCAGCGAGGCCAGCAGTTTCTCAGCAGCCTGCCTGCGGTATTCGAAGTTGGCCCATCCCGCCCACGCGAACGTGGCGAAGATAAACAGCACGGCAAACAGAACCAGGGAATTGCGTTTCAAAGCAGACAAGACCTCTCACTCAATTGTACGGGTAAACCGGCTGGATTCCCAGACACCGGGCGCGCGACCGCACAGGTGGTACTATCAAAGGCCGATGGCTCCTATGCACGAAGACGAGTGTTTAACACCCGCTGCCCTTGTCCGAACGGAGGCGGCGGCGCTGAACGCCCTGGCCGACAGGCTTGAGGGTCCGATGTCCGCGGCCTTTGCCAGCGCGGTCGAACTGATCGTGCATTGCGGCGGGGCGCGTGGTCGGGTTGTAGTTACCGGCATGGGCAAGAGCGGCATTATCGCGCAGAAGATTGCGGCCACGCTGAGTTCAACCGGCTCGCCGGCCCTCTTCATGCACCCTGCCGAAGCCGTACACGGCGACCTGGGCATGCTGATGCCAGGGGATGTGGTGGTGGCGCTTTCGGCCAGCGGTGAGACGGAAGAGATTCTGCGTTTATTGGCCACGCTTAAGCGCAAAGGGGATGCACTGATCAGCTTGAGTTGCAATTTAAGCTCGACGCTCGCGCAGGCCAGCGATGTGGCGCTCGATTGTTCAGTAGAACGGGAAGCCTGCGGACTTAACCTGGCACCCACGGCATCCACAACCGCCATGCTGGCACTGGGAGACGCGCTGGCCGTCGCAGTCAGCCTGCGCAAAGGCTTCCGCGCGGAGGATTTCGCGGAGTTGCACCCCGGTGGCAAGCTGGGCAAGCAATTGGCGCGCGTCGGCGACCTCATGCATTGCGGCGATGCTATTCCGGTCGTCCGCCCCAGCACGCAGATGACAGATGTGATCTACGAAATGTCGTCGAAGAAACTCGGCGTGACTACGGTGCAGGAACAGGGTCGTTTATGCGGTGTGATTAGCGACGGCGATTTGCGCAGGCTGCTCGAACGGGAAGGTGGGGCAGCGCTGAGCCGCACCGCCGGGGAGGCGATGAACGCCAAGCCGCGCACGATTGCTTCGAGCGAATTGGCCGCGACTGCATTGGCGATTCTGGAGGAGCGAAAGATTACTTCGCTGGTGGTGGTTGATGGTTCCGGCACGGTGGAAGGCTTGCTGCATCTGCATGATCTTTGGGGCGTGGAGTTGATCTGAAGCAAATCCCAGGGCAATCGCATGAAGCGGGTCGAGCGGGAAAAGTAGTTTCGCCGCGTCCCTACAGAAGCTGTTACGAAACCTGAAAGCAGTGAGGGCTGGAATCTATTGGCTCGCTAGTTTCGTGTCGCCCCGCTGGGGCTCAGGGTTCGTATTGGGCTGTTTTCCCAGGATTTCATCCTGGGCTATTATCGGTCTCTCCCTCCGGGAGGATGTTACGAGGTCTGAGAATCTTGAGCCTCGCCTGTTGAACATCGGACTTTTGAGAGCTTCTAGACCGATCCTGGCTCGGTTCCGGGTTTCGTAACAACCAGCTACAGGACGCGAAACCCAGACGCTTCTCCGGATCTTATCCGGGGCTATTTTCATGCTTTCCCTGTGGGAAGAGGGCCGATTCGTCTGCTTTCCGGGAACATATGAAACCAACTTCGGGAGCAAGAACTGTTCATGCGATTGCACCTGAGCGAATCCCAAGCTGCCAGCCTCAATTCGCGCTATCATTAGGCACTGGAGTTGTCCGATGACGACCAAGATTGTTCGCGTGGGAAACACCCTGATGGTGGAAATCCCAGAAGAATTGGTTGCAGAGGCTTCTCTGCCGGTCGGAGAGCCTTTGCAGTGGGTTCCCAACGGAAGCGGGAGCATAGCGCTTGTTTCCAGCAACAGCCGGGACCACGAGCACATTCGTGCCGGCCTGTCAGAGTTGGCAGCGGGCAAGTCCGTATCGCATGAGCGCGTCATTGAATGGCTGGACAGCTGGGGTACGGGAAACGAGCTTCCCGCCCCAAAGTGAAAGTAGTCTGGTCTCCAACAGCAGTCTTCGACCTGGAATCGATTTACGAGTACATTGCCGAGGATAGCCCCACGGCTGCCCGGAAAATGGCTGCGCGCATCGGAGAGTCTGTCAATCGCCTCATCGGATTTCCACTTTCAGGCAAAGCGGGCCGCGTGGCTGAGACACGAGAACTGGTGGTTCCCGGGACCTCCTACGTTGCTGTTTACAAGGTTCAAGAGGATGAAATGCAAATTGCCGCCGTCCTCCACGGCAGGCAGCTTTGGCCCGAATCGTTTGGCGAATAGCTCGCGCATCCCCGCCCATTTAGAATAAATACTGCTCCAGATTGCCCTGCGTCCGGCGCGCCGGACGGGAAAGTACGCTCTCATCGCTATGCATCGTTGGTCCAAGCTCTTCATTCCTACCCTCCGCGAAGCCCCTACAGACGCCGAAGTGGCCAGCCACAAGTTTCTGCTCCGCGCGGGATATATCCGCCAGCTAGGGGCCGGCATATACAACTATCTTTTCCTCGGCCAGCGATCACTGAACAAGGTCATCGGCATTGTGCGCGAAGAGATGGACCAGATCGGCCAGGAGTTTTACCTGCCGGCTATCCATCCTCGCGAAATCTGGGAGCAGAGCGGGCGCTGGAGCGGCATGGGCGAGAACATGTTTCGCCTGAAAGACCGCAAGGGCGCGGACCTGTGCCTGGGCATGACGCATGAGGAGATCATGACGTCGATCGCGCGGAGCGAGTTGCGGAGCTACAAGCAGTTGCCGCAGATCTGGTACCAGATTCAGAACAAATTCCGGGATGAACCGAGGCCGAAGTCGGGCCTGCTACGCGTGCGCCAGTTCACCATGAAGGACAGCTACTCCTTCGATATAGACAAGGCTGGCCTGGACAAGAGCTTCGATCTGCACGACGCGGTTTATCGAAAGATTTTTACCCGCTGCGGTCTCAAATTTGTTGCCGTTGAGGCCGATTCGGGCGCAATGGGCGGCTCGCAGTCGCAGGAGTTCATGGTCTACACCGACGCCGGCGAAGACCTCATCGCAAGCTGTCCCGTGTGCGGCTATGCGGCCAACCTGGAGAAAGCTACTTCGAATCTGGCAACCGTGATGGAGATGGAACCGACAGGCGATGGCACGCCGGAACTGGTCTTTACTCCGGGCTGCGCGGCCATTTCCGATGTTGCCGAGTTCTTCAACATCTCTCCTGCTTCCGACATCAAGTGCGTAGCCTATATGGCGCTCAAGCGCGGAGGAAGGGGCAAGCCGGACAGCTGGCAGGGCGTTGCCACATTCCTGCGCGGCGATCACCAGGTGAACGAGACAAAACTTCTGGGCGCAATGGGTGCAGCCGACCTGCGCACCATGCAGACCGAAGAGCTCTCGAAGTTCTTCAATGGGCCGGCTGGGTTCCTCGGGCCTGTGGGTCTGAGGCACAATGTGAAGCCGCTGGAAGATGGGCTCACTGTGGTCGTCGACAAATCGCTCGAGGGCCGCAAGAACCTGGTCGCAGGCGCGAACAAGCTGGATTACCACTTGCGCAATGTTGGGCCCGGACGCGACTTCACGTGGACTATCGCCGCGGATATTCGCAGCGTGAACGAAGGCGAGGCGTGCCCTCAAACAGCCCACGCTGGCGACGCCTGTTCCGGCAAGCTGGTCGTTGGCAAGGCCGTTGAAGTGGGCCACATCTTCAAGCTCGGCTACAAGTATTCCGAATCGATGGGCGCGCGTGTGCTCGACCCCAACGGCAAGGAAGTTACTCCGATCATGGGCAGCTACGGCATTGGTATCGAGCGCATTCTCACCGCGGCCATTGAACAGTCCAACGACAAGAACGGCTTCTGGCTGCCGGCATCGATTGCTCCCTTCACCGTCGTTGTCACCGTAACCAATTCTTCCGACGCGGCACTGGCCGAATCCGCTGCGGCGCTGGCCGCGGAACTCGATGCTGCCGGACTCGATGTGCTGCTTGATGACCGAGACGAGCGCGCCGGCGTCAAATTCAAGGACGCAGATCTGATCGGCATTCCGTACCGCATCAATGTGGGCAAGAAGGCCGCCGCGGGGATAGTCGAACTGGTCACGCGTGCTTCATCGACCAGCGTCGACGTTCCATTGACGGAAGTAGTAGCCTTGGTAAAAAAGCGAGTCCAGGAAGACGCGCTGTTGTCGACAGCCGAAGACAGCCTATAGCTGCAGTCTGCCATACGGAGGCTGCCAGCTCCAAGCTGTTAGCTGTTTTCAAGGAGTAGCGATGGCGTTGAAAATTCGATTCAAGTGGCCCAAAGGAAATAAATCGTGGGCTTCGCTGCTGTTCCGGATTGGGCTGCTGGTTTTTGCTGTCATGGTTCTCACGGGCTTTGGCATTTTTGGCTTTTATTACATCAAGTATCAGCACATTGTCGACGAGCGGCTCAAACAGCCTATTTTCGCAACCACCGCAAAGATTTTTGCCGCACCGCGCGAGGTCCGTCCCGGACAAAAGCTGAGTGTAACTCTGCTGGCGAATGAATTGCGCGAAGCGGGCTACTCCACCGACGGTGGTTCGCATGCTTCCCCGCTCGGAACCTACTCAGACGATGGGCAGTCCATCACCGTGCACCCCGGCCCCGAGTCTTATCATGCACAGGACGGCGCGACGATCCGCATCGCATCCAGCGTGGTTCAATCCATTACGGACGATCATGGCCAACCGCTGGCCAGCTACGAGCTTGAGCCGCTTCTCATCACCGGCCTCAGTGACGATGCCAACCGCACCAAGCGCCGCCTGATTACTTACGACGAGCTCCCGCAAAACCTGGTGCAGGCCGTAATGGCAATTGAAGACCGGCGCTTCTTTGAGCATAGCGGCGTGAATTACTGGCGGTTATTCGATGCGGTCTATCGCGATGTTGTTTCAGGCCAAAAGCAACAAGGTGGTTCTACACTGACGATGCAGCTTGCGCGCGGGTTCTTCCTTACGCCGGAGAAGAAATTCAAGCGCAAGTTCATTGAGATCGTTATCACCTTTCAGCTGGAACATCGTTTCACGAAGAAGCAAATTTTTGAGATGTACGCCAACGAGATTAACCTTGGGCAGCGCGGCAGCTTCTCCATCGACGGCTTTGGCGAGGCCTCGAAGGCCTACTTTGGCAAGGATGTTCACCAACTCGACCTGGCCGAATGCGCCATGCTGGCTGGAATCATTCAACGGCCAAATTACTTCAATCCCTTCCGTCACGCGGATCGCACCATCGAACGGCGCAACCTGGTTCTGGACTCGATGGTGGAGACGGGCGCAATCACGAAGGATCAGGCAGAGCGCGCAAAGAATGAGCCGCTGCATCTGTCGGAGGCCAGCGTTGACGCCAGCGAAGCGCCCTACTTCGTCGACCTGGTTCACGAACAGTTGCTGCAGAAATTTGGCGAGCGCGACTTCAATCGCGAAGGCATGCGTATTTATACTTCGCTCGATCCCGACCTGCAGCGAGTGGCAACGGCAGCCGTTGACTCCACCATTCATGTCGTGGACGAACGGGTGGACAGGCTGCACAAGAAGAACAAGCCGGGAGAGAGCTACGTGTATCCGCAGGTCGCCCTGGTTGCGCTCAATCCGCATACCGGGCAGGTGCTTGCTCTCGTTGGCGGACGCAGCTATGGGACATCGCAATTGAACCACGCGGTTGCCAAACGGCCGACCGGTTCCATTTTCAAACCGTTTGTTTATGCGTCTGCATTCAACACTTCGCTTGAGGGGGCCACGCTCTCCGGCCAGACCAGGCCGTTCAGCCAGGTCACCATGCTCAGCGATGAGCAAACTACTTACGACATCGGTGGACAGGAGTATACGCCGCGCAACTTTGGAGGGGACTATCACGACCAGGTGACGGCGCGCTACGCTTTGCAGAAGTCGCTGAACAACGCGACGATCGGATTGGCGGCGCTGGTGGGGTTCGATCGCGTGGCTGCGCTGGCACGCGACGCCGGCTTGAAAGGCGTGCGCGGAACGCCTTCGATGGCCATTGGATCCTACGATGCAGCGCCTCTCGATATGGCCGGCGCATACACGATCTTCGCCAACAACGGCCTTTATCTCAACCCATGGATGCTGGCCAGCGTGCGCAACTCAACGGGAGACATTATCGCCGACTACACGCCAACTTCGAAGCAAATCCTGGACCCGCGCGTGGCTTATCTCACCACCGACATGCTGGAGAACGTGATTAATCACGGCACTGGCGCCAAGACGCGCTCGCTCGGTTTCACTGCGCCGGCCGCTGGAAAAACCGGTACAGATCACGACGCGTGGTTCGCCGGATACACCTCTAACCTGCTGTGCATCGTGTGGGTGGGCAACGACGACTATACCGATATCAAGATTGAAGGCGCAGACGCCGCGGCTCCCATCTGGGCCGAGTTCATGAAGAAGGCAGTGCTGCTGCCGCAGTACTCCGACACTCACTACTTTTCAGCGCCTCAGGGCATTGACATGGTCAAGATCGACAAGGCGACAAACTTGCTCAGCGATGGATCGTGCCCCGATGGTGTTGATATCGCATTTCTCGATGGCACAGCGCCCACGGATACGTGCGACCATCCACCGGATCATCGCAATATCCTGCAAAAGATATTTGGCTTGGGCAGGCCTGCCAACTGAGGCACTGATTTAGCCGTCCACAGACGATCCGTCCGGCATCGGCTGGCACTGTTGGCACCAGAACGTCACGCGTGCGTCAGGTCCCTGAATGCGGCGTCGAATGCGTTCCCCGCACTGTCGGCAAGGTTCTCCGGCGCGGCCATAGACCCACAAACTCGCGCTGGGATTGGACTCATGCGTGGTGCGCCGCTGTCTTCCTCCATAGGTTACGATCGAATCGCCGGAGTCCTCGAGCACGTTAGCTTTTACCAGCTTTCGCGATGTTGCAATGAGGGAGGCAACCTTCTCCGCGGCTAACGCGTGGACTTTGCTAAACGGGCTTGTCGAAGTCACAAAACAAATCTCCGACTTGAACACATTGCCTACGCCTGCGATCACTTCCTGATGGAGGAGCACATCGCCGATCTCTTCGTTGGGACACCGCAACAGTCGCGTTGAAACTTCCGAAGCGTCGAAGTCATTGCTCAACACATCGATCGCAGTCGGGGGAATTCTCAACATCCGTTCCAGTTCGTGCGTCTTGAGGATCTTCGCCACCGGCACGCGGAAACCCACCGTCACAAAATGCGCATTTTCGAGGACGATCCGCATGTTCTGGCGAGGCTGCTGCCAGCGTTCTCCGTGCCGATAAATATGCCAGCTTCCATTCATGAGCAAATGCGTGGCGAGCGTGCCTCCATTCGAGAAGTGAATCAGCAGCCACTTGCCGCGCGACTCCACTTGATCCACAATCTGCCCGGCGAGAGGCGTGTCGTCGTCGAAGCGCGTAAGCATTGGATAGGTCGAGCGAAAGACGGTGACTGGCTTGCCGATCAGGGCGCGGCCCATTGCACGAGCGGTCCGAAAGAGGGTATCGCCTTCAGGCATGGGCTACTGGACCTCACCCGGCATCGGCTCGCGCGCGGCAAGGGCCAGCGGAATGCGCCGCAAATGCATCCCGAGTGGACCGGCATGAAAGCCCGCATCCATCAAGAAGCGCGCCATGGGATGCGCCGCTACCGGTTGGCCGTTTATGGTGGTGATGAGCACGCCCTGGTGGCTTGCTCCACGCAAACGCTCCTGCCCGCGCAAACAGAGAAAATGCGCGAGCCCTGATGCAGCTTGGGTACGCTCGGGTTCTTCGGCCGGCAAAAAAACGAGCAGATTTGGATTGCCGCGCCGGAGCCACGCAACTAACTGCCCGTTGCGCAGAATCACCTCGGCGTACGCGGCACGTGTAAGCAAGCGTGGGGCAGTTTCAGCATCCTCCTCAGCAACCGGCA
>Ga0182016_10007630_pt1 | contig 11081 bp, 8 predicted proteins | sample 712S2MmetaG_FD_120491 | JGI IMG/M metagenome (GOLD analysis project Ga0182016, IMG submission 120491) | Permafrost microbial communities from Stordalen Mire, Sweden - 712S2M metaG | ecosystem: Environmental > Terrestrial > Soil > Wetlands > Permafrost | place: Sweden: Stordalen | collected...
GAAAGTTAGACGGGGTGCCGCGAAAAATGCTCCCGAGTGTAATGCTGTCGTTATGTTGACGGCAGTGGAGAGCTTCCCTCGCTGACCGCATGGAACTCAACATTACGACCGCACAACATAAGGTCGGTTTACCTGGCCGGTTAGCGAAAATGGGCAGGTCTGTTTGCGTGGTGAAGAGTTCAGCGCATTGATTCACGGGCTGGAAGTGCGGTCGAAAAAGAACTGGTATCGACGGTGAAAAGATTTTTGCAAAATACCGTTCTGTTGATTGAACAAAATAGTTTGACCGTCGTCAGAGAAGTGTGACCGACGCCACGCTGCTCAAAAAGTTCGAGGAACTGAGCGCACGCGTGTCCGCATTGGAAACAGAGAATAGCCGCCTGCGGGAAGAAAACACACAGTTGCAAACCGAGAACCGGCTGCTGCGGCAAAAGCTCGACCTGTATATCCGTCATTACTTCGGTGGCCAACGCAATGAGGGTCTGGACAGGCACCAGATGGAACTGCTGCTGCAAGGTTTGCCCAACGTCGTCGCGTTGCCGACTCCTGAACCCAAGCCTGCCGCTGCTTCACGTCTTGGGACGCCTCATCCCGTGCGGCGTATGCTGGCCGAAGACAAGTTGGAGACGCATGAGATCGTGATCGAGCCGGAGGAGGTCAAGGTCAAGCCCGACGGTTGGAAGAAGATCAGCGAAGAGCGCACCAGTCAACTGGACTGGGTCGCTCCCAAAATCATCAAACGAATCTTCATTCGCCCGCGCTATGTGAAGGCGGAGTGTTTTGCCATTGCAGCACTGCCTCCGCAGCCAATTGAGCAAGGCATGGCGGGGCCCGGCTTGTTGGCTCAAGTCATACTCAACAAATTTGAATATCATCTGCCACTCTTCCGGCAGGAAAAGATGTTCCGCCAACAGTTCGGGTTGGAACTGAGCCGCAAGACGATGGGGTGCTGGGTGGAACAGGTTTCGGAGTTGATGAAACCCGTGTATAGGTCGATCCGGGAAGATTTACTGGCCAGCAATTACTTGCAAGCCGACGAGACGCCGATCCGATATTTAGACCCGGACGTGAAGGGCAAAAGCCAACAAGGTTATCTTTGGGCATACAGTCGGCCTGGCGGGGATGTGCTTTTTGAATGGCGGTTGAGCCGGTCACGGGAAGGACCGCAGGAGTTTTTGAAAAACTTCCGGGGCAAACTCCAGACCGATGGCTATGCGGCCTATGAATCGTTGGCCAAAGAACGCGACGATTTGATCTTGGTCGGTTGTTGGGCCCATTGCAGGAGGGGCCTCCACGAAGCATTGGCGGAGAGTAAACTGGCGGCGTGGTTTGTGCGGCAGATTGGGCTGCTTTATGCGGTGGAGAAGGAGTTGCGCCAGAAGAAAGCTGGGCCACAGCTACGCGCCGCAGTGCGCGCTTGGCAGAGCCGGCCCGTGTTGCAACGGCTACATCGGGCGATGGAATTGGTGCGCCGCCGCACACTGCCCCAGGGCCTGCTGGGCGGAGCCATTGACTACGCCTTGAAACGTTGGGATGCACTGAACCGTTTCGTGGACGATGGAGTTCTGGAAATTGACACCAATCTCCTGGAAAATTTGATTCGGCCCAGCGCACTCGGAAAACGCAATTGGATGTTCATTGGGCATCCTAAAGCCGGTGAACGCAGCGCCGTGATTTACACTTTGTTGGGCAGTTGCCGACGGCATGGAATCAATCCGTTTGATTATCTTAAAGATTTGTTTACGCGCTTGCCTGCCGCCAAGATTACCGAGATCAGGGCGTTCACGCCGGCGGCGTGGGCCAAGGCAAAAGCAAAGGAGAAGATGGTGGCTGAAGCAGCTTGAGCAGGTTGGCACCCGGTAGATTTTGCTGCTTGCCAGTCGGGGCCAGCCGCGCTTCCATACGCCCATGAAGCCCGGCAAGATGCCCAGGAAAGTTTGCTGGAGGCAGATCTGCATTTTCGTTGCATCGATTGTCCTCACGGCCGAGAGCAAACCAAACCCTGCCACGGACACCAACGACATTGCAGACTTAATGCGCCCTCCTCGGGTCGAATTACGCAATGTTCAAGCCATAAAACTCGAAATCCAACCACCCGTAAGCAAAGAAGAAGAGGCGCGAATTTTAAAGCTGATTAGAAATCTCGCGAATATCGGGAGCCCTGATTTCGGTCTATCACCCACCATGTCCGGCGACGCCTTTGCGCCAGTTCCAACGGCACGACAGGCGGGTGCAATGTTGCTAACGGATCACCACTTGAACACATCCGACGATTTCGTGGAATTAGTGAGGCTCGGTCCCAAGGCGCTGCCCATTCTTTTGAAAGCGTTGGATGACCAGACGCCAACGAAACTTGTCATGAAGCATGATGATGGGTTTGGCGGCATGTGGTTTGCCAATGAGCTTCGCGGGAATCCTGGCAACGATGCGGAACAGAAGGTTTTGGCGACGGTGCCTAGGCAAGAATTTGGCAGTCCAAGGGACGCCATTTCTTCCTACACCGTTAAAATAGGGGATGTTTGTTTTGTAATTGTCGGCCAAATTGTTGGCCGGTCTTACCAAGCGGTGCGGTATCAGCCGACCGCGTGCATCGTAATCAACAGTCCGACACATGACGCCAAATTGGCCCAACAAGTTCGCACAATTTGGTCCAGTCCCGAACCAGCGCAGCATCTGTTGGACTCGTTGTTGTTGGATTTCGCCAGCATTGGCGTTTTCAATGGAAAATCACTTGATGGATGGGACGTAGGCAGCGAATTACAGATCGGCGCAGCCATGCGACTCATCTATTATTTTCCACGCCAGACGACAAACCTGGTCGCCACTCGTCTTCAAGGTTTGGATGTGGGTAAGTTCAATATAGCCACGGAAGTGGCGAATGGAGTGCGTGCGAGAGAGTTCATCAAGGCCGTGGCATGGTCCAAGGAAACTTCAATCCAAGCGGAGTTGCAACGGATCTGCGATGTCACCACAAATCCGGATATTCTGAGATTTGCCGGGATGGCGATGGAGGGAGCGAACGCGAACGACTTCCGAAAACGCCTGGAGGAATCCATCTCCAAACTGCCGGAAACCGAACAGGGCCCATACGGTGACGGCTATAATCTTTTGGTTTCCTTGGGGCGGCAGTTTGGAACGGAGGCCAGGCCCGTCTTTGAGCATTATATGCAAAACGCAAGTCTCCAGCGGCGGCGCAGCATGTGTAAGGTGCTGGCCAATGTGCGAGGCGATTGGGCAGTTGATTTGCTGGGACCTTTGCTGGAGGACTCACGCTTGGCCGACGGCTGGGATTATTCGGTGATCCCCGGCCAGAACGAACCTCGTTTGCCCATCCGCATCTGTGATGAAGCGGCAGAGACGATCTCGCAGAACTTCCCCAAGCTCAGATTCAAAATGGCCGGCCAGCATAGTGATTTGGATCGCCAGATTCAAAAGATGCGTGACCAAATCACTCACCATGACTATTGAGAATAATTCGCATTTTGAACGTTTTCTTGCCGTGCCGTGGGACGTGGTGCGGTTCAAAGTTGGAACGTTAGATGTGTCGCATCAGCCGCATACCTTCTTCATGCCCCAGGTTTTTACCACCTCGAACCGCCGGGCCACAGGGGGTCGTTCCTTTACCGCTTACCTTTTAATGGAAAACGTTGAAAGTTGAATAGAATTTATCGGGGATCGTGGTTGTGCGGGAGGCAACTCCCGCCTTATGGGCAACTGCGATCCCCGGTTTCCCGGTTTAGCAATTACATCATCACATCGGATCTTGGACCATGAGTCAGTTTTCTTGCCGACCTGTCCCATCCCGCTCCACAGACATACCCCTTCATCGTTGCGCCTCAAAGTTGTTACAAAACTGGAGCAACGATGCCCCGTCTAAGTTGTCTGCCCAGCGCGGAATCTCGGAGTAAAGAATCCGCACAATACTTGAGAAAGAAGGCTTTGCCTCTTCGATGTTCAGCGCTCTTCGTGCCGCGATCAACGCGTTGCCCCACGCATCCCTATCCGCCGCTCGAATTGCCTCCAAAAACAAGAAGCACGCGGTGTTGTGGTTTTGCATGAATCCCTTCTTGAACCAATCAACTGCCACGGGCGGAACATTCTCGGGTTTCATCGTGCAGAAGCGCGCCAACCAGTCCGCAAGATAGTGAATCTGCCTTGGGAACGCGCCGGTTTCGCCAGCAATCCGTCGGTGATACAAATCCACTCGCGCTCGTTCGTCTTGGAGAAGCGTGTCGAAATCGGCCAGTGCGCACGCCTTCACACGCTGAACATCGGCCAGAAGGCGGCTTTTTGGATGACTCTCGAATACTTTCGAGACGAGTGGGACGAGACTTTCGCTCGACAACGAGAAAAACCTTGCCACCCCATCTGAGACATACGCAAACTTGAAACCATGCTTTTCAGAAGCCAGAGTCTTCTTGGCTTCGGGAATCACCCCTAATTTTGTAGCCACATGAATATTCAGGGTGATTTTCTTTCCTCCAATATCACGGAGCAACCCAAAGATGCTGCACTCAAGTAAGTCAGACAGCATGTCGAAGTAAAAACTGTCTGAAAACGCCGGGTCCAATCCACTAATGCCGGATGGAAGCAAAGTCCTACGCGCCTGTGTCTTTCGTAATCCGATAGCGACGACATGAATGTTCAGAGCATCAATCATTTCAGATAACTGCCCCAAGTGCTCATCGTAGGCTTCTGATCCCGCCCTGTTGTCACGGGGCGGTATCTTAAAAAACCTGCCTTGTGTCAGGCCGTTGTTCGTTTCATCAATACCCCAAATCAATTTGGCTGCGTTAAGCTTGTCTGCGAGCGCACTCACAGAAGCGGAGTTAGGGTAGATAACCAAATGCCCACCTACAGCAAGTGCCGTCTCGAATGCTATGCCTATGCCTGATTCATCAATGTAAAGCTCAACCACCGCGCCTTCTGGTATCTTGGAAAGCATTTCCGAACCACTTCCCAACTGCTTGGTAACCTGAACCTGATTTAGCCACTCCCGGACGCGCAGCAAGGGCATTGCCCGACGCACTGCATTTTCAAAGCGCGCGACATTCGTATCACGCAAGCTCTTTGCTGGGGCATTAAAATAGGCTGGCTTGGCAAACTCCGTGATGATGTTTCCGTAGTCTTTAAACGCTCTTTGAATTGCGGCAAGGGTTGAAGACGAGAAGACGATGACCGGAAGCGACATGTCCAGCAAGGCAATAAAGCGCGGAAGCAATGTTAGCGCCGTCGCGTAATCAGCATAATTTCGTGAGGGATTTTGATCGGAAGCTTGATAACACCACTCTTCAACCCGTGCCAATTCCTCAAGCGAAAAGACCGGCCACGCACTGCCTCCCTCACTGAGGCGGTTGTGCAATGTTTTGCACAATTCGACAACGCGCAAAAGAAACTCAGCTTCAGTGTTCTCCGATTTTCCAGAAAAAAGTCGCAAATCAAGTAAAAGCATATCGTTTCCACTTGCCGATAGCTTCAACCCGTATCGCAAATCTGGAGCGCCAGGAGCGAGCGATTGACACGCTCCTTCTAAAACCTCAAGCAAATCTCCCGGATTCTCCCACAATTGTACAGTGGAATTAGGCACGAGCTTGGCCGAAATTGTCTGCACCCACGAAAGCCAACCATGATGAGCCTGGTCATCAACAAGATGAAACGTGACCGGAGTCGTAGTGGAATTCTCCAGCGGAAGAAAAGGCAAGTTGCCGACTTGATCTGCGCTTGCGTCGATTAGTTGGCATGAGCGTAAAACCGCCCGAAGCGCTAGACGATGCCCTTTGGGCGATTCCGAAGTGAGGCCACCGGTCAATATCAGCGGCCCAATGATATTGGCGATAGCGTGCCGATTTAGGGTCGCATCTGCTCTGGTAAGTTCCCACGAGACAAATTCAAGAAGCTTTTCGGGAGTGACGTTCTTACCCCTACCAACGTCTCCCTGCCGCACAGGGAAAATCACAGCAGTCAACCTCTCTACATCGTTGACGGCTTGCTTGGCAGACCCAAATAAATCGTGCGCTTGAACTACGCGTAACCACGGCAATCGCCCTTGCTCAATGGCGGAAATATGAGTATAAAGCCCGTTGGAACCATTAAGCGCCGGATTCAAATCCAAAATGCAGACCTGTGTACGTGGACACTGCTTGACTGCACAAGCGGCCCAATGTAATGGGGAGACGTGTTCGGAGGTGTTAACGGGGCTAAGAGTCTGGTCGAGCGGTGTATGATTCCAAATGATCAGAAGTTTCGGTGGGAGAGTTGCTGGCGCATCGAGGAGCTTCCAAAGCGCGTTGAAATCACTGGTTTCCGGCTTGCCAACTTCATCGCCATATTGGTAAACAGCCGTACCGTTAGACATGATCTGCTGAAGAACTCTCTTGAGCGATGTATTTTCGGGCGTCGTAGGTTCCATAGGACTATTTCTCGTCGAGGGCATTCTTCAGCGCCTCATTCACCATTTTCATGGTGTATTTCTTCTCCGTCGCATAGCGATAGTGCTCCATCAGGATTGGTCTCGATTTGACGTAATCCACAAGGTCATTGAAGCCATATTGTCGCAAAGGAGCCGCTAAATACTCGGCACGATTGAGAATGCTACCCAATATCTCATTCAAATGTCGTCCAATGTCGGCCCCTTCGACTTTTTCCAGCCCAAGAAGCTGCGCCAGAGCGGCGGCGGGGATAAAATCACCCGGAAGCCCGGTGGAACGATTCCTTTCGCGTGTTTCGATCAGCGCCTTTTCGAGAAGATCGACGTTACGTCGCAGGTCGTTGACGGCGGCTTTAGCAAGGGCTGATTGCGTATTAAGTTCTGCGGGAGCAACGCCAGCGACTTGCAATGGCGAAGAGACACTGAGAGCGGATGTGGCTGTTGTCTGAGCGCGGGAAGCACCGCCACTACGGCCCCCCAATTCAGTAACTACGTCGGGAGGCAACCGACGCGGGATAATTTCATCGTACCCTTGCAACTGCATCAGCGCGTGAGCAGCGATCCTTTCGAGAAAAGCAACATTTCCCCTTCCCGCCACTGAATAATCAAGATTTTGCAATATCTCGTTCACTTTGGGGCTGATCGTTATTGGCCTCTGGCAACCCAACTGCCGAGCGCCCTCTCGCACTTTGACGGCAAAAATCTCTGGCACATCCTCCCTCCGCTCATTAAGCGACGGCACCACGAGCGGCCCACCAAGGCGATTATAAAGATCGAACTGGAAGTGGGTCTCCTTTCGCACGGCTTCGTCACGCAAATCTCGATTTGTAGCCGTGAGTAGCATGACATCAACCTTGACCTTGTTTCCGTCGCGTTGAGCATCCTGCACAATCGAATCATTTGCTTGAGTAACCCGTGCGGGAGGCGCGGAAGGAAAGAACCCGAGACGTGCGATTGAACGCAATCCGTTTTCGTCGGTTCCCCGAAGTTCAAGAAGCGCCTTTTGGGCGTCGGTCGGCAAATTCGGAATCTCATCCAAGAAAAAAGTCCCCCCGTGACATTGTTCGATTTTGCCTGCCTGGCTACGGTCTGCTTTATTATGCCCACCATACCAGTACCCGAACAACTCGTTTGGCATAAGGTCTTGGTTGGTAGGGCGGGCGGTGTAAGACTCAAAATGTCCAGAACGTCCCGAATAATGGTGCATGTACCGCGCGAGTTCGGTTTTCCCTGACCCCGACTCGCCAAGGATCAGATAAATTCCAATTGGGTTGAGCGCAAAGCGGCGCGCTTCGCGGAGCACCTTCATCCATTGCACGCTATTACCGACGAGCAGCTTGTCATCAGACCGCAAATCGGGAATTAGAGCGCTTTCCAAATAGCAGCGTGCAAATTGTTGGTAAAAACCCGCCGCCTCTCGCTCCGAGAATTTAGCCAGGAAAGCTTCTGGCCCCGCTTCGTTCGCGTCACTCTTACGTTCTGTGTGTGTGGTGAGCATCACTATGGGAAGGTCGGCGTCGAACTCGCGACGAAGCCTGTCAAAAACTGCGAAGCCAAATTGCGGGTCCGAACGCACAGAATTGTTTATCTTTCTACCTGTTTCATCAAACTGCAAATCCAACAGAATTAGGGACCAACGGTCCCGTACGGTGGACGAATCTTTCGACCACCGCTCAGTCACTTTCGCCACAACGGCTTCCTCAGAATTTAGTCCGCTCGAATCTTGACCGCTGTGAAATTCAAAATCTCCTTTGCTTATCCGAGGCATTCGAGAGGAGAGGCCGTCAGTTGTGCGTGTGGTGGGAGCAACTGCGGCTAAAAAAGCGTCTCGCACGTCTTCATCGGTTGCGTACTGATCATCAATTACCAGGATTTTGTCATTCATAACGGCAAATACTTATTGGAAGCACCAAATCCCTTTTGGCAGCTTATTGAGCACACTTCGGAAATCCTGAATCGCTTCCACCAAATCGTCGTAGATGGCTTTCCCGGCGCCAGAATCAGGATCGCCACACTCGCAAAATCGTTCCGAGGCGGCGTGGAACGCATTCCATCTTGCTTTCAGCAATTCCTGCATTTCTTTCGGACGAAACTCAGCACGAAACCATTCGTGCAACTTCGTTTTCAATTCATGCCGTTGGTCAGATGAGAGACCCGCAAACGGCTGCAAACGCTTAACCAGGCGTGCGGGACTGTAGCCCTTTTCAAGCGTTTCCGACAGCCTTTCAAACTCCTGTTGGGTGCGATCCTTAAGGGTTTCGCCTCCTGCGGAAGCTTGCGACAATCTTTGATACAATTTTCTCGGCGGAAGCGCCAAAAATGTGTTCTTAAGCAACGTATGCTCCAATCGGCCACAACATCCAGCGGGGTCGCAGTCCAGGTCACACGGTAGTGTAAAAGTGCCTATTTCACTCATTCAAATATCCATTCTCGCTGCTCGCAGCAATTCTACAGCGTTTTCAAGCGACGGGTATTCATTCGCTGCACATAGCGGAGGTAAAGTAGAATCTCTGTTCTGGAGAGCAGACCAAAGTCGGTTGTAGGCATCTGCGACGGTCTCGATGGGAATTTCCAAGTGACAAGCCGAGATATGCTGAGATAAGGCCCAAGCAAGCAGAACTTCAGGCACTGACGACCAGATTCTTCGAAATCGCTCGAGCCATTGCTCTTGCGGCAATTCACGGACGATTTGCACAATAGCTTTGGCTTCCAGTGTGGAAATCGGATTGCTAACGCTCACGCCGCGAACAACACCATTCTGTTTTGCGACAGGTCCAGCTCCACTGTAAAGAAGATGTTTTCCAACAACGAATCCTTTGGAGAGGTATATGCTCTCATTCTTATCGTGAACAAATCCCAGTTCAAAAGCCGTTGGCGACGTGGTGCTAATTCCCGGTGAACAATACACAGGCACAACCCTATCCTCGTCGGGAGACCAAATAACGACTTGCACATCCGGCAACAATTTAAATGCTTCGGCGTTCTTTTCAGATCGCACGGGTTCATCCGCGTCGAAAAACATTATATTCATTTTGTAGTTCTCCTAGAAACGAACTTGAATTTAAGCTTATCTGCGACCGAATCAATCTCGATCATGCACACGCCTTTCTTGTCGCAGCTCAAAGCTTGCAACGTTTCCCACATCGCTTGGCAGGTTGTGCCGCAATCACTCGGCAGCTTCTCACTCTCTTTCATCTCTCTTAGAGAAGCCGCGAGCGACCGTAAAGAACATTTCATCGAGAAGACAAGCTCAAGCTCAGAAAGGCAGACCGACTTGACCGTAGATTGTTCTTGATTATCTCTGCTTCTCAACAGCAACGGAAAAAAGCCCTTGTCATCGCAGGCTAAAGAACGGATCAAACGTAACGTCAAGTCTTTAGTTGCCGAAACCGGCAATGTTGGCTTCCGCACAATCGGCCAACTCAGCTTAGGCAACCATTGTTCGGGACTCGGGTCGCAGGCGGCAGCCACTAACGCTAGACTCCCCAAGCATGGAACTCTAGTTCCCTTCGTCCCGTGACACACGGCGCAATGCCCCACGAGAGTTTTCAACGTGTCGTTAAAAGCAACCAACTCGACGGCATTTAACCACGACGTTATCCAAGTTTCATCTCTTGCCTGCGTCAGATTTGCGACATATTTGGTAATCAGGCTTAGATAGCTCACACGCGACGTACCTAACGAAGGCACATTATGAAAGGTCCGTTCGTTCTCAAACCATTCTTTGGCATGTCCAGGTAAAAGTCTATGGAGGTTCCTTCCTTTCATAGAAGACCAGTGTCCGTAGATGCGACTTGCGAGCTGGCGCAACCGTTCGCTTACGTTTTCCCGAGGCGTTTGGTTGTCAGGATAATTATCTAGCTGCGGAAAATCAACCACCTGGTTTACCAAATTATTGAGTCGGTCAGCGACTCCCTCTTTCGTCGAGACAAGAAAGGCGATACTGCCATTTTGATCGCAAACAGCACATAAAGCAGCCGCCAGCGCATAGGATGGTTTAGCGCCAAGTATAGAATACACTTCTTGATAACGGGCAATTACCTGCGAATGCTTTGTTAGTACGGCCGACGTCAGTTTGTCCACGTCGGGAAGTATTTCGATGTCGAGTAAAAACACCGCACCGTTAAGATCAGAAAGAGCGCTTACAATTAACGGATGAACACTCGGATCGGTCAACGCTTTTCCTTCTAATCCGTCCTTGAAGTTGACTTCATCCTCGCTTCCAAGTTGATTTAAAAGAGAGATAATACTTGCGAGATGACATATTTTCACCCCGTCATCGTCTATTAAAAACAGTTTGACTGATGTTTTCATGAAGTGAAAATGTCTCCACAGGGTATCTCCGTGCAAAACTGACCTTCCTCATCAGGGGTGTCACGGAATCTCACGCGGTCAATGTGCTCGCCGGCGTAAAGCTTGGCGTAATATTTAAGCGAGTGTTCCGTGCCGACACTTCTGCGGTTTTGTTCTGGTGTTGTTAGAGGAGCGAGCTTCGCCTGATTTTTGAATACTAGCACCATTGGTTTATCTATTACACTTAAATCCGGCGTGAATTCCGCCTGTTTCTGTTGAAATTGGCCGAAAACGTGGGATTTGTGAAAGTTTTTGCGCAGCAGTCGATGAATTTTCGGAGTATCGCTGTCAGGCGTCCAGC